>Ga0302281_10002497_pt1 | contig 12937 bp, 14 predicted proteins | sample III_Fen_E1_2_FD_198762 | JGI IMG/M metagenome (GOLD analysis project Ga0302281, IMG submission 198762) | Peat permafrost microbial communities from Stordalen Mire near Abisko, Sweden - III_Fen_E1_2 | ecosystem: Environmental > Terrestrial > Soil > Wetlands > Permafrost | place: Sweden: Abisko...
TAAACGGCAAGGAGCCGGGTTCCATCCCCATCTCTTTACGAGACTTGAACTGGAACTTCGACTCCTTGGTTTCCGTTTGGGGGCAGTCCTTCTCTTCATGAAAAGGGGATTGGCATTGCTTGCACCCAATGCTATCTGCCCCCGGAATGTTTATAGCAAAGTCAAACTTCGGTGTGTCACTCATTATCCGTAAACTCCTTGATGACATTTCCAGCGTCATCAAGGTAGCGAATCATCCAGTTAGGATGGACTCCGAGGGTGAGACCAGCGTGCTGACCTGAAGTGAAATACACTTCGAAGTTGGCTGAACTGTTCTTGTCAACGATGATGCCTTCGCTGTCATCGCTTACAAACATCACCTTCATCCCGATTCTTGCGAAGGGGACTCCACGATACTTGGCTGTACGTTGGAACTCATCCGTTTGTACAAAGAGGCTGTCGGCCACGCGGCTAACAACGTCGATGTACTTCACTTCAAGGCAGTCCCTGACATCCATCCAAAAGCTGTACTTTGCCTTACCTGCGGTCGCCGCGTGGACTGTTGTCCAATGGTCTTGGCCGCGAAGACCTACTTCATAGGCTCTAATCATGACTTCGATACCTGTGAAATTCCGTGGACTGCTACGACGTACTCTTCGGGAGGAGTGTTACGAGCCTTGTTCTTGAGGTAGTTGATACGCCCCCGGTAGATGACCCGGATGGTGTTGGGGCCGTCGCCCATCATCGAGCGAAGACGGATGATATTCGGTTCGTCCAAGTCAACCATCTCGTAGGTAGGCTTGCCGTCCTGAGGAATCTCCAGCGTCGGCTGCGGTGCTGCAACAGGCTCATGAACAACTTCGACAACCTTCTTCGGACGAGCGACAGGGATGTCAGCGAAGACGCTATCCTCAACAGGAGGAGACGCAGCACCAGCGGCAGCAGCCATAGCCTTGGGGGGCTCGACCACCGGCTCCGGTTCGATGTCAACCTTGATACCTTCCGGGATGACTTCACCCGGCCCCGGCTCACGGTCTTCCAACTGGCTTTCTAACTCAGCTACCTCTTCAGGTTCTAATTCAACCTCAGGCTCCTCATCTTCAACCACGGACTCCTCTTCTTCAGGCTCCGTACTCAGGTCGAGGGTAAGCTGCTGCTCCTCAGGTTCAGGTTCAGGCACCGACACCGTGATGGTGCTGGGCGAGACCATAACGTCTACCAACGATACGTCCACAGGCTCTCCCAGAATCTCGATGGTAGGACGCTTGACCTTAGCCGTCAGAGGGATGGCACCGAGGTAGCCAAACTCCGGCGTCATCGGGTCACGGTTATCCGGGCCGAGGCCATTGCGGCCCTCAAACTGAGCAAGGGTCTCCAGCTTGTCGTTCTCGTTATCGGGGATGCTGTCGATACGCCAGAACTCATCCAACTGAAGCGCAGTGATGAGAGCCTTCTTACGGGACCTGTCATCCTTCGCTTCGAAGAAGGTACCGGCTGCATTGAACGCACGAGGGTGTAGGTTCTCCTTGAGGAAGGTCTTCGCCCGTTCGATACGTGCTTCTTCACCAGTGCCAACAGCACGGATGAGGTTCTTGAGCGTGTCGATGTCCCAGTTGTCTGGGATGTACGTTGACATCCCCTTGATTTCAGTCCACGCAGCGGCCTTGTGATCCTCGTCTCCGGTAAGGTGATGCTCAACGTCCCACGAACGACCGTACTCCGCGTCTGCTTCAATCGGAACCTTCCAACCCATCTTCTCATGCAGGGCACGCAGCTTCATCAGCCGGGTGATGCGAGGCAGGACGAACGGGGCGTACTCGTTCTTGACGATGAAGTCGATTTCGTCGTGAACTGAGCAATGCAGATGGAACACGGACTGCACCAGAGGGTCAGACTCTACCCACTTACGGATACGGTTCAATGCCATACGCATGAAGTCACCAGCGAGACCTTGCAAGGGGACGTTGACCGAGACGCGCTGAATCTTGCCCATGAACTTGTTGTAGTCCATGGCATTGCGTACTCCGCTGTCCGGGTCTTTCCACAGACGGTCAGCCATTGCACGGTAGGTACCCGACTTATCCCCATCGCCTTCTTTCTTGGCCGCTTCTGACTTCTTCATCAGTTCGCGGTACTTCCAGTAGTTCGACATCTCATCATCGGTCGGGACGCGGATGTGCTGCGTCTCCATGGCCGATGAGAAGTTGATGATGCGACCAGTGGCCGTCTTGCAAAGCATCTCGTTCTTGGCGATGCTCTGCTTCCTCTGGCAGAACTCCCAGAACACAGGAACTCCAGCCCAATACTTCGAAACCATGTCCTTGGCTTCTTCCCAAGTGATGTCCGGCTTCTTCTTCTTCATGTTTTCGAAGATGGTGAACTCAGTGCCGCCGTACAGCAGGGCAAAGTTGATAATCTTCGCAAGGTCACGGAGGCTCTTACGCACAGCCTTAGAGGTAGAGGGGTCGGTGAATTCAGGGAAGACCTTGCTTGCAGTAAGCGAGTGGAAGTCGCCCTTGCCGATAAGGAACTCATTGATGAATTCAGGCTCACCCGATACGTTTGCAGCGCAACGCATTTCGATGTTCGAGTAGTCAACCGAGAACATCGTCCAGCCCTTTGGAGCATGGAACAGAACACGAAGGTTGATGACCTCGTTAGCGTCCATCTTGGTATCCGGGATGAGTATGCCATATTTGTCCGCACAGGTCGTGCATGAGGGTACCAAGCAAATGGCGTAGCCCATGTACTTACCGATGTGGTTCTTGATGATACCCGGTGCCTTCTTATTGTCCTTGTTGAAGCAGGACTTATGCAGGTCGGACTCTTCGTACGCGATGATGTCTTCGTCGTTGATTTCTTCAGGGTCAGGGTCGAGGACGTTTCCGTTCACCTTCCACATCAGATAGGACTCAACCTTCTTGATGCCCTGCGGGTTCAGACCGAAGCCACCATCGACTTCAAAGTCTCCACCAGCAGCAGCAAGGCGTCCACCAGCAACGACGTTCTGTTTGAGATAAATACGAGCGGTATGATCGTTGGGGTCATAGCGGAGGTTGCCGGGGTGCAGAGCCATGTAGTCGCGGTACTGCATGAGCAGCTTCAGGAAGTCATCGTCTGGATGTTCCTTGAACAAGTCTTCCAACACTTCAGCATCGCACGACGGGTTACCAGCATCGGTGAACTTGGTGACGGAGTAGCCCTTGATTTTGAAGAAGAGAGTCTGAAGCTGCGGCGACGAGCCGGGGTTGAACTGCTCATCCTCCATCACCGACCCATCAGCTTGCTTGGTCTCTTCGTAGCCCATCTCCAGAGCCATCTTGCGAAGCTGCTGACGCATCTCGCCAATCTTCTTGGAGTGACCCCTCACTGTACGAGCATGACGGTCGGTGTCAACAAACCAACGCTGACGTTCAGTCCAAGTGATGGACTCCACCAGTTCATGGTCGATGGTGTGCGAGGTCTTGCGGCTGCGTGCAAGCTCATACATCTTCTTCCATAGCAGCCACGTGCAGATAGCGTCACCAGCGGCGTACCAGAGAGCGATGTCAGTGGGTATCCATGGAAATGGTACATACTGATTCTTGAGAGAGTGCTTCTTACCAGCCGCACTTAGTACTTTCTTCTCTTCAGGCGTGCAGTGGCAGAACGGGCTCTCGGTGACCGGGCAGTATTCGCACTTCACCTTGGCAATCTGGTCAAGCTCAATCTGTGATAGGCCAAGGACGTTCTTCGACAGGGCCTTTAAACCACCTGACGAGCCCGTGTACTTACCCTTGTCGCCAAGGTCAGCCTTCGGGTCGTTGATGTAGGCGAGAACCTGTACGTCTTCGAAGTGAGGGTACGGGCGGAAATTGATGCCCATGGTGAGCCGCATGACTTCGCGGTCGTACTTCGCGTTGTAGAAGACAAGGTGGCAACGGTCGAAGAGGTATTGTATAATCTCAGCGCACTTCGCACGGTCGAGGTTGATCGCCGGGATGAGGAGGTCTTGGTCTTCCTTCTCATGGGTGAGGGGGATATAGATGCCATCCATACCATCGGAGGATAGGCAAATACCTGCAATCTCAACCTTGACTTCGTATGTGAGTTCCCACGACCCGTCGTCACGCAGCACGCGGTCAACTAGGATGCGAGTATCAAGTCCTGTGTTCTCAGTGTCGAGGGCGACAACAGGAGTGAGCACACCGTTGAGTTCAACGTGGCGGGACGTGTCGTTGAGAACGGTATCAACCCAAGCCTGTAGGTCTTCAGGGGTGTTGATGAGGCGGAACGCCTTCTGAATCATCCATGGCTGCTTGAGTGAGGGCAGGTCGATGCCCTTGAGCATCTTGCGGAACACGTAGCGTATGTCTTTTGGTTCTTTTACCTTCTTTGGTTTCTTGGTACTCTTCTGTGTTAGTTCACTTGTACTAACATCTTGTGTCTGAATCTTCATAGTAAGTAATTACTGCCTTCGTGATTGTTTGACAGCGAAAATGCTTGCTATTTCCGCTTTGCCTAACACCCGAGCTAGTGTGGTAGCAGCCTTCACTTCAAACTCGGCAGCGTCTTCCGGCTCACCTTCCTTCTTAGCCATGTCCGACATCTTCAAATTGCCCACGGCTTTGAAGTAGTAGTGAATGTAATCCTCTGCCAGTTCAACATCCTTGAACTCTCGCACTTGCTTGATGGCACGGAGTATGAAGGGCTCCTGCAAATCCTCGAAGCGAAGCTGTACTTCTTCAGCCTCGTCCTCTTCATCAGGCTCATCAGGCATCGCTGGCAAGTCCCACTTCTTTTCAAGCCAGCGGAGGGCTTGAGGGCGGCTGATGTCGAGGTACTTCGCCGCGAAGCGTACTTGGTCGTAGTATTGTTCTTTCGGAGGACAGCCGAAGCACCAGCCATCATTAGAGCCGCGATATATCCAGAACGATGGGGTGGAGTCAGAGCCATGAAAGGGGCAGCGGATGGCGGAGCCGCTATGACCGGAGAGGTCAGACACTACATCTTCGAATCGTATCTCAGTTCGAACACGTTCCCACCGCTTGGGGTTTATCTCACGAGACACGCCGGTCTGGTATAGCTTGTGAAGGCTATCCTTCTCGAACTTTAGTCTGATGAAGTCTGGTTCAGGTGGGGTTACTTCGTCTGCCATGGTAGTTAATACTGGTCTTTGCACTGGTTTGATTTTCGGACTACGCAGTCCATGGTATGGATACACATATCAACTGCCCTCAGTGCGGGAAATCTTGTCACAAGTTTGGCCTGAGGAATCACATTCGATACAGCCACGAGGGAGCCCCTATCAACCACTGTGGGGCCGCGTGGAACCGTGGCCTGACAAAGGACACAGATGACCGAGTGAGAAAGAACTCAGTCGCCGTCGCGATTTCTGTCCGCAGATTTATTGATACCCTGAGCCCGGATGAAAGGAAGGCGAAGTATGGTGGCCCTAAACGATGGAACCCTAACACCGGAGGGATAAGGGCTGGGTCTGGTCGGGGCAAGAAGGGCTGGTACAAAGGCTACTGGTGCGATTCTTCATGGGAGCTTGCGTGGGTCATCTACAACCTCGACCACGGAGTGGGGTTCAGTCGGAACACACTAGGGTTGACTTACTCGTTCGAAGGCAGGACACACAAGTTCTACCCTGACTTTATTCTCCCTACAGGAGCCTACATCGAAGTGAAGGGGTGGATGGACAACCGCAATCGAGCCAAAATAGCGCAGTTTGGTGGGGTTCTGTCTGTACTGGGAAAGAAAGAGATGGAGCCGACCCTGACTTATGTGACAGCTAAGTATGGAAAAGACTTTATTAGGCTAATGGGGGCACGACCGACAAATCAGTGCAGTTGTGGAGTCACCATCACGTCCGGGTATAAACGGTGCCAGTCCTGTGCAGCCAAACTCAACCATAAAGACAAGATTGAATGGCCGAGCTTAGCCCTGCTCCAAGCACAAGTGGACACTACTGGATTTGAAGCAACGGGGAGACTATTAGGGGTGTCGGGGAGTGCTGTGAAGAAAAGAATTAAAAAGTTGGTGGCCTTGGCGGCTTTCGAGACCGCGGCACCTACGTCTTCAGCGTAGTGCTCTACCATCTGAGCTACAAGGCCGCAGAAATACGAAACACCCTCGCTTAGAGGGTCTCAGTAAATCGTGCGCCGGGAGTTGGGTAGATGGGGTTCATGGGGATGTGTTCTCTTACTTAGACGCAGATAGTTGGAAAAAGTTGCAAACAAATTGGAGAGGGAGTGCGGGATTTCACGGACGTTCCTCTGGCCGATGCCTCATCTGAGTTACGCTGCCTGACTGGTCTTATGTCAGATGAGAAGTCAGAGTCTATCCATTCCCTCATAAAAGGTACGCTTGGCAGGGCCTCTCCTGCGACCTCCGGGATTAGAACCCCGGTGCTCTAGGCTTCCTCTGTCTAGCCGAAGTCGTCGGTACCTTCCTCGTCCGCCTCGCAGAGTAATTCTGAGCTACAAGCGTTTCTCGGTTAGACCGTGACTGCGATTTCGAGTTCGGTACCGGTCGGGAGGTTTTCATCACCTTCCTCGAAGCTTGCACCTTCGGGGAGTTCGCCAAGAGTGACAGGGATGCGAGTCTGGGTCGTCGGGCAGTGCAGGAAGGTTGCTTCCCCTTCTTTCACTACACGCCATTTGGGACAGCCGTTGAATTCGAGGATTGTTGCCATTGGACGTTGTTCTCCTAAGATAGATTTGAACTACGGGGGCGTCACGGTTTCCCGTGACACCCTCCACCACCAGCTTTCTTCTAAAGCTGGAAACTTGACCGGGCAACCCGCCCCGACCTCCACTTGCATTTACAGATGCAAGAAACTGAGCCCACTCCCTTGGTTTACATCCAAGAACGTACACGTAGTATACACGACTCTGAGACAGTTGCAATAATTATTTTGTTTGGGGTTCCATGGCTTTGGATGAGCACTCGCACCGACAACATTACTGTTGTAAGCCACCACTATAGTCCGGCTGTTTCATCCGGTACGCTGCACGGTCGATGCTTCGGTTCTCGCCTCACACCCTCTTACGCCGCCGCTCTTCGTAGTGAGACCCCAACAAAAATTGTGCCGGATGATACCGACGAAGGGACTTGCCTGTAACGCCTACCGGCTACACCACAGGATAACCTTCTTCGTCATCTACAGGTTGCCTCGAATCGCATCGGCGACTCGATACCATGTTGTCCCATGGATGTCGGACGCTAGGCGACCAACGGCACCACTCAAAATAAACCGGAGGGGGAGGCTTCTCGCCAACAAGACCTCCGGGTGGGAGCCACTAGTAGCCTCCCGAATGTCCTCCGAACCGACCGTCTACGGGTTATGAGCCCGTCAAGGAACCAACTCCTCTATCCCGCCAAAACTCTGGGGTGGGATTGGCCGTCGCGACGACCTCTCCCAACTCTATGCGCTAGACTGCACCCATAGAGACCAACCCTGCTTCGCTGGTTTTCAGTACCAAGCCCGATTCAACGGGAACTTACTTCGGTTGGCACTTAGATGAGCAGTAGTGCTTCTCATCCATTGCAGTGCTCAAGGTGAATGGTGTGTTGCAAGTCAAGCAAACATACTTGCAGCCATTGTTCTTCGGCTTGTTCAACTTCCGGCGTTCACGACGTGTAAGCTTTACTTGTGGTTTCATTTTTAGCCGTCATTATTCGGGTAGACCGGCGACCCTTTAGACTCACTCAGGGACTCACTCAGGGACTCACTCAGGTTGCCCGAGTGGGCAAGAGTGAGGACATAGCGATGTTTCCCATGAACACTCCTTATAAAATCCTGAGGGCTAACAGTTAGAGTCCATCGCTTTCGCGGCTTACCGCAACCCTCTGCCCTGCCTCAGGCCAAAACAGTGAGTCTATCGGGTCGTCCTTCTGTTAGTGCAGCGTTATAGACCATGGGGCGGATTTGAGCCACCCTACTCCCGGAAGAGTAGTTTCAATTTACCACGGTCATTTGGTGCAGACCTTTGCGTGCTTGGTGCGTTGCCCTTGGGAACGCATTTCCTTATCGCAGAAGCCGCACTTGAAGCGAAGAACCTGAGTTGCCATTGTACCCTTACTTTACTTCTAATTGGTTGCGGGGGCAGGATTTGAACCTGCGGCCTTGTGGTTATGAGCCACACGAGCTGACCAGACTGCTCTACCCCGCAACTAATAATACCAAAGTCAGAAAACTTTGCAACACTTATTTTTGCATTATTTCTGACTAATCGTTATCTTCGGGGTGTTCCGCAGCGTATGCAGCGTCACGCTTGACATCTTCTTCAATCCACTCCAGCTTGTAAGCCTGTGTGCCTTTGAACTTTTCACGGGCCTCGGCAAGGGTCATACGGAACTCTGTGGCCTGTTCAATGAACTTATGCTTCCACACCCACTGAAGGACGGGGGACTCTACGTAGACGTGCCAGAGACAACCAAGGTCGGCACCATACCAGTCTTCCAGCTTATGTACGCCGTCTTCCTTGTCACCGCCCCAGTTGCGTTCCCAGTTGCATACGAACTTAGGGAGGGGAACCTTGTGGCACCAATCGCAGATGGTGAAGAATACGTGCTCACCGATGAACTCAGCGAAGTGCCAGAACCACGATGACTCTTCCAGACGGACTACGACTTCGGTGTTATCGCCATCGCCGCGTCCCTTAGCGAGATGCCAATGAGTCACCTTAAAATTCATGATACTTCTCCCCTAACACCCCGGACGACGACCGTGTGATGTGTGGAGGGCTTCACGTCGTACAGTCCTGTGGGACTACCGCAGTCCGGCTCCACTAAATATAATACTACCAAAGTTCAAAACTTGTCCGGCCCCTTAGCGGGGCCGAAGTTGCCCCGGACTTGCGTCGTCGGCACCGTTCGTCGCAACACTCATAGAGTATCCCTCTCATGATGAGCACGGTATCGGCGTGACATGAGCCCAACACCCCTCGGATAGGGGCTATAAAGGCTCAGCGGTCGTCGCTGGCATACTTCAAACTTGGTCGGGGTGATAGGATTCGAATCTCTCCGCTGCTTCCGGTGATATAGTTCAAAATTGGTCGGGGTGGAGGTAATCGAAACCTCGTCTCGTGTTCCCAAAACACGGGCTTGACCTTCCAGCTACACCCCGATTTTTCAACTACCTAATCAGTAAACAGGGAGTTGAAAAATGAAAAACAAACTAAGCTCAACCAGATTGGCTCAAATCAAAGCTGCCGGTAAAAATGCAAACGTGTTGAACCGACAAAGAGCCCAGCAACGAATGGAAGGGTACAATGAAAATCCAACCCGTTGCCTACAGTGTGATACTGCTATCTTGATACCTCTTGAAGAGATGACTCGCTCAAAGTTTCAACAAGTCAAGAGAAAAAAGTTCTGCAACCAATCGTGTGGTGCCAAGTACAATATGGCACGAACGACATTCCCGCGAAACAAACCAAAACCCCGTAACTGTACTTCTTGTGGAACCCTCTTCTTCAAGGTAAACAGACACCGTTCTACCACTCGATGCCCCGAGTGTAATTACATCCCAATGTCATTGCTCCCGCTAAGAACCAAGAAGGCGTGCCCATTAGAACGAATCCGAGAACACGCTAGAGGGGTTCTCTTCAAGGTTAGAGCCCGTATGTGTCAAGTATGTGGGTATACCTTCCATGTGGACTGTTGCCACATCAAACCCATCAGAGCTTTCCCTTCAACTGCGTTGGTCGGTGAAATCAATGACCCTTGCAACCTCATCGCCTTGTGTAAGAACCACCATGATGAGTTGGATAAAGGAGTGATCCTCCTTTGAAGGGTAAAAGTTTGGTCGGAGAGGTGAGGTTCGAACTCACGAATTTCTGGTTCCCGAAACCAGAGCCTTTCCATCTTGGCCACTCTCCGAGAAAGCAATAGTGACCGGGATGGTCTTTTGAAGGAGAGCCGAACCGTACGCTTTTCGCGAGAACGGTTCGGGCGTGTTATCGGGGAACTTGCTAGACTCCAAATCAAAATCACATTCACATCCCGGCGAGGCCGCACGGGACGCTGAACTCGCTAGAGGTCAGGCCCGTGCAGGGTAGGGCACGGTGGGAACGACGGGTTTGGACTCGTGAACTTCATATCTACATAATACCCGATAGTCCGAAAAATGCAACACTATTTTTCAAAAAACAACGGGAGGGGGCAACCTTAGTGGTACACCAAGTATCTACACAGTCACTGGGAGTGTGGTTGAACACACCACAGCCCTCGGTTACAGACCCATACGCAAAAGGGAGAACGTATAGAAAAACAGGAGAAACCTCAATGAATATCGAATCGTTACGTGCAGAAATCGCAACCGACATCGCAAGGCTTCAGGCTGCTTACGATGCCCTCGCCAACTCCAGCGAAGTCCCCAACCATGCCCCTGTGAAGCACCGCAAGACGACCCGGACGATGATTGCTAAGGGTGAGAAGAAGGGTATCCACCGTGTCCGTCGGGAGATGACTCCCGAGCTTCGGGCACGCATCTCTGCTTCGCAGAAGGCCCGTTGGGCTAAGCAGAAGGCCGCTGTCGCCACTGTGGAAGTTAATGCAGCCCAGTCTAAAGCGGCGTAGACCAACGAACGATCCAACCCCCATGAGAATCCGGCTCCATCCCGTTTTCTCATGGGGGTAAATTTTACTTTACATTGACCTATGGTTAGGTATACTGGATATTGTAAAAGGAGTAGTGATGGACATCAATACCCTGCGTGACAACCTTACGGCTGAAATCGTTCGCCTCCGCGTTTCTCACGAGGCTTTATCCGGCATGAAAGACAGAGGCATCAAGACGCTGCGAAACGAACTGGCGGTTGAGATAGACCGACTGGAAGCCGCAATCAATGCCCTTGGAACTGGAACTCCAGTCGCTGTGCCTCGCAGGTCGCGGAGGAGCGTAGCAGCCTAACGGTTGAGACACCCTTCACCTGTTCCATAGTAGGCCCTAACCTCCATCAGTTGCAGACCTAGGATATTATCCCCATATGGTTCATGGGGACCGTGCTCCTTGCACGTGCCTTCACACACGCCCCACCACGTGTCGTGCCAGTAGTTCCCCTCAATCAGAATCGCAGAGAACGTACAGAGCAGCTTCCGACGTAAAATCGACGGATAGAATTTCTGCTTGAGCAGGTCGAGCATGATAGGCTTGTTGACCTCCAGCCAGTCCGCACGACGCTTGCCAGACTTGTTGATGGCATCGCCCATCCGCTTCGCACGACCGGCTGTGACGCCAGCGTACAGGAACTTCTCCCGCTCCTTGAGGTTCAGCGTCTTCGCCGCCTGATATGCGTGCTCCACCGAACTATACTCCACACCATCCAACACCACCTTGCACGGGTAGAAGTTAGACAGGAAGCTCCAGTCATCAGAGAAGCTACGAATTTCAGTTGGTAGGTTCATTCTTGCCTCGCTGGTGAATACACACACCATTGCCTCGATACGCGCTCATGTTGCAGTTCGAGCACAACACCCGGTAGGCTGGGGGGTAGTCGTCAACACCGAACCGCCACCAACGGTTCCGAGACCAGTAGTAGCCGAGACCTTCCTTACGCTTGAACCCCACCGAGGATGCGAGACCCTTTGGGCAGCTTGATTTCTTTGAACGCGGGTGGCTTGCCTTCTTCGATTAGAATGGGATAGACGGATACTCTCATGCCTGTGGCTCCTTTGTTTCAAGTTCCTTGCGGATGGAGTTCAAAGCGATGGAGACGTTGGCTCGTGCTGCTTTACTGGCCGCACGACCATACCTGTCCCGCAGGTAAACTTGTACCCGTGTCAGGAACTCGATGCCCTCATGGGGCAACGTAACGTTGATGTGTTTGGTGGGGTCTGTCGCTGGCATCCAAAAGCCTCCAGCCACAGTATACCGGAGTGAACACGGTTTCGGACAGATTTATTGCAAATATTTGTTTGGTGCCGGGAGAGGGGGTCGAACCCTCATGTCCTTGCGAACGGCGGCTTTTGAGGCCGATGTGTCTGCCAATTCCACCATCCCGGCATTACTTTGTCTGCCCTAGCTTGACCGTACCAGATTCCAATCAACCCGCTTGAAGACAGCCATGGTGTCCGGTGCTGTTTCCGTTTGCAGCCATTCATGAGCCGCTTGCTTATCCAGCGTAGCGTCCTTTGCTTCGAATCCACCATAGGTGCTAATGCCGAGAATGCACACGATGCTTTTACTCATAGTCCTCACCTCCCCAAGCATACAAATCATCGAACCCTGCTTCAGTGAGCCGGTTGCGGTTCTTGGCTCCGAAGTTTAGTGTCTGCGAGTGACAGTTCGGACAGATGAAGCGAACATTGTCAGGCTCGTTATTGAGAGTGTCGCCGTCTATGTGGTCAATCTGAAGTACGAGCAGCTTGCCTCGCCATTCAGGAGGACACCCACAGCGTTCACACTTGTGTGGTATCCCCGCTTCCAACATAGCTGTTCGAAGTCGAGCCGCTGGTTCACGTGCCTTGCATCTATTTCGAACTAGGACTTGACTCCAATGGAGCTTCATCCTGTATAATACTTAACTTTGGTGCGGTCGGAGAGAGTTGAACTCTCATGGGGTTGCCCCCGCTACCACCTCAAGGTAGTGTGTATGCCGTTTCACCACGACCGCGTTTCTCGAACCCCATGTCCCTGTTAGTTGATGGCAATTTGGGCAAAGAAATCTAAGGTTACAAAGCCGATTGTCATCATTGATACCATTTATATGGTCAAGATGTAGTGCAATCTTTTCACTTAACCAGTCTGAAATCCCACAACGAGAACAACAATACTTCCATCCAATCCTAAGTAATCTCCGCTTAAGTTGAGAACTCCCAAGAAGTGAATTTTCACAGAAAGCCTCATCGTCTGTGTACTTTTGTCTAATCCCTCGGTTTACTCGTTTGTCTGTCTCTGCGGTGAGCCCCCGGTTCCATATACTTCCTGTAAAGTGGGAAGTATCAATTTCGAACCTTTTGAAAAGTAACT
>Ga0302281_10002499_pt1 | contig 12932 bp, 9 predicted proteins | sample III_Fen_E1_2_FD_198762 | JGI IMG/M metagenome (GOLD analysis project Ga0302281, IMG submission 198762) | Peat permafrost microbial communities from Stordalen Mire near Abisko, Sweden - III_Fen_E1_2 | ecosystem: Environmental > Terrestrial > Soil > Wetlands > Permafrost | place: Sweden: Abisko...
GGCTAAATCCGAGAGGGACTTCAAGCATGCGTTCGTCGCCATACAATTCGATAACGTTCCGAGTTCCATTGACCACGGCGGCGCATTGCTGGCAGCCGCTTACGTGGGCTTCTATGGCTGCGCGGAGGCCGGGGGAGACCTCGCCGTCGAGATAGTTCGAGACTTCCTGCCAAACTTGTTCGCAGTTGACTACCATGGCTTGGCCCCCTTTTCAAAAGACAAATTGCCGCTCATGCTCCAAGCGCCGCCGAGGCCGGGAGCGAGCAGGTCGCGCAGCATGAGGCGGGCGCGCAAGAGCCGGGTCTTGACGGAGGCGGTGGAGATGCCGAGCGCCCGGGCGGTTTCGTCGATGCTGAGGTGTTGCATGTCGCGGAGCACAAAAACTTCGCGATAGATCTGTCCCAGTTGAGCGAGCGCTTCGGCGAGTTTCAGACGGACCTCCTTACGCTCCAAAGTTTCTGATGGAATTTCGCGCCAGTCGGCGAAATCGCGTGGAGTGTAGTTGCCTTCCTCATCGGGCCGGTCGACGAGGGGCTCCATAAGACTGGCGTGCGCTTTTCTTCTACGCATACGCGCCTCATTGACGGTGATTTGGATGAGCCAGGTACTGAACTTCGCTTCGGCGCGAAATTGCCGGATATGTTTGAAGGCCTTTAAAACGGCTTCCTGGGCGACGTCTTCGGCATCGGCTTCATTGCGCAAGATGGCGAAGGCGGCAGCGTAGACACGTCTTTCGTAGGGACGAATCAACTGGTAAAAGAGACCGTTCTCTCCGGCGAGCACGCGGCGGAGCAGCGTTGCTTCGTCGAACTTGGAATCGGATTGGTTGGCTGGGGGTTCCAGCGAAATCAATCGCTCCGGCACGGTTCCTCACGGCAAATGCGGTTGCGTGTTTGGACTTTCTTCGGCTGACTAACGATCGGGTGATGATGATTTCGATCGATCAGACTCGCCAACATTATGCCCGACAACTCGCGTGACGCCCTCGACAATTGTTGAGCAGGACCCCACAAAAGGGGGAAGCCACGTCGGATGGGATTCGCGAAGGCGGACTAAGTTTCGTCGTAATTTCGTTTGGACAATGGAGGCGCGGGAGATAGCCGGGACAAACACCACTTTGGTGCTATTTGTGACCGGTTGTCCACACCTTCCACTGGCTTGCTACTTGCATTCCGCTATACAACTTACGGATAATGATGGGGAAGAGCCGATATCGTGTATCGCTACAGTCGCGCTGAGTTGTTGCGGATTTTACGGTTAGTTCCTCGCCAGCTGCAGACCTGGGAGAAGGCGGGATTGGTTACGGCCGCCGAAGAGTATTCTTTTTTCGATCTGGTGCAAATCAAGAAAGTACGCGATCTGTGCGCGCAGCGGGTTCGTCCGGCGGTGATACGGCAGTCGCTCGATGCCATGCAGAAGCAGGTGGCGGGGATGGAAAATCCGCTGCTGGAAGCGGGGGCGTATCAGAGCGGGCGGCGCGTGGCTTTCCGGCATGAAGGCCGGTTAGTGGAGCCTATCGCCGGGCAATTCATGTTCGATTTTTCATCCGATGAGAGCAAGGTTGTGACCAGTCCGCCGCGCAGTGGGCCGGAGCTGGTGGTCACGGATGTGGCCGACTTGTTCGCGCGCGGAATCACGCTGGAAGAGAATCCCTCGACGCAGAGTGAGGCGATTGCCGTCTATCTGAAGGTTCTCGAAATGGATCCGATGCACGCGGCTGGGCATATCAATCTGGGTACGCTGTTCTATAACCGGCAGGAATATGGGCTGGCGGAAAAGCACTACCGTTCTGCGATTCAGATCGATCCGCGTTACGCGCTGGCTTATTTCGATTTAGGCAACGTGCTCGATGAAACGGGACGCGTCGAGGAAGCGATCAGCACTTACAAAACGGCGATCCAGTTGGCGCCGACTTATGCGGATGCGCACTACAATATTGCGCTGGCGTACGAGAAAAAGCGTGAGCCGCGGAAGGCGCTGCAGCACTGGCGCGCGTACGTGAAACTTGATACGACGGGGCCTTGGACGGTTCATGCGAGGCATCAGATCCAGCGCATTCTGCAAGGCGACAGTTTAAAGCTCGTGCATTCCCGCAAGGCGAACTAGTTCCCTATTAAAAGATGGGTCATAGGTTGTGGTTGACAAGGCTTGACTTTATGGTGATGATCTATAAAATCGATTTTCTTTTGATTTAGTAACACTTTGTGCCAAGACTTTCGGCAAGGAGAACCATGACGTTCTTTCGAAGTCTCCGCTCTCACGCTCTGCACTCTCTCTGTTTTCTCATTTTTTTTCCCGGCCTTCTGCTGATCGTCGACTTGGGATCGGTGCCTGCCTTGGCACAATCGGAATCGGGAGCAAATCGTCCCGCAAGTCGTCCTTGGATGAATCCGTCGCTTACTGCGGATGAGCGGGCGGCGCTCGTGGTCAAGGAAATGACGATCGACGAGAAAATTTCGCTCTTGCACGGGACGGGCATGAAGGGGTTGAGTCCGATGAGCCCGCTGGCCGTTCGATCGAATGGCGGGGCGGGCTATGTGGTGGGAGTTCCGCGGCTGGGGATTCCGGACATCAATATGGCGGACTCCGCCTACGGAGTGCGCAGCAGTGGCGAAAACGGGAAATATTCGACGGCGCTGCCTAGCAATGTGGGTGCTGCTGCGAGTTGGGATGTGAATGCGGCGTTCGAATATGGAGCGCTGATTGGGCGCGAGGTGAAGGCGCAGGGCTACAACATGTCAATTGGTGGCGGCGTGGACCTGGCTCGCGAACCGCGCAATGGGCGGACGTTTGAGTATATGGGAGAAGATCCGGTGCTTGCCGGCAACATGATTGCGGGGTTGATTCGCGGGGTGCAGGCGCAGCACGTGATGGGCGACATCAAGCACTATGCGATGAACGATCAGGAGAGCGGACGGAACGCGGTGAACGTTCATATCGACGAACGGTCGATGCGGGAGAGCGATCTGCTGGCATTCGAAATTGGGGTGCGCGATGGGAATCCGAGTGGGGTGATGTGCTCCTACAACCGGGTGAATGGGGATTATGCGTGCGAGAACAAATATCTGCTGACGGATGTGTTGAAGAAAGACTGGAAGTTCAAGGGATTTGTTTTGTCTGATTGGCAGGGCACGCATAGCACGGTGAAGGCGTCGGCGGCGGGATTGGATCATGAGGAGCCGGGGGAAATTTTCTACGGCGCGGCGTTGAAGGAGGCGGTGAAGTCGGGGCGAGTGCCGATGGCGGAGGTGGACGACCATGTTCGGCGAATTGTGCGTTCGCTGTTTGCGAATGGAGTGATTGATGATCCGCCAGAAAAGAGTGTGGTTGATGTGCAGGGTGGGTTCGACGTATCGCGGACGATTGAAGAGCACAGCATCGTACTGCTGAAGAATCAGTCAGGGCAGTTGCCGCTGGATGCGGCCAGTGTTCATAGCATCGCGGTGATTGGTCCGCATGCGGATGTGGGGATGATTTCGGGTGGAGGGTCGGCGCAAGTGGATCCTCCGGGCGGAAACGCGATCATGCCGCCGGGCAAAGGGCAATCGATATGGAACACGGAGATCTGGTTTCCGACGTCGCCGCTGAAGACGATTCGAGCGAAGGCGTCGGATGTGGCGATTGTGTATGCATACCAGTGGGAGAGCGAAGGGATGGATCTGGACAGCTTGTCGCTTCCGTTGCATCAGGATGAGTTGATTGCGGCGGTGGCGGCGGCGAATCCGCACACGATTGTGGTGCTGGAGACGGGCGGTCCGGTGACAATGCCGTGGGCGAATCAAGTGAGCGGGATACTGGAAGCGTGGTATGGCGGTTCGCAGGGCGCGGAAGCAGTGGCGAACGTGTTGTTCGGAGAAGTGAACCCGAGCGGCAAACTGCCGCTTACATTTCCGATCAGCGACGCCGATCTGCCGCATCGCGAGATTGTGAAACCTCCAGATGCGTCGACGACGCATGATGAGCCGGATGCGTGGAAAAAGATTGCGGCGGGATTGCCGGCGTTTCAGACGACCTACGATGAAGGAGTGAAGGTCGGCTATAAGTGGTATGACGCAGAGAAGAAAGCGGTGCTGTTTCCGTTTGGGTATGGGCTTTCTTATACGAGTTACCGGTACTCGGGTCTGACGGTTACTCCGGCGGCTGCGGGAGCGAAGACACAGTTGCATTTTACGGTGACGAACACGGGGAGCCGCGCGGGAATTGAAACGGCGGAAGTTTATGCGGCGTTGCCCGCGGCGGCGGCCGAGCCTCCGAAGCGGCTGGTGGGCTTCAGTCGAGTGAGTTTGAATCCGGGCGAGAGCAAGGATGTGACGGTGGAAGTGGATCCCGTGTATCTCTCGATTTTTAACGTGAAGCAGGATGGATGGCAGTTGCTTCCGGGAGATTACGCATTCATGGTGGGCGGGTCGTCGCAGAGCCTGCCGCTGACGCAGACGGTGAGCTTGAAATAGCAACTTAGCCGCAATTAGCGAGGGTGAGGGAACTCCGCCGCTGCAGTGCGCGTATTGTAGCTAGCGCGTGTACGGTGGAGGTGCCTTGAAACTCTGGATTGATCATGTCAGCAAGCGCTATGGCGCGAAGACGCTGGCGCTGCAAGATTTCAGCCTGGAACTGGGCCCGGGTATTCTGGGACTCTTGGGTCCGAACGGCGCGGGCAAGACGACGCTGATGAGTATTTTGGCCACGATTACGCGGCCGAGCAGCGGAACGATTCGATGGGATGGAACGGATCTCGCCAGAGATCCGAATGCAATTCGCAGCGTGCTGGGATACTTGCCGCAGGATTTCGGAGTGTATCCCAATCTGAATGCGGTTGAGTTTCTCGAATATCTTGCGGCGGTGAAAGGCCTGGATGCTGCAGGGGCGGCGCGGCGGATCGATGAACTGCTGAATCTCGTCAATCTTAATGATGTGCGCAAGCGTCCCTTGGGCGGGTATTCGGGCGGAATGCGGCAGAGAATTGGCATAGCGCAGGCGCTGTTGAACGATCCGAAATTACTGATTGTCGATGAGCCGACGGCGGGATTGGATCCCGAAGAGCGAGTCCGATTTCGCAACCTGCTATCGGATCTCTCGGGAGACCGCATTGTCATTCTGTCGACGCACATTGTTTCAGATGTGGAAGCGACTGCGACTGACATTGCGTTGATCGCCGAGGGCAGGCTCGTCGCACATGCGGCGCCGGAAGATTTGCTGCGCGCAGTCGAGGGAAAAGTCTGGGAGTGGGTAGTGCCGAGTGCCGAACTGAATGCGGCGCGCCAGCGGCACCTGATCAGCAATACGACGCGGCGGAGCGATGGAGTGCACGTCCGGCTGCTTGCGCCACAACCTCCGCCAGGAGCGAGTCCGGCCGTTCCCAACCTGGAAGACGCTTACCTTTTCTATCTCTCACAGCGGCGTGCTGGAGTCGCGGCATGAAGCATCCTTTGCGCGTTCTGTATCACATGGTGAAAGCGGATTTTCTGGAACGGGTGCGTCGATACAGTTTTCTGCTCATCCTGGCGGGAGCCTTGTGGATGGCGTACGGCATAGCCGCGGAGAAGGTGTGGGTGCGGGTTGGGGACGGCTACCGCGGAGTGTACAACTCGGCGTGGATCGGGATGCTGATGGCGATCTGCTGTTCGACGTTTTTGTCGCTGTGCGGATTTTATGTGGTGAAGAATTCCGTGGAGCGGGACTCGACGACGCGGGTGGGGCGAATTCTGGCGGCGACGCCCATGCGCAAGGAGTTTTACACTATCGCAAAAACGGTGAGCAACTTCGCGGTGCTGGGCTGCATGGTGCTGGTGTTGATGGCGGCGGCGCTGGTGATGCAATGGGTGCGTCCCGAAGTGAGGCCGATTTCATTATGGCAGTTGTGGTCGCCGTTCCTGCTGATTGCGCTGCCAGCAATGTTCATAACGGGCAGCGTCGCGTTGCTTTTCGAGACCGTGCCGGTGTTGCGCGGCGGCGTGGGCAACGTGATTTATTTCTTTCTGTGGACGTTTGCACTTGCCGCGGGAGTGCAGAGCGGTTTCGACGATCCGGCGGGAGTTCGCGTTCTGGAGAAAAGCACGCGGCAGGCGATGGAGAGAGTGAATCCGGGGAGTGCGGCGAATTCCGGATTCAGCTTGACGATTGGAGGCGAGCGGGCGTCGCGAACATTCTTGTGGAATGGCGTCGATTGGACGCTGCGGGGTGTGGGCTCGCGCCTGTTGTGGGTGGTGGTGGGGCTGGGAGTAGCTCTGTTGGCATCGGTGTTCTTTCATCGATTTGATCCGGCCCGGGAGAGGATCGGCAAAAAGAAATTTGAGAAAGAAAGTGGCGGAGTGGTGGAGGATGCGGCGGAAGATCCCCGCGAGCGGGAAATTCGCATAGGAACTCATGCGGCGCGGGTCTACGAACCAGCGGCGACGGGGTTGGGGCACACGGTGCTAACGGCTCTCGATGGTCGCGCACACAACCGGTTCGCGAGGCTGGCGCTTTCCGAGTGGGCGCTGATGGCCAAAGGGCTGCGTTGGTGGTGGTACGTCGTGGCTGCAGGATTGCTGGTGGCGGAGTTTGTGTCTCCCACAGTGCAGGCGCGGGAAGGCGTGCTGCTCGCGGCGTGGATCTGGCCGGTGCTGGTGTGGTCGCAGATGGGCTGCCGCGAGACACGGTACGGTATGCATTCACTGATCTTCTCGGCGGAGCGAGTGGTGTATCGACAGTTAATGGCGCTGTGGATGGCGGGAGTAGCGATCGCGCTGGTGACGGGAGCGGGTGCGGGGATCCGCTTGCTGCTAAGTTCGAATGGGCGGATGTTCGCCGCGTGGTTTGCGGGAGCACTGTTCATTCCGAGCATGGCGCTTGCGATGGGTGTGTGGAGCGGATCGAGCAAACTTTTTGAGGCAGTTTACACGGTGTGCTGGTACCTGGGACCGCTGCATCAAATGCCTTCGCTCGATTTTGTGGGCGGGACGCGAGCGTCGAGTTCGGCTGGATTGTATTTGGCGCTGGCTGCGGGGTTGTTGCTGGCGGCGTGTCTCGGAAGGCGACGGCAGGTTGCTTACGCGTGAGGGCTGGGGGCACGATTCGTGGAGTCTGATGCACAAGAAAAAAGGCGCGGCCTGCGCCACGCCCAAAAGAGAAACGAAAAAAGTTACCGCTGAGTTTGAATCGTTTGCCTTTGGGTGTTTCCTCCTTGCCACGCTAATCCGCGCTTGCTGCTGCACTTGCCAGAAGCCCTCTCGATGAATCGAAGCAGTAAACTGTAGACTCCTCAGGGGCTAAAGCCCGCATTTCTATTGGTTCTGGGCGGCACGACTGAAGTCGTGCCCTTCCCAGGACAATTTATGAGATGGCTTCTAGTCTCTTACTTCTCTCTTACTTCGTAATCTTTACTTCTTCTTTTTAATTCTTAGTTCTTGCTTCTTACTTCTTACTTCTTACTTCTTACTTTAATCCACGACCAGTTTGTTGTCGACGCTGAATGAACCGGGCACCGAGTTTGCTCGGATTCCGGCGAGAGTTTTATCCATTGTGCTTTCAACGTTTCCGTATAGAGTGACGTGTCCGTTGTCGACGACGATGCGAATCGGATGCACGGGATCGCTGGCATAGCGGCCGAGCTCGGAGTCGCGATAGATGGCGCGAGCGGTCCGGATTCGAATCGAATCGTCAAAGTTCGAAACCGGCAGCACCGTAACGTTGTTCACGACATCTTTGACGCCGGGAGTGCGGGCCACGATCGCGATCGCGGAATCCATGGGCACGTTCCACACGGCATCGCCGGTCAGGGTCACGACACCATCTTTTACGTCGGTCGCGATGTAGTTGAAGGTGTTGTCGCCATAGCCAACCCGGTCATAGGCCAACTGCTTGGACAATTTCTTTTGCAGTTGCGCGTCGGGGACAGTCTGACCCTGGACCGTGATGTCATTGCGAACGCCGGTGACATCGGAAACCTTCTTTATTTTTTTCGCGGCGTCGAGTTTGTCCTGATAAAGATCGACCGTGCCGGTCAAGGTCACGATTCCGTCTTCGACACTTGAGTTGACGCCCTGCAATTGCTTCGCACTGTGAAGCTTTGCGCTGACCGTCTGCTGAATCTGCTGATCATATCGGCCGGTTGCGGCCATTGCAGTGACACTCAGCAGGACGAGCAACGCCATCATTAAACTCAATGCCAGTCCTTGCTTTTTCATGTTGCCATCCTCACTGGAAATTCCGGTTTCCCACTTGTTAACCGGTTAGTTAAATAGATGCCTAGAGGAAGGCGATGGATGCGCGAGCGGCCAGCCTTTACAAACTATTACAACGTGCGAGTAAGTAATACTTGACCAATGTTTACAGGCATTTGACGCATGGTTGTCATAACGACTATTCTGGGGCCATGGCACGTGGTCTGCAGGTTGAACTCAAACAAAATATTCCCTTCACCAGCCGGGAACAAGAAGCGTATCTTTCTTTATTGCGAACTGCGGACGCGCTCCAGGCGCAAATAGAGGCGGCGCTGAAGGAGTTCCAGCTTACGGGAACGCAGTACAACGCGTTGCGCATTCTGCGTGGCGCTGGGGTGGCCGGTCTGCCATGCCGCGAAATTGGCGAGCGCATGATCACGCACGATCCAGACATTACGCGGTTGCTCAACCGGCTGGAAGATCGCGGCCTGGTCGAGCGTACGCGCGATAAGCGAGACCGCCGCGTTATTTATGGAAAGATCACGGCCGGCGGAATAAAGCTTTTGCGCGAGATGGATGCTCCGATCGAGAAGCGCGGGCGCGAGCTATTGCGGCACGTTGGACAGACGAAGCTGAAGCAACTGATTGCGTTGCTGGAGTTGGTGAGGAGCGGGAAGAGCGTTTCACCGCCGAGACGCTGAGAACTGGAGCGACGTGAATTGCGGAGAAGTGGTTTCTACTTCTATTTTCTTCTTTTATTTTCTCTTCTTCTTTTCCCCGCTCGCATTTTTCTTCGCCGAAGCGGCGGCAGACCTTTTGCGAGTATCTTTCTTCGGAAAGACCCTCGCAAATATCTTGTCGATATTCTTTAACTGGCGGTTGAGATCGAAGGCGTGTTCGATTTTCGCGCGGGGCACGCGTCCGGTGATTGCGGGGTCGTTCAAGACCAACTCGTGGAAGTTGAGATCTTCTTTCCAGGCGCGCATGGCGTGAGTCTGGACGAGACGGTAAGCGTCCTCTCGCGAGATGCCGCTTGCAACGAGGTCGAGCAAGAGTTGTCCGCTGAAGACGAGGCCGTGGGTGCTTTCGAGATTGGCCTTCATGCGCGCGGGATAGACGAACATGGTCTCGATTAAGACAGCTGTTTTATTGAGCAGATAATCGGACAGCGTAGTCGAGTCGGGGATGATGACGCGCTCGGCGGACGAATGCGAAATGTCGCGCTCATGCCACAGAGCAACATTTTCGAATCCGGCTTGAGCGTTCGAGCGGACAACGCGGGCGAGCCCCGAGATTTGCTCGCTGTTAACGGGATTGCGCTTGTGCGGCATGGCGGACGATCCCTTTTGCTTTTCGCTAAAAAATTCTTCCGCCTCGCGAACTTCGGTGCGCTGAAGATGACGGATTTCCACGGCGATCTTATCGAGAGTCGATGCGATGGTGGCCAGGGTTGCGAGGTAGAAGGCGTGGCGGTCGCGCTGAATCACCTGCGACGACACGGCGGCGGCTTTCAGTCCGAGGCGCGCGCACATTTTCTCTTCGAGTTCGGGTGTGAGGTGGGCGAAGGTTCCGACTGCTCCGGAAAACTTACCGACACGTAAGTCTTCCGCAGCGGACTTGAAGCGTGCGATATTGCGCTGGGTTTCGGAATACCAGTTGGCGATTTTGAATCCAAAGGTGATGGGTTCGGCGTGAACGCCGTGAGTGCGGCCGATCATCGGCGTGTCTTTGAACTCCCACGCGCGGCGTTCGAGGACGTCGGCGAGACGTTCGAGATCTCCGGCAATGAGGGACGAAGCTTGCTGGATGAGCAGCGCCTGAGCGGTGTCGACCACATCGTTCGAGGTGAGGCCGTAGTGGAACCAACGAGCATGTGGGCCAACGATTTCGGCGACGGCCGTGGTGAAAGCGATAACATCGTGTTTCACTTCGGCTTCGATCTGGAAGATGCGTTCAACATTGAAGTCGGCGCGCGCGCGAATCGCCTTCGCCGCGTCTTTCGGCACGATGCCGGCAGCGGCGAGGGTTTCGGTCGCGGCGACTTCGACTGCGAGCCAGGTGCGGAAGCGATTCTCGTCGCTCCAAATGCGGGCCATCTCGGGACGTGTGTAGCGTGGGATCACGTTGCTGACTCCTGTGGGGGAACAGTGGATTGTAAATTACGGTGGGGACGCGTGGGAGGTTTGTTCCTGGATTTGGGCACCGCGGTGATTGCTCGAATGTTGAATTGAGGAGGCCGGGGCGAGGGCGCCCGGCGATCGATTATTGTTCGACGTCTTATTCCACGGTATGTTTTGCGGTGTAACCTTCGCGAGCGTAGACGATGTACTTTACATCTTTACCCTTTTGATCACGAACTTTCAAGGGACCGCCGTCCGGTGCCTGGAGTTCGACCTTCAACTTGCGGTAAGTGCCGTCGAACTTGGCGTTGGTCGGGTGATAGCTGATGCTGTACTGATTACGGATGTCGGCGCCAATCTCGTTGAACATTTCGGGGAGTTCGCCCTGGAAACGCGGGAAGTAGGCGCGGCCTCCGGTGAGGCTGGCGAAAGTTTTCATTTCGTTGTCGGCTTGCAGGTAGTCCATGTTACTGACAGGGATAAGGCCGCGGGTGCGGCAGTGGTGAACCTCGCAATATTCGCGGGCGGCAAATCCGACACTGACGGGATAGATGGTGACATCTTTTGTGGATTTGACCTTCTTGAGGATTTTATCGAGGGTGAGCTTACTGAACGTGTCGACGCCGGTCGTCACCAGGATGATGTACTTTTTGCCATCGATGCGGTCGATGCGATCGAGGGTGTCAAAGAGCGCGTCGAACAGATTTGTTTCCGAGAAGCCGGGCATGCGTAATTGATTGAGTGCGGCCTGAACCTCGCGTTTGTCCTGAGTAAAGTCGACCAGAATCTGGGGCTTCATGTCGTAGGAAATCACAGAGACCCAATCGTCCTTCTGGAGGGTATTGGCAAAAGCGTAGGAGGCGCGCAAGGCCTCGATTTCGAAATCGTAGTTGGTGGAGGCGAATTCGACTAATAAAACCGCGGTGATCGGGGCTTTGGACTGGTTGAACGTGGCGATTTTCTGTTCCGTGCCATCCTCAAAAATCTTGAAATTCTCCTGTCGGAGTCCGGGGATGGTTTGACCGTCTTTCGAGGTGACGAGGACATCGAGATTGACGACGGGAACATCGACTTTGATCGAGTAGTCGGGCATGTTCTCGATCTTTTTCGGTTTCTCGGGAGCGGGCGGCGGCGGTTCTTCTTTCTTCTTGGGAATGACGTAAGGGCCAATATCGTTCTGCGGCCCGCCGGCCTCCGGGGGAGCGTCTTGCTGATTCGGATTGGAAGACGGTGGCTGGGATGAGGTTTGAGCAGGCCCCGGCAAGGTCGCGGCGATGGTCCAAAAAAGACAGAAGGCGAGCTGAATCAGACGGTTGCGAAAGGATGGCAGAACGCGGTTTCGACCGCTGAATATGCTGGAAAACATGGGGAGTTCCTCGAAAAACTCTATGCTAGTATAGATGCAAGCACTCCGCGATTGGGATATTTTGCGGGCCTTAAAAAGTTGCCTCTCCTGGCAAAACCTATCTGAATAGCGCGCGGGGCCTTTAAAAGCTGCACGGTCATGATTCTGACCTCCGGGGTTCATCCATGGGAAAAGTTGTGCGCGCACTGGCCGTTGGTTTGTGTTTCTGGTCCTCGTTTTGTCTTTGGGTTGTTGGGCAGAAACAGCCGGCGCTGCCGCTATCGTTGCCGGGCAAGGTTGACGCGGCGGGGGGATCTCCGTCAATTATTCCGCTCAACCAGATCCATGAAGGCATGCGAGGTACGGCGCTCACGGTGTTCCAGGGGGTGAAGCCCGAGTCGATGGACGTGGAAGTTCTGGGCGTGATGCACAATGTCAACGGTCCCAAGGGTGACATTATACTGGTGCGTTTGCACGGGACGAAGCCGGAATATACGGGCGTTGTGGCGGGCATGAGCGGGAGTCCGGTTTATTTCGAGGGGAAACTGGCGGGCGCGCTGGCCTTTCGCATAGGTGAGTTTTCGAAGGAGCCGATTGCGGGCGTGACTCCGATCGAAGAGATGCTGGAGATCAACGCGTTGGATCGTCGTCCGGCGTCGGGGACGATGCGGGCGAGTGGCGATGCGACGAGGGATGGTAGCGCTACGCAGAGCGCAAGTCCCGGCGATTTGTCTGAATTGCCAATTCAAAATTACGGGAATTATTTGAGGCCGATTGAAACTCCGCTGGTCTTCAACGGGTTTTCAAACGACACGTTGCAGCGTTACGCATCGCAGTTTGCGGCGGCTGGGATTGTTCCGGTGATGGGGATCGGGTCGTCGAGCGAGCAAAAGCAGCCGGAGGCGATTGAGGCTGGATCGGCGGTGAGCGCGGTGCTGGTGCGCGGCGACATGGATATTGCGGCGACGTGCACGGTGACGTATGTCGATCCGCAGCGACTGCTGGCCTGCGGACATCCGTTGCTGCAGTTTGGTGAAGTGGATCTGCCGATGACGAAGGCCACGGTGCTTGCGACTTTGCCTTCGCCGATGAATGCATTCAAGATCGTGAACACGACGGAGACGGTGGGCGCGTTTGTGCAGGATCGACAGAACGGAATCATGGGGGTGCCGGGGCAGGAGTCGAAGATGATTCCGGTGACGGTCGCGATGCATATGGGGCCGGGAGCGGCCACCAAAGAATTTCATTACGAGATACTGAACAATGCGAAGCTCAGTCCGCTGGCCATGATGGCGACGGTTTTTAATGCGTTGCACGGCACCAATG
>Ga0302281_10002507_pt1 | contig 12904 bp, 8 predicted proteins | sample III_Fen_E1_2_FD_198762 | JGI IMG/M metagenome (GOLD analysis project Ga0302281, IMG submission 198762) | Peat permafrost microbial communities from Stordalen Mire near Abisko, Sweden - III_Fen_E1_2 | ecosystem: Environmental > Terrestrial > Soil > Wetlands > Permafrost | place: Sweden: Abisko...
CTGAACAGATTTGTTCGCGGAAGGCTGAAACTGCTGGTGACTGTGGCCTTTCCCAACAATGTGGCGCCGTCGGAGTAGTAAACTGACAAGCCGTTCGTGAGATTTAGGGGATCGCTTGGAACTGCCTGTAGATTTGTAATAAATGACCAGGCATACGTGGCGCTACTTGGTGCGACCCATACGGCAGAAGGCGGTCCTTCAATGCCGATTGTATTTGTGGCTGAATACTGGTTGAATCCGTCACCCTGAACCACAGCGAAAAATGAATTCGTACCTGCTGGAAAGTAAATGCTGTTTGTGAACCTGCCGCCCACAACTGATGATGTCACCGCGAAAACGTTATTTGTATAGATAAACACAGTCACCGCATGACCGTCTGCATTTGTGGCGGACCCTGCTACCGTGACGGGTACCGTTATCAACCCGTTAAACCCGTTCGTTGGGGAAAGCAGGACGACGGTAGGGATGTGGTTCGTGACAAACGTTATTGCGTTCGTCAGACTCTTTCCGGTCAGACCGTAAGCATCGACAACTTTGGCCCAGAGCTGATGCGTCCCAAGAGTGGGATTGCTCCATATGAAGTTTCCGGTGGAATTATTGTTGATAACATAGCCACCGTCGTAAATTGTATACGTTGCGGGCGGAGCCATAACGCCGGCCGTGATTTGAACAGGGATGCTGGAGACGTTGGTGAAGCTACTGCTCAAAGGAACAATGCTTATATTCCCAGGCGGAACGTCCGCCAGAACCAGGTTTGTGCCACTGAAACCTGTATATCCATCGCTTTGCGCGCTAACAGTGATACTGTTCGAGCCAACGCATAAAGGGACGCTTACATTATAGTAGGCGGTGTAGTTTGTGATGGAACTGCTCAATGGCACCGGTAACGTCCCAATGCCGTAAATTGTCCAATTTTGGCTAGATGGGAAGTTGTAGGTCATATACAGATTTTGACCACCAGCATATAAATACCCGGCACCGTTGTAAGAGTTTTGCTGCAGAGAAGCGTTATTGTCTGGGTTGACGTAGTATGTTGTGGAGCTGTATGCAGATTGGTAATCGAACCGTCCATTGGCGGCCGAGCTTCCCGCTTGCATTATGTAATAAGACAAGGATTTGACTGGCGTCTGTTGAATTGAGGAAGCAAATACTCCGTTTGTGAAAATAGAAATCGTTAATAGATTGCCAGAGGTGTTGTTAGCATATCCGGATATGCTGTTCGTCGTCGGGCTAACCACCGCAAGAGCGGACGGACTTGTAAGATAAACGTTTGGGGCTAAACTTGGGACGATGGTATATGTATTTGTTGTGCTGTAGCCGATTATCCCCTCACTATCACTGGCTGTGGCGTAAATACGGACGGTCCCAAAAATATTTGTGGGAGACCATGCACCATTTGCAACGGTGGTCTGCCAAATTCCGCCCCATCCACTCGAAACCCAAAACGCATAACTGACAATGGGAAAGCCGGGGTCGTTGGAAGTGGCGCTCGCTTGGAGAGACACGTTCGTTGTGATCCCGTTGGGGGACGTCCCACTAAGGCTGACGGTAGGGCGGGTGACACTCAGAACTGTAACGGTAATATTTGAAGTTGTTACGGATCCGCCGAGTGCGTCAATAGCCTGAACTGAAAATACGTGAACACCCCCCGAAAGATTTCCAGCAACATATTTGATGCTGGTGTTGGTTTGGCTCGCCCCATTGTTGAGCGCCGGAATGACAAAACTTTGGTTATTGAGTGGCACGGTGCCATCGTAAAATGTTGCGGTCACCATTGCGCCGATGTTTAGGTCTGTGATGGCAACATTGAGTGTAACGGTGTTTGTTGGCTGCGTGGTATAATTTGTGATGGTTGTACCGCTGGAGGGACTGCTGATGATGGCGGTAATGTTGCTGGATTGCGGTGCGTAAGCAGCGTAAATACTAACTTGAAGCACACCCCCTGATGTGAAGCTCGGTGACCATTGTCCGGAGCAGGATAGTGGGCGACCGCTGTTCGAAAATCCGGAAAGCGTGACATTGCCAAACGTCTGACCAAAATAAACGTTGTTGCCTCCATAGACCAGTGGATTTGAAACGGGTACTTGGTTGAATGCGATGATACTTCCCACCGGTGCCGGGAAATACTGCGTAGTGCTGGTGCTGGAGTAGGGTGACATCGTAAATAAATACGTATAATTGCCGCCGCATGACGAATAGTAGCCAACATCAAAGCTGGCCGATGTGGGGTTTCCTACGTAACCAGCCCCTGTGACGGCAAAGGCGTTGAGTAGGCACAAGTTGAAGCTAAGTATTAACCAAGCAAGAACACTGCGGGTATATCGGCAAGGGGGGGTGTTTTTCATTGTTTTACAAGTTTGGTCCTCAATTGAACCGGTAAACTGCGAGGTGGCTGTTAGGAACTGAGACCAGAGTTACTGGTCGTTTCATTTTACTTTTTTGAACGTGAGTTTGTAGCTGTGCCTCTAGCTCATGTTCCCAAACGGCAAGGATAGTTGGCTGGCAGACCGGAAAGGCGACGGCACTAAGCTGCCGCTCAGGAAGCACATCTATCTAAACCGGGACGCACTGACCGGTGATCCCGTCATTGAGGATGAACGCAAGCCGCCGACGCTACGGCCTCGGCGCTGGACAAACACGGCGCCGCGCTACGCGGGGATCGTCCCATAATTCCAAATGCTGTCCCCGTTTGAGTCAGAGTGGTTTCGCGCCCGAAAATATCAACGGACACCGGTGTGCATCAGCGGATCTATTTGTATTTATGGAGAATTTAGTGTGCCGTTAGTGGCTGGATTATGCTGCGCCGCAGCGGTTTACACGTTAGATTTGAGAGTTTTGCATGAATTCATTTGTATTTTATCCATGCGAAAACCCCTGCAAAACCGTTGTTTTTAAAGGGACCAAACAGCTACGGACAGCCAAATACACCCCTGTCCATTTGTATTTTTGGGACGGATTTTGCCGGGAACATTTTTGGCACTTTGGTAGCTTAATAAATATGAATGGCCTCCACTTTTGATGACCCACGGTACAAGACGAAAATCGCCAGCATCACCGATCACACCGGTAAGCAAGCTCAGCTGAGGACCGGCATCGAGGATCCCAATGAGGCGGCGATAGCGGCCAACGTGCTCGAGCTCCTGGCGAAGCGGGAGCCGGCCGTGGTGGAGGACATGGCGCTCTACTCTGATGTGGCCGACCTCTTAACCAGGTTGCTCCAGCGGTTGCGGCCGCGTGACTACGCCCGTCTCTCTACCTTGGAATTGTTGGAAGTTTTCAGCAAGGCAAAAGGCGGAGTCCCCAGTTCAATTCGAGTACGCAACGCGTCCATTGGCATGTTCAAGGATTACTTCAAGGACAAGGCGAAACGCCCACCCCACAAGTTCACCGAGTTTGAAATGAACGATTGGAAGAAATACTCCATCGACGGTGGGTATGATCCAAATACCTTCATGGAGCGCTTCCGGCTGATTAAGGAACTATTTGGCGAGATGATCCGCCACGGCGTCGTCACCAGGAATCCATGTGAGAACGTAAAGCTGACGACTACAGAACGCCGGCTGGTGCCCGAGTGGGAAACGGATCCCCTCGAGGATGAGGAGTATGAGGCGATGTATCTCGCCGCGGCGAAGCGGAATGATTATCAGTTGTGCGGTGTGCTCATGGCGGCTGAAAACGCCGGCTGCCGGCCTACCGAGATGGCCCACTTGCAATTTAAGCACATTTTCCTCAAGGAAAACTGCATGCGTTACATTTCCAGCAAGGCGACTGTGGCGGCCGAGGTGTTTTTCACCGATCAGTTCCGGGAGTATTTGATTTCACTGGGGGATGATCATGATCCAGATGACGCCGTGTTTCCGGATTACATCAATTCTTCAGGCGAACAGCAGCTTTCCACGGCCTTGGTGGAACTGATGGAAGAAGCAGGTATTGACCGCCAGCCGTACGTGCGCGAGTTGAAAAAGGGACAGAAGGATGTTCGAACCAAGGGACGCACCCGGTATAAAAAGCGCCCCTATTCCACGCGTCATACGATCTCCGGCCGCATTTCTGACAAATTCGGCCTGGACGTCTCGCAGAAAATACTCAATCAGCGCGATATGCGTTCGACATTCCGCTACGCCAAACCGCAGCGTTCCACAATGAAGAAGGTCGCAGTGCATCTCAGCGGCAAGGTGGTGGGCAGCGTCGGCATGTTTAAACAGGAGCAGGAGAAGCAGGCCGGCCGGGACAAGAATATTGCTTTGGGGAAGGCACGCCGCGCGCGCCGATTAGAGGAGGAGGCCCGCGAGGTGGAGAAAGATCCTGTGTATAAAGCTAATCAAAAGCTCGTCTTAGCCAGTTTGGCTGCGGGGATGAACAGCCTTCCTACTATGCCGGAATCAGTGAAGGTTATCCCGAATAAGAAGACCAGGGCTCGGAAGCGCATTCCGGTGCCGAAGGATTAAAGCCGCTGACGGTCAATCAACGGTTAGTTTGTGCAATTTCCCCTCAATTCGAGTTGCCTCTAACATGGCGGTCTCGTTGGCAGATTTCAAACCTGCATGGCAAGCGTAAAAAGCCGATTCGAGTTTTCGAAAGCGCAGTTCCTTGATTTCCAGCAGCAACCACTCCAAAATGATAGGATCCGAGTTTTTATTGGTGTCTAAGTCATAACGCAACGCGGCAGCTGTATTTAACAATGCTGCGGCACCGGCAGTAGGACTCGTTGCATCAAAAGTGGCATAAGCAAGCAGAGCCTCCTGATTCTCAGCGCAAAACTGACTTAGCTGTTCTAGAACTCTGGTCTTTTCGCCTGCCAATAGTGCTGTTTTTTGTTGAGCAATTCGCTGCAATTGCAAGGCAAGCTTTTCAAAGTTTTGTTGGTTGAGCCTGTGAATTGCAGCAGCAAGGGATAGTCCTTGTGTAATTACACCTCCCCCACCATTGCCACCGCCTCCGGTTGCAAGAAATACTTCCCCTTCTCGGATGCGTTCCAGCGATACAACCATACTAACAGTTGCGACACTCTCCCTAATCTCTTCCACTGAGAACTTGACTTGAGCACCATGAAGATGACCGGAAACGCCCTTCAATACTAGTTTCCTCCACTGCCACTCCTTATAACGGGTGAGCAGCCCTTTGTTCGATAGATACATCAAATCGTTGAGTAACCCTTGAATGTGGCCGAGAATACTATCATCAGCCAACGCCTTAATCTTGGTCGCTAGATTTAGGCACCTTGTCTCCAGTTCCGCCATTCCTTCCAGTGTATCGGGGTTGAGATCAATTTCCCATTCAGCAGGTTCTGTGGACGACAGTTGCAGAATGGTTCTAAACTTGGTATCAAGGTCTGCTGGGGTGACTATCTTCTGGGCGAATGTCGGGGGCAGATCGATGAACATTTCGAAAGCCTTGGCGATCTCGCTATATGAGTTTGTAAAGTCAACAACTAGAGTGTCGTCTTTGCCATCCATGCAGCGATTAACCCTAGTGATGGTCTGGACTGCATTAATCCCAGAGATGGTTTTGTCGATGAACAAAGTGTGTAGCAGCGGCTCATCAAACCCGGTCTGGAACTTGTTGACGACCACCAATATTCTGTATGCTAGCTCATTTTCAAAGGTTGCTTCGATTCCCTGAGTGGCGCCAGTAGCTGCATTCATCTGGGTTTCGGTTTTATCCTCACCAATCCCGTTGGTGACTGTGCCAGTGAAAGCAATTAAAGGTTTAATATCAAACTCGCTGAGTTTTGCCCGTAATGCCTCCTGATATAACCGGGCAGACTTTTTAGAACTACAAACAAGCATTGCCTTGCCTTTGCCACGTATGGCAAGCGACGTCCTCTCACGAATAATCGCAGTAATGATACTGCTTTTGGCCTCAATAATGGCCGGATCCTCATAGGCTGCCAAAGTGAGTTGGCGGTTCAGCAAAGCAGTTGGGAATTCCTTGAGCGTTAAATGCCACATCCCAGTTTGATGCAATTGGTAAAGCGTATCGTAAGTAATGACGTTCTTTAGCGGATTTAGGATATAACCCTCTTCTATGGCCTGCCGCATCGAATACAGATGATGTGGCTGTCCATCTTTACCGAAGCGCCGTAACGTCATACTGGATGGCGTTGCTGTAAAGGCAACCGTGACTGTGTTGCTTTTCTTCTCTGTCATTTTGTCCAGCGCAAACAATGACTCCTCACTTTCCTCGTAGCCGGATGTATTGAAGCCTGCCTCAACCGTCTTACGCATCTTCTCGTTCAGTTCTCCGTCTTGGGACCGGTGGGCCTCGTCAATAATAAGACAAACCCGTTCGTTGGTTGAAAACTGCAGTTCGCCAAGCTCCAGAAATTTCTGGACGGTGGAGGTAATTACAGGAATTGCCGATTTGCCCAACAACTCGCCAAGGTGCTTGGTACTTTGCGCCTGGACTACCTGTCCTTCACCAATTGTTGGCGCCAAGTCGCGCTGGATCTGGCGGTCGAGGTTTCGCCGGTCAGTCACAATTAAAATCTTGTCAAATAAAGAGCGCTGTGAATCTGCAATTTTTAACGTGACTAGGAAGCGAGCTGCCCATGCAATAGTTTTGGACTTTCCGGAACCAGGGGAGTGTTGGATCAGAAGTCGCTCCCCGAGAGTTCCAGTTGCTGCGTATGCATCAGTGCACTGCTGCTTTATCAGTCGTGCTGCTTCCCATTGGTGGTAACGTGGAAAAATCAACTCGCCCTTGACCGGTTCGATGTAGAGAACGGTGGCCAGCAGTTCGGTGACATTTTTTGGGTGAAGAAAACTGGTTTTACCGCTATAAAGATATGCGGTGTAAAAATCGTCTTTTGGTGCATTGTAGAAGTTCTTGCACGGGTTGAACGGCCTAAAATTCTTGGTTGATGTTGCGTCAACGCTTAGCCAGGCGCTTTCCGCGTCTAGCGTCATCGAAAATATGATGCGTTCAAACAACTTTGGTGCCTCGCGACTTTTTACGCGGTCAACTATTTGCGCGACTCCATTTTGGGCAGTCTGACCGGTTTGCCGATTTTTAACTTCGATGAAACCGAATGGAAGCCCATTGATCCAGAGAGCAATATCGCCTTTCAATTTTCTGTTGTCGGATGAATGCTGAACCTGACGAACAAAGGTAAACTGGTTTTTGGTCCAATCCTCTACGTCGAGCAAGGGAATGTGTATCCCGTCTGGTTCAATCGTCACCCCTTTTTGAAAAAATTGAAGAGATGATCCGGGCTGTTTCTCAATTGAGGCGAGCATCTGTGCCTTTGCCGCGATAGACCCTGACTTTGATACAAAATCCTGCCAAGGAACGCTTTTTTGGAGGAACTGTTCCAAACTCTCCCAATTGATGTAGCTGTGCGTATCATGTAGCTCGTGCTTGAGCCACCCGGAGTTTTGGAGATGATCGCAAATGTGTTGTTCCAGAGTGGCTTCGTTCATAGTAAATGTGACAAAACAGTGGCCCGACTTGTATAATGCTCTTGCTCGAGCCTCAAAAACTTCAAAATACGATCAAACTCGACGGGGCCTGTCGGAAAGCAAATTGGGATGTTGGCACACAACGCTTCGTTCAAGTTGACTTGGGTTGTACCTCGTCCAATAGCGGCGATGGCAACTCTGTTGCATCTCAAGAAAAACTCGGTGAACTCTGTCAGCTTGACGTCATCTCCTTGTATTGCTAAAACCGCTTGATTCACTGCGGCATCCTTCGCCAGCTTTGCAACTTTTCCTATGGAGGCGTACATCGCAAATACAAGCGATCCACTAGGATAAATTTGGCCGCAATATTCTAAACCAGCTTCTGTCACCGTTTTGCGTGTTTCTGCAATAGGAGCGCAATCGATATCGACAACTTGAACCCAGTTGGTTTGGCCTGAATAGAGCTCAGCACTGCCGGATGGCGGCGTTCCACCGCTTGAAAGTTTAAAGAAATCCTTAAGCCGCCCCTGACACCAGCTTTTCGGTATCGAGCCAATCCAGTCACACGTAGGCTTTATGAATTCCAAGGCTGCCCTCTTACGCACTGTCCCATCTTCCAAAACCTCATACTTCCCCGTGACGACGTGCCAGACGAGCGACTGGAACTGCTGCTCGGCGAGGGCGAGGGCTGCGGTGAGGCGCTTCTGTGCTAGCTCTGTCGACTTGCGAACTTTAAGTAAGAATATAGCAATTCTGTTGGCTTCTTCCTTCGGTATTTGTGGGACACTCGCGCTCTCGACATCACAAGCAGCCAAATTATCAATTGTCGTTTTAATAACGATGTCCTTTAAATACGCCAGGACAAACTCCAGTTGAGCTTGGAGAACGACGGGGTTGCTGCTTGAGATCACTTTGGCTATACGTTGATTTAATAAGCCGCGAGTCCCCGACCAAGAAACGATCTTGTAATCTCCGCTGAGGGTAATGATCAAATCACCGGTTTCGACCCAAGGAGCGTTAGCATGCAGTTCCCCAGCATAATGAAGTTCGGTAATGGTATTTTCGACATCGCCTTGCCGAATTATTGGAACGCCTTCATTAACCTTGAAGTCAGATGCCGGAAATGCATAACCACACTGAAGCCGAAGTTCATCCTTGCACTGAACTGTCCCCCACGATTTTGGTATGGAAGTTGCCCATGGAATTGCGCACGACCGCATTTCGAAGTTTGCGCGTCTACGTAATAGCCCTGTTGGCATCACCTCATATTGGCCAGTAATGACATGCCAGACCATACTTTTGAATTGTTGTGAGAGCTTGCCCATACTAAATTTCAATCTCCTTCAGCGCGGCCTTTAACTGAACTCCCAATTCAAAGGGGTCTGCTGGTGCTTCAAACTTGTAGAACAATTGATTAAATGGAATCTCCCAACCAATGGTGACCTGCTCAATCGAGAAAGCAGCCGCCTCATCCGGCCGCATGGATTCGATGATCAGTGCCAGGGCTTTTGTTCACCCTTTTCATCGAGCACTGGAACTTTGATGTCGACTGAGTAATATGCGAATGCTTCATTTGGGACGCGCATCACTTTGGCGTTTTCTTCCTTGCTCTGATGCCAGCCGGCCACTTCTTTGATCGTTTCCTCGCTTAGAATATATCGTTTATTGCCGAGTGACTTGGCCATGCGTTCACCCATGTCAGCTGCGTCGATCAGGTACACATGCCCGGCGCGTTTCCCTGACTTCTTGTTAGATAACACCCATATGTAGGTCGTGATGCCGGTATTGAAAAATAGTTCACTGGGGAGTCTGACAATTGCCTCCACGAGGTCATTCTTCAACAGCCAACCCCGGATGTTGCTATCGCCGCTGCCGGCATCTCCCGAAAACAGGGGGCTGCCATTAAGAACTACTGCAATACGGCCGCCACCATCCTGCTTCGAGCGCATTTTGCTTACCATGTGCTGAAGGATTAGAAACTGGCCATCGGTGACTCGGGGAGTTCCCCCCGGGAATCGACCTTGATTGCCCTTGGCGGCTTCTTCTTCAACTTGCTTTTGGATCATTTTCCAGGCTACCCCGTATGGTGGATTTGCTCCCTGGTAACGAAATCTTCGTCCTGCATGTAGATCGTTCTTCAGCGTGTCCCCGACCTTGATGTTTTCCCAGTCGTCCCTGCGGAGCAGCAAATCGGCCTTGCAGATGCCATACGTAAGGTCCATGAGCTCCTGTCCAAACAACTTCACGATTGGTGGTGTCGTGCGACGGGCCTGAGCTACGCGCTCTTTGATCGCTTTCATTCCCATGGACAAAATCCCGCCAGTGCCACACGTCGGATCGTAAAAATCAACCTCTTCACCATCTTGGGGAATGTCACCATTAAGCAGGAGACGGACCAGCAACTCAACAGCATCTCGCGGCGTATAATGCTCTCCCGCCTCCTTGTTGTTCTGCTCAGCAAATTGACGAATCATGTCTTCAAATACTTCGGACATCAATTCGGGGCTGGCTGATGCAGATGTGAAGTCGAACCGAGACTTGTCGCAAATGCGAAACAATAGCGGTTGCAAGGCATCTTTGTTTTGCAACTTCTCAATCCAGTCAAAAAAGTTCAAAGCTTGGAATATTTCCAGGACTTCTGGATTGAATCCTCTGACATATTGTTTGAGCTTGGGCAACGTAGCCAATGGCGAGTTCTTGCTGATTTCCAAAAGGTAGTCCAATGCCTTCCCAGTCTCGGCGTCAATTTCAGTAGCGGTGTCGTTTTTGAAACGGAGGGTGCCGAACGCTTGCTCGACAGCTGTCTGCGTTGTTTTTTTCTTACTCCACTTGCCGTATTCCTCCTGCCAGCAGATATCCAACCTGCGCAGCAGAATGAAGGGTAGAAGAATGTTTGGCCAATCCTTCTTTTCGAACCTATTCCAAAGGACATCGTTACCGATTCCCCACACCTCATTTGATACTTGATGAATGTTCATAGCGCCCTGGCGGAACACGTCTCAGTGTGAGATGTTCGCTGGGTTGTTTCTCCTTGCTTTGTTGTTTGGCGCCGTTTCAAACAAGAGCGAGAGTTCTTATTAAGGGTAATCACCCTTTATTATAGGAAGTTGTTGCTAGCTCGTTGGTAATTTCGTATGTCCGCTGAAACCTGATCCTACTCCTCTAATCCGGCCAGCCGGATCGGACTTGTCCATCGTTAGATTTCTGCGCAAATGGGGGCATGATGAAGCATTCAGATTTGCTCCTATTTTTCCGAATTCACCCCGATTTCCACGAAACGTCCCCGTTTAATTCGGTCTGCCGAATCGGTCTTGCATGCCACCCGGATTCTGGCCACATGAGCGCATGATGAAGACGACTGAATTGCTGAAATCGTTCGGAATTCCGGTACGACATACCGGGTTTCCGAATAGTGCTTGTCCCCTTCCGCATTTCTGCGCGAATGGTCCCATGCGTGAAAATATTTCCGGCAAAATGGCGCCGGTTGTAGCTCTATTCTAGGTAGAGACGACGTTTATTGGAATGCCAACTGGCACCCAAGCCGTGGGATGAAGTTTAAGGACTTCTATGACGCTTTGGTGGTTTGGTGCGCTTTATACCGTGATTGGGTGTAGGCGAAAATCGTTCCAAAGTTTTGAACTTTTATTGTCAATTTTGAATTTTAAGGCCCAAAAATAAGTATTTGCTCTTGAGGCTTGCCTCCTCAGGTGAATTTGATGAGAACATGGAATTATGTGTACCTCAGGTCGGCCCGAAGCTGGAATGGAAATGATCCATGCAATTGGGAATTTACGTCTGTGCCAACTATCCAATGGGATTGAATGTTTAGGCAGTACTATCCCTGTTTTTTACAACGGGGTTGGAAAACGCTTGCGACGGGGTTGGTTGGGATGCACAACCATGCACATGAATGGGAACTATGACGACTGCAAGCTTAATCCATTACAGTGGATTGGCGTTGTGCTTTCACACCAAATGGCTGACAACCTATGACATGAAGTCGAAGAATATTGAACCCATCTCTATTGGGTAGAGTTGCGCTACGGAGATCTAATATGAGGAATTCACCCTGGCTGATATTCTGTACAGAACATGAGTGTTTCTCCGATTTCTTGGAGAAAATCCAGCATATTGGATTTTCTGCAACCCAGTGGATAAACGTTGTGCTTACACGCCCAATAGCTGACAACCTGTCAGATGAAGCTAAAGATTTTGAACTCTCAGAAAAGACACCAGTGACACTAAAAGACACCTCGTTGCATCTGCGGAACAATCCGTGGCTGACGCGAGCTATATGAAGGTAGAATGACTATGAACGCGCCTGTTTCACCACGGATAGTTGGACCTGCTGATCCGCCGTCCCGCAAGTATATGCGACTGCCCAAGCCAAAGGCGCGGGATCCTTACTTTGGGTTCAGCCGCTCATTCCTGAACACCCTGATCCTGCCATGCAAGGAGAACAACTACTCCCCGCCTGTGGCGAGTTTTGTCCTGAAGCGCCGGCCTACTTCACGCTGTGGCGTGCGGTTGGTGGATCTGGCTTCGCTGGAAGATTACATCGCGAAGCACCCGCAGGAGAAGGTAGAGCCACCGCACAATGAAGCTGCCAACTCATGATCCAACAGCTGATTTACCAGCCTTTTCGCCGGTATACCGGGGAAAAGTGGGCGATTTACGAAAGATCTTGTCAGCATTGACTTGATAAGTCAGATGCTTACCCAAATGAAAGTAATTTTATCTACCGGATCAATGTCGCCAGATGCCCAGCTTCTCTGCCAGGCCCGGCTTGGGGAGCTCTCTGAATCTGACTTTACGGGGTTGGAGCGCTTCGCCCAGTGGTTGCTGGATGCCAGGCTTCTCGTTGGAGTGGCCGCCGACGTCACCCACAGTGCCGTTGAATCGCTCCTGCTGGGCATGGCGACTGATCGTGGGCGGAAGCCGCGGCCGGTGGACCTGACTGACCGGCCGGCATTCCTGAGATACATGCGCGGGGTTGTCGCCTCGAAGGTGGACGCAGCGTCACGTCGGAACGAGAACGTCCCGCCGGTCGTTGAACTCTCCAACGACATGGTGGTTGATGAAAATACTCCGGCCAAGAATGCGGAGCTGGCAGACATCAAGGTCCATTTGTTCGAGCAGCTCCGGGAGCGCGCGCATTGGAAGTTACTCCCGACCATCGAAGCTTGGGAGAAAGTATTCGAAGGTAGTGACCGCATTCCAGCAGTCAACGGCCACCGTCAGTACGTGATTGAAGTGCGAATATTGGCGCAGGAAATTGTTGGTGAGCTTGATTGTTTCTCTTACACGAGAAACACCGGTGGACAGTCGGCCATACGCAATGGTTGGTGTTCAGAGCCCAGCAAAGGCGAGTTAGACACAACGCTCTGCATAACACAATCACCAATGGAATCAGCCCCGTCAGAGAGTCGGAACGTGTATTTTATCCGTGACCGGCGCTATTTAGATAACAATAGCACGTTGTGGCCGCCCGCCGCCGCGATTTC
>Ga0302281_10002513_pt1 | contig 12890 bp, 9 predicted proteins | sample III_Fen_E1_2_FD_198762 | JGI IMG/M metagenome (GOLD analysis project Ga0302281, IMG submission 198762) | Peat permafrost microbial communities from Stordalen Mire near Abisko, Sweden - III_Fen_E1_2 | ecosystem: Environmental > Terrestrial > Soil > Wetlands > Permafrost | place: Sweden: Abisko...
AGGTCCAGTTTATGGTTACCCGCCTGCTCGCGCTCGATTGCGCACCCGAGTCGCCCGACGCCGCCGACGCCCTCGCCATCTGCATCTGTCACATCCACACCGCGCAAACTCTCCTGCTGCAGGGAGCCATCCGTTGAGAAACACGCCCGCCTCGTTCGCGGTCTCTCTGCTGATATTGGCGACATCTTCGGTTTATGGGAGGGGCCAGGATGCTCGCCCGCCTGCAGGACTACAGCCCCAGGTTGTGTTCACGTATGAAAGGCTGGGGCTTTCCGTTCCCAAATACCGATTTACGGTTCATAGCGATGGCGCGGCAGTCTATGAGGGCGAAGAGCTGCCGCGTGCAGTCGGGCCTGGACCGGTGGGTGCCAGTCCGGCTCAGCCGTTCCGGCACCAGGTGATGATTTCTCAGGCGACGGCAGACAGAATCTTTGCGCTGGGCAGGAAGCTCGACCGTTTCAACACTGCGTGTGCCTCCAAGGCTAAGAACATCGCCGACACCGGAACCAAGACCCTGACTTATACCGCTTCTGACGGCTCCGGTTCCTGCACGTATAACTACTCCGAGAGCAAGGAAGTTCAGGCCGAAACCGAGATATTCGAGGGAATCGCCGAGACGCTGGATGAGGGCCGACAGCTTGACCACCTGCATCGCTATGACCGGCTTGGCCTGGACGACGCGATGACCTTGCTCACCCAGGAGGTGTCCACGGGCCGTGCCCTTGAAGTTGGGACCATTGCAGCGTGCCTGCGCTCCATCGCCGACGACGCGGACGTGATCCAGAGGGTTCGGGCGCGGGCCCGAACGCTACTTGCGCAGGTTCCGGACGACAGCCAAGCCCCCTGATTCCAGCGCTCCTCAGAACCTGCGAAGAGCCATTCCTGCCTGTGATCCCGCGCCACCTTAATTTGACACCGCGAGTACAATTAAACCGTAGTTGAGGAGCCACGCAATCCCGTTTTTTGAGTCAAAGCAGTATGTATCGAGTGTGTATACCGACCTGGTTCCCCTTTGTTTATTAGACTTTGACCAAAACAAAGGAGCAGGCGAACTCGAATAAGGGTTGCACGGAGGCGTCACGATGATCGGCCCTGGAACCAGCTTCCAACGCATTATTCTGTTTTCTCTTTCTCTTTGCCTCGCAGTCTTTGGCCTTGAGATTCCCGCCCCTGCCGATACGCCCCTCGCAACCCGCGCCGCCCGGCTCACCGTGGTTCAGGGAGCGGTCACGGTCAACACGCCGGGCAACACGGCGAGCGTTCCTGCACAACTCAACCTGCCTCTGTTGGCGGGCGTGCAGGTGGTGACTGGCGGCGACGGCCAGGCCGAGGTTGAGTTCGAGGACGGCAGCATCGCTCGCCTGACGCCGAACAGCGCTTTGTCGCTGGATAATCTGTCGATTGAGCCTAGCGGCGTCTTTACCACCAGCGTCCGGCTGATGCACGGGCTGGCGTATTTTGAGTTGCGCGCTACGCCGCAGTATCTGTATGCGGTTGCTGCGGGCAACGATGTTCTGACGCCGGTTGAGAACACTACGGTTCGCGTGAACTTCGACGAGCCGCCTGCGAGTTTCGCCGTACTGGACGGGACCGCGCACGTGGAACGGCAGATTGCCCCAAACGCCGACGCTGCGAATGCGGGCTTCGAGGCTGACGTGCGCGCCGGCGAGAGCCTTCGCGGCGACGCCAACGACGTCACGCGCTACTTCCTGAATGCGGGGATTGCCGAAGATACCTGGGACCAGTGGAACGAGGACCTGGACCAGACGGAGGCCGCTGAAGCTGCGGGCAGCACCTCCGTGCGCAATAACTACGAGGGCGCACAGGGCTACGGCTGGTCCGATCTCGATGCCAACGGCACCTGGTACGACGTGCCCGGGCAGGGGCCGGTGTGGCAGCCGCAAATTGCCGCCGATGATTCGGGCTTCGATCCCTATGGGGATGGCGAGTGGGTTGCGTATCCCGGCGCAGGCTATCTCTGGGCGTCCGCATATCCATGGGGATGGACGCCTTACCGCTGCGGCACATGGTCGTTTTTCGGTGGGTTCGGTTGGGGATGGGCTCCAGGTGCGGGATGCGGCGGGCTCGGCTGGGGCTTCTATGGCGGCGGTCAGGTGGTGAATATTGGATTGGTGCCGGTGGGATATCGCCCGATTCGCGTTCCTATCACCGGACCGCATCCAATACGCCCTGTTCTGCCGGTACGCACGTATCAGCCTGGAGCGCCGCGGCCTATTCAATATGGCCAACGCCAGTTCGCTGGGAGGATCGTGGTCCCCATCACGCCGATTCGCAACAGCTTCGACGCTGGCACATCCGGTGGCTCATCTCTGCGTCGCGACTTCCCGGTGGATTCCAAGTCTCACGCGCCGGTGCTTGGACTTGCCAGCACTAGCCCCTCGGCAGTCCATGCGAACCGTGGATTGCACCCGGAGCAGCCGACCGTGGCGAGCCCGGGGACGGTATACCCAGGCACCGCAGAGCGTCCAGCCTCGGGAACTCCTTCGTACACGGGGCAGCCACGACCGGACAATGGGCAGGCTCGGGGACTGGCCGCTCGTCCTCAGCAGCCTACGCCGCCGGCAGATAGACCAATTCAGCAGAGCGCGCCGGTACAGCGCTACTCGCCGCCACCCACGCCCGCGCCCGCTCCCGCGCACCCGACGTATTCTCCGCCACCTGCGGCTCACCCGACGTATTCCCCGCCACCTTCGCAGGCGCCGTCGCACCCAAGCTACTCGCCGCCACCTTCGCCACCGCCACCTCCGCCGTCGCATGAGTCGACCGCTCCATCGCAGCCGAGTTCGTCTCCGCACAACAGCCCAAAATAGAGGGCTGGCTCAGGCCTTATTGATGCCGGTGAGCGCACGATAGAGTTGCGCCATCGGTTCGAGCGCTACCGTCTCCGCGCGCGCCTGCGGCGGAATCTGTGCTGGCCATACGGCTTGTAACTCCTGGGGCGAGTAGGCGGCAGAGCGCAGATTGTTTGCCAGCGTCTTTCGCTTCTGCGCGAAGCTGGCCTTGAGGAAAGTGTCGAAGCCGGCTGCATCCACGCAAAGTTCTTCGAAACGCGGCGCGAACTCCAGCCTCAGTACCGTTGAGAAGACGTCGGGCGGTGGCGAGAATGCGGCCGGCGGAAGAGTGAACAGCGTCTCGACACGGGCGTTCATCTGCGTTGTGGCCGAGAGCACCCCATAGTCGCGGCCGCCGGGAGCAGCAGCCACGCGGTTGGCGACCTCGCGTTGCATCATCAGCACGGCGCGGGCCACGGTACCGCGCACGCCAGCGGCAAAGAGCTTGAGCAGGATTTGCGAAGTGATGTAGTAGGGTAGGTTGCCGATCACGTCCGCGGTTTCGCCGTGCGGGAGAAGCGCGGCGAAGTCCGCTTCGAGCACATCGGCCTCGACGATCTCCACCTGCGGCTGGGCACGGAACTGGAAGCGCAGTTCGGCGGCCAAGGCTCGGTCGACTTCGATTGCGATCAGCCGTCGACAGCGGCCGGCAAGGATCGACGTGATGGCGCCGTGGCCAGGGCCGATCTCTATCACGGTACGGTCACCGATGGCGCCGAGTGAATCCGCGATGCTATGGCGCGCGGCGTCGTCAACCAGAAAGTTCTGTCCGAGTTTTGGTGCGCGCTTCAGAGGCAATCCTTCATGGCGGGCCAGTTTGCAGGGACTTGGGCGGTGGCGACCTGTGAGACGGAAACAAAGCGTGCTTCAGCCATAGACAATTGATAGCAGAGTTCGTTCGCAGTCGCGGAGAAGTTCAGATCTGCCAGGTGACCTCTACTTAGGCTTCTTTTTCTGTCAGATGGACGACATAAGCGTATGCTTCTCAAATGGGCCCACCGGAGCAAGCCTATGCCCTCTAGCAGCATGCAAGCTATCCCGAGTGAACGGCCGTTCAGGAACGCTCTGTTAAAGGCTCTTGATGCTGAGGTGATTGCGCGGCTCCAACTTCGTCCCGTTACCTTCGAGTTGCAGCACGAGCTTGAATACCCCGGCAGCGTGATCGGCCACCTCTACTTTATTGAAGAGGGAATGGCGTCGATGACCACTACGTTCAAGGATGGGTCGCAGGTGGAGGTCGGAATCTTCGGATACAAGTCCGTAGTCGGCGTCTCTGCCCTGATGGGATCAAGGAGTAGCCTGAATCGGATTTATACGCAGATTGCGGGGCGCGGCTACGCCTCTCCGGTGGAGGCGGCACGGGACGAGTTCACTTTGGGCGGGACCTTTCAGAGGCTCGCGCTGGGGTACGTGCAGGCGCAACTCGTGCAGGTAATTCAATTGGCCGGCTGCAATGCGACTCACAGTTTCGAGCAAAGGCTGGCGCGGTGGCTGCTGATCTGCGCCGACAGAGCGCAGCGCGACACCTTCAAAATGTCGCACGAGTTTCTCTCCAACATGCTGGGCAGCACCCGTTCCACAATGTCTATAGTCGCGGCTCAGTTCAAGAACGAGGGTCTGATCGAATACACGCGAGGATTGATCCACATCTGCGATGCCCAGGGGCTGGAGAAACGGGCCTGCGAGTGTTATAGCGTTGTGGAGCAGTACCTGGACAACTACACGCAATTCGTCGGCGGGGACAGGCCTAGCGCTCACCTGGCTTGAATAGAATTGGGCACGCCGGATTCGGCGGTAGTTGTTCCAGACCTCGATGTTGTGGAAGCCGCCGGAGGTTTCGCTGCCGATGGTGACGGTAGCTGCGCCGTGATGGACAAGCGAATCGTGGATCTTCAATAGCTTTTTGGATGGCGGGGGTGATCAGTGTGGCGCCGTTGCACACGATGCCGCAGTCGATGGTGAGCAGCGTTTTGGGCGCCGCCATCGCGGTGGTGCCGAAGGCGATGGTACTGGTAAAGAGGAGGGCGCGAAGCCTCGTGGTGCCGCAACTCACTTGCTTTCCGTAACCAGACGCACACCGCCAAGGAGGCCGGACGAGATGGGCATGACCTTGTTGAGGTCCTGCATCTGGAAGCGGTCTCCATACTTGGCGATCAGTGGCGCGTAATCATGCGGAGGAAGCGCGGACCAGGCGTTCAGTGCGGTGTTGAAGACATGAATTTCAACGTGGTTCACGCCGGCCTTAAGGTACTTGGTGACGTCGAGGCGGTAGGGCGGATGCCAGAGGGCGCCGGCAGCGCGGCCGTTGATGACGACCAGCGCGGCCTCGCGGATGGGCGCGTCGTAATAACCATAGTTGCGCGGTTCAGGGCGCGTGATCAGGGGGTTGGGCAGGCCATCCGGCCCAAGCACGCGTGGTTCGGGCGGGGCGTTGGGTGCGCCGGCAACTGGCTTGCCACCGGTGACTTCAAGGAAGACTGGTGTGGTGGGCGCTGAGGCGGAGAAGTCGCGGGAGTAAACGGCCTCACCCGAGTAGTGGATGGTGGTGGGATCGGCAATCCAGTCCGTGAGGTTCGATTCGTCGACGGACTTATTGATCCCGGGGAAACTGACCTTCCAGGCAGAACTGATATCAACAATGGTGGGACCAGGATGCGGCGCGGGCTTTGCGGTGGCTGGAGAGTCGCTGAAGACCAGCACGCGGGACTCGTAGGGTTCGAGGTGGAGTGGGAAATCACGGGACGAAGCGGCTGAGGCTACGCCAGTGTCGGTGTCCCAAACTTCGCCGGACTTGAATGCTGTCGCAAAGGTCGCACTGACGGAGTCGATGGGGTGATTGGTGGTGTTGACGACAAAATACACGTCGGCGTCAGGCAGCTTGCGGCGGATGAAACCGAGGTCCTGATGGAGGGTGTCGGCGTGCGGGGTTGACGTGTCGCCGATCTGGAAGTCGGGGGAGACGGCGTTGGTCAGGGCCTTTGCGAGCGAGGCCTCGTCCGGGACGAGGACGATCTCGTCGGTGGAGACGGTGAGGGGCTTACCCTCAGGGTCGAGCGTAGGAAGCTTGCCAACGGAGATGGCTTTGCCGCCCTTGGAAACCCAGGCGGCGATCTTCTGGGCGGTTTCGACGGGGATGCGGTTGGTGGCGGGAACGACGAGAATCTGGTGTGTGCCGAGGCCGATCTTGTTGATGGCGTCGGCGTCGATGAAGTCGACGTTGTAGCCGGCGGAAAGAATGGGCGCCATGAGCGCCGAGACGTGAGCGCCCATGGCCCCCGTAACAGTGGTCTGGGTTGGGCGGAAGCCGGCCCAGACATCGTCAGTCGGCAGCAGGATAGCAACCTGGTTGGCGGGCTTACCCTGGCGGAGGAGATAGCTCATGCGGCCGATGTAGGCCGTGACGGCAGGCATTACCGGATGCCACGGGTTGTGGTTGTTGAAGGATGCTGCCGCGTAGAGCGACCATCCCGGCTCGGGGACTTCGCCGTCGGGCGCGGAGTACGGCCAGCCATGGCAGATGATCTGGTTCTCGCCCATGATGAAGTCGATGTCTGCCTCGACTTTCATGTCGAGCGGGACGGCGCGAAAGACGGGGGAGTGAAGCCAGGTGAATGTCTCGCCGGAGGTTACGTCGTGATCGAAGACATGGTTGGCGGAGGTGGCCCAGCGCAGGGTGGAGAAGGCGCGCCACTGCGGGCCTTCGCCTTCGGCGAGTTGCGGGATGTTTTGGCTGGAGAAGCTAACGGCTGGTTCACCATAAGTTTGCGAGCGGAACTTCGTGTGATGCGCCGCAGCCCAGTCGGCCATTTGCTTTAGATAGTTTTCGTTGATCAGCTCGGTCAGCGTCTTGCCGTAGTCGTGGCGAATGGTGTCGGCTTCGGGGGTTCCTCCGGCTACCAGTTCGGGCAGGTGCGGGATCAGATCGTAGCCGCGACGCTTCTTGAACTCCTCGGGCAGCTTGGGGGTCCAATCGGATCCGTAGGCTTCCAGCGAGTCGGAAAAGATGGCGTAAGGCGGGGTGTCGCCGAAGGCTTTGATCAGCGGCTCGCCGACCTTTTCGAGGTGTTTGGCGACCGCTTCGTGCGAGAACGAATCGAGGACATAGCCGTCGGCGTCGACCGCTGCGCGCTTTACCTGCTGCCGAGTGTGGCTTTGGACGAAGAAGACCGCGACGCGGGGCTTGTCAGAGGGTGCGAAGGTGGCGGAAGTTCCGGTGACGGTGACAGGCTTGGCAGTGGAGGCGTCGAAGGAGGGTGGACGCGGACCACCGCCGCCTCGTCCTCCGCGGCCGGGAGCGGCGGCGGCGGGAGCTGCTGCAGGGTCGGCGATGACAGCGGAGATGACCGAGTCACCTTCGCTCCAGACCAAACCTCTGGGAGAGGCTGCGGGGGCAGCGCCGCCCGGGATCTCAGCCGTGGTGGCATTGGCAGGGACAGGAACTTCGAAGGTGTGCAGCGCGGTGGAAGCCTCTTCGAGCGTGATGTGGGGGCCGCCGTAAGGCCAGCCGGAGCAGAGCGTGACGTCGATGCGCAGGCCGAGTTTGCGGCCTTCCGACTGCGCGTAGTTGACGTCGTCCAGCATCTCGGGCGAGAGGAAGGGAAGGTTCTTGAGGCCCTTGGCGGGGTCGTCGAGCACTTCGGGATACTCGAAGGCCAGCTCGGCACCCTGGATGCCGTCGGCCTTCATCTGCTGCAACTCGCGCAGGATCTCAGGCTTCACCACGGCCGCTCCAAACCACCACCATCGGACCATGGGCCGCGCCTCGTTGGGCGGATTGACGAAGTTCTTGCGCAGGGTCTCGACGGAGGTCGCGGGCGTCTGTGCGGCGAGCGCGGGGGCGAACGCGATCAGAAGCGCCGCCAGGCTGCATGCGGCGAAGTTGCGGAGAGAGAGACGAGCTTGCGGGCGCTGATGCTGGTTCATGAGATTCTCCGAGCTGGTATTAACGCTGTCTTGCAATAGTCAATTCCTGTGTCGCGGGTATGTCTTTGGATACGCTTGCCACGAGTTGTGAGTTTCGGCGCTGCCCATTATTCCTGATTGCTGATGGTTTTGTCGCTAACGGGCCCGTCCAAGATTGGGTGGTCCAGGCCCGTGACGGATTCCTGAGGTGTGGGAAGCATGTCAAATATGACGATTTCGTTTTCGCCAGTTTTGAGCCATGGGCCAGGAACATAGAGCGTTTGTTGTGGGCCGGCGCTCCAGAAGCGGCCCAAGTTGTGGCCGTTGATCCAAATGACTCCTTTGCCAAGCTTGCTGGTGTCGAGGAAGGTGTCGCCAGTGGTGGTGAGGGTGAAGTGGGACTTCAGGAAGTCGCGCGCCGTTGGATACGAGGCGAGAGTGCCTAGTTGGCGACTCGCTGGGGGTGGCACGTTGTCCATCGGCAACAGATAGACTTCCCAGTCCGAGAGTGGCCGGCCGTCGATCGCGGCGAACTGGGTGATCCCTTTGGTCTCGGTTCGCATGGTGTGGTCGACGTTGACGCGGCCATCGTTGGCGACGAGGATGCTGAGGGTTGCCAGGCCTGTTGTGTCGATCTGGATCGGAGGCAGGCTGCCGTCTGGAGCGGCGTTGCGGCGGTCCATCGTGGCGATCAGCTTAGCGCCGATGTATACGACTGCGAAGTCATGCACGTCCTTGATGACCAGGCCGCCGTGGACGGCTTGTGGGAGCTGCGTACGGTAGAGAATGTAGCCGAAGTTCTGGCCGAAGGTTTCCATCGGCGTGGGAAGCGCGCTGGCGATCGGCTCGGGCAGGTTCTGCCAGAGGCTGAACGATTCAGTCCGCAGGGCGCTGGACCATCCAGTCAGAGCGATCGGCGGGATTGTAATGAATGGCTCGTTCGGCGGTACGGGCGGCAGGCAGGACTCGTTGCCGCAGGGGCTCCATTTGGCGAGCTCCTTGCGGTAGGCGAAGTACTTCGGCGTGGGCCGGCCCGACTCGTCCAGCGGCGCGTCGTAGTCGTAGCTGGTGACGTCGGGCTCGAATTTGTCGTTGAGGTAGCTCGATCCCGCCATAAAGCCAAAGCTGGTCCCTCCGTGGAACATGTAGATATTGATCCCGGCGCCGCGGTTGAGGATGTAGTCGATGTCGGCGATCTGCGGCGCAACCGGACGCGTCTCGTGCGGATGGCCCCAGTGATCGAACCAGCCTGGCCAGTATTCCGAGACGAAGAGCGCCTGACCAGGACGCGTGCTGGCAAGATTGTCCATGCCGCGCTGGTGGTTGCCTATGCCAAAGTTTGTGGCAGCGAAGAGGCCCGGAATCGAGCCTTCGGGAATGTGCCGCCAGTTGTCCGCCGTGTAGAGCAGGGAGTCGGTGAAGCCGAGTTTCACGTATATGTCATGCAGGTGCGAGATGTAGGTGTGGTCGTCGCCAAACTGGCCGTACTCGTTCTCGATCTGCGTCATCAGGATTGGCCCGCCGCGGCCAACCTGCAGCGGCAGCACTTCCTTTGACAGCCGCGTAATCCAGCGCTCTGCCGGGTTCATAAAGGCGGGGTCGTTGGTGCGGATGGCCTGCGCTGACTTGGGATCGGCGAGCAGCCACGCAGGCAGTCCGCCGAGATCCCACTCCGCACACGCGTAGGGGCCGGAGCGCAGGATGACATAGAGGCCTTCTTCTTGCGCTGCCTTTACGAACGCGGCTACATCGTACTGGCCGGAGAAGTCATACTGACCTGGCTGCGGCTCGTGGACATTCCAGAATACGTAGGTGGCGATGGTGTTCAGGCCCACGGCCTTAGCCATCTTCAGGCGGGCGTGCCAGTATTCGCGGGGAATGCGGGCGTAATGAAGCTCACCGGAGAGCACTTTGAATGGCTTGCCGTCGAGGATGAAGTGGTCGCCCTCGGTTGCGAAGACTTGCGTGGTCTTCTTCCCCTGCGCGGGGGCAATCGCTGGCAAAGCTGCAAAGAGGATGACGCAGAGGATGAGGGTTCGCTTCATAGGCCAGCGCATAGGCGCAACGAAGCCAAGTTAGTTCATTGGAGAGAATGTTTCAAGGCGGGAACTTGCGCTCATGCGCTGTTGAGCAGGCCAGGATGATTGTTGCGCACGTTGCCAACGTCCATGTGGGCTTCGCTTGCCTGCATGCGTTCCGCCGGATAGGGCCGCAGGAGCGCGAGCAACTCAAGCGGTGGAACTTGCTCCAAGGGCGCAGCGTCAGGCAGGTGCGCGAGCCAGAGGTCGTAATCTTGCGGACGGAGGATGACGGGCATGCGGTCGTGAACCGTTGCCGTAAGTTCGTTGGGAGTCGTGGTGATGATGGAGAAGCTCTCAAGGACGCCACCGGCCGGATCCTTCCAGCGGTCCCACAGGCCGGCGAAGGCGAATAGCTTGTCGTCAACAAGAGTGAAAGCGTAGGGCTGCTTGTCGGCTGTTGCTCTTTTCTTTGAGGTTTTCGCGGCGAAGTCGGAGCCGAACAGCGTCGGCGTGGGCAGCACCTTCCACTCGTAGAAGCCGTCGGCGGGGACGAGGCAGCGGCGTCGCTCGAATGGGCCTCGGAATAGGGAACTGGTAGTCAGCGATTCAGCCCGCGCGTTGATGGTCGAGTAGCCGAAGCGCTTGAGGTCGGTTGCGAAGTACGGTACGAGGCCCCAGCGCATCAGGGTCAACTCCCGCTCGCCAGTGTCGCGATCCGGGCGAATGATGGGTTGAAACGTTGTGGGCGCGACGTTGTAGTCCCAGGGAGGAAGGACGAGGTCGGTCAGACCTTTGGCGAGTTCGAAGGCTTCGGCGATGCGTTGCTTGTCGGAGCGGCGAAGATAGCGGCCACACATGGCTAGGTACAAAGTACTAGGTTCGGGGCTCGAGGGGCGAGTGCGGATTCCCGGCTGAATAGTTTGCTTCCACTCGCGTATGCTGTTGCGAGGAATTCCGGGGGTGAGGGATGCGGGTTGGGTTGATGACGCGGGAGTATCCGCCGGCAGTGTATGGCGGCGCAGGCGTGCATGTGGAGTACCTGAGCAGAGAACTGGCCAAGCTGATCGAGGTCGAGGTGCATTGCTGGGGGACGCAACGTTCGGACGAGGGCAGCCTGCAAGTGATCGGAGATGAGCCGCCGGCGGAAGTGACGGCGGGAACGGACGAGAAGTTCAAGACCGCGGTGGACGCGCTGGCGTTGAACTTATCGCAGATGAAGGAGCTTGGCCGGATAGACATCGTGCACACGCACACCTGGTACGCGTCGATGGCGGGGTTTCTGGCGAAGAAGCTGTACGGGATTCCGTTTGTGCTGACGACGCATTCGCTGGAGCCGTTGCGGGCGTGGAAGGCGGAACAGTTGGGCTCGGGCTATGCGATGAGCTCGTGGATGGAGCGCACGGCGATTCTCGACGCGGATGCGATCATCGCGGTGTCGAACGGGACCAAGGCGGATATTCTGCGGGCGTATCCGGAGGTCGACGCGGCGAAGGTGCATGTGATCTACAACGGGATCGATCTGAAGGAGTACCAGAAGACCACGGCGACCGAGGCACTGGTGAAATATGGGGTCGACGCGAGCGCGCCGTATGTGCTGTTCGTCGGGCGGATTACGCGGCAGAAAGGCGTCGTGCATCTCGTCGATGCGGTGAAGTATCTGCCGAAGGGGATGCAGGTGGTGCTGTGTGCGGGCGCTCCCGATACTCCGGAGATTGCAGCGGAGATGCGCGCTGGCGTGGAGGCTGCGCGGGCCGCGGGCGGCAACATTGTGTGGATCGAGAAGATGGTGACCAAGCCGGAGGCGATTGAGCTGTATTCGAACTGCCGCGTGTTTTGCTGCCCGTCTGTGTATGAGCCTTTCGGGATCATCAACCTTGAAGCGATGGCTTGCGGCGCTCCTGTGGTGGCTAGTGCGGTGGGCGGTATTCTGGAAGTCGTGGTCGACGGCGAGACTGGGTATTTGGTGCCGTTCGCGCCGGATGCGGTGACTGGATCCGGTGTTGTGTACCCGGTTTGGGGCGGCTGGCCGAAAGCGAGTTGAAGAGAAGTTTGCATGGGAGGCAATTGCCGCGCAGACGGTGGAGCTGTATCGGAGATTGGTGGGTTCAGAGAAGTGAGGAACCCCACGATAGGCGTGTGAAACCGCTCCGATCATGGGGCACCCAATTTTATGGCTCACTTGAGGTTGGCCTGGGGGATTTGGGTTGTGTCCTCCTGTTTCTGGGGTGGGGTGTAGGGCAGGTGGAAGTCGGCGAAGACGTCGGGGTGGGCGGGGTCGAAGTCGCGGGCTGAGGGATCGAGGAATTTCGCGATGGGGAGCTTGTCTTCGCGGATTCCGTGACTGATGCATTGTGCGAGTTCGTAGGCGCCGAAGTTGTTGAAGTGGGTGCTGTCGGCGATGTCGTGTTCCACGCCGGGATAGCTGCCGGCCTTGAAGTTCATGAAGGCGTGTTTGGCGCCGTCTGGGCCCATCGCTTCAAACATGGTTTTCGACATGGCGTTCAGGTCGATGAGGGCGGTGTTGGTGTCGGCGGCGATCTTGCGGGAGGCCTGCGGGTATCCGCCGAGAGTGTCGTTGATATGGCCATCGGCGTCGAAGCTATTGCGGTTCTGCGCGGTGACGATGATCGGGGTCGCTCCCTTGGCGCGGACCTGGTTGACGAAGTCGGTCATGATCTGGATGTAGCGAGGCAGGCCGTTGGCGACCTTCTGGTCGTTGTGGGCGAATTGGACGAAGAAGTAGTCGCCGGGCTGGATGATGGAGATAATCTCGGCGAAGCGCTGCTCGCCCAGGAAGGAGATAGCGGACTCGCCGGATTCGGCGTGGTTGGCGACGACAACTCCGGGAAGGAAGAAGCGGGGAAGCTGCTGTCCCCACGAGGCCCAGGGCTCGACGTCCTGGTCGACCATGGTGGAGTCGCCCGCGAGGTAGAGGGTGGGCTCGGCCTTGGCGCCGGTGAGCGGCTCGATGGTGAGGGAGTGGAAGGCTGGGTTGACTCCGTTGAACTCAAGCGTGAGCTTCGGGTCCCAGTCCAGGTTGCCGATCTCGCGCTGCTTGAGGCGAACGCGGCCCTGGGTGCCGTCGGGCTTGGTGAACTCCGGGATGCGAACGTTG
>Ga0302281_10002518_pt1 | contig 12863 bp, 9 predicted proteins | sample III_Fen_E1_2_FD_198762 | JGI IMG/M metagenome (GOLD analysis project Ga0302281, IMG submission 198762) | Peat permafrost microbial communities from Stordalen Mire near Abisko, Sweden - III_Fen_E1_2 | ecosystem: Environmental > Terrestrial > Soil > Wetlands > Permafrost | place: Sweden: Abisko...
ACTGCGGATTCGGCCGCAGATACGCCGTGATCTCCTCGGCCTTCATCTCGTCCACGTTGGCCTGGTCGGACTTCAACACCGGATTGGCCGCCTCAAACTTCGCCTTCACCTGGTCCCAAGTCAGGCCCGACGCACCTGCCGGCGGCGTTGACGGCAGACCCGGTATCGCGGCCTGTGCGAGTTGTAGTTGCGGACGTGGTGTTGGCGGCAGGCCTGAGACTCCGTCCTGTCCAGGCTGTCGCGCCTGCTGAGCGCTCGCACTGGAGGCGCAGAAGAAGAGAGCGAACACGACGCTGGATACTCTGAACTCGAGGGAGCGAGGTGGAAATGCGCTCAAACTATTCATGCACCACCTCGGCTTTTGGCAGGTCATCGTCATCCCTGGCGATCCATGCATAGAAAGTGGGCAGCAGGAATATGCTGAGGAGCAGATCGGAGATCAAGCCTCCTACAATCACGATCGCGAAGGGCCGTTGCGAGTCTGACCCGATATCGTGCGACAGCGCCGCCGGCAGCAGGCCAAGCGTAGCCACAAGCATGGTCATCATGATGGGGCGAAGTCGCAGAACAGCGCCCTCCACGGAAGCATCGACGATATTCATGCCCCTCGCTCGAAGCTGGTTGATGTATTCGACCATGATGACGCCGGTCTGGACGGAGACGCCGAAGAGCGCCAGCATACCTACCCCCGATGACACGCTGAGGTAGGTTCCAGTGAGTAGCAGGGCGAGCAAGCCGCCGATGCGAGCCATACCAACATTGAGGAGGATCAAGAGCGACCACTTATAGGAGCGGAACATGCTGAAGAGGATGATAAAAATAACGAGAACGGTGATTGGGATGATGAGAGCCAAACGCGCCTCAGCCCTCTTTTCGCTCTCATATTCCCCCGACCAGTCCACTCGGTAACCGTGCGGCAGCTTCACTTTGTCGCTAATCTGTTTGATGGCGTCTTCGACGGTGGAGCCCAGATCCCTGCCCCGCACATTGAAGGTCACTGCTATGTAGCGAGTATTGCCTTCTCGATAGATGTCGTATGCTCCATCCTTAACCTGCACCGTGCAGAGTTGTGCTAGCGAGACGCGTTCCCCGGAAGGAGAAAGGAGGCGAATATTGCTGATCGCCTGCTGCGTGTCGCGGTATTGCCCCTGGTAGCGTACAGTCACGTCATAGCGCTGCTCATTGAGCAAGACCTGGCTGACCGCATTTCCGCCCACAGCCGTTTGGACTGCGTCCTGGATGTCCGCCACGTTGATCCCAAAACGGGCCGCCAATTTACGGTCTATTTGAATATCGAGGTTTGGCTGGCCGAAATCTCGCAGGAGCTTGACGTCGTGCATGCCAGGAATCGCAGCCATTACCGAGGCAACCTGGTCGCCCTTCTGCTCGAGAACGCTCAGGTCATCCCCGAAGATCTTCAGTGCCAGCGAGCCTTTGGTCCCGGTCATCGTCTCGCCGACGTTGTCCTCAATTGGCTGCGAGAAGTTCCAAACAGCTCCCGGATACTTTTGCGCTGCGAGGTTCATTGCTGCGATCAGTTCCTCTTTGTTCCGATGGAACATTGGACGCCACTCGTCGTGCGGCTTTAAGTCGACAAAGTACTCGGTATTCCCGAAGCCGCCGGTGTCGGTTCCATCATCGGGCCGGCCTGCCTGGGACACAACGGTCTTGACCTCGGGAAACGAGGCAAAGACGAAGCGCTCTTGCTCCGCAAATTTCTCACCTTCCGAGAGGCTGGTGCTGTTGGCAAGCGTACCGCGAGCCCAGATGGCACCTTCATCCAGGTGAGGCAAGAATTCTGCTCCGATGACGCCGCCAAATCCCAGATAGAGTGTCCCCGCCAGTGAAATTGCAGCCACTCCCAACATTATGAAGCGATGGGCGACCGCCCAGCGCACTTGTTTGCGATAGCCGTTGGTGATGAACTCCATGACGCGGTTTCGCCGCTCTTTGAAGCCCCCGCGAAAGAACATACTGGCCAGTACCGGCACGATGAAGATGGAGAATGTCATCGCGCCCAACAAGGCGAAAGCAACCGTCCACGCCATAGGCCTGAAAAGCCGTCCTTCTACACGCTGCAGGGTGAAGATGGGTAAGTAGGCGGTGATGATGATGGCAATGGCGTAAAACACCGGCCGCTGTACCTCGTGGCAAGCCTCGCGAATAATCTCGGCCGTAGTCTTCCTTCGATCAGGGGAGTCTTGATCGTGGATATGAGATAGGTGGCGAATAATGTTTTCCATCATCACAACCGCTCCATCCACCACCATGCCGAAGTCCAGGGCACCTAGCGAAAGAAGGTTTGCAGGAATATGGTTCAGGTCCAGACAAATCGAAGCAAACAGTAGGGAAAACGGAATGGTGAGAGCTACGATAAGAGCCGCGCGAGCATTGAGCAGAAACAGCAGCAGGATAATGGTGACGAGCACCATGCCCTCGACTAGGTTGTGCATCACCGTGTGCAGGGTGAAATGCAACAGGTCGCTCCGGTCCAACATAGGGACGACCTTCACCCCAGGAGGCAAGATGCCATTATTCAGTTCGTCGACTTTCTGGTGAATTGCATCGAGTGTAGGTTGTTCCTCAGCGCCTTTACGCATCAGAACTCCGCCCTGGATAACATCGGGCTCGTCGAGGATGCTTCCGTCCGGCATGTGGTTGGCCCTGGCCATGTGGCCCAGCCGGATCATCGGGCCTTGCTGCACTTCCGCGATGTCCTTGACTCGTAGCGCCGTCCCGTTCTTGGTGGTCAGGACGGTATTCTCAATGTCCTGAACGCTTCTAAATAGCCCCAGCGCCCGGACATTCATCTGCTGCATGCCAAGCTCAACGAAGCTACCACCGGCATTGTTGTTGTTATTTGATAACTGCTGCTCCACCTGGCCGATGCCTAGCCCGTAGGATACAAGTTTGTTCGGGTCCACTCTAATCTGGTACTCCCGCACCGTTCCGCCAAAGTCGGAAACGTCGACCACGTTCAGAACAGACTTGAACTCTTTGAGAAGTACCCAGTCTTCGATCGACCGTAGTTGCATCAGGTCGTATCGTGGATCCGTGCTTCGGATCGTGTACCAATAAATCTGACCCGTGGTGCTCCAATCTGTTCCGATTTGAGGTACTAGACCTTGCCCGTTGGGTAGATCGACCTGGGTGAGTCGCTCCAGAACCTTCTGACGGTTCCAGTCGTTCACGGAGCTGTCGTCGAAGATCATGATTACGAATGAGAGGCCGAAGATGGACTCGGACCGCAGGAAGGTCATGTGCGGCATTCCCGCCATCTGTACTTCAATTGGAATTGTTACCTGCTGTTCTACTTCTTCAGCAGATCGTCCTGGCCACTGGGTAATGACAGTTACGTAGTTATCCGCGATATCCGGATACGCTTCAACCGGCAACTGATGAAATGAGATTGCTCCCCAAAAAATCAGCAGCAGCGCAATTGCAATCACCACAAAGCGATTGTTCAGGGCAAAATCGACAAGAGCGCGGATCATGCTTTCTCCCTCAGGTCTTTTCGGCGGCTACTGGTTGTCGATGGTGTTTTGTAGCGGCAGCGGATTGACAATCACCTGCTGTCCGACCGGAATACCCGAAGTGATCTCCTGCATGCCCCCTGGCAGTTGATCGCCCCCGACAACCATCACCCTGCGAAACTTCTTGTCCGGCGCCGGCACATATACCCAATCCCGATCGTGCAAATGCAGGATGGCGGAGGCTGGCACGGCCGTGTACTTCTGTTCGGTTTTCCCTTGGAATGTCGCCGTCACGAACATTCCCACCTTCATCATTCCGGGATTCGCGACCTGGATGCGGACCTTGCCGGTGCGGATGCTCGGATCGAGTATTGGCAGAATATTGTCCACCCTTCCCTTGAGCACGCGGTCCGGATAGGCATTCAGCGTGATCTCCGCCGGGTCACCTACGTGTACGTCAGCAAGATCGTTCTCGTAGACGTCGCACACGACCCATACTATCGAGAGATCCGAGATTGTGAAGGGACTGGTTCCCAGACTTTGTACGCCGGCCGCGTTGGTTACTTCCTGGTCCGTGATGACACCGGAGACCGGTGCCGTGATATCGACCATGCCGGAAGGATGGTCCACGTCGCTGCCCATTAGGCGAAGGTGCTCGGCAGCGGTATCCATCGTTACTTTCGCCTTTTCCTCGGTATCCTTGGCGACCTCAAGATCGGCGACCGCGATCGCCCCGTGCTTCAGCAGGTCTTGGGCGCGGTCCCACTGTGCCTTGGCCAGCGTCTCGTCGGAAACGGCCATCTGGTAATTCGCAAAGGCGCCCGAAATGTCGTCGCTGCGCAGTCGAAGGAGTAACTGACCCTTCTTCACCACGTCCCCAAGACGTGCGAATATTCCAACAATTCTTCCGGAGGCAAGCGATATTACCGGAACAGTTCGATCAATATCGGGATTCACAGTCCCCGTAGCAGCCAGCTTCGTCGACGCCCGATGTTCGACTGCGATAGCAAGCGGGTACTCCTCAGGGTGGTCGACCGAGAATGCTTGTGCTTCGAAGGCGGTGGTGACTGTGGCTGGCGCCGGCACTCCCGCCGCCGGGTCACTCTCCTCCTTCTTACAAGCTACCAGCGTTATCAGAATGGCAGTGCTAAGAACCGTGAGCCGGATTCCTGCCGGATTCCCATGCAATCTGGAGACTGAGGCGTACATGCTATTTCTCCTAAAGTCAGCGAAAATTGGAGGCCACTATCGAGAAGTTGGGGGCTTTTCCAATGTGGTCTGGCTTCGTGATGCTTTTGCTTAAGTTAGGAAATTACGGATGTGTGACGCACAAATCTTAAGTAGAAACGTTGTAGCGATTGCGTAGAAGAGTAATATTAGTGATTCGCAAACGGGGGTCTTATTCTTGTAGGTCAGCACATATCGCCCAATTCCTGCGCGAGTAGAAACAGCTATCGTGCAATAGAGGTGCCCGCAATGCAGCGCAGGGTAGCGTCATCCCTGCACTGCTCCAAGAGTGCGGGTGCGTAGATTCATTGATAGAGGCGGTTTCGGTTTAGAACCTCACCATTAGCGCTTCGGTGACGACGAATTGATCTCTCACGAGGGAGGGGAACCAGACATTGTTGATAGCGTTGGCCCCAGTTTGCCCTCCACAAGACGCTTCTGCAGCTGCCAGACCCGCTCCACCGGGCGCCCAACCAGCCCCAGAGTTTGCACCTCCACCGAGACTACTGGAGCTGCTGCAGACGTAGTTGGCCGGGGCACCGTTATTGCCGCCGGGAGGAGTGATGCCTCCGCGTCCGGTCCAGTAAGGCACATCTGAGTGACGATATCCTGTCTCCGTGCGGAAGGTGACGTATTGGCTGGGCATGTAATCATAGGTGACAGTCATGTCCCATGCCTTTGCCTGATCACCAGGGTTCTCCGTGAAGTAAGGCGATCCACTGAAAGCCGTGGCACCATTGATTGGCGGCAGCAGGGTAAGATACCGTCCGGGATTGGTCATCATTCCGCCACCGAGCGTGAGCGCATGTCTATCTTTGCCCCACCACGTCCGGTCATAGGCCATCCAGCCGAGGAAGGCCTGCTTGTATGAACGTCCGCCGCCAGAGGACGCAGGTGCCTTCGGATCGCCGTGGCAGGCTACATTCTCTACTGGCGGCCCGGCTCCATCCAGCCCGAATTCACAACCGGCATCCGCGGTGACCGTGAATGCGGCCTTGTCAATGAATTTATGTGGATTGTCGTAGTATTTGACCTCGATGCTGTCGTCTGTGTGCAAACGGTGGCGATACGGTAACCCAAGATCGTCTTCGCCCACTCCATAGTTGTTGAAGACCAGGTCAAGCCACGGCGTGGGGCGATAGAGGATCTGGCCGCCGAGTCCCGGCTTGCTGTTAGGCCTTGCATACGTCTGCCACCCATTGATGAACCAAGGCTCAATTTTCAGCTTCGCGGTAGGAAAGAACTGTAGACGCAGACCGGTGAAGAACCACGGAGTATTAGAGGATACATAGGACGGCTGATAGGCCCAGTTGTCGGCGTTGTAGTAACTGAATAATCCGATGTAGGAGACGAAGATCCCAGCATCGGCATTAATGCCATGCATCTTGTCCCAGTGATATCCGCCCCACGCCTCCGAGACGTAGCGATAAGCATTCGCAAGATCCCATTGGCCTCGGTTATAGCTGGCATCGTTGCGGGGCGTGGTCGTTGCCCACTCGCCAAACATGGTAAGGAACCTGCCGCGAACATTGTCGATGCGTATGTCGCCGCCGAAGCTCAACTGCTCCAACTGGAATTCATCCGAGCGAAATGTCTCGGTCGACCCGCCCAGCGAGTCGTCCGTCGGGTGGTTATGGTCCCACGTGTAGTTAACGTCCGCGCGGAACTCCGGTGTGAAATACTTGGTTGACATCGGGCTGTCAACCACGCGGCCATTTGAATTCATCCATGTCCAGTCACCTGGGAACGGGGCGCTCTTGCTTGTGGTCTCCGCGCCGATCTCTGGCGTCGCCGGAGATGCTGAGGCCGCAGCTGGGGTTGGCGCCGGGGCCGAGGTTGTCTGTGCGGACACATTCATGGTGGCCACAGCTAGACAGATGAAGAAGGCAAAGCCACTTGTCATACTGACTATTGAGTTATAACGGGGCATTATTTGTCCTCTTTCTCCGGCAGACACACGTCTACCTGCGAGTTATTTGTGGTAACCGTCCGATTGCTTGTGTAGTTGTTGTGGCCTTACTTCAAACGAGTAATGCGGCCCTGCGCCACATTGATTGATTTCTGAAGCCGAGTGATTTGATCTGCTGCTTTGAAGTCGCTCCGCTTAATAGCCTTCTCGCGCAGCCGAGCGATTCTATCGATCGAGTGGTTCAAGTGCTCTTCAAGTGCACTTAGTTCTACCGTGTAGAAGTATTGTGTCTGGCCGAGAGCCATAGGAACTGCCTCCAGAGTGACGTTATGGCCCTAGTGTGCAAGAGCGGTTGTCAAGATGGCATAAGGGAGACATAGAAAGTTCGCAAAAGGATTAACTTAGTTTTCTTGATAACTCGAGCCCTACTCGGTCACGACGCACTCCTCTTTGCTTCGGCATGATCTATAGACTTCGCTATTTCGGGCTAGCTCTGACGACTTTAACGAACATCCGGCAACTTCCTTATGCGCTCCTTACGCGGCCCATCCTAGAGTCACGCGTAGGAGGTTCCAACTATGAACCGCACAAAGATTGTTGTTGTGATGCTCTCTTTAGCATTTCCTCTTGCGGGAGTGGCCCAGTCCACGGTGCAGACGGCAAGCCTGTCAGCGCCAATGTCAGCGCGTGATGTCCACGCGCTAGTGAAGAACGCGCACAGTAGGGCGGAGTACGAGCAGCTAGCCAGCTACTTTCATCAGCAGGAGGCGCGGTACCGGGCCGAAGCTGCCGCGGAAAAGATAGAGCGCGACCGCCGCTCCCAGGTCAATGCCGGCCTGATGCAGAAATACCCTCGACCGGTAGATTCAGCGCAATATCTCTACGAGTCGTATGTGTCGGAGGCCAACGACGCGGCGCTCCAGGCGCGGCACTTTGATCAACTGGCCTCGACGCCGGCTGGACAGAACCCGCAAACTGCCACAGATACGCAGGGAAAGTCGTAGTGCGGTCGTATCGTCAGAGCGGCGCACGTGGAACCAAGGGTTAGGTGTTAAGTTTCCCCGTTCCACGTGCGGGCGTCCTGATTTTACGACTTTCTTGCAGCTTCCTGATCTATTCTTCACCCCGTCGCCTACTACCATCAGAGTGGAACTTATTGGATGACCTCACGGCTCACAATGGCCATTCCGTTGACTGAGAAGCGATCATGGGTACAACTGTTGATGCAGTGTACGGCCGGCTGTGCGGCCATTGCCGCATCGACCCTTGTAGCCTATAAATTACATTTACCTCTGTCGACCGCGGGGTTTATCTACCTGCTAGTAGTGGTAGGTGTAGCCCTTGCGTACGGGATATGGCAAGCCACCTTTGTTTCTCTAATCGCAGTGTCGTGTCTTAACTACTTCTTTATTCCGCCTATTTTCACGTTTGAGGTTGCCGATGAACGAGATTGGGTCGCTCTGGTCTCGTTTCAGATATGTGCATTGCTGGTGAGTCGGCTCTCCTCCCGCGAGCAGAGAATGGCGCGGGATGCAAACTATCAAAGAATTCAGATGAAGAAGTTGTACGAACTAAGCCGGGGAATACTGCTTTTCGATTTGCACAGCCCACCGGGGCCACAGCTAGTCCAGCTTATTCGCCGGACGTTTTATGCCGATGATGTCGCGATCTTCGACGCGGATATTGCGCGCCTGGACCACGAGGGAACGTGGTCTTTAGAGGAACAGCAGATTGCCAGGGCAGCATACTTTAGCGATCGAAATGAAGATGACCGCGATATCCGTACGACGCAACGCGTCATCCGCATTGGAAGCTCGTTGATCGGCGCGATCGCCATCCGGGGGGAAGTGGATCCATTGATTGCCAACGCCGTCGCTTCGCTAGCCGCGATTGCCTTTGAGCGTCATCGCTCCTATGAGAAAGAGGCGCTCGCGGAGAATGCGAAACAGGCAGAGCAGTTGCGGGCAGCAGTGCTGGATGCGCTTGCGCATGCCTTCAAGACGCCGTTGACTGTCATCTGCACCGCCAGTTCTGGCCTACAGGAGATGGGCACACTGGATAAAACCGAGGCAGAGTTGGCTGAGCTGATCAACCAGGAGGCCGTCAATCTCAATCAGCTCTGTACCCGCTTGCTGCAGACCGCCAAACTTGAGGCTTCCAGCGTAACTCTGCACACGGAGCCGGTTATTCTCTCCAAGCTAGTGAAGGACGTAGTAGCGGAACTGGCGGCGACGCTCAAGGGACATACTGTTGAGCTATCCATCCAGGAGAGGGACACGCCGCTACAGGGCGATCGTGAGCTGCTGATGATGATCCTAACGCAGTATTTGGACAATGCGGCCAAGTACTCCGCACCGGAGACGCCGATCGATGTGACAGTGCGCGAGAGCAGCTCAGAACTCTTGCTCTCGGTGCGCAATCGCGGGTCGCTGATCCAGATGCAGGATCGCGAGCGCGTGTTCGAACGCTTCTATCGCGGCTCCGATGCCAAGGCGCGAGTTCCGGGAACTGGTGTCGGGTTGTCGATCGTCAAAAAGGCGGCAGAGGCCCACCAAGGGCATGTATGGGTTATCAGCGGCGAAGAAGAGGGCACGACGTTTTTCCTGTCGATGCCAAAACTGCAAGTGGGAGGGATTAAGGCATGGAATCTGGAGTGATCCTGGTTGTGGACGACGAGATGTCGATCCGGCGTGCGCTACATACCACTCTCTCCAAGCTCGGTTTCAAGGTTCTAGAGGCCGCACGAGGTGAGGAAGCTCTTTCGCTGGTCCGTATGAATCCGTTCGATGCAGTACTGCTCGACATCAATATGCCCGGCATGACTGGGATCGATACCTGCAGGAACATGCGCCGGCTCTTCCCGCGTATTCCGATCCTCATGCTCACCGTGCGCGACAGCGAAGACGATAAGGTGGAGGCACTGGACGCCGGCGCAGACGACTACATCACCAAGCCGTTTCAACTGCGCGAGTTGACTGCGCGTATCCGTGCCGCGATGCGCTGGGCCAAGGCACCCATTGCACACGAGGATCAAGAGGCGCAGGTGCTTCACATCGGGGACGTTGAGCTTGATCCTGTCCGCCGGTCAGTGAAGAAAGCGGGCCGCCCTGTCCATCTCACGCCAAAGGAGTTCGAACTAACGCATCAGCTGATGAGTTACGCCGGAAGGCCAATCCCTCACTCGCGTCTGCTAAATAGTGTTTGGGGACCTGAGTACGGAGGCGAGCTCGAATACCTGCGCACCTTTATGCACCAGCTGCGCAAGAAGCTAGAAGACGATCCTGCAAACCCCAGGTACTTGCTAACCGATGCTCATGTCGGCTATCGATTCGTTGAAAAGCTGTAGAAGCTAAAGCGAGGACAACATGAATGTCGTACTCTCGACGCTAGCGTCTTCGGGAGGATCCAAGGCATTTAGTGACTCCTCTGCGATATCACGGCTAGTTGTTGTCGTTCGGATTCTGGCAGGTTGTGGATTCGGAACCACCGTTGGTTCGGCTCGAACCCCAGGCTCCGCCGGCCCAATTAAACCTGCGAAGAAATCAGTCGGAACGAGCACCTATCTTTTTGTCCTGTTCGGATCTGACTCGAGCGTCTCGGAGTTCCTTCCTCGCGCGAACTACAACATCGACGTCGGTGATACCTTCGGCCTCTGAAGAAAGGCCGGCTCGGGGATGAGTTGACCTTCGGGTACACCCTACGAGAACGCCGGAACTCACGGCTTCCTACATGCAACAATCGGCGAACGCACTTCAATACGAGTTCTTCGGTTGTGACGGTTCCCTCGTATACGACCGCAAGTTTGGGCTACACCTACAGTTGGTAACGGCTCCCGTGGTAGTCGCGAATCACCTGTCCCGATTGGTCACCCACCTTCTTTCTGGTTGTGTCCCCATATAGAGTCGGGTCATAGATTCCAGTACGCCTCTTACGGTTTCTTTACGGAGTCTCCCGTTAGAGTCGTCAAGTGGCGTCCTAAAGCACCTGATCCGACTGCGCCGACCTCGTACGCCCCGGAAAGGACTAGGCATGAAGGTTCTCAGCTTCCTAATGGGAAAGCCACTGGCGAGTTCCGAAGAGCGAGCCGAGTGTATCGGCCCAATCGCCGGCATCCCTGTCTTCGGCCTGGACGCGCTCAGTTCCGCGGCATACGGCCCCGAAGCCGCGCTCACACTTCTCATCCCCCTGGGCCTAGCCGGAATCGCACACATTGTGCCCATCAGTCTGGCCATCATCGGACTGCTGGCCATCGTTTATTTCTCCTATTGCCAGACAATTGACGCCTACCCTCACGGCGGCGGCAGCTACACCGTCGCCAGCGAGAACCTCGGCGCGAACGCCGGACTCCTCGCAGCGGCGGCGCTGATGATCGATTACATCCTCAACGCAGCGGTAGGAATCTCGGCTGGCGTTGGCGCGTTAGTCTCAGCCTTTCCGCAACTACAGCCGCACACTCTCGCTCTGTGTCTCTTCATCCTGCTCATCCTCACGCTCGTCAATATGCGTGGGGTCAAGGACACCGGCTCCGCATTCCTCGTTCCGACCTATCTCTTTGTCGGATCGTTACTAACAGTGATCGCTGTTGGAGCAGTCCGGACCTTCACTGCTCAAGGCCATCCACTTCCCATCATCGCGCCTCCACACCTACCCATCAGCGGGTCGGCGCTCACCCTTTGGGTTCTGGCCAAGGTCTTTGCCAGCGGATGCACCGCCATGACCGGCGTCGAAGCCGTCTCCAACGGAGTAATGGCTTTCCGCGAGCCAACCCAGAAGAATGCCCGCCGCACCCTCACCCTCATCATTCTTTTACTGATGATCTTCCTCGCGGGAATCGCCATGCTCTGTCGCGCCTACTCCATCGGCGCGACCGACCCCGGCGCCGCTGGCTACCAGAGCATCCTCTCCCAACTCACCGCCGCCGTCATGGGCCGTGGCACGTTCTACTACGTCACCATCGCGTCGATTCTCGCCGTCCTCGCGCTCTCCGCCAATACCTCCTACGCCGACTTTCCCCGGCTCACCCGCGCCATTGCACAGCGTGACTATCTACCCCATGTCTTCCTCATTCGCGGCCGCCGCCTGCTCTACTCGCACGGCATCTATGCGCTGGTGGGCTTCACCGCGCTGCTGTTGATCGTCTCCCGCGGGGTCACGGACTGGCTCATCCCACTCTTCGCAATCGGCGCGTTTCTCGCCTTTACTCTCTCGCAGGCCGGAATGGTGATGCACTGGAGGCGGGAAGGTGGCCAAGGCGCTGGACGCCGCATGGTCATCAACGGCATCGGAGCAGTCGCGACCGGCATCACTCTGCTCGTAGTGCTGGTCGCGAAGTTCACTGCAGGTGCCTGGATTACAGCGATTCTGGTTCCTGCGCTGATGATCGCGATGACAGCTGTCAAGAGTCACTACGACAGCGTCGCCCGCGAGCTTGCGGTCGATCGCCCCATGCGCGTCGAGAACCTCAACGAGCCGCTGATCATCATCCCGCTCGACCGCTGGAGCCGACTCAGTGAGAAGGCCCTGCGATTCGCAATGAAACTGAGCGACGAGGTGCAGGCCGTCCATGTCGATGCCGAAGAAAATCACGAAGAGGTACGGCAGATGTGGGAGCGCAATGTCGCTTCGCCCTTCCAGGACGCCGGCAAGGTTGCGCCCGAATTCGTGCTAATCGAATCGCCTTATCGCTTCGTCCTAGTGCCGCTGGTCGAGTACATCCTCAAAGTGGAGAGCCAGTGTCCCCACCGTCAAGTTGCCGTTCTTGTCCCTGAACTCGTCGTCAAACACTGGTGGCAAACCCCGCTGCACAACCAGCGCGCCCAAGTGCTGAAACTGCTCCTCCTGATGCGCGGCAATCAGCGAATCATGGTCATCAACATCCCTTGGTACTTATAAGGGAAGTAGTCTTCTCCAGCGACGCAGCCCGTACGATTCACCTTACGTCGATTCCGGCATACGGGAAATCATTGACTGCCTGCGGGTTGGAAGCCTCGAGCAGGGGATCAGTCGTTGCCAACAGTCATTATGGAGCGTTCAGCCCGGGGACATCATTGTGCAGATTGGTGATTCGGGTGATGCCCCTTACACCCTGACGAAGGCCGCGCGAGCTTTGTCAGGAGTTGGAGGGCGCAAACACTTACGTATCCTGAGACGAGGAGAGCGAGTGAATGTGACGGCAGTCGTGTCTCGGATACTCTGATCGCCTCCCGTCCTACGTTGTGTCCGGGTGCGCTAATGCCTCATCACCGCGGCAAGCA
>Ga0302281_10002526_pt1 | contig 12847 bp, 10 predicted proteins | sample III_Fen_E1_2_FD_198762 | JGI IMG/M metagenome (GOLD analysis project Ga0302281, IMG submission 198762) | Peat permafrost microbial communities from Stordalen Mire near Abisko, Sweden - III_Fen_E1_2 | ecosystem: Environmental > Terrestrial > Soil > Wetlands > Permafrost | place: Sweden: Abisko...
TGGCCACAAACGTGCTGGCATACCCGAGCGTGACCACGACCACATGGGTGGCCAGCCAGAAATTGGTATCCAAAACGGCGCGCATCATTTCCATGGTGTCGCCGTCCAGTGCCAGGTTCTGGGCAATGATCAAAGTGATAAACCCCATCCCTGCCGAGACCACCGCCCCAATACCATTTTTATGAAATTTTTCGAGGATGAGCCCGAGAATTACCGCTCCCCAACCGATAAAAATCGCGGAGGAATAGAGATTGGTAACCGGGGGACGACCTTGCAGGACAATACGATAAATGAGGCCGGTGGTGTGGATCAGTAGAGCCAAACTAATCAGCCACACGGACGCACGCCGGAGGGTGTCGGACAGATTAAACCAGGAACAAATGGCGAGCAAACCGGCCAGGACATAAATGACCATGGCGTTGTAAAAGGGCTGCATTTGATTAAAGAACACCTCGGCGCGAACGCGGGCCAAATCCCGGGAAAAACCCGGAACCAATGATGCGCGGTAATCGGCGAGGGCGGTTCTAAAGTCGCTGGGATTGCCCTTGACGAGCGCATCCCCCATCGCGGCGTAGTCGGTGACGGCGACCGGGATATTTCCGCCCTTGGCCGCCTCCAGCAGCACCGAGCCGGAGCGTTGCCAGAGTCCCCCGGGAGTTTGCGGCGGGATTAACAGCGGCGGTTCCAGCCGCGTCATGTAATCGAATTGCTGCAGGTTGAAAAGAAACGAGTTGAACGCGTTTTCGTCATATTTCTGGCCGGCTTGTTCGGCTCGCACTGCAGCCACCCCGGCAGGAATCGAACGCACATAATCATTCAGTTGCGCTTTCCAATCCGGGGAATCGGGCGGTTGGAGGGCGTTTTTGAGCTGGGCGTAGAGTTCGAGCCGCTCGTGCACTTTGATGACCGCATGTTCGTACGCATTCCGGTTGGCGGCGATCACATTGGTTTCAATGCGCTCGTTTTCAGCGTCAAAAGCGGCGAGGGACGGCAGGATTTGATCCCACGAATAGTGTTTGCCGTCCTGATGCTGATCGGGATCGCGGGCGGGCAGTTTCAGGAACGTGATGAGGTCCGGATTATCCACCCGGAACACGGGCCAGGCGTCGGCCACCCGCGGATTCATCATTACATTGGCCAGCCATTGGTGGGCGGGAATGATCTCCTGCTTTTGATACCATTTCTTCCAGGGCTCCAGATCCAGGGTTTGTTTTTCACGGATTTGGAGCAGGGAATTGCGGGCGAGCGAGTCAATGGGCTTCAACCGGCCGTCAAAAACCACAGGTAACTGTCCAAAATCGTTGAAGGCCATGCCGTGCTGCGGCGTTGGCTGGATCTGGCCCAAAAACCACAAGGCCATTAAAAGCATGAACAGTGGTGGAAACCACTTTTGGAAAAATGTTTTCATGTCGTCTTCCGCTTATTGATGAACCCGACCAGGTGAAACATGAATTGGACCACCAAGCCGACGGCAACCAGCCCGCAGCCGACATAGGGCGTCAGCCAGCTCGGATTGCGGACCACCTGCAGCACAGAACTCGGGATTGCCCCCGCTTGCTCCACCATTTCACCCGCGGTCATTTGATATTGGTAAAAGGTCAGCCCGGAATAACGCAGCGGCGAGTTCATGTAGATCTCAACGGCACGGTTTTCACCCGTGCGCGGATTTTGCAATTGCACCCGGCTGCGAAAATCCTTGGGGATGTCAGTACCCTGATAAACCGTATGAGTAGCCTTCAAAAGGGTCATGGAGAAGGGCAAATAAACGCGTTCGGGGCGCAGGGCAAAAGAGAATGTCTTCCCGTTCACGCTGACGGTCTGGGGATGCGTCAGGTCTTTCACAATCTGCCGGGCCATGTCGGGACCCAGTTCGCGGGTGTAATCCTGGCGCAGGCCATCGACCATGGCATCATCGGCGGTCCAGCCGGAAACCGCCCAATCACCCAGTGAGCCGTTGGGACCGATAATCTCGAACTCCGCCGTCGGCACATTTTTGTCGTCCATCGTCTTCACTTCGGGCTGCGGTTGAAAGTCGAAGTTGGCGGCGACGCCATTGGTGGTGAGCGGCGGACCGTTAGCGACCATGGGGGCGCGGAAAGCCGCCCCGGAATTCTTCCAGAAATTCTTGACGCGCAGCGTAAAGGGAAGATTAGGATTTTGAATCTCGCGGCCAGGTACGAGCAGGGATTGGGGAAGAGTAATGACCTGTTCTGTATTGGCGTCTGAATCAGAGGTAAACGCCAGCTCGTAATTCTGGGAACTTTCGGCGTAGGTTTTGGTTTCGCCTTCGGCGAGGCGGACTTGCGATTCATGTGCCAGCATGTCCGTGGCGAGTTGGCCGACGAGCAGGAGGATGACGCCGCTATGGGTAAGTTGAATGCCGATCTTTTTAACGGAGAATTGAAACCGATAAATGTGGGCGGCCAGGAGATTGACCAGCAGCATGGTGCCAATCAGGTAGCCGCCAGGCAGAATCAACGGAACATGGTGGCCAAACAAATCCATGCCCACAATCAGCCATTGCCGAAAATAGCGCGCTTGGGCGTTGTACAAGCCCTCATCCACCTGGGCGAGCGTGCCGATGAACACCAGCAGGATCGCGAAAGCCAGCAGAACGACGGTGAGGCGGAGCGACGTGAAGAACCGGATGAGGCTTTTAATGGGCATCAGGATAGCGAGCGGACTGGATGAATTTAAGGAAAGTGTCTTTTTGTGCCGCAACGATGCCGGGATCACCCATCAGCTTGTAAAACCAAGTCTGGCCGTTTTGGGGAAGTACCACCCCGACCAGCCGTGCAGTCTGGCCGGTTTTGGCATCGGTCCCGTTAAAATCCACCACCTGGGCCTGACCTCCGGGAATAGTCAGGGTGTCAACCATCTTGGAAAAATTTTCTTCCTGGTCAACCGGCGGCAGCCCCAACTGGCGACGCCAGCGGTTCAGGTTGGCCAACAGTCCCCCGCCCTCGCCGGCGAGTTGACTGACATTCACCTCCGCCTTTGCCCCATTACCTTGGATCAGGAACTGGGCGAGGAGAAATTGGGAGGGTGTAACGGACTGCCAGCTGGCAGGAACGGTCCAGATGGAACTGGCCATATCCGCTGGCGGCACGGCTGCGGCCGGACCACCTGGCGCGGTCAGATCCGCCGTTGGCAACAGGCCCGGGGCCGCCGCGCTGTCGCTGAACGTGAACGATTTCAGGAATTGGAGGAAAATGTTCTTTTGGGAAGTCACGAAGGCATCTTCCCCGGTTATCTTGAAAAACCAACTCATTGATCCACGAGTCTGCATCGCCACCAGATTTCGTTGCAGAAATTTGCCATCAAGAACCGGTGCGGTGCTGACAAACTCAAAAAGTTTAGCTGGGTCGCTGCCCACCGAAATGTCAACCGAATCGGCATGGTCGGTTGGGGGAAGCTGCAATTGGTCACGCCACATGTTGACCAGGGCGAGTTCATTTTCGCCAGCCGGCAGAGGGATGATGCCCACATCAGCCGAGGGCCCGGACAAATTGGTGACAACAAAACTAGCCACTCGCATCTGGCTGGTGGGCACCTGTTGCCAACCCGGCGGCAGGGAAAACTGGAATTGAGGCAATGCATTGCCACTTTGCGCCGGCGCGGCAGCAACATCCATGGCCGGCGGCGGGGTTGCGGCCTCTCGGGGAGGCGCGGGCGGGGTAGCTGGGGAGTTATCCTTGGCAACCTGGTAAACTTTCACGTCATCTCGTCCGCAACCGGCCGCAATAGCCGCAGCCGCGGCCAGCGCAATCACGGAGGCAAAATGCCGCGATAAGGAAGGTCGATTAAATAATATCACGTCACTTAGTTTAACCGGTTTTACCCTGCCAGCAAGTTGTTTGGCTCCAGCCTTCCCCGCGCAAACATCTTGATCCAGAGCGGATTTTGGTTTAGCAAGTTAACGAAAGGATTTTTGCATGAACATCAATATTGGCATCGCGGAAACAAACCGCAAAGCGGTGGCAAAACAGTTGGCCCATTTGCTGGCTGACGAATTCATTCTCTACACTAAAACGCGCAAGGCGCATTGGAACATTGAGGGCGGCGATTTCCACTCCGCTCATTTGTTTTTTGAATCCCAGTACGATCAGCTCGATGAAATCATGGACAGTGTGGCCGAACGCATCCGGCAACTGGGCCATTACGCGCCGGCCACCTTGGTGGAATTCCTGGCCCTGACCCGGTTGACCGAAAAAAGCGCCGAAAAAAACGATAGCGCCGGATTCATCAAGGAACTTTTGGGCGACCACGAAGGCATCATTATTTTCCTGCGGGAAAACATCAATGCTTTTGCCAATGATTACAAAGACCTTGGCACCAGCGATTTCATCACCGGCCTGATGGAAGACCACGAGAAAATGGCCTGGATGCTGCGGGCGCACCTGAAGTGACGCCCGGCTGGCGAAGACTGCCGGCGCTTAGCCAACGGCCATGTTCAGCAAGAACTCAATGTTACTGCGCGTCTTTTTGAGCTTGTTGAGCATCAATTCCATCGCCTCAACCGGCGGCACGCCGGTCAGTGCCCGGCGCAGCATGACCACGCGGGTGGCCTCGTCCGGGTGATAGAGCAATTCTTCTTTGCGCGTACCGGAGCGCTCGACGTTGATCGAGGGAAAAATACGGCGATCAACTAGCGCGCGATCAAGGTGCGCCTCCATGTTGCCGGTGCCCTTGAATTCCTCGAAAATGACTTCATCCATGCGTGAACCGGTGTCCACGAGAGCCGTGGCCATGATGGTCAGCGATCCACCCTCTTCAATGTTACGGGCGGCTCCGAAAAAACGCTTGGGTTTATGGAGTGCGTTGGCATCGACACCGCCGGACAGAATCTTGCCGGAATGCGGTTGGACGGTGTTATAAGCCCTGGCCAGACGGGTGATGGAATCGAGCAGAATCACTACATCCCGCTTGTGCTCAATCATCCGTTTGGCTTTTTCGATGACCATTTCGGCCACTTGCACATGGCGTTCCGGGGGTTCGTCGAACGTGGAGGAAATCACCTCGGCGCCTTTGCAGGATCGCTCCATGTCAGTGACTTCTTCCGGCCGTTCGTCAATCAGCAGGATGAACAGGTAGGACTCCGGGTTGTTTTTGAGAATCGCGTTGGCGATTTTCTGCATCAACACGGTTTTGCCGGTGCGCGGCGGGGCGACAATCAGGCCGCGCGTCCCCTTGCCGATCGGGCAGACCAGATCCAAAACGCGGGTGCTCAATTCATCGCCGGTGGTTTCGAGGATGAACCGTTTGTTTGGAAACAAGGGCGTCAAGTTGTCAAAGTGGGTCTTGTCCTTGGCCTTGTCCGGCTCCTCACCATCCACCGCCTCAACTTTCAACAGCGCAAAGAATTTTTCTTTTTCCTTCGGGGGACGTATCTGTCCCGCCACCAGGTTGCCGGTCTGCAGATCAAAGCGGCGAATCTGGGACGGCGACACGTAAATGTCTTCCGGGCAAGGCAGGTAATTAAAACTTTGCGACCGCAAAAAGCCGAACCCTTCGGGCAACACTTCAATGACGCCCTCGGAAAACAGCACGCCGGCCCGCTGCGCATTCTTCTCGAGAATGTGGAAAATGACTTCGTGCTTGCGCATGGTGCCGAAGTTCTCGACGTTCAACTCCTTGGCCATGGTGTTGAGCTCGGTCATGCTCATCGCCTGCAATTTGGCAATATTCAAGGAAGTCGCGATCTTGTCGCGCTGATAGCCGCGGCGCTCTCCACCACGACCGTCGTCATCGCCGGCCTCAACCGCAACCGCGGGCGGTTGTAATTCACTGGACGCATTGGTCTTGGGGAAATTGGCCACGTCACGTTGCGCTTCCGCCTGGGCGGCGGCTTTGACATTATCAACCGTGCGTTCAGAGGAGGAATAATCGGCTGCAACCGGTGCTGGCTTAACCACAGCGGGTTTGACGGGCTCCGGTTTTGGCGGCATGGGCCGAACTGGTTCAGCTTTGGCAACTTTCCTTTCCTGCGCGGTTTTCGCCGGGGCAGGTTTCACGGCGGGTTCTACGGCCACCGGCGCCGCCGGGGCGGCAACGGCGACGGAAGCTTCTTCCGTGGCCTTGGTTTTAACTTTTTTGGCAATTCTAGGCATAAAATTTTTTTAGGATGGTGGCTGGAGATTCCTTGAGCCGTGTCGCAGGCGGAGAAAAGACCGCTTATTGGACGCGTGACGTCTGGAAAAGTTCAATGATTTTTACCGGGCGTTTAAGGCTTCCCTTAAAACGGCTGGGGGAATTTCGCAGTCAACCTTGACCATGTTGCCGTACTACCACCTAATTGTCAAATTGGATTTTTGTGGGCACATCTAATCCATTCAAGGATTAAAGGCGATTAAAGCGAAAATATTGCACAAAGAAGCATTTATCCTGGACCGGTGCCGCAAAACGACGGTGAAACAGGATCGAATCAAAAGTCGTATGAATGGAGCAGCCTCCAATATCATGCGTTTCGCATCAAATCACTTTTAAACGGAGACTTTAGCTTCGCTGGTCGTCTGGGTTTTCAATTCGTCCAAAGCGCGGAAACGGTGTGCCGCAAAGCCAGCTTCGACGCCCAATTTGTTGACAGGATTGATGATACCGATCAACAACAAGGAGGGCTCGAGGACGCGGCGCATATCCATGATCAATTCGTCGGCCTTTACGCCTACCCGCACGGCACGAACGACGTAAACCGTATCCAAAACCGGCAGCTGCAGATAAAGCTGCTTTACCGTTTCCGGCCATTTATCATCCACCAATACCACTTTTTGTCCGACGCTGAACATATGCCTGCAGGTATTTACCAATTAGAGGTAGGGCAGCGGATATTTGACGGTCAGTTCTCGGACGCGGTTACGGACCTTGTGTGCCGCGTCGACATTCTTGAGGTCGAGTAGCACCTCAGAAATCATGTCGGCGATTGCAGCCATTTCCGATTCTTTCATGCCGCGGGTGGTGACCGCGGGGGTACCGAGCCGGATGCCGCTGGCTTGGAATGGCGAGCGCGTTTCAAATGGGATGGTGTTCTTGTTCGTCGTGATACCCGCTTCGTCGAGGGCAATCTGGCAATCCTTGCCGGTCAGGTTTTTGGCCCCAACGTCCACGAGCATTAGATGGTTGTCCGTGCCACCACTGATCAGGCGGTAGCCATTGCGCTTCATCCCCTCGGCCAGCGCTGAAGCATTTTTCACCACCTGTTGCTGGTAACCCTTGAACGCCGGTTGCAAGGCTTCGAGGAAACATACCGCCTTGGCAGCAACCACGTGCTCCAGCGGGCCACCCTGAATGCCGGGGAAGACTTGGGAATCAATTTCCTTGGCAAATTTTTCCCGGCAGAGAATCAAACCGCCGCGTGGACCGCGGAGGGTCTTGTGCGTGGTCGTGGTGACGAAATCCGCATGTTCCATCGGGCTGGGATGGATCCCGGCCGCGACCAGACCGGCAATGTGGGCGATGTCGGCCAGCAAATAGGCGCCGACTTCGCGGGCAATCTCGCCCATCCGCTTGAAATCGATTTCCCGCGGATAGGCGCTGGCGCCCACCGTGATCATCCGGGGTTTATGCTCCCTGGCCATTTGGGCAAGCTGATCGTAATCAATCCGCTCATCATCCCGGCGCACCCCGTAATGGATGATTTCAAAAAACTTGCCGGAAAAATTCGCCTTGTTGCCGTGGGTCAAATGTCCACCGTGGCTCAGGTCCATCGTCAGCATCTTGTCCCCGGGTTTCAAAACGGCAAAATAAACAGCCATGTTCGCGCCGCTCCCGGAATGGGGCTGCACGTTGGCATGCTCCGCGCCGAACAGCTTCCGGGCCCGGTCAATGGCGAGCTGCTCGATCTGGTCAATGTTTTCGCAGCCGCCGTACCAGCGCTTCTTCGGGTAGCCCTCGGCATATTTGTTCGTGAGCACCGAGCCCTGGGCTTCCATCACGGCCGGGCTCGTGAAATTTTCGCTCGCAATCAGCTCAATGTTTTCCTGCTGGCGCTGGCGTTCGTGTTCGATGGCGTCCGCCACCGCGGGATCCACGTTGCGCAATCGCAATGCCGCCGGCGCGAAGCGAACGTCCATTTTGTGGACCCGGCGCTCGTGGCGGCCACCCTCAAATTTACCCGCAATAAAGGCGTCGAGAATCTTTTTGGCGGCTTCAATGGAGGTCTTTTTTCCGCTCAAACACAGCACGTTTACATCGTTATGCTGGCGCATGATAGTGGCGTCGCCAGTGTCCTCTGCCACGCCGGCCCGGACGCCGCCAATTTTGTTGGCAACGATACAGATACCAACGCCACTGGTGCACAGAAGCAGGCCAAGCTCGGCGTGTCCATCGGCTACGGCTTGGGCGGCCGGTTGCGCGAAATCAGGATAATCGTCCGCCGGGTCGTGGCTCTGGGCGCCGAAATCCTTGTAGGTCAGTCCGCGCGATTGCAGATGCTGCTTGAGGGCTTCCTTGAGTTCAAAACCGCCATGATCGGCTCCGATGGCAAAGTTGACCGGGCCGGCGGCGTGTCCCGCTAGCGCGGGGCTAAGAATGTGCTGTTGTTCCATAAAATTTATAATGCTGGCGACGCCCTGCTCGATTTGGTCCCGGCAGTCGACATAAATCGGATAGGCGCTGCCGATCGGGTCGCTGATGTCTTTCTCAAACGGTTCGAGCGAGTCATCAAATTCGCGCATCAAAAAACTCTTTTCCGTCGCTGAGGGGTAAAGCAGCCCGACGGTGTCGACATGACCGCGCGTCATGCAAAAAATATAATCCGCCGCGCGCACCAATTCAACGGTAAGCTGGCGGCTGCGCTGCCCGGAAATTTCGATGCCTAGTTCGCGCATGGCCAGAACCGAGTAATGCGAAGGCGGCTGGCCGTCCATGGCACCGATGCCGGCCGAGAGCACACGAAATTCGCCGCGCCCCCGAATTGCATGGCGAAAAAGGGCTTCCGCCATGGGGCTGCGACAAATATTGCCGGTACAAAGAAAAAGAATGGTCTTCATCAAAGCGCGAGGGAAAAAGGTGGTAGGCCGCGGGGGAATCGTCAATGCGAAATCAACCGCGCGCGGGCTGTAATATCGCGACCGCCTTCAAAAAATCCACCGCCCGCGCCAGCGCGGGATCGCGGATGACCGGCTTGGAGGGAACCGCCCGCACCGGCGCAGTGTTCTCGTCCTCATCACCGTCCTTGATCTTTTCCCGGACCAGATCAGCCTCACTGGTGTGGTCAATATAGGGCACAAAATTTGAGGTGGATTCGTTGTCCTCAGGATTGTTGGTCGCCAGCAGGGCATAGGGGTTCTTGAGAAACACCAGCTCGTCCGCCGGTTTGACCGTGACGGCGATATCCGGGTGCACGTCCGGAGTCGCGCTGCCAAAAATCAAGCCGGTCTGGGTTTCCCGCAAATCCAAAGCCAACTTGTCCGCAGCATCACGCGTCTGGTCGTTGACAATAATCGCCAACGGGGATTTACGGCCCGCAAAAAAATCCGCGGCCGACTTTGCCGCCGCCTCGCTGTCGCCGCTGGCCGACCGCAAATCCAGCACGGTGCCGATGGTCTTGTTTGAAACCGCCAGGGCGCTCTCGGCGGCGCTGATTTCGTCGGCCAGTGATTTTCCCGCATCCCCCACCCGCAGGTAGGCAACGTCGTTTTCCAACAACTGGTATTGCAGCAGTGCCGCCATTGCCGGCTGCGCCAATTGCGTCGCCAGCACGAGCATGAAACAGCCGAAAAGCCATCGAATCATAAGTACAACAAAATGCTCTATAAAAAACTGAATGTAAAGGGATGAGCAGCCGGGGTAGTGTCCTAATTTGAAATATTATGTTGGATTTTGGAGAAATGATCCAAGCGAAATTTGAGGTTTCCCAACGCGGTTAATGCGAAAAGCAAATTTGACAATCCCGCCCCTTTCTTGAATCTGACCAATACTGATTACCGTTCCAGGCGGCGCTGCGTAAATTGGTTTTATGTTTCTCAGAATTTCGTGCAAGACTTCTTGGTGCATCATTTGACCCTTTTTATGAAGTGTGTCTGTCATCAACACGCATGAAACTTTGTAATCTCGGCAAAGTTGCGGTAGGCTTGGTTTCGTCTTGTCTCGCCCGTGGTCAGCAGAAACAGCAATCCAACCTCCTTCATTCGCTAGATTTGGAAGCCATTTTGAATCACACCGACTTTGGCGATAAAAATCCGTCAAGTGCGTTATCTGAATCGAGGGATAAACCGCAGTATAATAATTCAATATTCTGTTGCTTAAAGGCTTAGCAACACAAGTATCAATGAATAATTTGGGGCTTAATATCAAGCGGCCTTGCGAAGAAGTCGGTTTGATTCTAATATACCATCATAATAATCAACTGCTGCTTGGACTGTGAAATCCTCAACTCCATAAGCGAGTGCCGCCTGCTGAATGCCTCCTTCAGCTCGGTGCGCCCTCCAAAGCGTTTCCGCCGTATATCCAGAACTTTCCATCATGGGAGAGCCGAAATTAAAGTCTGGCGCTATAAACACGCGGTCTCTTGGAGCCTTAAAAGCAATATATTTAGTAATTTTGTTACTATCATCAAATTCTAATTCATGAATAAATTGCTCTAAAATGGTAGCGTCGGAGGTTGGCCCAGAATTGGGAGCGAGTGCAATCATTGTTGATTCAGCTTCTTTTTCAACAATGTTTATTTCCTTCCCAACAACAACCGTCCTGAAATTAGGATGTGCAAATGGATGCTCCACTTTTTTAAGTTGTTTTGCCATATCGATCGCGGTGCGAATGACTGGAAATCCGATGCAAAATTCCTTCCTTAACTTGCGAACATAAATAGCCTCAATTAAATCAGTATAAGAAAGAAAGCAAGAATCGAGTGTCGAGGTGCCAAATCGGAAAACCGGACGACCACGGTTTGTGAACCAAGCACGCACAGTGTTTGGATGCATTTTGGCATAAAATGCAACTTCTGCGATGGAATAAAGTCCCTCGCCACGTTCAAATGCTTCAGTAAATTTTGACATTTTAAGGACTCACTCAGTTTAATCTGCCAGCATTGTGAGCCAAATGCAATCTTTACCAAAACTCACAAGTCAATTATTTTCAGACATTTGCTTCTTTGCCAATGAGATAAGTGATTTCCGCGTCCATTCCGATAATCGCAAATTCGATTTAGCTGCGGCTTTTTCAACCAAATCGCGTTCGTCTGATTTAAGCCTGATGCCGATCATTTCAACCTTTTGCTCTGACTTCTTCAGTTTTGGTCTTCCCATTTTCATATTGTTAAACAAAAAGTATTGACAAGATTGTGCTTTTTGTTTAACATTAAGTCAACATTTAAAAACGAGTATGGCAAACGAATTAAAATCCGAAACAAAGGCGCAAGTCGTCAGCTTGCTCTGTGAAGGCAATTCCATCCGCAGCATTGAGCGTGTCACTGCCGTCCACCGTGACACCATAATGCGCCTTGGTGTCCGTATCGGCACAGCTTGCGCCAAAATACAAGATGAGAAAATGCGCGGCCTAAACTGCCAGCAGATCGAGGTTGACGAAATTTGGGGATTTATTGGCGCGAAACGTAAAAACGCAGACCGCGCTGGCGCGTATGGCGATGTCTGGACGTTCATTGCTCTGGATGCTGATTCCAAGCTGATTCCCTCTTTCATCGTCGGCAAGCGCGATGCTTACCACACAAAAGCTTTTATTGCCGACTTGGCCGCACGCCTTCAAAAGCGCGTGCAGGTTTCTTCTGACTCTCTGGCAGCGTATGCGGATGCGATGGAAAGGGGCTTTGGCACCGAAGTGGATTACGGCCAGATTTCAAAAACCTTTGCATTCACCAATGTCACCGCTAACGCGCAAATCCGTTACAGCCCTGCCGAAGTGGTCAAAGTTGAAAAGACTGTTGTGTCTGGTATGCCGGATGTGAGCCGCATTTCCACGTCTCACGTTGAAAAGCAGAACCACACATTGCGGATGCATTGCCGCCGATTAACGCGCCTCACGAACGCATTCAGCAAAAAGTTTGAAAACTTTCAGGCTGCGGTTGCCCTTAATTTCGCGTATTACAACTTCGTGAAAACGCACGGCGCTATTCGCATGACTCCGGCACAAGCTGCCGGTGTGGAAAATAGCGCGTGGACGGTTGCCGAACTGGTTGAACGCTGCGGTGAATAAACAGGATTACATTGCACAAGTTCAAGTTGCTGTCTCGGAGTTGCACAACTGCGGGGCAGTTTGGCGTGCTACCGTTCCTGTTCACGAGGTTTTTAGAGGCGAAACCATTTGGCAAGGTGACGTTGAGGTTTTTGATTTGACGGGACATCCAAAAGCCAATCGGGCCTATGCTTGGAGCCACTTGGACGGTGCGAAAGACGAGCGCACTCGGTTTGTTGCCGTTTTAGAGATTCCTCCGGTTGAATCAGCAGAAACTGCCGTGAGAGTTCAAATCGTTAAAGATTTCAAAAAACGCGATGATTTATTCTAGATCGTGCGTTTTCTGTTTCTTGACCTGAATGAATTAAAAATGCCGAGCACAACTGCCAGTATCAAAATTATGGCCCCAATCCAATAGCCATTGACTTTAAGAAATTTTAACGCCGAATCACTGGTGACAATCATTAATATCAGTCCAGCCACACCGCTCAACCAAGTCCACAATCCTAACGACCATTGGAAATGTTGTTCTGATGACCTACTTTCAATAAGTTCATGAATTGTGTTGGTTAAATCATTTCTTAATGATCCAACGTCGTTTTTGACTGAATCAAGCGAATCTCTTATTTTCCCATATTCCTCCGTTACGGTATCAAATTGACCACTGATGATCTTTAGCCTCTCGCCAAGAAGATTCCATGGATATCCTGATTTAATTAGG
>Ga0302281_10002549_pt1 | contig 12806 bp, 17 predicted proteins | sample III_Fen_E1_2_FD_198762 | JGI IMG/M metagenome (GOLD analysis project Ga0302281, IMG submission 198762) | Peat permafrost microbial communities from Stordalen Mire near Abisko, Sweden - III_Fen_E1_2 | ecosystem: Environmental > Terrestrial > Soil > Wetlands > Permafrost | place: Sweden: Abisko...
GGACAAAATATCATGTGAAAATCGACGCGCCACTCGATCGAGAGCTTTTGCGACTACATGCGCCCGAGCACGAAATCCGAATCAAACAGCGATAGCTGTTTGAGAGGAAGGGTCAGTGAGATAACACCGCCAAAGATCACCCATACCATCAGCCAAAAGATGTCAGGTCCCCTGGCAAAAACCAATATTCAAAGGTCAAGTGCAGTTGTCGGTATTAGTACATATGGGCATCGGACACAATTCTCGCTCCTGGTGATGACGGGAAAGAATGGCACTTCTTTAATAGAAAAGCTTGAGTCGTTTTGTGACGTTCTTTCCTGAAGACTTGAGATTTACAATTTCATTTTCTCATTCAAGGTTTGCATTCAGTTGCCGTCGATGAGAACCGTCGAAATCTCGACGGTGTGTGCTCGTCACAATGCTAATGTTCCAAATCGAAAAATGCGCAGACGAAATTTCGTCAGAAACAAGATCGGCTTTTTCGGTTATGACGGTAAGATTAACTCATCAAATTAACTGAGCTTTTCTGGCCAAATGAGGGCTCGCGACGCTCCATGAATTGACCTATGAGATTGGTCTTCATGGGTTCAAATCCCTCCCTCGCCGCCACATCGAATTTTGCTTCATAGAAGCGATTCGCGCGAATGGTTTTTGTAAATGATAATGCAAGGTTAGTTCATCGAGAGTCGGGTTCGAACATACCTTTTTCAAGAAACCGACTCGTTCCTCACGATTCATCGACTTCCATAATGTTTTCGCATCGGTAGCCAGTTCGAACATTTTTCTTACTGCTGTCTTACTTGAGTCACTAATCAAGAGAGTGAGATCTTCGAACTGACGGTTCAAAGCGTCTCTCTCATCACGAATCCGGCGCAGTTGTCGCTGGTGTCCATCCTTATCCAAAACCCCATCTGCATAGTCAGCATAGAGCTTGTCTTCCTTCCGCTCCAAATCCTTCAGTGCTCCTCGTTGCCCGTCCAATTGGCGTTTGTGCGTCCGCTGATCAACGTCGAACGATTCTTCCATCGCTTTCAAAATATCGGCAGCAAAGGCATCCGTAATGTCGAAGCGGTCCACCGATGGCTCGAACTGCGCCCAAACTTTTTCTTCCGATACATACACATGCTTGTCGTGAATCTTCCGCGAGTTCGAGCAGCGATAGAGGTGGTAAACTTTCGCCTCGCCCGTAGACTTCAGAGTCTTACGCTTTTTCTCGTAGGTAATCAGGCGTTGGCACTCGGGGTGATTGCACTTCAACCAGCCTCGGAAAATATCATCACCAACCGCAACCGATGTTCTGAGCTTGCAGGCGTTGCCTGCGTTCACGGCCTCGACAGCCTTTAGAATCTTCGCCGGAATGATTTTCTCGTGCTTGCCTTCGTACCTTTTCGAATCGCCGGTAAGAGAAAAGAAGCCCCAGTAAAATTCATTTTTTAGACGGACCTCGATGGCATGACGGCTATAGGTTTTGCGCATTTCATCCGGCACCAAATTCTTTTCTTCAAGATTCTGGCGGCGGATTTCATCGTAAGAAAATCCCTTTGCCCGCAATTCAAATTCCCGTTGCGCGAGGCGAACTTTCCTAAAATCCGGGTCCAATCCAACTTTTGCCGTGCCCTTAATGGGGTTATTGAACTTATCGCGGTCCTTGTGGTGAACGTAGCCGAGCGTGGTGTGCCGATACGGCCACCACCCGGCGAGGGCCTTGGTACGAAGAGATGCTTTCAGCATCGTGCTCTTGCTGCGTGACTCGCTTTTGTTAATGACGGCATTAAGCTCGCGGTAAGTGAAGTCGGAATCCGGCGTGCCCTTCCAATAAACCTTACCTTCAGAAACGTGGTGAATGATGATTTTTCCTGAGCGGATCAGGTCATCGTTTTCTTCAAGGTCGGTTAAATTCCTGGCTTCGCGAGAACTCCAGAAGAAAAGCACATGCCGAATGTTTTCGGAAAGTGCCTTTTGAATAAGCGCGCGGAACTTCCGGCGCTCTTTGCGTTTGAACGCGGTTTCAATGATAGATTCCTCGTGGACAATATCAAGGCCGTGTCTTACGGCATAGTCGCGACCTTCGCGCGATTGCGTATCGCCAGAAGTGTTTTCCTTCTGGCCATAACCGCTTCGGCGGATAATGAGCAGGGTCTTTTTATTGGGCTCTGTTTTCCATTCCATAAATTCCTTTCTATAATACCAAATTTCTCCTATGGGGCGCAGTCCTATCTGGTTCGAACATCTCTTTCTCTTGCGCCTCCACTCAGTCGTTTCCCTGGGTCTTTTTTTGAAGCAGCATGTCTTGCTTCCAGAGCATCTTGAACACTTCGACGACGTTATCAAATTCAGCCTTGGTCAATTTCAATACATCTCCGTTTGGGTAAACATATTCTTTGTAAACCTCCTCGGCGGTATCCACAGACTCCGCAGATGGCGGCAGCCCGTCTTGTGCGCTTAAGCGCGTAAGAAGGGCCGCCTTGTTATCCACAATTATCTGCCGTTGCGCTTCCGTCAGCGGTCCTACGCTTGTGCGCACCTTTAAGCCGCTGCCCTCCGCTGAAACGCTTACACCATCAGCCTCCAAGCTTCGCAGAATTTCGTCGGAGGTCATAGAATGACCTCCTCAACGAAATTCGGTCGGGCCTTAATACGACTGTTGAGCCGATAGCGGAACGGGTCGCACTTCCTCCCGGAGCCAACGCGCAATACCTCGCCGGACTCTTGAAGGTTGCGTAGGGCCTTGACCTTGTATGCTCTCCTTCCCTTTACAAAGCTGCCGATGCTGGCGGCGGTGGTGATGCTATGGCTACTAAGATAATCCAGTATGGCCCGAGCAATTCTTTGAATCGTTTCCGCGTTGTTCGATTCGTTGATCGGCGCAGGAATTTTCTCTGCGCATGAACCGCTCATCTGAACACCTCAAAGTTTTAAGAATTCTCCTTTTTTGCCTCAACCTTGACGGCCTTGGATGACTGGCGCATGGACGATTTGCCAAGAAGCGGATTCAAGAGCTTTTCTAGCTCCACTTTCTCGTTACTTTCGTTAGCGGCCTCGATGCGTTTGATAATGTTCTTAAGGTGGGCGACTTGGTCGAAGTGCTCGGCGCGTATGTTTTCCATCTGCTTAGAGAAAGCCGACTGACGAAAATAGGTGATGATCCAGGATGCGAGCTGGGCTTTCTTCACGCGCCCGCTATCAAAGCCGTCGTTCACTTCTTTGAGCATGGCTTCGAGATCCTGGTCAGCGGCGGCGGAAACTATAATCTTTGGCTGTTCCATATTCCCTCTATTCGGCTAGGCCCCAGCGGATCGCCAGGGCGTCTAAACAGATTTTTTGCAATTGATTCGACATTGCGAAAGCGCGGTCGAAGGGATCGGACTTGGTTTCCACGCGGTCAAACCACAAGGCTTGAGCGAAAACGAGCGCGGCAGCATGACCGCCGCCAAAGTCATTTTCCCAAATGGCGGGCCAGTCGATGGATTGGCGCTCGAAGTTAACGTGCGGTAGAGCTTTGCGTTGCAATTCACTGTCGTAGTTAAAGATGCGCAGAACGGCGCGGAGTTCGCGGGGGTACGTCGATTTCTGATTGAACTTTTGCGTTTCCATAAGTGGTGATCCCTTTCTATGGTTTAGAAGGAGCGGCGTCTATCGGCGCCGCCAGCTTCGGTTAGCAATTGGAATAGACGTAGACCTGGCCACCATGACGGATGAACGAGTAATCGCCGCCGAGGCGAAGATCGCGGGCATAGCTTTCAAAGTCGAAATAATTGCGTGACCACTCGGGCAGTTCGCTCAGTTGGCCGGTTTCCTCAAGCAAGTGATCGGCAAATGCAGATTCGGAGTCGTGCGCGCCTTGCCACTGCTCCAAAAACTTTTCTTCCAGCTCGTCAGTGTCGAAGCCGTGGCCGTCCTGTGATTGATACCAAACCGTAAATGCGTTCCCGTGATCGTCGATCAGCCGAGCGATAGTGGAAACGTGGCGAATGTCTGGCCACTCGCTGAAGTGGATATCTCCAAATCCCTCATAGTCATGCATGGCCCATTCTTCGGAGCCGCGCTCCGGCGACGTCTTCAGCATGGCCGAAATCTCGACCCAGATTTCTGAAGGCTCTTGATTGGCGTCAATCCACTGGCCATGCAGCTTGCCGCTATTGTAAGCGGCAAGACAGGCAATGTAGATTCGTGGGCTGGTTTTATCGTTGGTGGTCATGGTCTTCTCTCCTTGAAATGTTTCCGGAACCTGGATTGATCCCTAAAAAAACATTTTTCGCCCGCCGGCCCTTTCACTCCCTCGAAGAGGGCGGGGGGAGAAAGTGGAGAATTCCGGCGCGATTTGCTCGACGGCTTTTTAGGCAGCAGGCCGTTTCAGATGGGAGTGACAACGTAGTTGGCGCGAGGCTCTGAAAAAAGCGGGCGAATCAGCAAGGCGTGACGGATTCGACCAAAGATTAAGCGCGGGGCCGTGAAGCGGACCTGCATCAATCGCATTGAATTTGGTAATCGCATTTTCTCTTGGGGCTTCTTTTCGCCATACCTTGTGCCGACCTTCGAGATGATTTGACCATCCTGCCCTTGCACGCGATCGGAATTAGAAATCAACGCTTTCCTGACTGTCGCGACCAAGCAAGTTCATTGGATTCCAGATCGAGATTGAATTGAGACAGTCCTTATTGATAGGCTGGAAGGCATGAGCAAACCAGTCCCTTCTTTAAAAACTAAACGGCTTCTACTACGGCCAATTACGCTGGAAGATGCCATTGGATACTCTAAATACTTTGTCGACTATGAAGTCATTCGGCACCTTTCGTCAGTTGTGCCTTGGCCATATCCGAAAGATGGCGTCACCGATTATCTGAAAACAATGATCTTGCCTGCGCAGGGAATTGACCGATGGGCATGGGGAATTTTTCTTCAAAAAAATCCGTCTGAGATAATCGGGTGCATCGATCTTTGGCGAAAAGGCTGTCCAGAGAATCGGGGTTTCTGGTTAGGCAAGGCGTTCTGGGGCCAAGGCTTGATGACAGAGGCAGCAATGGCCGTTACAGATTTCGCATTTCAAGAACTTGGCTTTGAAAAGCTCATATTTTCAAATGCGGTAGGAAATACTCGATCTCGTCGAGTTAAAGAAAAGACGGGTGCCCACCTGCTAGGAACTCGACCTGCGAAATTTGTTGATCCATCTTTGATCGAAGCCGAAACCTGGGAGCTCACCAAAGATGAGTGGCAAAACGTTCGGTCGGTTCAATGACACTGATCGTCCGCTTACATCTAAGGTCAAGAATGTGGTAAACTCTGTTAGTTCTAGTGTCGGGGATGCTCCGTTCTGTTAGGGTTAATTTTCCAACTGATTTGGCGGGCGCCTCCCATTACTCTAATTCTGCGAATAGACTTCGATGAGAAACAGTCATATTCTGATCGTCGATGGTAAATCTGAATCTCGAAAAATTGAGACTCCCTGACTCCGTTGGCGATCTCCGATTGCGGCACTGGACTTCTATGGATCATGCTTGCGTGCAGAAGGCTGCTTGTGATCCCTATATCCCATTGGTCACTTCAATTCCGGCTGAGTGTGATGAATCGAAGGCCATTGACTGGATAAACCGACAGAACCAAAAGATTGCCGACGGCACCGACCTACCGCTTTGCATCGCAGTTGGTTCAACGAATGAAGCAGTTGGGATGATAGGCGTCTTCGCGCTGAATTTGGTAGCTGAGGGCTCCGCGAGATGTGGATATTGGATCAGCCCCGATAGACGCGGGAAAAATATTTCCGGGAGAGCGCTTGCGATCTTGAGTTCCTGGGCCTTTGACGCTTTCGCCGTTCAGACGCTGGAGCTTTTGATTGAGTCCGACAATATTGGATCGATACGCGCCGCAGAGTCGGCGGGCTACTCAGTAGGGAAAACTCTAATTTCTCACAAAGAAATCGGCGGCACGCTTCGCGATATGCTTATATATATTCGCACAAGAAATTCCCCAGGCTCGACGGATGCGGCAAAATAAAGCTGGGTGGCGGCCCCTAATCAAACGGTAACGACGATTCATTGAGTTGCATATGGATCAAAGTCATCGGCCAGTTGATTGGTCCAATGAGATTTTAAGCAATACCCCGGAGCATAAACGACTTCGATCTTTATCCGATCAGGGTCTTCAAAGAAAATGCGGTAGTAGTCGGCATCGCCGGACGGGGCGCTTTCGTAAAGGCATTCAACTGAGTTTGGTTTTAGGACGGTATCGTAAAGGCGATCCACGTCATCTTTTTAACTTGCATAAAATGCCAGGTGATTAAGACCAACCCGCTTCCGATGATAGCCAGCCGAGATGTATTTGGTCTCCGTCGGACACAGCACGATTTTCATTTCCCCATCTGAAAACGTAGTATGGCTTTTTTGGCAAACGAGACGCGTCCACCCAAGTGGAATCAGCACCTGGTCGTAAAAACGGACACTCTTGGCGTAATCAGAAACAAAAATTTCAACGTGGCTGAGTTTCGTCATTGTTTCCCAATCGGTCGTGCAAACGCAACAACATGGCCGTCGGGGTCCATCACATAGCCAGCTTCGTGACCCCAATTACGGGGACTGAGTTCCGATAGCATTGCTGCGCCTGCGATCTTTGCGCGACTGATATAAGCGCTTGGATCTGAAACCTGGAGATAAACTTCGGCCCGTGAAACGCCCATGGATTTTTCCGGGTCTTGAATCTTGTCACCCAAGAGGCGCTTGATTCCCTGCTCCGGCATCAGACCAAGAATACAATTTGGTTCCAGATGGAACTCGGTCATGCCGGGAACATCGAGCGCAGGCTCTATGGCCAATATGCGCCGATAAAAATCGGTGCTCACAGACTGGTCTCGAACATAGAGGATAAAGTGGCAAATCATTGGCTTTGAGTACCACTGGCCAGCCAGATCGGCAACGACGAATGGCGCGGACGGCTCTGATGAAAAGGCGCGGGGCCGAAGCCGACCCCGCAACCAAAGGCGACCTATTCCTCGTCGCCTTGCTTCACTGGCTCAACGATAGACTTGGCTTTTGGGCTCTCCACCGGGGTAGCCAGAAGATATTCCTTACGAGGCTCGCGGCGGACCTTTACTGTCCTGCACGACACCTCGAAGGGCGACGACAGCACGAAGTTGAGTAGGATGCCAATTCCAATGCCCCACATGATATACGGCAATCCTCGCGCCACCGCTCGCATAATTCCTACAGCCGCCTCGCTCACTTCGTCTCGTTCGTTATCGTAACCGTTCATTCTGATTCTCCACGCGCCGACTTCCGACGCTTGATTTTTGAATCCTTGGCCCCACCTCGATCCTTGTTCTCGTATTGATCCCGTATTGGTTTTTGTATTTGTTCCCTCCCTCTTAGATAATTAATTAATTTTGATTACCTCCTCCCTGCCTCTGCCCCTTGTCCTGTATTGAAGACAGTTCCTGACCACTTTCCACCGTAATGCTTGCATGTAGGGGGAGAGTGGTCAGGAACGATCAGGCGCAAAGGAAGGGCGAGGGGCAGAGGCAGTTCTTCGCATGGATTCCAATGCTTAGCGAATTTCAGTCGCCCTTGAATTCGTTTCTTAAACTGTTACCCACCTGTAACACATTAAGGCTTTGCTCCTGGGGTGGCGGAGGGGTGCTTGGCTTCGGCGTAAGTCCAAAATTCTCGGCGATCTTTGCAAGAGAAATTTCCTTTTTTCCGTTCGTCATTGGCACTTCGAGCCGTCTAGAGAGGAATTCGCCAATCGTGCAAAAGTATATTCCATTGATCTTCGATGCCACGCGCACCTGTATGTCGGTGCTCTTTATATCGTTCAGCGTTGCCATGAGACGGTCGCGGAAGTTGGCATCTTTAACGACATAGATGACCATCTCCCAAGTCCTCGCCAACAAATGGTTACGAAATATTTTGGCATAGCGCTTTTTATTTTTGAGCGTGAGTTCCACTTCTAAAGCCACGCGCATCGTTTGGCCAGGCATCACTAACGAAAACGTGGCATCCGGAATATGTGGAAGGTTTTCCCAATGAAGAAGCTTCGCATTGCTGTCGATAAGCTGCTTCCGCACCTCAGCTTCGGTTTTGAATTCCTTTACAATTGGGCTTTCCTGTAAGATACGGCGGAGGTCGATCAAATATTGGTCGTGCTCAAATTGCGTTTTGTAAGCACGCCTGTTGGCCGGTCGAAGATTGGCTGCGGGCGAATTCCTTAAAACCTCCTTCCCGCGCTTGGTAAGCCGGTAGCCAATTGTCATCGCCCGATCACCTATTGTATTCTCAACCAAACCCCTCCGGCGCAAAACCCCAAGACGTCTATAGTGGGCACGCGAAGTCGAAGTGGAGTTCCAGAAGTAGGCTTTGATTCTCTCGGCACTGACGCATCCGTATTCGCCAAGAAGCGATAGTATTTTTTCATCGCGCCCAGTGAGCTTTGGCCTTCGGCGCCATTTTACTTTTATTGGGTTGATTTCTTCAACTGCGGTTTTCACTTTGACGGCTCCCAACGAGCGGGCTCGGTAATCAGATATTCAAAATGCGCCGGGACGAAAGTTCCATCTTTGATCTGATCTTCGACGTAGCGAACTTTGACTTGCGCTGGCTTGAGCGTGGGCTTTTTATCCTGGTCTGCGGCCGAACCGAACATTTCAAGGCGCGCTGAATTCACGTCGAAATTCTGCGCTTGGTCTTTTCTTAGCCGGTCTTTATACGATTCATGACCGATCAGTGCGCCAACAAGTCCGCCGATTACAACTCCGACCAAAGCACCTTGGGCCTTATCCGAATTATTTCCGTTTGAACCTACGGCGAGACCAAGACCTCCGCCAATGCCTGCGCCGATGGCGGTTCCGAGGAGCGTGGATTTCTCGGCAGTGGCGCAGCTTGTGAGCATGAACAATAAGGCGATGGACGTTGCAAAAATGCGTTTTCGCATTTGATACCTCCGATTGATGGAAAATCAAGCGGCGTGGATAATCGCTTGATATACGGCGAAAAGTTAGCGTGGCCGATTGCGATCACGCTTACAGCGTTCGTCTACTTGTTTGGGGCTCCGGTACTTCTGACCGATCATCTTCCGGGGGTTTTGTTCACCGACTTTGGTGAATGGACGAGCCGCCAGGTGTGGGACGTGCTGGGCACGCTCAACGGCTTTCTGCCAAAGAAGATGGCGATTAGGAGCGTCACGGTGGATCAGGTGAGGTTTTATGCGTGGGCGCTGACTCCAGCGGCCGTCGCGAGTTTTTACTACCTTCATCGGAAAGCCGCCGGCCGCGGAGTGTTCATCTACCAGGCATTCTATGCAGCCCTTACGCCGTTTCGGTTACTGGCGGTGAGGTGGCAGTGGGTGCTTGGACTTGGTGCGGTCAGTGGGATTGCCTGCCTGATCTTTCACTTGCCCTATTCAGTTAGGACCGGCTCTTGCCTCTTGTTTCTTAACCTGGCCGTTTACATGGTCAGCGTAAGCAAACGGGAAGAGGAGAGGTTTCAAAAGCTGTCCACGCCGGACGGTGGTTTAGAGCGGGATTCGGGGCCGATTTTACTTGGGTCTGAAAAAGGGAACCCCAGTAAAAAGGTCAGGCTCACCGAGGACCAGCTCAATCACCACGTTCATATTGTGGGTGCGTCGGGCTTTGGAAAAAGCGTGCTGCTCTCGCACGTAATCCAAAACCGGATTCAAGGCGGGAGTGGGCTCTTGTTCGTGGACCTGAAGGCCGACTTTGAAACCATCCGCCAGGTGGTGTCAGTTGCGAAGGCCTCCGGCCGCTTGCAGGATCTGTATATTTTCTCCTGCGGGAATCCGGAGATTTCAAGCCCGTACAACGTGCTGGCCAGCGGGACTGCAAACCAGCTCAAGGACCGCATCATGGGTGCGCTCAATTGGTCGGAGGAGTTTTATAAAAATGAAGCCTCAAGCTTCCTTTTAAAACTGCTTCGCGGGCTCACCTATGTGCGGGACCAAAAGGGCACGGCGTTTGACCTTGCAACAGTTCTAAAATGCGCGGAAGGCCCACGGCCAATCGAAGCATTGATTGAACAGTTGCCAAAGTCAGAGACGGAGCTCTTGAGCCAGCTCGAGGACCTCGTTTCGAGCCTTGGAAAGCCTGAGAAGTATAAGGCGCTCCAGGGTTTGAGGTCGCAGCTCGAGGCGCTGGTCTATTCCGACATCGGTCCGCTGCTGACCGCGAACCGGGATGGGATTGATCTTTTTGAGGCGATAGCCAAAAAGAAGATCGTCTACGTGTTGCTCGATTCGCGGACTTACGGCGAATCCGCACGGGCGCTTGGCAAATTGATCCTTCAGGATCTAAAAGCTGCGTCGGCACGGATCGACAACGAGATCCCAAGGAATGAGCGGACACCATTTACGGTGGTGGTCGATGAGTTTTCGGATTTGGCGACGGAGGAGTTTTTAGGCTTCCTTGATCGCGCCCGGAGCTCAAAGATCGGCGTCGTGGTGGCCCACCAGGAGATTGCGGATCTTTCGCGCATCAGCCCTGAGTTCAGCCATAGGCTTATGAATTCGACTTCAACACTTTTTGCGTTCCTACAAAAAGTGCCGCAGACGTCGGATTTGATCGCGAGCATTGGCGGGACGAAGACGACCACCAAAGTCACCGAGCAAGCGCAGTCCAATTGGCTGTTTGGCGACGAGAAGACCGGCATGAAGTCGGTGCGTGAGGTCGATGAATTCATCATCCACCCCAACACGGTGAGGTCGCTCGGAGTTGGTGAGTGCGTGATGGTCACGAAATACCCGAAATCGAGTTCAGCCGTGGTGAAGATCCGGCCGGAGGCGCAGGGGTATTTGTCGGCGGAAGAGGTCAGAAGGGTTTTGGCGTCGTCTTCACGACGTGGAATTAACAATCAACCGCGCAAGGCCTTGCCGTTACAGCGGCAAGAACCAAGCGCAGAAAGGAGCAATTACCGGGATAAAGAATCAGACAAGTTTTAATCGACACTAGACCGGGCTTTGCAGAGCCGGAAGGAGATTTAAATCTATGAGTAGTAGTTTTAAAAATCAAGAAGAAATACCCAGGCCCAAGGTGGTCGAGGTGGAAGTGCCCCAGGTCATGCAGCTCGGGGAGTATGAGGACGTCATAGCGATTAGCACTCGCTATGACGATCGAAGATACTCCAACGTGCCCTACGTGATCGGGACACTTGCCCATGGCGCTGCCAGCTATTCGTGGGGATATGTGGGATCAGGGCCGCTCGATTTTGCGACCAATATCCTGTTTCACTTCACGAATCACGATCTCGTCGTGACGACCGCGTTTAGGAACGCGTTTTGCGCCGAGTTCTTGGTGCCCATGCCTAGGCCCGGTGGCCGGATTCCAAAGGAATTCGTCTTCGACTTCATCGAGAAAATGAAGGTCACGAAGCCAGAGCTCCTCGAGAAGGCCAAGAAGGACCTGGGGCTTATTAAAGTGCAGGGGCCGAGCGGACCCTAGCTCGCGTCTCACCATTTGAACTTTGCTCCCAAGGCCCGTTGGGGTTTGGGAGCTTTTTAATCGGCGATCAAATCGCCGAGAGAGGATGTGATTTTATGAATGCAATTTTAAAAAAGATTCGAAATGTAATTGGCGCTGGCACTGAACCACAGTTGCCGCAGCGGGCAGCAGCCGCCGTGGAGAACACCTGGGTGATGATGGAGTTCACTTACGATGAACTCGTCTCAAATCCTGGCGACTTCACACTATTTATAACTGGGGACGCCGCAAGCGCCATGAAGGAAGTGGCCGGCCTCGAGATTGAGAAGCTTAAACCAATCCCTGGGCGGATTCTTGCCAAGTGCAAAGAGCTTGGTTTTTGGCATAAGGAGCCGACTGATTTTTTATTCAACGTTCAAAACGTGTCGCGCGAGGTGTGTTGGACGGTGACGAGGATTGTTCCGCCAATGATCTTGTCCGGCAAAACGGTTGCGAAATCCGTCACGGTTTTTCTGCCGACGATCCGGGAAGAGGTTTCAGAGATGAAGAGAAACATCCTGTGGGTCGGCCACGTGAAGGGTTGGTTTGGGAGCGATTCGAAGGAAAGGCAATTTTCTAAAATCTCAGCCGCCACGATTCGGGCGAAGTACAAAACGATATTCGCGCATGAGTTGGTCCATATCTTCGCCACCGACGAGTACAAGCCAATCATGAAGGTCTTGGGGCTTGATTTGCTTGAACTGCTGACGGACTCGATTGTCATGGCTACGTATTATGGCGACTACAAGGGTTCAGACTCATTGGTGAAGGCTGGTTTTATGGATGGCCTGGGGTACATGGTAAAGCTTATGAATGGGGAGCGTCCGAAGGTGACCGACCCGGCGCAGATGTTTGAATTGGCCTATCAGCGGGCGAAAAGAATTATTACAGAGTGTCAGGAGCTGGTTGCGGCGGCGGCAATGCCCCAAGACCCACCCTCGGTTTGAGTACAAACCGAGGGTCCCCTGTGGGGGCCGGAGTCGGTCAGGATCGCGCTGATCACCTGACGGGGCTTGTCGCCAGGCGGGCCGCGCGGGCGCGGCGCCGCTGGCCTAAAAGGCTCAGGTGGACTAGGACAGAGGAGGGGCCAGTGACATTTCTTTTTATTCACTCAATTCCTGCATTGCACTCAATTACGTCCCACGGAGGTATGGTAAATGCAGTTTAAGGGAGAAGCTTGAAATAGCGGCGCTGGAAACCTAAGGATTTTGTTGCCATGAAAATATTGGTCGCGATTTTTGTCATATTGTCGACGAGTTTAACATTTGCCGACGAAAAGCTCCCAATTCATTTGGCTATTCCGTCTGATGGCCAGACAACGCAGATTGAAGCCGGCTATCCGATGGGATGTCAA
>Ga0302281_10002552_pt1 | contig 12804 bp, 12 predicted proteins | sample III_Fen_E1_2_FD_198762 | JGI IMG/M metagenome (GOLD analysis project Ga0302281, IMG submission 198762) | Peat permafrost microbial communities from Stordalen Mire near Abisko, Sweden - III_Fen_E1_2 | ecosystem: Environmental > Terrestrial > Soil > Wetlands > Permafrost | place: Sweden: Abisko...
GTAAGGATGTTTTCCGCAATAGCCGAGACAAAGGCTGCGTTGGAAGGCGAGGTCTGTGCCGAGAGTTGCGTGATCGCATTGCTGATAGTTGCAATATCGCTCTTGGTGGCAATGCCGAGGTTATTGGAGGCGGTAGCGATTTGATTGGTAAGGGTAGAAAGAAAGACGGGATTCGATGCGATGCTTCCAGAATCTCCATAAGTTATCTCCGCCGTGGACGGATTATAGAAGATAGAATACTCTGTGAAAGTATCCGGTCGGACTGGATCGACATAGAATCCATTGGTTGATCCATTTAATGGGACTCCGCTGGCATTGAGAATAATGCTGTCAGAAGGCTGATTCGACAATCCAGCGTAGCTGCCGATAGCAACGGCAAAATTTCCTTGATTGATACTTCCAGCACCAGCACCAACTGCGAGAGCATTAGCGGCTTGGTTCGTCTGGCCTGCATAAATACCGACTGCGGTAGCATATTGACCTTGGTTCGCCTGACCTGCATTGAGGCCGATTGCTGTAGCAGCAGTGCCTTGGGAATTTTGACCGGCTAGATAACCAATAGAGACAGCGTAAATTGCTTGGTTGGTTTCACCCGCCATAAAGCCGATAGCAATAGCATAAGACCCTTGGTTAGTATTAGCAGCATAACTGCCAAGAGCGGTTGCAAAAGGGCCTTGAAAAGTTTGACCGGCAAAACTGCCAAGAGCGGTTGCAAAACCGCCTTGACTGCCAAGAGCGGTTGCATTAGTGCCTTGAAAAGCTTGACCGGCAAAACTGCCAAGAGCGGTTGCAAAACTGCCTTGAAAAGTTTGACCAGCCGCACAACCGATAGCGACCGCAAGGTCACCTTGGGGAGTGTCGCCGCCTGCACTGACGCCAAGATCAGTGACGCCAGGATCAGTGGTAAAGCATTCTGCGCTAAAGGAACTTCCAAATAACAAGACCAACACAGCTAGAACCGTATAACAGGGTGTGTTGGGGGTTTTCATGGCTATCGGATAGTTCCATCGAAAGTGGCAGTCTGTCCAGCGGCAGATGTGATCTCTACAGAGATTTGTTGTGCTGGGCAAAGCGCTTTTTCGTAATGTGATGCTTGCATCATATTACTAGTGCTATGCTTACGCTACGGTCAAGCGTTCAAGCGCATGACTCGGAAAGGCAATCTGATCGGAGAGCAAGTAAGCAAGGCGAGACATCATCTCGACCTGTCTCAGGCTGCACTCGCCGCCAGATGTCAACGAAAGGGATGGGATTTAAGCCGGGATGTTCTCGCCCGGATCGAATCAGGAGTCCGGGGGATTACGGACAAGGAAATCGCCATCTTCTCCGTTGTGCTCGGTGTGAGCATTCAGGAATTATTGCCCCCAAGCGTTTCTCAGAGGTATGTGAAAACACTTAGGGGTTAGCCTTAAAAGTGCACAGAAAGTGCACAGGATAAAAAATATCAGGAGAGGCCAATCGCCCCTAGAGGCTGATAGAAACTTGGTGGACCAGGAAGGACTCGAACCTTCAACCAATTGATTAAGAGTTGATACATTGCCATTGTTTGACGGTGTGCTATGGTGTTCTCAAATGAACCCCCTCACAGACAGTACATCCTTATCAATAAAGGCTCTAAAGCCTATTGAGGAATCCAATAATCCAGCACAACCCCAAACACAGCACCACGAAAAAAGTGGCAAGCAAGTGGCAAACCATAGACAGAGTAAGGGGAAGAATACCGCAGCCTATTGGCAGAGCCGTATTTTCAAACCCGTAAATGACAGGGGGATTGCGTCACCCCACTACAGCATGAAGGTTGCCTACAAAGGGCGGCGCATGGCTTTTGGCACCGGCACCGGCAACAAGGAGGCGGCGGCACAGAAAGCAGCTGGGATTTACAATGACCTTGTTGTGCTGGGTGTGGAGGGAACGCTTGCCAAACACAGACCGCAGACCGCCAAGGGAGAGAAGATTGCCACCGTAGGGGAATGGATCACAGCGGCACGGGAAGTTTCAGAGGCCAATGATGCCACCTTTACAGCCTACGCCCGCGCCCTTCGATTGATTGCCGGGGGTGTGGCCACCATGAAAAAGGACACAAAACGCTTCGGGCCAAAGAAAGGAGGCTCCACCAAGTATCGGGAAGCCATCGACAGCATGAGCCTTGAAGCACTTTCACCCGTGGCCATTCAGAAGTGGAGGCTTGCCTATGCGGGAAAAGCCAAGAATCCCGCACAGGAGAAGTCAGCGAAGACCTCCTGCAATAGCACCATCAGGCAGGCCAGAAGCCTTTTTGCCCCTAAGGTGTTGCGATTTCTTCCAAACCTTAGATTGCCAGCCCCGGCACCCTTTATCGGCGTCGAGTTCTACGAGCGACAGAACACCAAGTATTTCAGCAAGATTGATGCCCCTGCCATCGTACTGGAAGCCAACACCAAGTTATCAACAACGGACTCCCAAGCCTTTCTAGCCTTCCTTCTTGCCATAGGTGCGGGGCTTCGCCGCTCTGAGATAGATACTTTGTGTTGGCATCAGATAGACACCAAGAGGGGACTAATCCGAGTAGAGAACACGGAGGTTGCCAGCCTCAAGACCAATGACAGCAGGGGGGAGGTGGCCATTGATGGGAAACTTGCCACCGAGCTTCAAGGTTTGAAGGCAAAGCATAAAGCCAAGGATGCTGATTTTGTCATCAAGGGTGACGGCGCGGAGGGAAAGCGGGGGTGGGGTCAGCATTACCGGGCCGGAACTGTCTTTGATGCTCTCATCAAATGGCTTCGCTCCTATGAGCAGGAGGGCAAGAAACCCTTGGAGGCAGTCCGCAAGCCGATCCATGAGCTACGAAAAGAGCTTGGTGCCCTCATCACCTCGAAACATGGCATCTATGCAGCAAGCCAAGCCCTACGCCATAGCACCGTGGCTACCACTGCTGCCTATTATGCCGCACAGAAGGAGCGAACGACGGTAGGCATTGGCGACTGGCTATCTCCCGCAGAAAATGTCATTCAGATTCCAGAGCTGAAACCACAGGAACCCAAGATCAGCAAAAAGAAAGCATCCCGATAACCCCTCAAGAATATGCCCACAAAACCACCGAATGTGAATTGTGAAGACCTTGCAGCAGTTCCTATTGAAGTAGTGGCCAGCATTGCCGCAACACTTTCTCATCCAAAGTCCTCTTCCCATGACACAGTAGAGCGGGCCTACAGACTTCTTGAAGTCGCTGCTGAAGCAAGACGGGAATTAAAAAAGGGAAATAGCTATGAAGAAGGAATCTGGAAGCACAGAGAATTGCTAAAATGGTGGGAGGGATACTTGCAAAAGAATGCATTCCTCAAAGGACTGACTCGCAATGACGAAAATGGAAATCCTCTCCCTGTGCCATTTGATGTTGGCCTTGCAAAAATCATGGGGAGATCAAAAAAGATCAATCGCGCTCAAGAATTCAAGAAATGGGTCATGGATACCGAAGAATTGAGAGACCTAGATTTACCACTTTATGACTCCGAAGCAGCAGACAAGCTAATCGCCCGATGGGAAAAATACGGCATTCCATTTTATGTCTTTGAACTGGCTTGGAGTGGCTTTTCTGCATGGAAACAAAAATCCATTTCCAAAGCGCGATCGCAGGCGGGAAAGAAGAGTGCAGCGATCAGAGCAGCGGAAGAACAGACCCCAACACCAAAAAAGATAAATGGAACAAAGGGGCGGGTAAGAAAAAAGGAAACGGACAAAAGATTGGGTTCACACCGGCAATAGGCAAGAAAACGTCTTACTTGTCATTCTCTGCCACTTACGGGTGTGTGGAGTAGGGAAATCTTGCGGAGCACGCGCGTAGAAAAAAAGCCCCTTGACACACTTTCTGGGTCTTTTGTTGCTGGGCACCCCAGAAAGGGAGTGGAGCTTGTTAAAATCACCACCCAATAGAGCCAGATTTTGTTGATTCGACTGCCTCAGTTTGGAGGTGAAGCCATTTGTTACCCCTTTGCTCGTCGCGGAATAAACCCCTCCGCGCAAAAGCAAATGACAGCTACAAATGCAAAACGGAAAAACACAGAACCAACACACACCCTATCCCGGCAGACGCTGGCGATGAGGTGGGAATGCAGTATAGAAACAGTAAAGCGCCGAGAGAAAGCGGGCGTGCTCAAGTCATACCGACTTGGTGGGCTAGTCCGCTACAAGCTCTCCGATGTAGAGCGTATCGAACAGCAAGCGGAGGTCTCACTATGATCCCCGCATCAGCACCGGGAGATGATCCCAAAAAAGAAGCAGCCCCCACGGCAATGGAGGCTCTTCATCTGACGAATAAAACAAATTCATTTAACCACAACAAGAGAGAGGGGCAAGGGGAAAGGGTTGCAGACACAATCAGTAGGCAGATAGGTCCAGCGGTACTGATTCCAATACTCCTCAAGTCTAAGGCACCCCTGATGCCGGGGTGGCAGAAACTTACCTTGGCCGATATGACAGCGTCACATCTTGACAGCCTCGGGGGTGGAAACATTGGGGTTCTCCTTGGTGCGGCTTCAGGTGGGCTTGTCTCCATTGACGCCGACAGTGATGACTTCTTGGAAGCGCTCCTTGTAGCGAATCCGAGTTTTCGGCAAAGCCTCATTACTCGGGGGGCCAGAGGTGGAAATGTCTGGTTGCGGATTCTGGGAACACACCCCAAGTCAGGAAAGATAAAGTCCCCAGGCAATTCTCCGTGGGGAGAGTTTAGAGCCGATGGCAACCAAACCATTATTCACGGCACACACCCTTCCGGGAAGCCATATACCAACAATCAACAGCTTCCTTTGGGCGTGGAATTTGCCACAATCAAGTGGCCAGAGGGTTTGATGTTGCCTTGGGTACAGAAGGTTAGGGAGCCAGTAGCGGCTGTTCCGCTTTCGCACAGTAATAAATCAAGTACTGTAGAACGGGCACGGGCCTACGTAGTAGCAATGCCGTCAGCGATTGAGGGTCAAGGAGGCAGTGACGCAACCTTCAATGTCGCCAAGATTCTTGTTCATGACTTTGCCCTCCCCCAAGTGGAGGCAATGCGCATCATTCAGGAATACAACTCTCGATGCGTGCCGCCGTGGAGTGACAAGGATCTTCTCCATAAACTCGCTGATGCCGAGAAGTGCAACCGCGCCAGTCGCGCCAGAGGAGGATTGATAGAGACCAGCAATCCCGACTTCGGGACACCCCAAAAGCGCATTGAAACTATCAGCCTGGAGGAACCCGATGCACCACTCCTCTTACAGGATGTAGAGGCACCCGTGCTATCCGATGCCGCCCTCTATGGCGTGGCAGGCGAGATCATCCGAAAAATCGAACCTCACACCGAGGCGCACCCGGCGGCACTCTTGCTTCAACTCTTGGCAGGTGTGGGAAACATGATCGGCAGAGGCCCGCATTTCATCACCGAGGGCGATAGACAGCACAGCAACCTCTTCGTTTCCCTTGTGGGCGATTCCTCACAGGGCAAAAAGGGAACGGCGTGGGGGCGAATTAAAAATCTCCTCATAGGAACGGATGAACGGTGGGCAGGCGACCGCATCAAAGGAGGGCTGGCCAGCGGAGAAGGAGTCATTGCAGAATTGAAAGACCCGACACCGGAGGATGGAGAACAGGCCAAGGGGGCTATAGACAAGCGGCTTCTCCTTTTTGAGGGCGAGTTCGGGCAGGTGCTTCAGGTGATGTCACGCACAGGGAACACACTGAATTCCATTCTTCGGAATGCTTGGGACTCTGGCCACCTCAACAACATGACCAAAGGTTCACCTCTCAAGGCGAGCAACTGCCATATCTCACTCATCAGTCACATTACCCGTGAGGAGTTACGGAAACTACTTTCCAAGACCGATGCCAGCAATGGCTTCGCCAATCGGTTTCTATGGGTTCATTCAGCACGCACCAAGCAGTTACCGCACGGGGGCGGCAAACTTGATTTCACCGTGGAGACAAACACTCTTCGGGAAATTATCTCGAAATCACAGAACCGTGGTGAGATCGTTAGATCGCAGGAGGCAGATGATTACTGGGCCAGCATCTATACAGAACTAACCGAGAAGGTGCCCGGAATATGGGGCGAGGTGACAAGCCGGGGCCATGCTCAGGTGGTAAGACTCTCCCTGATATTTTGCCTGCTGGATATTGCGGAGAAAATCGAGGCGAAGCACATTCAAGCGGCCAAGGCCGTCTGGGATTATTGCAGCCAGTCGGCACGGTGGGCCTTTGAGGAAAGCCGGTTCTCCAGAGATGCAGAACGTGTTCTGCAATGCCTCCTACAAGGTGCCATGAGCATGACCAAGATTAACCGAGTCGTGTTTCAAAACAATCTCACCCAAGGAAGGCGTGATGCTCTCATGCGGGAACTGGAGGGTCATATACATGTTGAGAAAAAGCGAACCAGGGGAAGAGATGCCACGATCCTTTCCCTCATAAACACCAGCGGCCAATAAACCGGAGCGGTCACGATATAAACGATGAAAACGAAGAAAGCCTTACCACACAATGAGAAGCCTCCCCCTTTGATCGTTAATATCGTTTCAATCGTTCCTCTTCCACATCTCCAATCGAAACAACTCTTTCGCAACTACATCTCGCACGAAAGCATACTCAGTGATGTCCAAATGACTCTCCATAACACCCCTACTGTCCAAGATATAGCAATTGTTACAGATGCACCACAGGCTGTGTTCACAGAAACAGTGGCGCTCCGTGATTGCCAAATCGTGCACCAGAATACACATCAACCCGCTCACGATTGGCGGAGGAAAAGCAGGGCCACAATTGTACAAAGACATGAGAGATTAACTTTCGTGACTGACCTCTTGCGACAGTGCTTTTCTCGTTCAAAAATAATGAGTATTTGTGAGCAGAAGTATGGCATCAAGCGCGCTCAGACAGACCGAATTATTCGAGAAGCCAATCTGATGTTTGGCCCAGAGTTTCAGCCTGTGTACTTGAAAACAGAAGCAGCAATAGCCTTGGATAGACTCAGGACAGTATACAGAAAAGCAATGGAGGCCGGACATTGCTCTACTGCTATAAAAGCCATTATAGCGATCAATAGAATGCTTGGTCTGACCTACAAAAATATTCTGGCCGAGGAGGAGCGTGAAAAGAGACGGATCTGTTCACGATGCCGAGGGGAAATCGAGGAAGCCGATTGTCTGGAATCTATAAAAAGCTGACGATGAATCATCTCTTCTGTCCTAGTTCCTCAGCTAATCCTATTTTGGTATAGTGATGCTAATTGGAGGGACAATAAGCCCTTTACCACCTCCAGCCGTGCTATTGCCACCATAGGATAGAGTAAGATTGAGGGTTGCCGTACCAGAGTACGATTTGGGATTTGGAAATTGCAGTGTTACTGGTTCAGACGCTCCGCTAGCAGGAATGGTGTTCAGTATAATCGGGAGTGCTGTTGTAACGTAGGAATAGCGTTTCCCGAGCTTATCTCCAGTCAGGGTTAATTTTGCAGCATTGATGCGAGAAGCAATTGCATCAGAGCGAGAAGGTGCATTCGAGACCACAATATTCAACGAGATGGTAGCACCACCGACCGGATTTGTTGCAATTGCAGTGAGTAATGGGGAAGGGAGAACCCCTGGATTAGTCATAGAAAATGCATCTAATGTTGACGAATCGAGATTCGCTATCAGGTTTCCAAAAGACAAACCCAAGGAAGATCCCATCGAATTTGGTAAAAGAGAATTGGCAACATACTGTTTCAGAATGTTATTTGTTTCTCCTTCGTAGCCGATGTTCGTAGAATTCATCGCAGGATTTTGATCGTTGTCGTAGTTCCAAAGGGGAACACCACTAATTTCTGTAGTGCCTCCCTGATAGAGTTTCTGTTTAGCCACTATTGTTGTACCAGTAACATCCTGCCATCCACTCGCACTTGAGTATATTATGGGTATTAAACCTGCCGAGCGAACAGCTTGTAGTGCATCTGCTATTCGTTCAATACGCTTATTCACAGTGCTTGGTTTGAAAGTAAACCCCGCAGTGGTAGCATTGTTCCATTTTAGATCAGAATCCTCAACTCCAATTGCCACAAAAGCCAGAGAGTTTGTTTCCGCCCCTGCCTCGCTCAAGGCCTGATGTACTTGATAGCTACCTGTATAAGCAGTGTTCCATGTTAAAATGCAGCAGGCAGCAGTTTCCATTCCGGCATTTCTTGCACCCTCCAAGAGGTACTGTCCGAGCTTCTTTTTTGTCCTGGCGACAATATGATTGCCTGTACTCCTTCCGTCCCAAGTTCCTACCACAACAAAATCGTAGTCATTTGAATAAATAATATCCCAATCAGACTGATTGGGTGGAAATGCTTTTTTATCGAACTTTGTTGTGCTAATATCAAATCCTTGGAGGATCGACGCATCTGTAATGCTCACCCAACCATTTCCTGTATTCGTACCGGAGACTTCCACTGAGTTCGATGCCGAAGCGTCGAGATAAGACCCACCTCCGCCTCCACCACCAGGGTAAAGCATAAATCCAACAAGGTCTCCAGAGGTAATGTCACCACCTCCTCCTCCTCCAGAAAACCCACCACCACCACCTCCTCCTCCAATGATCGCAGAGCCTCCGGTACCAAGGCTACCGCCTCCGCCAAATCCGTTCCCGCTTAAAGAGCCTCCTCCATTGATGAATGAAGTACCCCCAAATCCAGCTGTCGACTGATCACCATCATAGTAACCATTTCCTCCGTTAGTGTAGAATCCACCACCTCCTCCTCCTCCATATGCACCCCAAGATATTATTGGATAAGTGTTTGGGTAATTTGCATATGTGTACTGACGTTTTGCATGGCCACCCAACCCCCCACCTCCAGCTTGCCCCCCATAACCTCCTATTTCGAGAGGATATGAAAATGTTGCAGGCGACCCGTTACCTCCTAGGGTTCCTGACAAACCCGGGCCTCCGCTTATGGAATAGATGCTTCCACCGCCACCTCCTGCGACAACCAGAGGTATAGTGCCGTTCTGGACTACAAAACTTCCACCACCACCGGTACCGTTAGTCCCCCCGTGGCTTCCAACCAAAATAGTCAAAGAGGTTGGATTCGTGAATGTGAATTGGCCCCCAATTTCTGCTCCAAGTCCACCTGCGACATCTCCAGCACCATTCCCAACGACAAGATTTCCACCTTGAGCGCCAAATGCAGTTATTTCGTAGGTACCAGGAGAGACGGTAATATTGGTCTCTCTACCGGTATACGTGTAAGTATGAGCCATTGCCTCGGTAACATTCAGAACCGAAAACAATACGGATAATACTGCACCGAATAGTTTTTTGGCGGTCAATTGCGTATGAGATGGGTTTACTACTCCACAGCTCAGCTTAGTGGATAATAGAAATGAAGACAGGAAATAGGAGCTCTTTGTGACCTGCATCGTATAGTTCAAAATTCTGCTCATTCGCATTTTCAAATAAAAGCATAAAGCGCAGCATGCTTCGCGTACAATTTTTGTGAGTTGATGATGCTTTCAGGGTGTCAATCCCCAAAAGACGAACTTTCGGCCAGAATGTCTATCGATTGCGAAATGCGGCGAAGCTGACTCAGGAGCAACTCGCCGAGAAAGCCGACATCAGCCGCCGCTATGTGCAGCTTATTGAGGCCAGTCGTTACATTCCCACAGTCGAGGTGGCATCCCGTCTCCGGGCAGCTTTTAAGGTCTCTTGGGAAGAATTGATGCATGGGATGTAGTCAGGGAGATGTCTCCTGTACTGTAGCTGCGTGGAAATCGAGTTCCGCCGCATAGACCGCATCCTCAGGGGTCACTCCTGCATAGACGTGCTGAACGATGGCAGGTAAATACCGGTCTGCTGTGCGGAGAGCGGAGCTGATGATTCGATCCACCACATCTTTCTCTAACGGGAATGAACCGACGAAATGATGGACCTGAAATCGAATATCTCCTCTGCTGTAATCGAACTCAAACTTTCCGACCGGCAGGCAGAAATTGGCTCGGGTCAAAAGTTCTGCTGTGGAGGCACGATATTTCTCGTTTTCTATAACCAGCGGAAGACGGAGTTTGAACTCAAACAAAGAGTCATCCTCGTTCACGCACAGGGTACAGTTTACCAAGGCGGTACGGCTCTTGATCGGAAGGAAGATGCTCTTCTTCTCAGGATCAGGTGTGTATTGGAAATTTCTTTCCTCTAGGAAATCACAAATCACGCTGTAGGGGCCACTGATCTGCTCGTGGCTGTTTTCATCGGTGCTCATGGAATGCTTCCTCCTGTTGGTTGAAACACCCGGAACCCGGACAATAAAAAAGCGCCTCTCCGGTCAGGAAGGGCGCTCAAAAAAAGCCGGAGAGATTTTAGTTCAGCGGATTTCTCCCCGCTGCACATCGGCCCGCTTTCGCTGACCAGCCACCGTAGGATTTCTCCGTCCCCGGTTGGCAGCCTTTGGTGTTACCCAGAGGCATTCCTGATGTTGGTTTCAATAAACCCAAGCGTGGGCTGAATTGCAATTGCCAAGTGTGTCATACAAATGATGTCTCAATATCTGACGAGAGCGAACTCGTGATTTCAATCAGCGTGATTACAAACACAAGTTGGAGTGTTGCTCATACTTTCTCACAGGTAACGAATGACGTAGTATTTTGCATTCCTGCGAGTACGAAGCGCTGTCATCCCCGTCCCTGTTGTCTGCGCAGACCCTACCACTGATACATAAGATGGGTAAGGAGTGATTGTTGCTTGTCCCGTAGTATAACTCGATCCATTTGAAATACTGCCGACAACTTCACGATCATCGTCAGCCAACATCACGGCATTGCCTCCATGCGCTTTGGCCAAAGATGCAATAGCCCCATTACGTAGTGCCATTTGAAGTATACTGCCTCTCCGGTTGTCGGTGATCACACCAATAATCTCATACTTTTGAGCTGGCGTACCCTCGATCCAAAAATCAATACCATCAATCGAACGGGAAGCCCCTCCGGTACCGGTGAATACTTTGGCTCCCGAATAGTTGTAGAACTCAGTATCCGCGCAGGAGGAAAGAGAGATCGCCACGACAGCGATAATAAAAAAGCGAGTAAAGAGAGGAACTATCATTAAATACGACTCCTTCTTTTTCTCGGCAGAGTCAAGGTGAGATGAGAATTGGCAATTTGATTCGGCAGCAAAAAAAAGAGTACCGGCGAGAGCGAAGGCGACCACCCCTGGCTAGCTTGCAATTCCTATGAGGCGGGCCAAATCCCGTCGCGCTCCAACCGAACCTCAATGACCTGAGAATTCACGCCAAAGCGCGATGCAATCGTGTCAGCAAATGATCGCCTGATTTGTCCGTTTCCCATGAAGCCTGGCATTAGTTTCTCGGCTGGGAGTGCGAATTCATCAAAGCAAGACCTCAAGCGCAATTCTGGCACCAGTAACCTTCCTGCAAATTCGTTTGCCTCCTGTTCTGCATCGTATTTCTTACCCCCATAGTTGTCATTCCATCGCGCAAAGTTCGGCAGTGAAGCGAAGTTTTCCGGTTGCGGTAGGTCTTGGTGTAAATAATAGTGCGCCAGTTCGTGGGCGACCGTGAACCGAAGGCGATTCAGTTTCCAGTCCGGCCCTCTTTCCATCAAGGCATACTGTTCTGCGTCTAGGTATATCCCGGTGAAATCTGCCGTAATTGCGGCTTCAATGCGGTATTTTGAAACAAGATCATCAAATGGAATAGGGTTCAACCCGAGATCAATTTCAAAGAAACTGAATACATCTATGGGAGTTCGATCCTCCCCCAGAATTTCGTATTGGGCACGGACTTCCTCCACTTTCTCCCAGATGTGTTTCATTCCGGCAGAATTATTGATGCTTGTCTGGCGTGTGAAGCTTGCGGATGTCTTCAGCAAAACTCTGTAGTTCTGCCTCAGTGAGTTCATGACCGCGTGCCGCCCGGAAAAAGGCCGGAAGTGCCTTTTGTAAAATGATGTTATCCGCCACATCAGGAGGGAGTTCCTTTCGTTGCAGAGAGGCATCATCCATAAAAGAAAGTTTTGTGGGGCCACTGAGACCAAAAAAGTCCGCCAATCGCTCTAGCACACCAATATCACCGGGGGGAGGATTTACGCCGCGCTCCACCTTACTCCAATTGCTTGGGTCGAGCCCGACTTTCTCGCAAAAATCACGCAGGGTTAGGCGCTTCTGAAGGCGCAGGGATTTGACGGTTTCGTTGAACATAATCTTTTTTTATCTTGTGGTAGAAAGCTACCACAGGCGTCAACCCCCCACAACCACTACGCGATTACAATTTTCATCAAAAAATTGGGAGGCGTCTTTACGCCCGTTTGCTCAGCAGGATTTTTTCCATCGAAGGGAGTGCCCGTACCGACGTTCCAGCGTTTTAAGGACTGTATTTTCAGGGATCACTACCTAGAAAGTGGCAAGCAAGTGGCAAACCAGAATTTTTCTTAGAGAGGCCAATCTCCTCTAGAGCCAGTATTTAAGGGAGTGGACCAGGAAGGACTCGAACCTTCAACCAATTGATTAAGAGTCAACTGCTCTACCATTGAGCTACTGATCCAAATACCTGAATTCACCAGGAAATCAGGGTCGGAAGTTTTACATCCAAGAGAAGAGAAGTGCAAAAGAAAAGTTGTTCCATCTCGTTTTCTCTTCTCCGTTAAATTCATTTGAACTTCCGGGGCGTTCTGCTGTCTGTTCCACTACAGTTCATGCACACGCTTCGCTATCCCCTGTTGCTTCTTGCAACACTCCTGCCACTACTTTTTATCGGCTGTGTGTATCCCGGATACCCCTACGGAACGGTTCCTTATGGAGCGCCGCCCCCGATAGTCATTACGCCAAATCTTTATC
>Ga0302281_10002555_pt1 | contig 12786 bp, 10 predicted proteins | sample III_Fen_E1_2_FD_198762 | JGI IMG/M metagenome (GOLD analysis project Ga0302281, IMG submission 198762) | Peat permafrost microbial communities from Stordalen Mire near Abisko, Sweden - III_Fen_E1_2 | ecosystem: Environmental > Terrestrial > Soil > Wetlands > Permafrost | place: Sweden: Abisko...
TGAAGTAGTTACTGATATTGGTCGGCTGCGAAACAGGGGCCTGCGCCCCGGTGAGCCGGTTCAAGCTGTCGTAAGTGTAGTTCCACTGGCCCATGATGGAGTCGAGAGCGGTGAGCAAGTTGCCATTGGCATCATAACCGCCCGCCAGCGGCATGACATAGCTGTAAAGCGCCGAGGACTGGTTGATTCCGCCGTTCATGTTGGAGTCGGTCGCTGCGAACGACGCGCTCGCGAAGTCGGCCGTGTCCCAGGTGACGGTTTCGGTAGGCTGCCAGTCGGCCGCGGTGGTTGGGGCTTAGCGGACTTTGTCTGCGGGGCTTGGAGTCGCTACCTCCGATCACCGGTTCCCAAAGGCGAGGGACCGGTGGCACCCTCACCATGAGAAAAAAAGACTTCCGAGACCGGGGCCACCCGCCCAGTTCCAACGCTGCCTGGGCCTTGCGCTTCTTCGCCTCCGCAACGATGCCGTCGAAGGTCTTCTCTGTCATCGGCTGACCAATCGCCACGGGCTTCAAAAGATTGATGAGAAGCAGCCGGACGCCAGTGATTTCCGTCAACTCCGCGCTCGGCTGAACGCCTCCAGCTTCCCGCACTTGGGCAGCTTGGATTGCGGCCAGAATCAGCCCGCGAATCAGCTCGCCTTGCGTCTGGTTGCGCTTCACCGCCAGAGCCTCGAAGGCCCGCAACTCGCTCTCGTTCAGCTTCGTCCCAACGTGATTTACGCGGTATGTCGCCCGCTTTGCCGCCTCTGCCGCAAGGTTCGCTTCGTCAAGGATCGCCAACGCTTCACCCCTCTTTGGAGCCGGATTTCCGTGGGGTTCCCTGGGTTTCCCCTCGGAACCCCACACGCCCTAACTCATAGACGCCGCTCACTCGGATTCAGGGTGCCCGCAGGGTTCCTTGCATCACCCTCCGAGGGATGGAGTGTCATAAATAGCCCCCATGCGAAGCATGGACCCACATTCGGCTAATCATTGCACCTGCGCACACACGGCGATGCGCCATTGAGTGCGCGGCCAACTATGCATTGATATGCGCATTGGATGGCGTAGGGGAGCGCAGAAAAGGACGGCGGGTTGAGGTTCGTGGTTCCCACCCTTCCACAAAGAACGTGGAAGGATGGAGCACCCGCCTCATGGGCTGGTCAAGGGTGGGCCACCCGCCCGTCCGCCTCACTTCTTTACGCCACGTACCGAGCGTAGAATTTCCCACATAATCGAAACTGATACCAGTCCCGATGCGCCCCCTATGAGATATGAGTGTGAGCGCAGAAGGAAGAATGAGGCAATCGCAAATTCAACACAAAGAAGTACAACTCCAAACAAGGCTACCTTTTGTCTCCCCTTAACCAATCCACCAATGTACAGAATTGCCCCGGTAGCTCCTAAAACTTTCAGAAGAAACCACATCACTTCTTCTCTCCCCGAGTTCGCAGTCCTACAAACGCGGCGCCATTCATCAATATTAGTGAAGATACTGCAACCACCGGAAGCTGATGGACAGTGATCTTCCCTAGCAGGACAAACCCAACCAACGCCCCCACCGTGCTAACGTTGACCAAACAAATGAACATCTTCGGTTTCATACAGATGATAGCTCCTTAAGCTATGGCTTCTTCTTTGCTGCTTCCTGCGCAGCGGCGGCAGTGTTCACGGCCGTCTGCCCGATATTGCCTGCTTTGACCGCAGCTTTCACATCGTTGGCGGATCCGCCTGCCCTCACAAGTCCCGCAATTTCCTTTGCGTCACTTTTGAGGTTTGCACCCCCGACAAGAAGGTCACCAACCGCTGCCGCTGTTGCCCCCTTCTTTAAATCTCCTCCAGTTGCTGCGGTAACTAATAAACCCGCTGGATTCGATACCGCGTCCAAGGCTTTGTTGGCTTGAGAAACATCCGTTTTCGTTGCCGCACCGGCTATATCAGCAACGCCACTCACGCCCATTGCCACAGCTCCTTGTACTGCAAAGATGACACCTGCAGTTGCAACGCCACCTGTCCCGACTTCTGAGCCTGCCGCTACCGCAACCGTGGCGACAGCAGCAGCAACCTTCAACCCTCCCTTTATGCCCTGGACTGTACGAGGGTGATCGGCAATCCATTGCGTCCCTTGCTGTACCGTTCGATCCACCCAATCAGGCCAATGTCCATCTGGGTCCGTACGATCAAGCGGATTGTTCCGCACATAGCTGTAGAGATTCAGGCTCTGGGGATCATCAAGCTGTGCATACGGCACCGGCTCTTCTTTCGCGCTCCAGTCCGGCGACATAAAGCGGCCCATGGCGCTGCTGTAGTAACGCGCCTCGAAGTAGTCGTTGCCGGTTTCGGCGTCATGCTCCTTACCGGTAGAGCGGGACTGGACGCGCTCCAGATGCAACGCTGCTTGCAAGCCTAATGCGGTTGTGGAGTTGCAGACTTCGTGCCCCAGATGCAGTGCAGGATTTGAACTCGGAACCCCCAGATGCGGTTTTTCTCTTAGCTGCGGCATTGCAGCTAGAAGCGGTTCAGAGAACGCCTGGCTTTGGGCTGGCTCCATTGCCTCCGATTGTACGGCGTTAGGGGCCGGGAAGCCGAGCGGATTATGTACGGGATTAGGGAACGGATAAGGGGCCGATTCCGGGACGGAAGCGGCCCCTCTTTAGCAGCTAAAGAAGCTACTAAAAGAAGAACTGCGCGCGTGTCATTCGCGATCTTCTTCGGCCTCCGCCGCAAGTATCTGGAAGAGTGCTTCGGCGTCGGGACTCGTGGCTTTTGTGGACGGGTTCTCGCCCCGTTCGAGCATGGCTCCGGGATGGGTTGCGGCATGGATTTTTTGCAGGGCACGGATGGCGACCTGAGTGTATATCTCTGTGGTTCGGATGTCCTCGTGTCCGAGCATGGCCTGGATGTGGCGGATGTCGGCCCCGTTCTCGTGCATCAGCGTGGCCATTGTGTGGCGGAATAGGTGACAGGAGCCGGTCTTTCCCAGCTTCGCCGCGTCGATCCGTTCCTTGACCGCGAAGCTCAGATGATCGCGGCTGAACGGCTCGCCCTGAGCCGTGAGGAAAACGGTCATGTCGTCCGGCTCGACGGCAAGCTGGGGCCGCGCCTCCCGGATGTACTTTTCGAGCCATGCGATGGCCCGCTCTCCGATGGGCACATAACGGTCCTTGTGGCCCTTGCCCTGGCGAACGAGAAGCAGGCCCCGGTCGAGCGACAGGTCGTAGAGCTTCAAGGCGATCATCTCCATGCGGCGCAGGCCGGTCGAGTACAGCACTTCGAGGATGGCGCGGTCCCTGAGTCCGATGGGCTCCTCGATCTCACAGAGCTGCACGATCCGCTCGACCTCCTGGGCGGAGAAGATGTTCTTGGGCAGGGAGCGGCCCAGCCTGGGCAGCTCCAGCTCCGAGGCCGGGTTGTGCAGGATGTGATTCTGCCGCGTCATCCACCGGAACCACACGCGCAACGGGACCAGGCAAGAGTGCTGCGAACGGAAGCTCAAGGGCTCGCCATTCTTTTTGCGGTAGTGGAACAGGTGCCGCTGATACCGCTCCAGCACGGGCCGCGTGACTTCGACCGGCTCCGACAGCCCGCGCTCCTTGCACCACTGAAGGAAGAAGCCGATATGAACCTGGCGATTGCGCACCGTGTGCGCGGAGTAGTTCTGCACGGCCAGCGCGTGGAGATGATCGCGCATCATCGCCTCCAACTGTGTGGCTGGCAGGGCCTCGGGTTTGCGGGTCTTTGTTACACGCGCCATTGCTCTACCTCCTCGCTTCTATGGTTAGGACGGAGCGCCCGTTTGCTGCACCCCGTATCAGTGTTTTTTCGCGCTCGTTTGCGGATTCGCTTAAAAGCCGCATGGATACTGTCTGGCAGCGGGATTCAGGCACCCCGACACCCCGCCGACTTGGGGCCGACTTGGCCCCGACTACTTATCTTCCGGCCCCGACTTCTTTCCGTCGTAGCCATTTTTCGAGAGCTTTTCCACGTCGATCAGCCCGCCAAGCACCGGCTTCCCGCCGTCCTTCGGCCGCGTGAACACGAGTTCGTAAACCATGCTCTGGCCCCGGCCGCCGCGATGGATCAGCAGGTATTCCAACTCCTCGATGCGATGCAGATGGGTCTTCAACTGCGTATCGCCCCAGCCCGTCGCCTCGCGCACGTCGCGCCGCGAGAAGCGGTAATCGGAGCGTTCCATCTTCTGCCGCTCGCATTCCGCCGTGACCATCTCATCGACGGCCAGGAGCAACCGCCGCGTCTGCGGCGGCAGCTCATCCAGCGAGCGGCCCAGCACTTCATGCGCAAGCCTGTTGGCCATGGCGATGTCGGCCAGCTCAACCTCGATGTATTCGACCGTGCGCCCGCGATGCTCGACCGTCTTCCTGGGCCGCTGATGCTGATGCAACAGGGCAACGCTGCGGATGAGCGTCAGATACTTCATGTGGTCGCGCCGCGTCCGCGTCTGCGAGTCCTGGAAGGTCAGCCCTGGCGCGTAGGGATTGACGACAGGAACGGGCTTCAAGAGCCGCTGCGCGTTGCGATGAACGGTAAGGATCGCATTCCGGTCCTGCCTCCGGAGCAGACCCTCGACCGTCTGCGCCTGGCGCTGTACACGGTGGATCGCCTTGGTCTGTTCGCGGTCTTCGTTGACCGTGAGGACCATGCAGCGATTCAACATCTCTTCATCGAGATCGATAGCCGTTGTCGTCAGGAAGATCATCACCGGGCCTTCGACGCGGTATTGATGCGTAACGTGCCTGCCGGTGTTCGGGTCTTTGCCCGTCGAGGCGATGGTCAGCACACCCTCCGACTGCAACAGCTTCAAGGCGTAGGCCGCCGAGTGCGCGCCCTCTTCCTCCACGATGGCCAGTACCTTGTGCTTCAGGTCGCTCTCGCCCATGTAGAACAGCGACTGGCCGGTCATGGCCGAGTATTGCACCCGCTGCTCTTCGGGCATGAACGCGAGGACCGCCTCCATCAGCGAGCTTTTGCCGGCGGCGGAACTCGATTGCACGATCACGGCGAGCGGCGATTCAAGATGCCGGGACACGACGCCCAGATAGCTGACAAGCTTGTTGGTTTCCTCGCCCACGACCCCGCATCGCGCGAAGTCCTCGACGATCCGCTCCAGCAGGCGCGGATCGCGCAGCAGCTCCATCGCCTCGGCCCGGTCCTCGTCGCTGATGGTGATGGCTTCTTCCTTCGGCGCAAGCGTCTGTTTGATCTGCTCGTCCTGCAGCTCTTCGAGTTTCAAGAGCACCCGGCCCAGGTCGCGGCGCAACACTTCTTCCTTGACGCCCAGCTCCTCCGCTGCCTGCTTTGTGAAGCCGCTGCGCTGCCGTGCCGAGTAAAGGTCCAGCGTGTCCACGTGGAAGGCGGACTCGCCGCGCGGTGTCTTGCCGGAGAGAAGCACGTTGACCTTCAACAGCTCGTAACTCATGTTTTTGTGAAGCCCGCGGATGCGATAGCGCCGCTCGCCCTGCATGAGGAAGATGTCTTCGCCGCGCTTCTCGACAGGCACGTCGATCACGGGCGCGGGCGCTGCCGTGGCTGGCTCCGGCTGCATCGGAGCAACCGGCTCCGGTTTGGCGGCTAAGGGAAAAACCTGGTCTTCGATTTCAACGGGGGATGCTGCGGAGGCTGGCTCTGGAGTAACTTCGATGATTTCTTCTTTAGCTGCTGCTTTTGTTTCTGCTGGCAGTGGCTCGATGCTTGGCTCCGGCTCGATCACGGACTCGGCGACGATGACAGGCTCCAACACACGCGACTCTGGCCGCTGCCCCTTGCCCAGCCATTGGGCCTTATTCAACAGCACGCCCAGGCTCTTCGCCGCTGGCGTAACTTTCAAGGCGTATGCGTTCGCATCCATCTCTTTCGGGAAGAGCACACGGAAGCACTCGATTCCCATCTGCATGAGCTCCTCGGCCAGCGCCGCCGCTGCTTTCTCTCCGGCCTGGTCGCGGTCGTAGGCGATGTAAACACGCTCGGTGCCGTGCTTCTCGAAGGCCGCGCGATGATCGGCTGTGAAGCCGTTCACGCCATAACTCGCCGTCACGTTGCGATAGCCTGCAACCCAGAAGGTCAGCGCGTCGATCAGCGCCTCGCACAGGATGATTTCTTTCGAGACGGCCAGCGCCTCTTCGTTCCACACGCCCGCGTGCTCGCCGGGCAGATAGAGATGGTTCGGCGTACCCTCGCGAAGATTCGGCGTGATCTTCCGCCCATACATCTCCATCACGTCGCCGGCGGGATTGAAGACCGGGATGACAAGCGAGCCGTTGAAGTGCTCGTGCCCGCTCTCGCGCAGGATGCCCAGTGTTTGCAGCCGTCCGCGCATCTCGGCGCCGGCGGCGCGGTTCTTCGCCGGAAGGCGATACCCCAGCGTCCGGTTGGCGAAGCCAAGCCGGAAGCGCTCGATGATCTCCGGCGACTTCAGCCCGCGCGACTCCAGATACTTCATCGCCTCCGGAGATTGCTTCAGCGTCTCGTTGTAGTAGCTCACGACCTGCAACAGCAGCTCGCGGTCGTCCGCGTCCCGCGCCACGGGCGGCGGCAGTTTGCGCACCGTGCCGTGTTTCACCGGCTGGATCGGAACGGCGGCTAAAGGAAGATAGTCTTCTCGCAGCAACTCGACCGCATGGCGGAAGCTGATGCCGTTGGCCTTCATTACCCAGTCGATGGCCGTCCCGCCCGCGTTGCACGCCCCAAGGCAGTGCCACAGGTTCTTCGCCGGAGTGATGACAAGCGACGGATTGCGGTCGTCGTGGAAGGGGCAGAGACCCAGCAGGTCGGCACCGTGTCGGTGCAACTTGATGCCCCGCGCCTCGGCCAACCGCTGAACCGATACCTCCCGCTTCAGCCGCTCGACCTCATCCTCCGGGATTCTTGCCATTGGAACCGCCCTCCGCCGAAAACCCTGTCAAGTGCTTTTTCCACTTTTTGCAGTTTTTCTCGCCGTGCCTCAGTATATACATACACTGTATATCCATGCAGTGGTTTTAGGGGAGTGCTTCCAAGTGGACCATAAAATCCGTCTTGACATGCCCGCGAAGAAAGAGCCACATTCCGCATTCGGCAAGCGCCTGTTCGCCCTCAGGAAGGCGCGCGGCCTCACTCAGGTACAGCTCGCCGAGGCCCTGGGGACGACTCAGCGCGTGATTTCCTATTACGAGACGGATGCCGAACTGCCACCCTCAACGGCCATCATCCCCCTGGCGCGTGCTCTTGGGGTCTCCACGGATGAGTTGCTGGGATTAAGGCCAGCGCAGGCGAACGGCAACGACAGCCTACAGAAGCAGCGGCTTTGGAAGAGATTTCAGAAGATGGAAGTGCTGCCGACGAAGGACCAGAGAGCCGTCATCCGGCTGATTAACTCGCTGGCTGGCAGCTCTCACGCTGAGGCCAGTTAGTTCGCCCTCTCATGTTGGGAACATGAGAAGAAGACATTCTTCTCATAGCTGGAAAACACCCGTAGCGGAGGCGTCAGTCAAGGCCGCGCGTTCTCGGCGCGCCGCGTCAGCGGTCGAAGCGAAGCGGAGAGCCTTTACGGACGCCGGAGCGGAGGGTACGGCCACCTCAGTGGCCGAGGCCCATGCCGAAGTCCTGCTGGATTACTTCCTTGGCCACCGACTGCGGGCCGATCTTCATTCCGGCAAGCTCATCATGGATGCCCTGCTGCATGGCCGACGGATGCGATACGTCCCGGCTCAGCATGTTGCCCAGCGTCTTCGCGTCGTTCGTGTACATCTGCACATCGAACTCCGCACGTGACACCGAGACATACGCCATGCGGCTGTTCAACAGCTCGCCGTGCGCCTGCGATGAGTCCACATGAACGAGCACCCGGTCGGCTGTCTGGCCCTGGCTGCTGTGGCTCGTCACCGCATAGCCGTAGTCGAGATGCGGCATCTGCCGCACGTTGAACTCGACCTCGCGGCCTGAGTCCATGCGCAGTTTCAGATTGCCGTGGACATCGATCTTTTCGACCGTTCCCAGCTCGCGGTTGGCCAGCTTTTGCTCGTGATACGGAGCCGTCATCTGTACCCGGTCGCCCTGGGCGAACGTGCGCTCCGTGTCGCGGTAGACCGTCACGCCCTGCAACCGGCGCGGGTCGTAGCTCAGCTCTTCGCCGCTCTTGCGAGTGATGGTCAGCGTGTTGCTTTCCCCATCCACGCGAGCAACGCGCGCATACTCTCCGGCCTCGATGCCGATAGGCTTCGAGCCCTTCGTATAGCGGATCACATCGCCGCTTTCGTAGTTCTGCGCGTGCTGCCGGTCGGCCCCTGTCAGCTCTTGCCGCGCGTACAGCACGGGCACCCGGTACTCGGTGCCCGTGACCTGGCCAGCCTGCCGCATCGACCGATGGATTTGGCTGTTGATCTCCCGCCGCGATTCGTTGTCCGGCGAGATAACCAGCGTCCGCTCCGGTGCCCGCGCATACTCCCGCGCCATCTCCCCGATACGCTCTCCACGGTCCTTGATCTCATGCACACGGCCTTGGTTATTCAGGCTCGCGATCGCTTCTTTCACCTCGCCCCGCGCAAGCTGTTCCACCGTTTCTTTGAGCACTGGATCTTTCTGCCGCAGGATCTCATCGAGACGCGCCGTGCGCAGCCCCGCCTCCTGTAACTGCGCATACGGCCTGCCCGCTTCGACCGCCTCATGCTGCCGCACGTCGCCCACGAACAGCACCCGGTCGTGCCGGTTCAACCGCTCCACGAACGCGTGCATCTGCCGCGTGCTGACCATGCTCGCCTCGTCCACGATGTACACTCTTGCGCGGCCCCCATCCGGTTGCTGGCCCGGCTGCGCGCCGCGCGCAAGATGACGCTGCAAGGTCTCCGATACCACGCCCGCCTCGGCCAGCTTTTGCGCCGCACGCGAAGTCGGCGCAAGCCCCTTCACTTCGTAGCCGTGATGCACAACGGCGTCCCGAACGGCGGCTAAAGAAGTAGTCTTTCCGGCTCCCGCCACGCCCTCCAGAGCCATCATTTTGTCGCGGCTTTCGAGCACCTCTTCGACCGCCCGGTGCTGGCTCACGCTCAGGTGCGGATGACGCTTGAAGGCCCACTCCCGTGTGTGTCCATCGACGATAACATTGCCGTCACGGCCCGCCCGCATCCGCTCGACGATCTGCCGCTCTTGAGTTCGCATCTCGCCGGTTGTGAACGCGCGGCCCGCCTCTCCATCGCGGCGCGGAACCTCGATCAGCTCGCCACTGGCGATGCGCTTTTGAAGCTCTTCTTTGATCTCCGGCAACCGCGCCTCACCCATCGTATGTTTCAGCGCATCGCGCAGCAGAGCTCGTTCATCGACCACCGCCGCGCGTTCGATTCCACGGTCCCGAGCATAGGTCACGGCACCCTCGGCCACGCGCCGCGAACGCTCCGGCTCAAGCTCCACACCCCATCGCCGCGAGGCCTCGGCCATCACGCGTGCGGGCTGATTTCCATGCTCAACGGCAAGCCTTTGATGCTGCGCCCGCACCTCTTCGATGGACAACGGCTGCTTGGCATCGCGCGTTCGGTGCGCGGCGATCTGCGCCGCTCCAGCGCCTCGCCGTCCCTGCTCTTCGAGGCGCTCCACGATCTGTTGCCGGCGCGGACTCGACGCCTCCAGATACTCGCGCGTGTAACCTTTGATCTCCGGCTGGCCATGCGCGCCGCGCTCGACTTCGTAGCCCATCCGTTGCAACCGCGTCGCCAACTCCGAGCGGTAAACAGCCGTCGCGTACTGCTGCGTCTTGTAAAGTTCCTGGGCTTGAAGAGAGCGCGTTTTGCCCTCCACCGTCTCCGTTACATTGAAGATCACCGCGTGCGTGTGCAACTGCGGCGCGGCGTATCCATCGACCGGACGGCTGCTGTCGTGCTCGAACTTGGCCACCGCCCATGCGCCCGTCGTCTGCGCCACGGCGTTGCCGCCGATGCGCGCCTGGGCATACCTTTCCATCTCGTCGAGCGCCACGCGCACGCTCTCTCGGTGCGCCTCTCTCACACGGTTATCGCCGCCGACAAGCGCCGTCAACGAGACCGACTTCGGCGCGGAAAACGTGGCGTCCCACCCGGCCCGGTGCTCCATCGCCCGCACCGTTTCGCCGTGCTCATTGATGTATTCGTGCGCCTGCTGACGACGGATCAGCGCCTCGCCCGTCTGCGGATGCTGGCCTTCGGAGAGCCGCGCGAACTGCTCCTCATTGACCTCGCCGCGCAACCCGTAGCGTGTCGCAAGCTCACCCTGCCACTCCCCGCGCACACGCTCGCCTTCCGTGTAATAGTTCTCCTTCGCGTTCGCGAACTCCGACTTGTGATACGCCTGCGCCTGGCCCGCGCTGATCGGCTTCGACAGTGTCAGCATCGCTCTACAGCTCCTCTCCCGGCGCTCTCTTTGCCGCCGCCTTCGGCAGCTCCGGCTCCGGCGGCGCGGCCTGCATCCGCTCCTCGCGCGTCGAACTCTTCGCCAGTATTTCGAGCGCGCGCTTCATCTTGTTTTCGTCAGCCCACGTAATCAGTTCCCGGCTGATCTGCTCCGTGATCGGCTGGCGCATACTCAGCTTCAACAGGAAGTTCAAAAGGATGGCCCGCATTGCCAGCATCTCGGCCAGGATCGCCCGCTCCGCCGCCATCGTGCCCATCTCGACCGACGAAGCCAAGAGCACATCCCGGACCCACTCCGACAGCGTCAGACCCGCCGCCGCCGCGCGCGACTCCAGCACACGCAGCTCCGCCTCTGAGACTTTGGTCCCAACAGATTTCGTTCGCAGCGCACGCTTCACTCGGCACCTCCGGCGTTCGGTTTTTGAAGGCTCCGCTTTTGTTTTCCAAGGCAGTGATGCGCGAAGGCCGCACGGTCACCGTGCGGCCTCGGCTAGCAGACAGGCTGGCTGCTAAAGATAAAACTCTTCCGCGCGTGCTCGATGGGGACTCGGCTCATTCGCGTACTCCTGGCGCGCTCGTTCACTATTGCCGCGCCACGCTCCAAGCCACAATCGGCCCAGAGCATTTTTCCTTTAGACGCTGCTTTTCGGTTTCAGTTACTCTGCGGCAACCGAAGGTTACCGCACAGCTCCCGACTGGGGGAGACGTGTCCACCCCCTGCCCATGCGAAGCATGGCGCTCTTTACTTCACTTGGTAGCACGGCAGAAGCAAGGTAGGACTGGGCCTCTCTGCTGGAGCTTTTGCCAAGAACAGGAACCGCGAAGGCCTTACCTCCGGGTCTAGATAGGACACTTCACCGGCTTTGCTCAGACTTGCGAAGGTCTCATCGCACGTTTCTTCTCGTGCTGCTGCGAAGGACATTTCGCGGGCAGGACCTGAGGCCAACTGCTTCGGGTCCGACTTGTCTTGAGGCCAGTAGAGGAGTCTGAGCTTTATGAACTCGACCGGTTCACCATTCCGACCGCCTGAGCGGCTCCGCACAGCCAAAAAATCCCTAAAGCTCGGAGTGTCACCCCGCGAACCATAGTCCGCCCATCGGTCAGCGAAGCCGATAATTGTGACTCGCATTCCTGGGACCGCCCCTCCCTGTGAGTGCCCCCATGTTGAGAGCAAGACCATCACAAGGAAGAGGAGCGCCAGACGTCCAATTGCTTTTCGCCGTTCGATCATTTCGGTGTCACCCCCGTAACCGCCTCAGTCGTGTTCCTCTGCTGAACAGCGGCTGGCCTCGTTTGCGGGTTCGTGAAGGAAGCAACTGGGATCGGCGTCTTGAGCGTCGTGTTGACTTGATAGTTCCCGCCGCCTGGGCCGTTGTATCGAAGGTTGTACTGATAGCCTGTTAGATTTCCGTTGTTGACTTGCGGAATTCCCCCGGCTCCAAGAAGGGTAAAGCCAGGGAAAGGATCATTGTTGTGCGCGTCGCTAAGGCTAGCTCCCCCCGCTGTCGCATACGCTTCCATCGCTTCGTGTGCCACTGCGCTTCCGGGAGATAACCCTGCACTTGCTAGTTGGGCTGTATCGGCAACATCGACAGTATTGGACCCTTTGCCTGTGCTGAGGCCGAAGAAGACTCCACCGTCTCCTGAAACGGCTGTAAGAGTTGCGTGCGTATTCGTATCGGTTAGCGCACCATAGAAGGCCTTCTCTGCGCCACTAAGCTTGCTCGCATCCACGTTGCCAACCGGATGCCATTTGCCGTCTTTACCGATCTCAACCTTGAACTGCCCGTCCTTCCGCCCGTTGACCTGATCTGTCGCTGTCGTGCAGTTCGCTTTATCTGCACATTTGACAGCAATATCGTGTCCGTCCGGGTCTGTCAGCGAAAGAGGATTATTTCGCACATAGCTGTACAGGTTGAGTTGCTGCGGATCGGTCAAACGGTGCAGTTCCAAGTACAACGGATCAGGACTCAGCCAGCGTCCCATTGAACTTGCGTAGTACCTGGCCCCGAAGTAGTCGTTGCCGGACTCGGTATCGCGTTCTTTGCCGGTATAGTGCTGCTCCGTGGCGTCAACGCACTGGGGCAGGGCGGTTGGCGCGTAGCTCGAAAGCCCATTCCCATACGGCAAACTGCGGAAGCCGGTCTCGCAGCTTAGCGCGGCGTTGATCTCGACGCGCTTTGTCCCCAGCCAGTCAGTAAAGTCAAAATACGTTCCGAGGGCGTTGTAGGTGGCCAGCAGTTTGCCGGCGGCGAAGACGTTCGAGTGCGTCCATGTGGAAGTGGTGCCGGAGACGGCGAATTCGCCAATCTGCTCGCCGCCGGGGCCGAGCGTCCAACTGGTGTTGATGGCGAAGCCGTTGGTCGCAAAGTTGCAGGTGAAGGCGGTCAGCCCTCCCTTGGCGACGCGGATTCCGGCGGCATCGTAGATGTATC
>Ga0302281_10002558_pt1 | contig 12777 bp, 9 predicted proteins | sample III_Fen_E1_2_FD_198762 | JGI IMG/M metagenome (GOLD analysis project Ga0302281, IMG submission 198762) | Peat permafrost microbial communities from Stordalen Mire near Abisko, Sweden - III_Fen_E1_2 | ecosystem: Environmental > Terrestrial > Soil > Wetlands > Permafrost | place: Sweden: Abisko...
GGGCACCTCGTCATGCATGGCCGCGGTCGCGGTGCATGGTATGCACTGCCATAGGAAGTCGACTGGCTTGTGCTGTCTCATAACCCACACCTTTTGAAACAGCCGGATCGGGAAGATCCGGCCATGTGTTTCGTTGGGTTTAGAAAGGTCGTATTCGGAGCCCATTTGTCCCAGGGCGATAGGGGCTTGTTCAGGCTGCCAGCGCTGAATCCGGCGCCGATCTGCCGCAGTCCGTCAGAGGCTCGTTGCTGTTGCAGATCGCTCGTAACTTAAGCAGCGAACCAGCAGCCAACGGCTATATCTCCTCCAGCACCGCGCAGAGGTATTGCCAGAAGGGCTCAACCGACGATATTTGCACGCGCTCGTTTGGGCTGTGCGGGTTTTCTATCTGAGGGCCGAAGCTTACCATCTGCATGCCGGGATATTTCTCGCCGATCACGCCGCACTCCAGGCCGGCGTGCATGATCACCAGCTTCGCGGGTTCGCCGTAAAGCTTCTTGTTCAATTCCTGAAGCTTGCGCACAATCTCGCTTTTGGGTTCGGGCTTCCATCCCGGATAGCTGCCGGAGTGCTCGGCCTCGAAGCCGGCGAGCCGGCACGAGGTGGCCACCAGGCTCGCCGCCATCTGCTTGCTGCTCTCAATGGCACTGCGCTGGCTGGTGACGATCTCGACCAGATCGTCGCTCAGGGTGAGTGTAGCCAAGTTGGTGGAGTTCTGCACCAGCCCTGGGACATCGGGACTCATGGCGAGCACCCCGTGATGCAGGCTGGCGAGCAGGCCCGCCACGCGGCGGGCATCGCGCTCGGCCATTACCTTCGATGGCAATTCGGCCTTCTCCACGGTGATGGTGAGCTCGGGGTCGAAGGCGCCCAGGTCGAGTTGCTGCTCGTTTTGGCAGCGCGAGACCACCTGCAGCAACTGGCTTTTGCGATCTTGGTCGAGCGCGATGACCGCGAACGCCTCACGCGGGATGGCGTTCTGCGCGCTGCCACCCTTCAGATCGGCCAGTTCGGCAGGCAACTCGTTGATCACTGCCTGCAGGGTGGCGCCAAGAATGCGAATGGCGTTGCCGCGGCCGAGGTGGATGTCCACGCCGGAGTGGCCGCCCCGCAGGCCGCCGACCTTGATACGCCACGCCGCCGTGGCCACTGGCGCCTGCATGGAGACGCGGCAACGTGCCTTGGTCACTATGCCGCCGGCGCAGCCGATACACAGCGTACCTTTTTCCTCGCCGTCGAGGTTGAGAAAGTATTTCGACTTGAGTACGCCGCCGGGGAACTCGGAGGCGCCGGTCAGGCCGGTTTCTTCGTCAATGGTGAAGGCGAACTCAAGCGGGCCGTGCTTGATGGCAGTGCTCTCCATCACGGCCAAGGCGGCGGCGACGCCGACGCCGTTGTCCGAGCCAAGCGTGGTGCCGTCGGCCTTCAGCCAGTCGCCGTCGCGCACGATGCGGATGCCGTCGGTATCGAAATTGAAGGGCGTGCTCTCGTTCTTCTCGCAAACCATGTCGAGGTGGCCCTGTAACAGCGCGGGTATAGCGGATTCGCGCCCGGGGCGGGCGGGCTTGCTCACCACCACGTTGCCAATTGCATCTTGGGCGGCTTCAAGGCCGAGACGAGCGGCCTCGTCGAGTACGTACTGACGAATGGCGGCCTCCTTGGTCGAGGCGCGGGGGGTCGCAGCGATGATGTCAAAATGCTTCCAAATGGACTTCGGTTCCAAACCTTGCAAGGCATGTTGCATGAGGGGCTCCAGAGAGATAGGATCGCAACCGATATGTTACAGCAGAAAGGCAGTTGGTGGCTGGCCCTGTCAATCCGTGGCGGAGGCGAAGTTATCCTGCGTTTCGAGCGAGGGAAACTGCGAACGCACGCACACCACATCCAGCATTTCGTCCAGATCCAAGCCCACTATGCTCATGGCCAATGCCTCTTCGAACCGGTACACGGCACAGTGTACATCGCGGCCATTCCGGTAGCTCGTTTTGAAATCAGGCCAACAAGTTGGAGGGATTGAACCCTTTAGGGTGTCGCCGCATCCTTATCGCTGTTCAGCGTGTGACTGATGTGATTTGGATACTCTTTGTGTACGCAGCTTAGAGCAAGACTGGCAAACCGCTGAGCGGCTTGGGTGTCGAACTGACCTGTGCCTTAGGCGGCAGAACCCGCGGCGAAAAGGGCGATGACAGCGCAGACGATTATTTTCATTGACTCCACTTTAGCTGAACGCCGGGAATGGCGCGAGTTGGAACGAAGCATATCCTTTCAAATCTGACCGCAGCAAGATTCGAAGGCCATCACATCGTCCAACTGCCGCCGGTTCGATCCCGGCCCGCGCCTCCAATTCTTCCCAGATAATTTTGACCGACAGAGCCCAATTCGCTCCAGAGCATTTATGCGTCATTATGGATAGGGATTTCAGGCGATATATGCGTAATTATGCGTAAATTGCTGGTGAGATATGCGTATATATGGTTAGTGGGCAGGGGTTAGGGACTAGGGACTAGAATATGTTCCACGTGGAACATATTCATTCTGTTGAGTTTAGTTGTGATATTACCATTTAATTAACAGCAAGGTTTTGAAAATAAATCAGTAGACAGTGAACAGTGGTCAGAGTCCAGGCACCTGCAGTGCGGCAGGGCGCACGAGCGCATGGAGTTGAGCTTGCATATCGGAAAGATTGTCCTGAAGGTGGCCTGAACGGCAAAGCCTCCAACCTGCCGCGTGCTTCGGTCGACAGGTCCATCGACATGGCCTCGCTTGCCGACGTGCACTAAGACTTCAGGCTACCGATCGCCATTCATTTCGTAAGTTATTTGTTTTCAAATAAATACGGTAGGCAACGGACGCCAATTTCTCGTTTGTGAATCTGCTTTCGAGACTCCGTGACCGCTGTCACGGTCCCCCAAACCTCCCCGCCTTACACTCGGTATATGGATATCGATATGAATTTACCGATTTCGTTGCCAGTTACTCGGCCGGAAGCGCGGTCGATTCCACAACCGAGCCTGAGGCGCCTGCCCCAGTACCACCATTACCTGAAGGATCTTGAGGCTAAAGGGATCAGCCGGATTTCTTGCAGCGTGATCGGGCGTGACCTGGGCTGCATCCCTGTGCAAGTCCGCAAGGACCTGCAATACACGGGAATCATCGGCAAGCCGAAGACTGGCTACTCGGTCTGCGAACTCATCCAGGCCATTGAAACATTTCTCGGCTGGAACAACGTCAACGAGGCGTTTCTTGTGGGTGTGGGGAACCTGGGCACAGCGCTGCTCGGCCACGAACGGTTCTCGAAGTTTGGCCTGCAGATAGTGGCTGCCTTTGACACAGACCCGGCCAAGATTGGCCAATGGGTCCAAGAGAAGTTGGTATTGTCTCTGGACAAACTTGCCGACCTGGCCCAGCGGATGAGCATCCATTTGGGAATCATTACAACTCCCGCGGAAGGCGCGCAGGCAGTGGCGGACGAAATGGTGAAAGGGGGCATCCAGGCCATCTGGAACTTTGCTCCCGTGAAGCTTAAGGTTCCCGAGCACATCATCGTGCATAACGAAGATCTTTACAATTCGCTGGCTTCGCTTTCCTGGAAGCTGGCAAGACGATTCCGCGTGCCAATTCAAGAGAGGGAGACTGTTTAGATGGCATCGATGCCAATTGCCGTTGATCGCATAGAGAATCTCGAAAGAGATAAATTCGAGGAGGTGTGCCAGATACTCAATCGTCACGCACGCCGACCGTCAAGATTGATTCCGATCCTGCAGGCGATTCAACACGAATACCAATATTTGCCGGAAGAGGTTCTGACCTATGTGGCGACCTCGCTGAATATTCCGCCGGCGCGCGTTTTTGGCGTGGCCACGTTCTACGCGCACTTTGCGCTGGAGGCGAAGGGCAAGCACGTCATCCGCATCTGCGACGGAACAGCGTGCCACGTCAAGCAATCCCTTCCGGTGTTGAATGCGCTGCGCGAGAAACTGGGCACGACCGAAAAGAACATGACCACGGCCGACATGATGTTCACCGTGGAGACAGTTGCCTGCCTGGGTGCTTGCGGATTGGCTCCGGTGGTGGTCATCGATGAGCAAGTGTACGGACAGATAACTCCGACGCGTGCCGTGGCTCTGGTGGATGAGATCAAGGCTATAGAGGCGTCGAGTGGCGCCGCGCCCGCAGCTGATGCTGAGCAGCCCTCAGCCGAGGAGTGCCATGAGTAACGCGGAAGCTCTCCACGGAGTTGAGGGAAACGGGAACGGAATCTCCACGCTGGCGCAAGTGCGGCGCGTGATTATCTGTGCTGGAACCGGATGCATGGCCAATGGCGCCATGAAGGTCTTCGAGCAGTTCAAGAGGCAGATGGCCGGCGCCGGCCTGCGCGTGATTCTCGAACTCAGACCCGAAGCCGCCAGCGATGAGGTACGGCTGTCTAAAAGCGGATGCCAGGGTTTCTGCCAGATGGGGCCGCTGGTTTCCGTGGTTCCGGACGGGATTCTCTATACCAAAGTTCGCGTCGAAGACGTTGCCGAGATTGTGCAGCAGACTTTAGTTGGCGGCGAGGTTGTGGAGCGTCTTCTTTATAAAGATCCCGCGACACGCAAGAGCTGCCGAGGGCTTGAAGACAATCCTTTCTACGCGCTCCAGGATCGCCTGGTGCTGCGCGAGTGCGGCTTCCTTGATCCCGAAGATATTCACGAATACATTCTGCACGGCGGCTATCGCGCGGCAAATAAAGCCTTCGTCGAGATGTCTCCCGAAGAGATTTGTAAGACCGTGCTTGACTCAGGCTTGCGCGGCCGCGGCGGCGGCGGTTTTCCAACAGGACGGAAGTGGGAAGCGGCGAGGATTCAGAATTCTCCCAAGAAGTACATCATCTGCAACGGCGACGAGGGCGACCCCGGCGCGTTCATGAACCGCTCCGTAATGGAGGGCAACCCCCACAGCGTCCTTGAAGGGATGATGATCGCGGCTCGGGCGATCGGCTCCAACGAAATGCTGGTCTATGTTCGCGCCGAATATCCGCTGGCAGTCGAGCGTATGCGCGGCGCCGTGGCAGCGGCGGAGCGCGAAGGCATCCTGGGAAAGAACGTCTTCGGAACCGGCCTGTCCATGAAGTGTGAAGTGATGGAAGGCGCAGGCGCATTCGTCTGCGGCGAAGAGACGGCCATGATTGCGTCCATCGAAGGCCAGCGCGGCATGCCCAGGCCCAAGCCGCCCTTCCCCGCTCAAAGCGGTCTGTGGGGCAAGCCGACGATCATCAACAACGTCGAGACGCTGGCGCATGTTTCCCGCATTCTCAACGAAGGCCCCGAGGCCTTCCGCAGAATCGGCACCAAAGACTCGCCGGGCACCAAGACCTTCGCTCTCACCGGCCACGTCTCGAACACCGGCCTGGTGGAAGTTCCGTTCGGAACCCCGCTGCGCGAGATCGTCTACAACATCGGCGGCGGCGTTACGGATGACGCCGGAAAGATATGGAAAAACGGCTTTAAAGCTGTGCAGATCGGCGGCCCATCCGGTGGATGCCTGACCGTGGACCATCTTGATCTTCCGCTGGCGTATGAGTCTCTGCGCTCCGTGGGAGCAATGGTCGGCTCCGGCGGGCTGGTGGCCATGAACCAGGGCACCTGCATGGTGAGCATCGCGCGCTTCTTCATGGAATTCACGCAGAGGGAATCCTGCGGAAAATGTGTGCTGTGCAGGGAGGGAACAAGGCAACTGCTTGCGCTGCTGGACGACGTGATTGAAGGGCGTGCCGATCAGAATACGCTTGACCTTCTGGAGAAACTTGGACGCGCCGTGCAGGTCGGGTCATTGTGCGGCCTGGGAAAGACGGCGCCCAATCCTGTCCTCTCCACTATGCGCTATTTCCGCGAGGAGTACGAAGAGCACGTCTTCGAGAAGCGCTGCCGCACGGGCCGGTGCAAGGCGCTGCTGCGGCCGGAGATCAATCAGGAGAAGTGCAAAGGCTGCGGCCTGTGCATTAAAGCCTGCCCGACAGGAGCCATTACCGGAGAGAAGAAGCAACCGCACCACATCAATCCGGAACTATGCATCAAGTGCGGCGCGTGCGCCACAGCCTGCAAAATTCACGCGGTTGAGGGGATATAACCAGATGAATACTGTCACACAGCCAACATTGACGATTGATGGGAAAACGGTAGTGATCGAAGGAGAGCGAAACCTGCTCGAACTTGTTCGCAAAGCCAACATCGATTTGCCTACCTTCTGCTATCACTCCGAACTGAGCGTCTACGGCGCCTGCCGCCTCTGCCTGGTGCAGATAGAAGGACGCGGAATCCAGGGCGCATGTTCCACGCCGCCCGAAGCGGGCCTGAAGATTCTGACCACGACCCCGGAGATTCGGGAGATTCGCCGGATCGCGGTGGAGTTGCTGCTGGCAAACCACGATCAAAGCTGCCCGACATGCTCGCGCAGCGCCAACTGCCAGTTGCAAAGCCTGGCCCTGCGGCTGGGCGTGACAAAGGTGCGCTTCAAGTCCGTGCACCAGTCCGTTCCGCTGGACGATTCTTCTCCATCCCTGGTTCGCGATCCGAACAAATGCGTGCTCTGCGGCGACTGCGTGCGCATGTGCTCTGAGATTCAGGGCATCGGCGCGATTGATTTTGCGCATCGTGGCCACGAAGTGAGCGTGCAGCCAGCATTCGGTAAACTGCTGGGCGACGTGGAATGCGTCAACTGCGGACAATGCGCCAGCGTCTGCCCCACCGGCGCGCTGACGGTAAAGTCCGAGGTCGATCAGGTTTGGAACTTGCTTGCCGACCCAAAAAACACGGTTGTTGTGCAGATTGCGCCCGCCGTGCGCGTGGGCCTGGGCGAGTGTTTTGGCCTGCAACCGGGAGAGATCACCACCGGGCGCATCGTTGCGGCTCTCAAGCAACTCGGCTTCGACCAGATCTACGACACATCCTTCGCCGCCGACCTCACCGTGATTGAAGAAGGTACGGAGTTTTTAGAGCGCAAGTCCGCTGGCGGAACTCTGCCGATGTTCACCTCCTGCTGCCCTGGATGGGTCAAGTATGCGGAGCAGTATTTCCCTGAACTGCTGCCCAATCTTTCCACCTGCCGCTCCCCGCAGGCGATGTTCGGTTCGCTGGTGAAAGCGATGCTTCCCGATCAACTCAAGGTCGAGCGCAAGGACCTCAAAGTCGTGGCCATCATGCCGTGCACGGCCAAGAAGTTTGAAGCCCAGCGCCCGGAAATGGGCGTGGATGGCGACCCGGACGTGGATTATGTTTTGACCACGCAGGAACTGGCCCAGATGATCAAGTCCGCCGGCATCATCTTCGACAGTTTGCAGCCCGAATCCTTCGACATGCCATTCGGCTTCTACACCGGCGCCGGAGTCATCTTCGGAAACTCGGGCGGCGTGATGGAGGCAGTTCTGCGCTACGCCGCGGAAAAAGTTACCGGCAAGAAGCTGGAGCACGTTGAATTTCAGCAGGTACGCGGCGATTCCGGCTTGCGCGAAGCCACCATCCAGGTCAACGGATCGGAGCTCAAGCTGGCCGTCGTCCACGGATTGCGCAATGCCCGCGTCGTCGCAGAACAGGTGAGGGCGGGCAAAAGCCATTACGACCTGATTGAAGTGATGGCCTGCCCCGGCGGCTGCGTCGGCGGCGCGGGACAACCGGTGACAACTTCGACAACCGCGCGCGCGCTCAGGACTAAAGGCCTGTATAACGCGGACAAGATGCTGCAACTGCATAAGTCTCAGGACAACGTCTTCATCACGGAGTGCTACGCAAAGTTTCTCGGAGAGATCGGCGGAGAGAAGGCCCATCATCTTCTTCACACCAGCTACCAGAGCCGGCATCGCATCGCGGATGAATCTCTTCCGCTCATGGAATCCAAGCAAGCAGACAAACTCAGAGTCAGCGTGTGCCTGGGAACGAATTGTTTCGTGAAGGGTTCGCAGGATGTACTGAATGGAGTGCTGCGCCACGCGGAACAAAACGGGCTGGAAGGCCGCATCGATGTGCGTGCGGGGTTCTGCTTTGAGAAATGCGAGAGCGGGCCAACGGTAATGATCGACGGCGAATACGTTCATCATTGCACCGCCGCAAAGGCAATTGAAGTGTTAAACAGCCGGATCGAGAGTGACAACCCGGCACAGACAGCCGACGCGGATTCAGTAAGTTCTGACGCCAGCTGAGTGATTCGAGAGGAGAATAACTTGATTACTCACGAACGAGCGGATTTTATTTGCGAGCAGGAGATTGAAAGCATACTGGCGAAGAGTCGGCGCCCGGAACCGTCACAGGTCCGTGAACTGCTGGTGAAAGCGCGCGAGATGCACGGGCTTTCCATGGAGGAAGTTGCCCGCCTGTCCTTTGTTGAAAGTCCGGAGTTGCTTGCTGAAATCTTCTCGACGGCAAAGCAGATCAAGGAAGAGATTTACGGAACGCGGCTGGTCTTGTTCGCGCCGCTTTACATCTCCAACCGCTGCTCGAACGAGTGCACCTATTGCGCTTTCCGCGCGACAAACGCAGATCTCAAGCGGCGCACGCTCACGCAGGAAGAGATTGCGGAAGAGACGCGCATCCTGATTCGTCAGGGGCACAAGCGGATTCTGATGGTCTCCGGGGAGGCATTGCCTCCGGAGGGATTTCAATACATTCTCGACTCCATCGCAACCGTTTACGAGACAAAGATCGGACCCGGCGAGATCCGGCGCGTCAATGTGAATCTGGCCCCGCAGACGACAGAGCGTTTCCGGCAGCTCAAGGCAGCGAACATCGGGACCTTCCAGCTTTTCCAGGAGACCTATCATCGCCCCACCTACGCAGCGGTTCACCTGAAAGGCACTAAGCGCAACTATGATTGGCGCACAACCGCGTTCGACAGGGCCATGACAGCGGGCATCGACGATGTCGGCATCGGCGTTCTTTTCGGACTCTACGATTGGCGCTTCGAAATCATCGCCATGATGCAGCACATCCACCATCTGGAGCAGAAATTTGGCGTTGGACCGCACACCATCAGCTTTCCGCGCATGGAGCCGGCGGTGGGTTCCGAGATCGCTTCTCGGCCTCCTCATGCGGTCAGCGACGCTGATTTCCTGAAGATGATCGCCATTATGCGCCTCGCGGTGCCCTACACCGGAATGATCATGTCCACCCGCGAAGGCGCGGACGTGCGCCGCGCAACGCTTGAGGTAGGCATCTCACAGATTTCAGCCGGCAGCCGCACCGATCCAGGCGGCTACAAAGACGGTGAAGGCGACCCCAACGGCAGCCAGTTTCAACTGGGCGATCACCGCACCATGGAAGAGGTTATCAGCGACGTTGTCTCGCTGGGCTATTTACCTTCCTTCTGTACCGCGTGTTATCGATTGGGACGCACCGGGCAGGACTTCATGGATATGGCCAAACCGGGAGAGATCAAGTACCACTGCCACCCCAACGCACTCTCCACGTTTCAGGAGTACCTTTCCGACTACGCTAGTCCGCGCGCAAAGGCCGCCGGCGAAAAGCTCATCTCGATTGAACTGCAACACATGGATGTACAACAAACCGCTACCGCGTTGCCGATGCTGAATCATGTTCGCCGCGGCGAGCGCGACGTTTTTGTTTAGAAAAGAAAAGGGTGAGAGACCATGATACGGGCAACTTCAAAAGGGTTTCGGCTGCACATTGGCTTTTTCGGACGCCGCAACGTCGGCAAATCAAGCCTGCTGAATGCCATTACTCAGCAGCAGGTTTCAATCGTGTCGGCGGTGGCGGGCACAACGACCGATCCGGTCGAGAAACCAATGGAGCTACTTCCCATCGGGCCGGTCCTTTTTGTTGACACGGCCGGAGTCGATGACGTTGGCGCACTCGGCGCGCAGCGCATCGAGAAGACGCGCCAGGCCATCTCTCGCTCCGATGTCGGCGTGCTCGTCGTCGAATCCGGCGTGTGGACCGACTTCGAGGAGAAGCTTCTCACTGAACTCCGCTCACATGGAATCCCGGTGCTGGTTGCCGTGAACAAAGCGGATTTGCGCGCTCCCGCTCCGGAGTACTTGTTCCGCTTCGAGCAGGAAAAGCTCCCCTATGTAGAACTCGTCGCGACGACCGGAAAGGGCGTGGATGAGTTCCGCGCAAAGCTCTGGGAGATTGCGCCGGCGGAGTCCGTCGCATCCCAGGTGATTCTGCGCGATCTGGTTGGGCCGGATGAGACGGCAGTTCTGGTGATGCCGATCGACAAGGAAGCGCCCAAGGGCCGCATCAAGCAACTCCAGGCGCAGTCCATTCGTGATCTTCTGGACGGCGAGGCCTGCTGCGTGGTGGTGAAAGACGCGGGATTGCAAAAGGCACTGGACAATTTGAAGATCCCTCCCAGGCTCGTTGTCACCGACGCGGCGGTCTTCGAGCAGGTGGCGCGCATTACTCCGGATTCCATTCCGCTCACAGCGTTTTCGATTCTCTTGTCGCGGCTGAAGGGCGATCTGGTTGCGCAGACCAGGGCTGCCGTTACTGTGGATTCGCTTCGCCCCGGAGACAAGGTGCTGGTGGCGGAATCTTGCACTCATCACCCCATTGAAGAAGACATTGGCCGGGTGATTCACTGCGGCGCCTGCATGAGCAATCGCCAGGAAATGCTGAGCCGCATTGCCGAGTGCCAGCGCCAGGGCGTGCCCATCACCAACTACGGCCTGGTAATCGCTTATTCGCTGGGCATTCTTGAACGCGCCCTCGAACCTTTTCCGGAGGCGCTGGCCGCCTACAAAGAGGCGCGCCAGGAACAACTGGAAGCGGTCGGAATAAGCAGATTGTCCGACCTGGACACAATCGAGATGAGTCTAGTGAATTAGCCGTGACCGAACTTACCAAACTCGATCTGCTTGAATGGCTCCGCGAGAGCAGGCCCTCCCGCCTTGCGGAGCTGTACCAATGGGCCAACGAGGTCCGCAGAGAGCGTGTCGGAGACGCCGTGCACCTGCGCGGCCTGATCGAGATCTCCAGTCACTGCGTGCGGCAATGCATGTATTGCGGACTGCGGCGAGGCAATCTCGCCTTGCAGCGTTACCGGATGACGCGAGACGAAATCTTCGACTGCGCTCGCCAGGCCGAAAGACTCGGATACGGCACCGTCGTGATGCAGGCCGGTGAAGATGACTTTCTCACTGCCGAGTGGATCGCGGAGATCGTGCGCTGGATCAAGCGCGAGACAACGCTGGCGGTGACGCTTAGCCTGGGCGAGCGCAAGCAGGACGAATTGCGACTGTGGCGCGCTGCGGGCGCGGACCGTTATCTGCTTCGCTTTGAAACCTCAGACGGAAATCTCTTCCGCATTATTCATCCCAGCCGCATTTCCGGCGGGCCTGATCGCTTGACTCTGCTGCGGCAACTGAAGGACCTGGGGTACGAAGCAGGCGGCGGCGTCATGGTCGGGATACCCGGACAGTCGTTTGAAAGCCTGGCCGGGGACATTCTCGCATTTCGCGCTCTAAACCTCGATATGATCGGCATCGGCCCTTATATTGCGCACCCCGCCACGCCGTTGGGTTCCGGCGCACTCCGTCCGGAAATTTCTCCGTGCGAGCAGGCTCTGAGCAGCGAAGAGATGGTCTACAAAATGATCGCTCTAACGCGCATTGCGTGCCCGGACACAAACATTCCCAGCACTACGGCGCTGGCTACAATCAACAAAGCCGATGGACGAAAACTGGGGCTCCAGGCCGGAGCGAATGTGGTGATGCCGAATCTAACCCCGGTGAAGTACCGCCGCCTGTATGAGATTTACCCAGCAAAAGCTTGCATCGACGAAAGCGCTACGGATTGCAATCAATGCCTGCGCGGACAGATTCACTCGCTCGGCCGTTTTGCCGGTCTCGGGCCGGGCGGAAGAGGCGCGCTCCACGAGACAGCGGTGAGCGATCAGCCGGATGCTCTTTCACAATTTGTGCAGTTGCAGGCAGGATGAGGTGGCCATGCCCCCGGAAGACAGCAGTTTAGAAATTGAAGTTTGTCTCGGGAGTTCCTGTTTCGCGCGAGGGAACTCCGAGAATCTCGCCCTCATCAATCAGTACATGCAGAACCATGGATTGAAGGCTTCCGTTCGCCTTACGGGTAGGCTCTGCCAGGACCAGTGCAAGCAGGGTCCCAATCTGACCATTGGCGGAGAATCCCACCATGGGATAACCACGGAAAAATTGCGCGAACTGCTCGAGCAGCTCAACAGTCCGCTGGGGAGAGATCATGGAACAATCTAGCTTCATCAAGACCAGGAAGCGCGAATGTCAGGATTGTAATAAATGTATTCGCGAATGTCCGGTGAAGGCGATTCGCGTACAAGATTCATGTGCTCAGGTCGTGCCTGAACTTTGCATTCTGTGTGGTAATTGCATACTTGCTTGCCCCAGCAACGCGAAACAAGTGTGCGACGATTTGCCCAGCGTCAAAACTCTGCTGAAATGCAAGCGTGCGGTGATCGCTTCGCTGGCTCCTTCGTTTGTGGCGCAGTTTCCCGGCGTGAGGCCGGGGCAGTTGATTCATGCGCTGAAGAAGCTCGGCTTCTTTGCCGTATCGGAGACTGCGCTGGGCGTCCAGCAGGTTTCGGCCGGCGTCTTGCCGCTGATGCGCTGCGAGCCGAATCGGATTTGGATATCTTCCGCTTGCCCCGCGGTCGTTGATTTCGTCTGTAAATATCATCCGGAATGCGCGCCTTATCTTTGCGGAGTCTTATCTCCCTTGCTGGCGCATTGCAGGATGCTGCGCTCCTATTATGGCAACGACATTGCAATTGTGTCGATCGGACCTTGTGTTGCGGAGA
>Ga0302281_10002564_pt1 | contig 12762 bp, 14 predicted proteins | sample III_Fen_E1_2_FD_198762 | JGI IMG/M metagenome (GOLD analysis project Ga0302281, IMG submission 198762) | Peat permafrost microbial communities from Stordalen Mire near Abisko, Sweden - III_Fen_E1_2 | ecosystem: Environmental > Terrestrial > Soil > Wetlands > Permafrost | place: Sweden: Abisko...
ATCATTTCTGATAGCGGGTGTGGGGGTTGACCTCGTCTATATTTACACATTGGCCTAATTATCGGATTGCAATTGTTCAAATGACAGTTGTTGTCCCACGCCTAGTCCGTGAGTAAACCATGCAGTCGCAAACCAGGAGCTTGAATTCGCCACGTTATTCGGCGTTTCAAAGTTTACGCGCTTGTCAAACAGGATCACCTCCAGCCCGTTTTCTTTAAACAGCTTTTGGCGTTTTGCAGTTTCAAATGTGGTGAGCGGAAGCAAAAGCGCGAATGGCTTCCCTAACCGATAGCAACGCTCAAGAAAGGGCTGCTTGAGACTGAACGGCGGATTGGTAATGATGCAATCCCACTTGATGCCTGGCTCCCCATCCAGAAAATCATGAGCCGGCTTGTCAATCACGTCAGTCCCGATCACGTTGTATTTGCGATGGGCCAGTTCATTGACAAGGTTGCGTTTCCCCGCAGCCGGCTCCCATATCGTCCAGTTTTGTGGCAGGTATGGGTAGAGCGGTTTCAAAGCTATCGGAGGCGTTTGAAAATCATCCGGGCGGCCTTTTGCTAGTGGTGGTTTCATAGTTATGATTTAGTTGGTGATCCGTTCATCCGACCGATCCTGGACAGGAGGAATCCGGCCGGTAAAATTCAGCATGCTTTCATGGCTGGTGCTGTCGCACCGTTAACAGCTGGCTGTTTGGCAGGCGTAGACTTGGAATTGTGGTACTTCGGCACACCGACCGCCGGCTTGCCAAAACCTGTCCGTAAAGTAGATTGCCCCGCCGCCAAGTCTTCAGGAATCTCCGCTACCAGATTTAACGCCGGAATTTGCATTTCATTTGAATGCACGACAAATGGAATCCGGCGCTGATAATCCTCTTCCAGCCAGTGATATTGGCGGTAGTAGTCCCGGAAGCAGTCGTTGGATATGACCCGGGTCCCTTTGTTGTGTGCATATTGCAGTAGAAAGGCATCTGCCTGGCTACGGCCTGGCACCTCGATGAACGTGTCGGGGTAGTCATAACAAAGCTGCAAATACGCATCAGCCTCATCCTGCTTGCCAGCATCGGCCAACTTGTAAGGTGTGCTGGCGTCAAAATAACATTTGAATGAATACTTGCGTTGTTGAAGCGCGGGCAATAAGCCGAGCAAGTTCATCAAGCACGGCCGTTGGTGAGAGGGTGTCCCATAAATCACGTTCAACCCGTCGATCACAATATCGGCATCAACTTCATTTTTGGAAATGTTAGCGCTTTGCAGAACTTGATCCATTTTACATGCTCCATTGCCATTTACCTCAGGACGAATCAGCATAGGTAGGATGTTGCGTTGGCCATGCTGCCGCGCCTGCCACTTGCATCGGGCCGCGTGCCAGATTTCATACATGACGGCCGTCGCAATGGTCTTGCCAGTTCTGTTAATCCTAGCTGCAACGACATTGAACGCTCTGTCACGAGATACGCCGCACTTCAGTGCATCCAAAAATGTTTCATGAACATTTTCGCATTGAACCTGGTTGTTGTTCCAGTTGAGGGAATCCTGGAATGCATACCAGCCATCGAGTTTTGAACTAATCTCATTATTATCTAGTGTTTTCATTTGTTTGGTTTTGTTGTTATTGTTGCTATGATTTTCAAATAAAGGGCACTGGTGCCGGAGCGCTCCGGCACCAGGCTTGAGAACTACTGCTGCTCGGGGGCAGCGCCAGCGCGGACGAAGTCCGAACTGATGGCTAGCGGTTTGTCTCCGGAATAGGGCTTGAAGTCACTAAACCGGATCTCCCGCTTACCCGCCTCGTCGTGGACCGTCGGATCGGCAAGAAAAGTCTTGCCGACGAATTCCGCCACCGGGTCAAACTTGGTCAAGTCAGGTAGGGTTTCTGTCCCCCGCCAAACCTGAAGTTTCTCCCGGAGACTGCGGATCCCACGGGCGTCGTCCACGTTGAAGCGCGTAGTGGCGGTAAACCGCCTCCCGCTCGACTTCGTGGCCCCCAATTCAGCAACAAAGACAAGATAGTTGAACTTCTTGCCCTTTTTGTTGGCTTGGGTAGTCTTAACGACGTCCGCGAATACGCCGGCCTGTTCACCAGGTTCCGGAAACTCGCGAGCTGTTAGATCAATGTTCATATTTTCACCTCCCTTCACTGTTGTGCCGTTGAATTCGACCCGCGCTGCGAAGGCATCACGCTAGCGTAGGGAACCGTCTGAACCGAAGACCGAGGAGTGGTTGTTTCCAAGGCCGAAATTGTTTCGTTGGCCGCGCATAGCCGGTTTGCTCCGGCGGCGGCCGCAGACAGAAAAATGTTAATCTTGTGTTGCATAGATATTGAGAGGATGCGATTAGCTCAGGTTATCCCGAATAAACCGCGCTAATTCGGATGCCGGAATTCGTTTATGCCGGATCGAGTTGAGGCAGCGCAGCTTGCCCCGCTGAAGGAGGCGCCGGACTGTTTTTTCCGAAAGTGAAGTCATCGCCGCGCAATCCCGCACCGTCAAGAGCAGCTTCGTGGGTGGGAACAAATCCTGTGGCAAGTGTGACGTTACATCAACATCACGCCAAAGCCCATATTCGGCGTAGGTGACGGCATTGTTGGGACTTGCCACGCCGATCGCTTTTGCTGTCATTGGTTTCATATCATTTAAATCCACTACCTATTAACCGTTTGAGGAGTGAGATTTCTTACAACTTTTTAAAACGGATTTTCAATGTGAAGATGGGCTGATTGTCGCCGTGATTTTCACTCTGCATTTCAACACTCAATTATAAAACCGTTTGAGAGCGTGGTTTTCTTACAAGAATTTTGCGGAACCCAAACGACAAGATTTTTTCGCTTGTAAAATACTAGGGTTTTCACAGTATTTGAAACCGTGGAACTGCCCAGTTTAGATGCTCTAAAAAAGAGTCTTGAAGCACCGCACAAGCAAAGTGCTGCCAAGGCAAAAGAGGATCGTATTCTACCTTGGAAGGAATTCTCGTCAGTATTAGCACCAAAGATTCGGAGAATCCTTCGGCATATTCTAGGAGATACCGATGAAGCGGTTACAGAAGATCTGACGTCACAAGTGTTCACATGGGTCGTTAAAACCCTGAAGAACGAGCCATTTAAGTTTGTTAATATGCAACATCTGGAAGCGCGAACAATTCTCAAAGCGCGCAGCATGGCTATTGATTACCTTCGCCATGAAATTAAAAGCCCCATCGTTCAGACTAATTCCGATGCTTCTATTGATACCGAGACTTGGGTTGAAAAAGAGCAAACCAGTTTTGAAAATAAATATGCAGACCATCGTCCAAATCCTGCAGAGGAGGCCCTAGATCAAGATCTGTCTGATATCCTCTTGAATTTACTCGGCAAGATTAAACAGAAACACCGCGAAGTTCTAAAAATGATTATTTTGGAAGGGAAAACACACCAGGAGGCGGCAGATGCTCTTGGTATGCCAATCGGGGCAATTGGGTCATATAGAGAACGAGGAATCAATGAAATTAAAAAAGAAATTGGCCGCCGCCCACATTTGCTGAAAGACCTGACTGATAAATATGGAAAGCTGCAGTTAACTTTTGAAATTGCAATTCTTGCATTGCTATTAAAATGAACCCAAGTGACGAGCAATATTTTTTTGACCTTGCAACAAAAGTGATTGCAAATCGAGCCTCTGATGGAGAAAGACAAGAATTCGAGGCCCTGTTAAATCAGAGTTCTGACCACCGCGAACGGTTTGAAGTGTTCAAGACTGACCTCATAGTGGCCAAAGATATTGTCTCATTGATCGATGCGGCGGATGCTACAGGGGCAGGATTGAATGAAAAACAACTCGAACGCCTTCAAAGGGATGTTGATGAAGCTTCGTCCACACCTGGTCACGGCAAATCATATCACACCTTTTATCTAATTATCCTCTTGCTCGGACTGCTCTTTGCCTTGGCGGTCGGAATATTTATCAACATTTCTAGCAATAGAACACTGGCATTAACTGCTGACGATATTTCAACGCCAGATGAAATAATTAAAATTGTTATAAATACACTCAACAATCGGTGAAGTCGGTATGTATATAAATACTATCGACAAAATCAATTCTATAAAAACATGAAAACTCTTATGGTTTTATCTCTGCTTCTTTGTGGAGTGTTTTTTTTCGGCTGCAAGCGAGAATACCCAAATTATGGGGATAATCCACAAACTAATACCAGCAAACCATCTATTAATCAGCTTAAAGCAGCTGATGAATCTGACGCAAATGCCCCGGCGCTTCCTCAAGGAACTGTCATATTCGATAAGGCTGAAATATTGTTGGTTCCCGGTGAAGAGTGGGATTTAATTAAAACCAGCATTTCTGCTGAGGGTTCGTCAATTTGCATACCTGTGTTAAACGGATTAGGGGGAAATAATGGAGCCATGATTCGGGTTTTCACAACGGAAGAAAAGTCAGAAGTCGAAACGGCCATTAGCATTTTGAAAACTCAAGTAGAATCAAATCCAAATACTATCAAGAACTCTTTTAAACTGACAGAGTTCAATTCCGTATTCGGAGTGCATGGAACCCAAGTATCGTATGATTACTTAGTCAAAAGATTTCTCACCGGCAAGAAGTTCAGGGCTCAAGTATATTTATTTCAAAACTCAAAGAAAAGGTGCGTTGCCATCAATTTCATTACATTTGCTGACAAAGATTCAGCGCGTATTCAAGAAATGATCCGTGATACGCTCCAGTTGAATTAGAACAGGGAGATTTATTCGTCAGCCGGGGTTGGTATTATCATAAATTACCAATGTATACGGTTTTAAATTCGGCAACTTCATAAACGCCGCTTTTAAAGTCTCCGTCTCGAAATGTATTTATGCGTGTGTCATTTCTTAACATTTAACCTTCTGCGCCATGGCCTGACTGTGCTCGTTCCGCAGATGGCCATACGTTTTCACAGCCAACGCCCGCCGTCTTCTGCCTCTCGTGCCAGTATCAATTCAGGAAGTACGATTTACCGTTTTGGTTCGCCAGTTGCTTTGCCTCGTCGGAAGCGGCCGGATTAACCGAAAACGAAACCTTCTGCGCCATGGCCACGGAATGCTGATCGCGCAGATGGCCGTAAACTTTCATCGCCAATGCACCGCCATCTTTGTGGCCAAGCCAGCGCGATACGGTGGGGATGTCTACGCCGGACTCTATACATTTCGTTGCAAACAGATGGCGTAGATCGTGGTGGGTGATGCGTTTCATACCCACGACTTTGGCCGCCCGATCCATCGCCTTCTGACACTCGCGAACCCGCATAACTGGAATCGCTGGCTGTTCATCGGATCGTTTGGCACGCAGCCGTTTCAGTAAATTCAGCATATCGGTAATCATTGGAACGCGCCGTATCGACCAATTCTTTGTGCCGGTTTCAGGATCACCGCGAACAACGATTTCCTTTTTCTCGAAATCACAGTCCGCCCAATTGATGTTTGCCGCTTCCCCCTTGCGAAATCCGCCGAAGGCAAGAAAGCGGACCAAGTCCGCGCAGTTGCGCGAATCCCGACTGGCCCCGTTTTCCATTTCGGCAATGAATTTCTGAAATTGCTCCGGTTCCGGCAGTGCCAGACTTTTGGGACGAACTTTGGCCCGTTTAATGTCCAGCGCCGGATTGCGAAATATTGTATCATTGGCCATCGCCACTTTGAAAATCGCCCGCATCACCCCCAGTGTGCCGTTAAACCGTGTCGACGAATACTGGTTGCTGAATTTTGCCGCCCACGTGTTGCAATCGTTGGCGCTGATCCGCCGCACATCCAGCGCTTCCACACCCGACCAAGATTTCAATATGCTTTTGATCACTTCGGCGCGATAGCGCTTTCCTGAAGGTTTCAGCAGGCAGCTGGTTTCAGTGTTGGTTTTGAAAATGGCCAGACAATCGCCAAAAGTCATCCGACCCTTGCTGGCAGTTTGACGGGAGGCCTCAAATCCACGTTCGTTTTTTTCCAGATCCGCCAGTCGTAGCTTGGCCACCGTCAGGATATCGGTCTTCAAACTTCTGCGAATGAGATTGCCTCCGATGCGCAATCGTGCAAAAAATGTCCCTGATGGAACATATCGGATCAAGTTTGAATACTGCGTTGACTGCCACTGTTTGCCGGTTTTTGCCCGCTCAGGCCGGGCGGCTACTGTTTTCATGCAAACAGTATCAAAAATCAGTATCAGATTGTCAAATCAGTTTTACAATCCGTCACGATTGCATTGATTTTATTGGGTTGCTCCCGTAGCTCAAATGGATAGAGCAGCGGATTTCTAATCCGCGTATCCCGGTTCAATTCCGGGCGGGAGCGCCAGCTAATTCAAGCCTCAACGCCAGCTGGCCAAAATCACATCCGCCGGCGATAGACCCGGATGGATGTAAAACATTTCAATCGTATCCGTGATGTTCTGCACCGATAGTTCCGGCACTGTGAAGTAGTAGCCGGGAATGTCAGGATTGATCAACAGCAATGGATGATACCCTTGTTCCGCCGGCCATTTCTCTAGGATCCGGCTCCATGCCATGGCCAGCGACCGCGAGCCGGGACCGGGAACGTAATCGCGTCCGGTTTGCACCACCGAAACCATGCAGCAAATGCGTTCGCCCATCATCACGGGAAACATCCATTGTTTGGCGGGCTTGAGCAGCGGCTTGACGGGCTGTCCGGGCTTGTAATTCGCCCGGGCCGTTGACTCGACCGTGTAGATCGGCATTGGTTCGCCCAGTTTCGCATCCGACAGAAAATCGCCAGCCTCAAAACCGTAGGCGTCGGGATACTTGCCCGCCTGCCCGATCACATTGGCAAAAGCCGTTTGGCCGGCCATCAACAACCGTTCCTGATCTGTATGAACACGATAAGGCCGCGGTGCCGCCAGCGTGTTGTCAATGGCCACGCTTGGTGCCGCCACGGACACCGTCATCGGCTTGGCTTCCGGCACGCTGGGTGTAGTGGTTGGAGTCGGAGCCGCCGGGGAAGTTCTGATCGCGGGCAGCAGATATTTGCCGAGCGCAAGGATGCTGTCATCCGCGATCTTTTTCAGCATGGGTGGCAGCTTGGCGGCCGGCGGTACCGGGGCGGTCGGTTTGGCGGCTGCGGCGGAAGCTGAAGCTGCCGCGAAATGCCCAGCTGGATGGCCGCCACCGGGCATCAAATGATGGAGATAAGCCCAATAAGCCAACAGCAAGACCGTGATGCCCAATGTCCATGAAAGGATGCGCAGCCACTTCCGGTACGGCGAACTGGGCCGGCTGAAATCGACTCCGGCGAATTGAAACTGAAATTTGACGGCCATGCGTTTGTTGGTGGTGCTTGCCGATAACCTTCGGCTCGATATTTTAAGCACATTCCAAGCCAAGGGGTGTCTTCGGATTGAAAATCAATTTGTCCAAACAATTGCCGTCCGTCCTTCGTCCTCGCCACGTTCAGTGTCTCAAAATGTGTCCACCACTGTCCTGCAAATGGACGTGTGCCATTTCCCTTTGCCGGCACAGAGATTTCCATTAGTTTTCCACCATGTTCAAAGCCGATGACCTGTTTGACCTCGCCCAGACCGATCACGCCGCGCTGTTCAACGACTGCGAATTTGCCTGGGAAGTGCTCCAAAAGATCGCGCCCTACCTCGCCCAAGTCGCGCGCCAAAATCCGCCGCGCCGTTTTCCCGGCGTGAGCATCGGCGACCGCGTCATCATTGGCGAAGGCACTGTCGTGGAACCGGGCGCGATGATCAAAGGGCCGGCCATCATCGGGAAGAACTGCCAGATCCGTCACAATGCCTATTTGCGCGAGAACGTCCTTCTCGGCGACGGCTGCGTGGTGGGCAATGTGTCGGAACTGAAAAACGTCCTGCTCTTCAACCACGCACAGGTGCCGCATTACAATTATGTGGGCGACTCCGTTCTCGGCCATCAGGCGCACCTCGGCGCAGGCGTGAAAGTTTCCAACGTCCGGCTCTTCCCCGGAAACATCGAGGTGGAAGTGGACGGCGTGCCGCGCGACACCGGGCTGCGGAAATTCGGCGCGCTGGTGGGTGACGGCGTGGAAGTCGGCTGCAACGCCGTGCTGAATCCCGGCAGCATCCTTGGGCGCAGCGCGGTGGTTTACCCGAACGTCTTCTGGCGCGGCATCCTGCCCGCAAACATGATCGCCAAGAACAAGTCGGAGATTCAAGTCGTCATCAAACGGCCGAGAGAAAATTAAATTGCGTCTGCCTGATAAACTTTACCAAAAAAATCAAAATCAGAAACCCATACTCATCGGCATTTGACTATTCATAACCGTTTGACTAAAGTTTCGTTTCAGATAAAATCGAAATCTTCTTTTTATGCCACCGAAAGCCAGCGAGAAATCCGCCCCAAGCACAGTTGATCCCAAAGCCACCGCGACTCGCGACCGCGAACTCGATTCCGCAATTTCTTCGATCACCAAAGCCTACGGGGAAGGCGCCATCATGCGTCTCGGCGACGCGCGGGCGCAAGTGAAAATCGAAGTCATCCCGACCGGCGGGCTGGCGATTGACCTCGCGCTGGGCGTTGGCGGCATTCCGCGCGGTCGCGTCGTGGAAATCTACGGGCCGGAATCTTCCGGCAAAACCACGCTGATGCTCCACGTCATCGCCAATGCGCAAAAAGCCGGCGGCTTGGCGGCGTTTATTGACGCGGAGCATGCGCTCGATCCCGGCTACGCAAAAAAACTCGGCGTTAATCTGGATGATTTGCTCGTCTCCCAGCCGGATTCCGGCGAAGAGGCGCTGACGATTTGCGAAACGCTCGCGCGCTCAAATGCGCTGGACGTCATCGTCATTGATTCCGTCGCCGCGCTGGTGCCGAAAGCGGAACTCGACGGCGAAATGGGCATGGCCACGATGGGCATGCAGGCGCGTTTGATGAGCCAGGCATTGCGCAAACTCACGGCCATCCTCGCGAAATCCAAGACGACTTGCATTTTCACGAATCAGCTCCGTGAAAAAGTAGGAGTCATGTTCGGCAGCCCGGAAACGACGCCCGGCGGCAAGGCGCTCAAATTTTACGCCAGTGTCCGCATGGACATCCGCCGCAAAGACCAGCTCAAAGACGCCGCCGGCAATGTTTACGGCAACCACACGCGGGTCAAGATTGTGAAGAACAAAGTTGCGCCGCCGTTTGCAGAAGCGGAGTTCGACATCATCTACAATCACGGCATTGACAAAGAAGGCAGCATTCTCGACGTGGGTGTCGATTGTGGGGTGGTGGACAAAAAAGGCGCTTGGCTGCAATTTGACGGTGCGCTGGTCGGCCAAGGCCGCGATGCCGCGAAAAAAGCCTTGGAAGAAAAGCCCGAGCTGGCCCAAAAGATTGTCGCGGCCATCATGACCAAGCGCGCGGCAGCCCCGGTCGTCACCAAGTAATTCTTCTCCGGTTCCGGGCGCAGCCGGTTCGCAAGTTGCGCCTTTCCCTTTTGCAGGCAGTGTCCTAATTTGAAAAACCGAAGGATCAAATCAAGTAGTCCTTAAATTTCTGCGGCACTGATTTGGTTGCAAGTATGGCTTTTATGGCAGATTTGAATCACAGCTTCAATGCTAATTGGTGATGCGTAAAGGTTCGACCTGCAAAATAAGTTGCTAGCAGTGCTTGATATAAGTTCAACACGGACGCGCTCCGGATTGAAATAGCGACCATTTCAAAATCTGAAATATAACGGATTATGCTCTGTCTGTTAATGTTAAGATTACGCAAATTGACAGATCTCCGATGTTCTGAGAATGTCGTTCTGTCAGCAGCCTAAGCACAGGCGTATCGCGCCGGCGTCGAATCCATCGGCGTGCAAGGCTACACGGTCATGCAACTGATGCAGATCGTTGGCGAACGCAATGTGCGCATCGTGCCGGACGTGGCGGTGAACGGCACGGACGGCAGCAATGGCCTGGTGGATGGACTGCTTGGCGTCATGCTGCGCAGCCAGAACAACGGCCAGAAATCGGCCGAAAAAAACTGAGTCGTCTATAAACATAGTAACAGAGGAGCACGTCGGCAACGGCGTGCTCTTTTTTACTAAATCCAGCACCCGTAAAAGGGGTACTCAGGTTGGCCGTGGAACATGCCATTCGATCCGGGACAAGTTGTTCAAGCAGATTCTCACTTCCCGTGTCAGTGTTGCACGTTCTTCGCTGCTCAAGCCGCGTGGGTCAAAGCGATGGCAGTAGTGCAATCGCAACAATTCCTGCAATGGGTTTCGCAATCCAGCCAGGGCAGGGTCGGCCACCGCTCGTATCAACCAGTCGGAAAGCGTTTCGCTGGGTCGGCGGGTTACGCCGTGCTTGGCCAGTTCCCATTCCAGCCGGTAGAATTCAGAGTCTAGCCCCGGCCAAGACATTTCGTTTGATGATATTCCAGTTTTGGGCTGCAACCGGCGCCGGCGTCCACGGCGGAACACGATTTGGAAAAAAAGCAGCGCGAGGACGGGAATCGTCACCCATAAAATGTATTCGCGCAGGTTGCTTTGACCCCAGCGGAATTTTGAGATCTCGAAACCGACCCAGGACCAGCAATCTGAAACCCATTGCATGACGGACGCGCGTTTGCCTTCGATGCCAAACCAGGAGGCGGGCGTGGTGTCAAAATCCTGCCAGACTTTGGTCTGCTGGTTCCAAACGAGACACCAGGCATGCGCGTCGCGTTCGCGCACAACATAACCGTGCCGGGAGGCTTCGTGGACGGCATATCCGACCGCGTAGCGCGCGGGGATTCCCAGCCGGCGCAATAGCAACACGGTGGCGGTGGCGAAGTATTCGCAATGTCCGCTCCGGCTGTGCAGTAAAAACCGGGTCAGCGCAGTCTCGTTGGTGGTTGCCAGTTTGTCCGGCCCCTGCCAGAGGCTGTAAGTAAATTTGCTCGAGAAAAAGTTTTGAACCGCCAGCAACTTTTGTTCTTCGTTTGTGCCGGAGATTTTCATTTCCGAAATAACCGAATCCAGCGCGGTGATTTCGGCGAGGTTGTTGGTCGGTAGGAGAAAATCCAGATTGCTGGCCATCAAGTTGTCGTCCGGGGCGGCATCAATGGTCGCCCCCGGACCATAATGCGCATCGAAGATCACGAGGCCCGGACCTTCCGCCAGCACCGCACCTTCGTTATTTCGTTGGAGATCGAAAGCGTTCAGTTTTTCGAGCCGCCCGCTGCCCGGCGGCAGCGGCAGCAATGCTTTTCCACCGTAAAGGTAGCAGGCGATGTTGACCGACGCCGGGTTGGATTTGCCCGGCAAAAGAATCCACGTCGTCTGGTCGCGTTCCGGCGGGATTAAGTTGTTGGCGAAATCACTTCGCGGGCTCCCGGAATACCAGGTCTTTTTTTGAGAATGATAAATGCGATAAGTGGTTTCGCGCAGATAAACCGGAGGTGGTTCGCCATTTTTTGTTTCGAGCCGGATGACGATTTGGCCCGACAGTTGCAATTCCCCGATTTGGCCGATGGCGGTCGCGCTCTGCATCGGATCGGTTCTCGGCTGGATGAAATGCGCCAGCCATTTGTCACCGAAGCCATCGACGAATTTCCCCAGTTCGCCGATGCCCCGTTGTCCGAAATAGCTCAAGACAAGAACCACCACCAGAGATACTAGCCATGTCTGAACCCCAGAACGACGCGCGCGAAACCGCCACAACGCCCAGAAAACCAAAGCGCATTGCCCCCAAAAGAACGATGTTCCCCCATTGTTGGGATGGATGCCCGCAGCAAACAGGCACACAATGAAATACGGATAGGAGACATTCACGCTGCGGCCGTCTGGTGCCTCAGCTCCCGTTGGGTTCGATCGCGAGCGCCACCGGGAAATAATCGAAATCGCCGTCAACGGGATCTTTTCGCGGGTGCAGTACGTTTGTGCCGCTACGAATAGAAACAAGAACATCGGCAGCCATTGAAAAAACCTGGTGGATGTGCGCAGGCTGGACATTTCCATGACGCGACCCACCGTCGCGGCCGAGCCTTGAAAACCTCCGCCCGCTTCCTGGTTGGCGGTGAAAACGTAAAGCATGGCCGCAAATGCGAACAACGTGCAAAAAGTCAGCAGGCGGCGGAAATCCGTGTCCGAGAAATCCCAGCGCACTTTAAAGAGCCAGGCGATTTCAAGGATGATCCCCATGCCTGCGCCTATCGAAGGCAATCCTGACTGCCAGCCCCAGAATAGCAGCACGGCTCCCAGCAAGAGCGGCGGCGCTTTCAAAACCCGCGTTTCAGAATGTGTAGGGTCTGCCGTCATTGTAATCTCGCCAGTTGTTCGGCGATTCGCCCCATTTCCAAAACGTGGAAACGGTCCGGCTCATCCCGCAACGGCCCGGCGTCGAGTTTGGCTTCGCCCGGTCGCACAATGACCAGCACGAGCAGCGGGATGTTGAGCCTGCGCAATTTTGTGATGAGCGTTTTCCGCGCATCATCCCAGCGTTGGAAGACACAGATGCAGCCGCTCACGGCGGAAACATGGTTGAGCACAAGCTGTTCCAGCGTTTCAAACGACTTACCGGTGCAATTGGTCGCCGCCGCAAGAATTTCCAGCATCTGATCCGCGTGCGCGAAGCCGCGACCAGCGGTGAAGCAATAAGACTGGTTGCCGACAAAAAGCAGATCCAGCAGCGATTCCTGCGTCAGCACTGCGCAGGCGAACGAGGCGGCGACGGAAACGGCCTCCTCCAGAATTTCACTGTGCGGTTCGTCGTCAAACGTGTCCAGCACCAGCGCATGCCGCACAAAAAATTCGTCCTCGAATTCCTTCACGATGGGTTTGCCGGTTTTGGCCCAGCTCCGCCAG
>Ga0302281_10002571_pt1 | contig 12742 bp, 8 predicted proteins | sample III_Fen_E1_2_FD_198762 | JGI IMG/M metagenome (GOLD analysis project Ga0302281, IMG submission 198762) | Peat permafrost microbial communities from Stordalen Mire near Abisko, Sweden - III_Fen_E1_2 | ecosystem: Environmental > Terrestrial > Soil > Wetlands > Permafrost | place: Sweden: Abisko...
TATGCTATCAGCAGAATCCAATGACCACATCGGAGAACAAAGAAGAAAAAAGGACAGTGATAGCAAGTGATCATCACGAATACGGCGTTACTGCAGGCAATAGTTGGTTGCAACCGATGGGTCAACGGCCACAACTGTCCATCGTCATCTTCCCTGAATTGACAGTGACAGAAGAGGAAGCAGCGGAAGCAGCGGCAGTAGCGCAGCATCGGCTCGAACAGCGACAGAACCAGATCACATTGGGCAAAGCCACTATGGGGTACACGAATTACACCCAACTGGTTCCCAAGAGCAGGCGTCGCCCACGGTGGCACCCCAATACACCAGATCCCAATGCTCAATACAGTAAGCGGCAGTGGGACGGATTGGTCAGGAAATGGAGGCGGCAGCTACACACGTTCGATGGTCGATAGCGCTCTCTCGATTGGCTTCGATCGAAACCTTATATTTTTCTTTTTTCTTTTTGCCTCGAACGCATATCCCAAACAAAAGAAGTTTCTTTTTTTATTTTGAACAAAGAAAAAAAAAATTCGAACAATTTACAAATTAATTGGCAATATTGGTGATCGGTCTCCACGCGCCCGAGCCACGGTGTAATCGCGGGTCGAGGTCAACGCCTTCTTGGTTGTTGTTGCGCGTTCGCTTTGTTGGCTTGCACCATGCAGAGGCTACAACAATCAGCAGGGCAACGATCACCGTCCCAATGGACAGCCCTGTTGCCTCTGCGGAGAATGTGTAATTGGTGGTGATCGTTCCACATGATGGGGTGCATAATACCAGCTTGTTGCGGGGATGACCACACGCCTCTGGATCAGGAGTAACGATCCCCAAGAACAACACAACAAATGTAGTGATCATGACCATGGCCATGATCAATTGATGCACAACTGCCTTGATGGATGGGATCTGAAAAAATGCGAGCACGACGAGTACGCAGATGACATACGAACTGATGCTGTAGTCAATGCTTAGGCGAGAGACAAAATAGGCCACAATACCAATGATGACGAGGGCACCGAGAATGTATTTATCGAGGCGAGATATCACCCAAACAAAAAAGCTAGCAGAGACAGGAAGATAGAGAGAGAGTGGCTGTCCGTAGCCGATTGAGACAGCAATTGAATTGATGTAGAGGATGTAGAAATGGTTGGCGATCAACATGAAGAATGGAATAGCCAACAGCGATGCGGTCCATTTAATGTCTTTGTTCGTGAAGAAGCGGATGACACATAGGAGGAGGATAGAGACAGCAGCAACTGCGGTGGAGAGCGCGAGATCTGAAACTTCGCATCCTGCAGCTATGATCTCCGCTGATATTGTTGTTGTGTTGTTTGCCATATGCAAAAGAGAAAGAAATATGATAATCAAACTTTCTTTTTTTTTTACTCGATGCCAAACTAGGTGTTGATTATTAATGTTTATGCACAAAATCATAAACACATAACAACGAATAAATGGGTGCAATGGCGCTGAGCAACACGCGAACTGTTATGTTTGTTGGGGGGAGGCTGTGTAGATAGACAAACGGGCGGGAAATGGGAGTCAAGCGGCTCTGATCACGAATCGACAACTTATTGAGAATGTCCAGATACATTTTTTCAGTGGGTGTGAAATAAGAAACAAAGAAATTAACCAACTCCTGTCGTGAATCGGACAGCACCAATTTACCCCATGGCTTGACAGTGAGACTGCCTGGGAAAGTGAATGTTATACTGGACGAGCTTTGCCGCTCCCGTAGCCATTGCTCACACCAACTCGTGCGTTTTGATGAAGCTCGATGCAGGCCCCGGAGGTAACGGGTTAGTTTCAGTGTAGTATCAGTTGCGATCTCTGCGACTTTGCGGTCAGTGATGGCCGATCCATATCCTGATTTGAACCGTGCCAAGAGCGCGTTCAGAGATTTGCTCTCTTGGTGTTGCATGATGGCGAGTGGAGCGGCCTTGATCATTTTGCTTGCGACCCCGTACAGCTCATCATCGGGTACCGATCCTTTCCTAGCCAGCACAGCCTTGAGGTCCCCAATGAAAACGAGCATGCGGTGGTTGGCTTCTTGTTGGGCGGCGTATGTATGCAGTTGCCTCCATTGCGCCTTCAGATCAGCCATACGATCACGAATAGCTTGGGCGAGGTCATTATGTATGGCATCGATCAACGGGGCGGTATGACCATGGTCTTTTTGCATAGCCAATAGCTCGGCATATAAAGGAAAATCATGAGCATGGTTTTTGTAATCGGTCAAGCTTTCTGCATGAAGGCGGTCCTCAATGGCGACGAGTGAGCTGGTGATCTCTTTCATAGTGTTATGCAGACGGAATAGTTGGAACCCCGCTGCAAGCGCCTCACACCCTGGTTGAATGAGCACCTTCTCGTCGGTCACCTGCTGATCCAATGACAATGGTTTGCATATGAATTCATGCCTTGTGATGATGTTCATAACCTCGTTCCACTTATTCTCATTCACGGCTGTCGCCAATGAACTGAATAAACCATCCATTGCCTTTGAAACAAGCAGAGCCACATTGGACGTGCCGTCGTCAATATTGATGTTATAGGCTGTGGTAATGTCGGTGTGGTGCACGGCCGATACAATATGCGCCCCGCCGAGATCGAGCATAGTTTGGGCTGTTTCTCGAATAGATCGATAGCGTCCTGTGATGGTCTCCATTGCTGGTATCACATGCTGTTGCAGGTGAATGAAGATAGCCACACGACGAGCACGGGTTTTATGTTCTTCTGCCCATGCAGCGATTCCGGAGCTGGTTTCTTTTTCGGTGGGGACCAAGGCGTTGTGTTGATGTTCTTTGCTGTCTGTGTGTACAGTGAACGACGAAGCTGCCCATGTGCCGGAGGATGAGGAGGAGGAGGAGGAGGAGGAGGAGGAGGAGGATGAAGATGATGATGGTTTGTAGCCGGACGTGTACCGTGCCATGAGAAGTGACATTACTTGGTTATCGGTTGGGATATGAAACGACAACCAATCATCCCCGACCAGAAGCGGGAATTTGGCGAACTGGTTCTCGGGTACCCGGTCCCAGAATTCATTGGCGAACATGTTCCCGAAGGTGCAGTTATCGATAAAAACAGGATACCGCTCCGCACCCATACCTTTGCTCACGCTCAGCCAACTCTGATTAAAGGCATAAATAGTTTCTCTGAACACCTTCCATTGTTTTGTGAAGTCTGCACCGATCACGCTATAGGGCATCTTCAGCACGCGGTTGTAGAGGCTGATCACGGGTACAGATCGATATTCTATGCCATGTTGCCGAAACCAATGTAACAACATACGATGTGGGGTGGCATTCCAACTGTCGACCCCTTCATCCTCCTCGTCGCTACCAATATCACGTTTGAGCCCTGATTCCTTCCGTTCGCTCTCCATGCGTTGACGCATATTTGCACCAGCCTCTACCACTATTTTTGTTATTTTCGCTATGAATGCATCGGGGTCCACGCTCATTGCGAGATGTTTCTTTTTTTCTTTGTTATGAGAAACAGAGATGTTGAAGCCCCCCTTTTTTCCAGAAACTTTCAATTGAGGGTGGTAATAGACAATACGAACAGAACAGAAAACAAATAATTTTTCAGCGCGCGTTCAAGGCTGTGCAGGTGGCACGATGTGCATTTGCATCCGCGAGACGACAACCGCGGCTGCAATACATCATGACATGGCAATTCGGGCAGGGCACCGCCGGGGGCTTCCGTCCATCATATGCGCATTCTGTCATTTCCGTTTTTTTCTCTTCTTGTACCCGCCCTGCCGTCTCAGCCTTTTGCTCTCCTGGGGAGGAGGACGAGGACGAGGAGGAAGGGGAGGAAGAGGAGGATGATAATGATGATGCCGATGTTGTAGTTGTTGCTGAAGGGGCAGCATCAATGTCAGGTTTCGTAATCTGTTCTCGGAGGTCACGCAGAGCATTCAGTATGTCTGAATCGTCATTGGAAAAGAAGGCGGCTTCTTCATGTGCCAACAGCGTCAGGTGCTTACTGGGGTCGAAACCAGTGGCCTTCGGAACTACGTTTCAACAAAAGAAATGATAAGCAATGGAAATATGAAGAAAGATTATGTGCAATCAGCAGCATGGGGGTTTATGTGGATGCTTTCTCCTACCGGTCGGTCCTTTTCGCTCATCTTGTGAAGTGTTATTGCTCGAGGTAGCCATCCTTTTTTTTTTCTTTTGTGTTTGTTGCTGTTGTGTCTTTTCTTTTTTCTCTGTTCAATCATGCTGATATGCCAATCGTTGTTTATTATTGTTCCTAGATCAAGATGGCTTCATCATCGTCTTCAGATTGTGTGCTAGCGGTGCGGGCCCCTGTCACCGATGAAGAAAAGGCGATCGTGATTATGCAGAGTGTGGCTCGCAATCCGTTGATTACCATGGATATCAAGAACGATTTTTATATGATGCGAACTGACCAAGAGCGCCCGCCAGCACCCAATGTCACCCCCTTCCAGCCCGGCGGTACCGACGGTGGCGGTGATGCAAAGGAAGGAGGAGGGGGAGGAGAAGGGGGAGGAGATAGCAGCGAAGTGAAGGAAGAAGAGAAAAAAGACGACGGTGCGGAAGGGAAAGAAGAGAAACGAGCCGAGGGTCGGTCAAAGCCAGTCGTTGCAGCGAATGGTGTTTCGATCTACAAGCTTAAGAGGCGCCCACCGGGAGCGTCAGGACAGCCACCACCCGTGTTCACAAACGCGCTGGCGTATTCACAGCCATCACAATGGAAGGGGTTCACCTACACCACCCCGCCCATGCGAGTGAAACGATTCGAAGGGGGCTTTGGCAACTGGTCCGCAGTGAATGATCCCACTACTCCATATCTACGAGCTAACATTCTTGAAGCAGAGGTGTCGCTGCTCATTGATGTGGGTGAGGCATCGTACAAGGGTCCTGGATATGAACCCTTTGCGGCCGGTGTGAAAGCTTTCATCGCCCAGCGCAATCTGCTCGACCTTCAATTCTATCGTCATTTGGTCAAGTGTGATGGGAACCCACTCGTCAATTCAACTATCGAGGCGATGACTGCGGCCCGCAAAGAGCGAGCGCGTGTAAAACGAGGAAATGGAATGGACGCTGTAGAGGACTTGCGTTCGATTCTGGGTGAAGCGAAGTGGCGGGAGAAGAAAAAGACCATCGAAGCCGACTACGAGAAGGAAATCGCTTCCGCTCATCTTCACAACCTCAATGAGGTGGCGGCCGTTCTTCGCCGGAACCATGGTCGTATGTGGTACCATCGCGCAGGCGTTGAACCAGGTGCGTTGATTGGTAAAGAAAACGATGCGGCGGACACAAGTGGTGACTACTGGCGCCTCGCTAAACCGATATTCCGAACCATGACAAAACAGGAAAGGAAGCACATCGAGGATGGCTTCCCTCCGGTTTTCGCTGATATTATGGAAGAGGCGGCCTACAACCATGCACTGAAGGAAGGGGAATACAAGAAAATGCAATTCCCCGAATGGCATGAGTTCGCCGACCCAGAGGGCGTGAATCGTACTTCTTGGTACGAACGAGCTCTCTATCCAGGAGCCATTGTGACTATCGATGTGCGAGTTGGTGTGACGTACTCGGAGGTCCACAAAACTGTTCGACTTGGTGATGAGATTCTACGAATCAATGTCTACAAGCCGGGTTCCCCTCAGGCTTCAGGAGGGGACATTCTCCCTGAAATCTTTCATGAACCGGTACCAGGAGCAGAGCCCTCACAGAATATCCTCGACAACGTCTCACCCGAACTGATCGAACAAATGCGAGATCGATCTCGCATGAAACTTCAGTTGCTGGCCGCCAAGATCAGCAGCGATAACAACAACAACAACAACAACAACAATGGAAGTAGTAGCAGTAGCAACAGCAGCAGCAGCGGTGGTGGTGGTGGTGGTGGTGGTGGTGGTGGTGGTGGCGGCGGGGGCGGGGGAGGCCGGACTAACAAACGACGGAATGGTGACGATGGAGGCAGTACCACTCCCAAACACCAACGAATGCTTGACAATGACGGACTCTGACCATAATAGTTTGGTTTGGTCGCGACAATGGCGCGTTATTTTTTTCTTTTGCCGAAATCACATTCTATTTTATGTTCATTACAATCGATCTGAGTGTATTTTTTTTTGCCTAAATCACATTCTATTTTGTGTTGAGTACAATCGCTATGCGTTAGTGGATCAACACGCGCGCGAGAGAGAGAGAGAGAGAGAGAGAGAGAGAGAGAGAGAGAGAGAGAGAGAGAGAGAGAGAGAGAGAGAAATTCAGTTTGGAGATTTCAGTTTCTTTGCTGTTGCTCATTTATTTTTTCTTTTTTCATTTTTGGCAGCTTTCTATGCAGAGCGGTGTCGTTCTCTCTATTTTGTTATGTTTATATGTAACAACAGCGACTGCCCAATGCCCATCCACACCATGCGTGCAAGGCGGGCGGTGTGTGGATGCACAATGCATTTGCACCGAAGGGTGGTCGGGTCCTACCTGCTCGGTGCCTTCTTGTGTGAACCCTATTGATGGTACCACGTGCAGCGAGGCGGGTACATGCATCGATGGTGTTTGCACTTGTATTATTGGTCGTGGTGGGCCGACATGCCGTGATACCATCGTCTCTTGCAACGGTTCTCTCTCTATGCAACACGCTGTGTCAACCTCATGTAGTCGATTGGCGATCAACCAGAGTGTATTGATCATGGGAAACAATTTGGCAACGTGCGTGGCCTGTGCGAATCAGTGTTTACCCACCTCAACTAATGTCAATCTGACCACATGTGCATTGCTGCCTATTTACACCGTTCCCTTATGCCCTGGTGATACCTATGGAACAACATGCTCTGGTAACGGGCAATGTATCGTCACCGAAGGTGTTGCTGCGTGCGTATGCAGTCCTGGATTTTCTGGAAAATCGTGCCAAACGATAGCGAGCAGCACATGCCCTATCGGTCGAACGGGTTCACCATTTTGTTATGAACAAACATGTCTAGGGAGTGGGTTCGATCCATGCAATATTGACTATGCTCAGGGGGGTATTTGCAACAACATAACAACAATGACACCACCGATATTTACTGGATCCTATATTCCAGAGCCAATGGCGCTGGCGAATGGCACTATCGGGGGGTCTGCTTACCTCAGTGTGTCATCCGGTGACAATCTGCAGATGGGTTCCCGTTCGTCACTCATACAGTATGAACTAGCCGATGGCACTCCCATCTTCCCTGAAGCGATGAACACAGCATATGAATGGATCGTGGGGTTTGCCAACGATGCTACAGATAATCCCCCTGTTTATTTACAGAACGCCTATACGGGGACGTATTTAGCGGTGACAACACTTGGCGAGGCTCCGAGTCTCGTCGCTCTCATTGAAGGGGCATTACCTTCGACTGCGCTATGGCAATGGGGTCAATATGTCGATGTAGTCAACAGCCCAACGCCAACCGGGACCCTATTACAATCCATTTCATCGGCTGTACCAGATACGGTTTCCGTCTATCTGGAGCACCCACCGTTGCTCCCCAGTTGGCCACCCGGTGTGCAAGGCACCCAGAATGCATACATCTTAAATACGGCCGGCACTCTTTACTATGGCATCGAACTAGCGGGTGAATTTGGTACCACCCCGACGGGCTACACCACATCAGCACCTGCTCAGAATACTGCGTGGACCGCTGCCGATGTGGTATACAACGGCAACACATATATCACTCTGTATAATATCGACCAATCCGTTTATTTGGCTGCATTAACCAAGTGTGGTCTCGATGGCGCGGCACCCACGAACACACTCACAACATCATCAGTCCTCGTGCATGCAATATCAGAGCCCTGTAATGTGGGAGACGAAAACACCAATTTCGTATCTACCTACTTCTCTGCGACTCGTTCTGGTTCAAATGGTGTCTATATCTCTTCTTCCCTCACATGTACCGAAGCCGCGGAACAGCAAACGGGGCCAGGTTGCACATTCGCATATTTTGTTTCTTATCTACCAACTGGTGGTGTGGTGGCCACGGTCTATTGGACTCCCACCATCTACCCCGATCCAACTTCCTCTTGGCAATTACAGTCGCTCTCGTGTAATTGTGCGGGTGGTTATACCGGTGTCTCCTGCCAAAACCAGCCTGTGGGTACAGCAGTTTGTTCGAATGCAACCGGTGGGGTGGGTCCTGTGGCAGGGGGTTATATCGCGGATGGAACCTACAGTGCTGAAGTATGTACCAACGGTGCGTGTGTGAGCAGCAGCTCCAATGGTTATTGTACTTGCTCAACCGTTTGGACCGGTAGTGGCTATGGCGAATGTGTCCCGGGCTCTGCAAGGACTGTATGCAGTCAACCCAGCTGTGCTGTCTGCCCGGGCGGAGTTGCCCAGACCTATGATGGTTCTGTTGTTATCCCAGGAGGTGAGGTGAATCTATACCTTGGATTGGGGTGTTGCCCATCGGCATATACCGACACCACCCGCAGCGTGCGCTTATTGTGTGGTGGTCGTGGTGTGTGTACTCGTGACGGTACCTGCACTTGCGCCGCCGGCCTCGGGGGTAAGTATTGCTGCCCGCTCGACTCCAATGCTTTGGTCTGTGGGCCGCAGGGAACATGCATCGACCAAGGTGTCTGTGTGTGTAACAGCGGGTGGGGTGGAGTAACATGTAACGTGGACCAGCGATGCAGCCCGTCATGCGATTTGAGCGGTGGAACCTGCCTCACCTCGGACCCTTTGGCGGGTTACTTGACCGAATTGAATGTAGGGCTCTTCTTCCCCCCTGGTGATATTCTCAATTCACCCTTGCTGGTCAATTCAAACAATGTTGGTTTGGTAACCGCTCTTCTCGGTGTCAATGCAAATGGCACAAGCAATGTGGTGGCACCTTCTCTCACAACCAATCCTGTAGCCTATGTTGAATCATGGAATATCGCAATCTATCTTCGCGAGGTATTTCTTGGTTATGACCCAACCTCTATCAGTGTGAGTTCTTGGTGGGTGAATTCGGCTGGCACCGTGACTCTATCGACCGATGTTTACAATTCAATGCTCCAATTGTGGTCGCTGCATCTCTTTCAAATGACATGGGTTGGATCATTCACTCAATCCTACTACCAAACTCTGGTCAATGCCGCCTTCCTTGTTGTCTACCCGCTCACCACCGCTGGTGACACCTGTGATGTCTCCGCGAGCTACTGCGCCTCCTTGATCGCGGCATTAATGGCTGCGGAAACACGTGAAGAGTACATGCGACCGCTGCTGGCTATTCTGGTTCAGCAAATCCTTCGGGACCCAGTAGAGTTGGATGGCGGTGTGTATCCAGTCGGGGTGGTTTCACAGTGTATCTGTGAACCGGGTTTCTCTGGGCCCCAATGCGCATTGGAGTGCCCAATTGGCACCAATGGACAAACATGTTCGGGATATGTGGGAGCGGTGCAGCTGGGTGTATGCACCGCCGATGGTTGTTCGTGCCCATTCAATCGAGCGGGCGATGCGTGTGAATATGATTTAACCGACCTGTGCATGTCACCAGGTGCAGCCGCCGTCTGTAGTGAACGCGGTGATTGTCTTTATAATCAACCATCCGCTCCCAATACATGGAGCTGCGATTGCCCCGCTGCATGGACCTCTACTACCAGTGGCACCTATTGCTCCATTTCCGTGTGTAGCCATACGACGGTCGAGTGCAGCAATCAAGGTAGTTGTGAAGACATCGAGACATCGGGTGGAGGTACTCTGGTGGGGACATGTATTTGCAATGTCGCGTCCTCTCTAGCAGCATCGGGATCGTCGAGTGTCATACCTGTTCTCCCTATCGGTCCACTATGTGCATTGAATGGCGCGCCGGGTTGTGCAGTTTGGTCAACAGCGTGCGGCAACACTGCATCGTGGTTGGCGTGCAGCTCCTGTGTCAACGGTATCACCCGGGGTCAATGCGTGGTGGCCAACGCCACAGCTGGAGTATGTCAATGCGCAACCGGTTACAGCGGCACATATTGTCAGAATTCACTGTGCCTTCCTGAATGCAACCTCAATCAGACTTGCAATTTAGGCACCGGTCAATGCCAGTGCCTACCCATGTACACTGGTGCCAATTGCACCCAGCAATTATGTGTCAATGGCATCCCAGCAAGTGGCGGAACTACTTGCGATTGCTTCACAGGCTGGCGGGCAGACAGTAATGGCGCATGCACCATCGTGCAATGTCCGTTTGTTGTGGTTCTTGACACGGGGCCAATCCCATGCCCCGCCACGGGCTACCCAATGTGTAGTAGCGCTATGGAAGCCATGGCTACCCCGGCTCAGATGTATGCCTACTCTCACGCAAATCTGTGTTGTTATGACCAATGTGTGAAGAGTGATGGCACCACCAATTGCTTATTGAACACAACGACAAGTGTACGGACGTGTGCCTGTTCACCGGCGGTGGCCTTCAATGAAGTTGGTGGTGTATGTGAATCCAAATGTAATGGGCAAACCGCATCATCCAATGGTCTTAACAGCTATTCGTGTTCATGCTCAAACAGCTGGCCTCTCTATCCTCCCTTGAACCCAACAAGCGAGTACCTCACAACATCCTCATGTGCTCTGGTATCCTGTTTGAATGGTGCTACTGTGGCGAGCAGTGGTCAATCGTGTGTCTGTGCCGGTGGGTTCTCTGGGGCTACATGTGCTACTCCGCCTGTGCGATTGCCATCATCATCTGCTTCGATTCTGTCTTCTTCTTCATCATCATCATCAACAAACCTATTGGTCATTTTGTCGTCATCAGTATCCACACATGCCCGCAGCAGCAGCAGCAGCAGCAGCAGCAGAAGCAGCAGCACCGGTGGCGGTAAGAGTAGCAGTGCTAGTTCTATGACGATGGTGGCACTGCACAGTAGCAGTGCCATTGGCGGTACGTCGAGTAGTCATAACAGCAACAGCAGTAGTGGTATGGGCACTGATAGTGCCGTCAGCAGCAGCAGCAGCACGGCCAACCTCATAAATGAGACTAACACTGGCAACACCTCAACTGCGTCGATAGCAGCCGTGTCTAGTTCGAATAGTGCAACTCTCTCGGCTGGTGCAATCACCGGGATTGTGATCGGGGCTGTTGTAGTTGTTGCATTGGTGGCTTACATTGTATACCGACTCTGTTACCCCTCTGATCGCATTGCGTATACCAGCACCAGTGCGCATGTGTATGTGCCGAATAGCCAGACGGTTTCCGTCTAAATTGATTTCTTTTTTTTTTGTCTCTCTCTCTCTCTCTCTCTCTCTCTCTCTCTCTCTCTCTCTCTCTCTCTCTCTCTCTCTCTCTCTCTCTATGAAAAAGTGAAGTGATTCGATTACATTGACTACCGGTCATGTGAACGCTGCAAGTTCCCCAGAGCGCCCAAACGGCCGCGCCATATGCGGGCATCAATGGAAAACCTGGATTTGTTGCTTAGACGGAATCTGTGTAATTCCACTTGAATCGACTTCCATACCAAAACCCTTGAATTTGTTTCGCATATGGAGCACTCTTGAGAAGCAAATTATGCCACATTATGGGGTTTAAAAAAAAACAATAAAAAAGGGAGGGGAAGCGGGTGAATTTACGGTCACCACCTACACAGAAACAAACACCACACACTGTTAGCGTCCATACAACTGAATCTAAATACAAAGCCATGACATACCTGTGACTTTCGTAATTCATGCGTCGACTTCCCGAAACTAATCACGATTTTGTTTCGCATATGGAGCACTCTTGAGAAGCAAATTATGCCACATTATGGATCCCAGTCGCTATGACAAAAAAGGAAACTGTCATTGGATGATGAGAGGTTTTTTTTTTGTTATTGATATTTTTGTTTTTACTTTTTTTGAAAATAGCAATCGATAAAGGTGACCTGACTGGTGGGTTTTCTCTGTCATCTGTCAGCTTTCTCTATTGCGATGGCTTCCTCGTCATCTCCACCAGCCCCGTCGACCGTCTCCCGTTGGTTTTCGAAAGCGCCGTCCATCTCACCGCCATCAGCGAAGAGTGATTCAGCCAAAGGCGAAACCCCCCCATGGGTGCCGAGCACCCAAGAGACAAAAATGAACGATAAATGGAAGGCTTTCTATTCTGATCCATCTACCACCTATTTCAAGCCGATGGCCCGAAAGGAGCGAGAAGATGTGATTGCCCGCTATCGAGCCAAGACCGGCCGTGTTGGTGATGGTTCCATGGGTGGTAGTGCCAAATTGACCGAACCCGAGCTGGCACAGGTGCAGTCGCTCTATGCGGAGATGGTGGCCCGTGATCCGAACAACCGGAATGATATCAACGAGCTGTCGGGGATCCAACAGGGGAACTTCAGGCAAATGAAGTTCTTCTCCCAAGCTCAAGAGCTGTATGAACAGATGGAGGCCGGTATGAGCTCCCCGCGGGCTGACCCGGATGTCATGCAGGCTTGGATCGATGAATGCTTTGCGGCCGTTGCCCGATGCTCTGAAATTTGTGACGATCTGCGAGCGGAAATGCAGGAGCGGTTGCCATTCGGTGAGAATCAAGATCAAGTGATGCGCATCGGTGAAATCTCCAAAGAGATGTGGGAGTTGATCCAACTTCGGGTCAAATTCATCCAATTGCTGGTGACGTATGCGTCGCCCTTCCTCAAGAAGCAACAAAATGATGAACTCAAGGATGAACTCTCGATGACCGAAACAGCGACCAGCACGAAGACCACGAAGAAGGCGAAGGACATGAGTGTGAAGGCATCGAAATAATCGGCGCCCCATGATCGCCCACGCTCCCCCCCCCATACTTGCT
>Ga0302281_10002580_pt1 | contig 12728 bp, 11 predicted proteins | sample III_Fen_E1_2_FD_198762 | JGI IMG/M metagenome (GOLD analysis project Ga0302281, IMG submission 198762) | Peat permafrost microbial communities from Stordalen Mire near Abisko, Sweden - III_Fen_E1_2 | ecosystem: Environmental > Terrestrial > Soil > Wetlands > Permafrost | place: Sweden: Abisko...
TATGCCAAAAGACTTGACTTGGAGCGATCCCGAAGACATCGGAATTCTGCTCTCGGAAACCCATCCTCAACTCGACCCGCTCGCTGTGCGCTTCACCGACTTGCACAAATATGTGATCGCGCTCCCTGGCTTCAAGGACGATCCTTTGAAGTCCAACGAAGCTAAGCTGGAAGCAATCCAAATGGCATGGCACGCCGAGGTTCTCGACCGGACTCAAGGCTAAGCCTGCCGTGATTCTGCCGGCTTGGACGCATCTCACCCACTTCAACCAGCTTAGTATTCCGCAGCCAGCTTGACGCCCGGTCCCACTTTGCGTTCTACGTGCACCGCCTCCACACTGTTATCTTTGGACAACACGTTCAACCCTGCGCCGCCATTCAACTCGTATTCCAACCCCACATCGGCAGCCGTTCCCGCTCCCCGAATCGTGTTATCGACCACATTGAGCTGCCCCGTGCCATAGTTCACTGTCGGAACGCCGATGAAAACGAACTTGCCGGAAGCGCCCTCCGGCTCGAGCATAAAAACTTTGTTCCCCGTGATCACCGACGCCGCGCCGCCCTGCACCGTGCACGCGATTCCATACCATGTGCCGCTTTCACCGGACAGTCCAAAATCTTCGATGTAGTTTCCATCGATGGCCGTGGCGAAACATGCGTTGGCAAACAGCGCATGTTGCTGCACATTGTAAAGATGATTCCCGCGTACCTTCCATCCCGCGGCATTGTCCATATAGATCGCCGACAAACTCGAGGACGAACCCGCCACCCACGAATCCACCAGATCCCAGTCCGTCACGCTATTGCCCGTGTCGATCACGTGAATTCCGTTGCCGTTAAAATTGTTCACAAAACAGTTGCTGATCCGGCCATTCACCTGCGATGTAGTGAGCGCAACCCCATTCTTACTCAGGTTCGTGATCTGAATGCCGTCCCCCGGCGCATTCTGTACCACCATATCTTCAATCACCGTCAACCACGAACGGATGACGAGCACATTCGTTCCCATGTTCCCCGTGTTGTTCCCATCCAGCGTCATGTGAGCGATCCGAATCGGACTCCCGGTATAAGTCACGTCCATATTCCAGCTATCGGACGCCAGCAGCGCTACCAGATTGCTCCCTTTCGCCTGTGTGATCGTGGTCCCTGTGCGCGAATCCCCTGCATACGTCCGGTTGCCGAGAAGAACGATCGTCCCATTTACCAGACAATTGCCATGAATTCTGACCTCATCTCCGGCATGGCTCTGGCCGATACTGCCATTGAGAGCCGCCGTATCCGCCACGTTATTGGAGCAAGTTACGTCCACTTCGGCGCCGAACACGCTCCCGCATAACAATAGAAAAGATGTTGCCAATAAAAGCCGCGTCATTGCTGTCATGGCGTCTCCGTCTTGCCATTAGTAAACCTGATGTTTGAACACCGCGTCCGCATGGATGTTGTTCAATGAAAGAAATAAAGCAATCGAAACAAGCAGAGGGGCGCGCTCGGGACAGCCGGAGGAATGCCGCCGCAAGATTCGGAGCGAACATAAGTTGGCGAAAACTGCGGACGATTGCCAGTGAGTAGCTTTCGGATGCTCCCGCGACCGCGGGATCAGTTCTTAGACCCTCAACCTGCGCGAAAGTCACGCACTTCCTCGCCCGGCTGAAAGATCGGAGCCTCCGCCATCTTCTGCGCCGCGGCGAGCCTGCGGTTGATCTCTTCGATTTCCTGCCTCACCCATCCCACACTACTCAATTGGATTTGCCCGTCCTGCCCAATCAAGAACAGGCTCGGCACATTCGTTAGACCATATGCATTTGAAATCGCATAACCGTTGGGATCATCGAGCAGCGTGCGAAACGTAACCCTGTACTCTTTCAGAAATGCTGCCGTGTCGCGCTCGTTATTCTGCGATAATCCCACCACCGTGATTTTCGTCTGGGCGTGCAGCTTGCTCAACCGCTCCAGGTAGGGAAAAGTGTACTGACACGTGGGACATGAAACCTTGAAAAACGCCACCAAAACTGGCCCTTGCTGCAGAGCCTCCGAGAGCGAAAACTTGCCTCCGCCCACTGCGGATAACGAAAAATCCGGCGCCTTGGTTCCTGCCGTTAATGCCGCCATACCCGTCCCACCTCCGAACAAACGATCAAGGAATTTCATAACTGAAAAGCCTCACTAGTTTAGATGAGACCGCTCGCCCGCAAGATTTTTCGCGTCAACCCGGTTATCGGCATCTCTAATATCTGGTCAAGCGCAACCCATTCGCCCTTCGCGCGCTGCCGGCGCCCCGACGACGAAGCTTTCCGCGGCACTGCATTTCGCAGTACGTGAACAGTGTAATCGGTGACAGTAATGGAATGGCGAAACGTCCGCCAGTGCGTCAGCGCTGGCGACAGGCCTGGGGGCTCACAAGCTTGTGGCAACTCCCACATTCCAGCCATCAGCGACTCTTTTCGCGACCGTTGTACCAGCCGGACTTTCACATCGCGATCGCCGCCGCTACATTCCAGCGAACACCAGATTTGCACTTTTCTCTGACGCACCTGTAAGGCCGCTGGCTGCACTTCTCCCTTCGCAACGCACCACTTTCGAACTGGACACAACAAGCACCGCGGCTCTCTTGGCACGCATACCATGGCGCCCAGTTCCATCATGGCCTGATTCGAATCTCCCGGTCGCGCAGCAGCGAGCAGCGCTTGCGCCTCTTGCCAATATCGCGGTTTGCTTAATTCAGTACCCGCCAGTCTCCGCAACACGCGTTCGACGTTGCCATCGACCACCGCCACCGCTTCGCCGAACGCGATACTGGCAATCGCCGCCGCCGTATAGCGTCCGATCCCCGGCAACTCCAACAACCCCTCCGAATCCTGCCCAAACCGTCCTCCATGCTTGCGCACAATCTCTTTCGCGCACTGATGCAGCATCCGCGCCCGCCGGTAATAACCCAGCCCACTCCAGGCAGCCAGCACCGAATCCTCAGTAGCCGAGGCCAGCGCCTGAACATCGGGAAAGCGTTCGAGAAAAATCCGGTAGTGTTCCAGAACCGCCGCCACGCGTGTCTGCTGCAGCATGATCTCGCTGAGCCAGATGCGATACGGATCTCGGGTTTCTCGCCACGGAAGATCACGCCGGTTTGCGTCATACCAACGCAAAAGGGCGCGACGAAAACCCTGTAATTCCCTCCCGGTAAGCCTGGAACTGGACCCGTCAAAAGCCACAGCAACTGGAGACACTGCTGGCAATTGCGTCCCGTGCAAGATTTCGGCCGAAGTTCCCATGCTTAATCGGCAACCTATTCGCTGACGCTGTGCGCGATCTCAACCCATCCCGCTTTTTGCTGTTGCCACACCGTCATCATGTGCTGCGGCGCCGTGGGGAGTGGCTGCGAACCCGCAGCACCGGACCCACTCACTACTCCGTTTAGCGTGATCGTATACGTAACCACAATCGTCGTCCCATTCAATTCTGTCTTCAGGTCGCCCAGCGAGTAGTCTTTCAACTGCCATGTTCGGTATTGCGCGATGGTTGCGTCACGATCCAGGGTTCCACTCAGCGTTTCACCCGAATAATTCGACGCGATCGCTCGATCGACTTCGACCCAGTTCCCGGATTTCACATTGTTCCAGAACACCCGCTCCATCCCTTCGCCTCCCGTTGCCTGCGCCATCGACTTCGCCGGAGCATCCTTATAGAAGGTGCAAGCGGGAGTGCACGTAATTCCCAGCATCAGTCCGAACATCAGCGAAAACGGCAGCGATTGAACCGCGATCCTCGAAAGCATGGCGTGATTGTATCGCGAGGAGCGCGCGGTTGGGGACGAGCTTTTCCCTTTCCTCGGTTTGACCCGCGCCCGTGCGCCGCACGATAATGATGATGACGGTTAGAGCGCGATCTACGCGTGAAAACAATTCCCGACCAGCGGAGTGGGTATGACCGAATTCGACCGCAAGGTAGAAGAAGCTTCCGTGCGCTTCAATCGCTCGGTCGCCAACCTCGCCGAGACTCTCGAAAAAGAGACGGCGGAACTGGTGACCTACTTGAACGACGAGGTTGTGCCCGCTGTGCGAACTCACTCCTCGAAGGCACTCCGCACAGCAGCCGGCAAGCTTGCGGAATTCGCCGACTATCTGGAAACGCACCGCAAGAGTTCTTGAACAGTCTGCCTGTCAGCGGACCGCTTGGGTCCGGAAACCTGCATACGACTCTATTCGCGCGCCCCGTAGTTCTGTTGCTGCTTGCCATCATCACACTGCTCACTGGTTGTGAGCGGCACAAGATCCCGCCCACGCAGGTTCCGCCGCCTCCGCCGATTCCACAAGCAGAGTCTCCCTCAGTTCCGCCTCCGCCGCAGCCTCCCGCGCAAAACCAGACGATCGAAGTCCCCGCAAATACCAAACCGATTCTCGAAGAAGTCGGGATGGCCAGCTGGTACGGGGCTCCCTATCACAATCGCCGCGGATCCAACGGCGAGATCTATGACATGAATGCGATGACCGCGGCCCATCTTACTTTGCCCCTCGGCTCTATCGTCCGAGTTACAAATCTGAAGACTGAACATACCGCCCTGGTTCGCATCACCGATCGCGGTCCGTTCGTAACTGGACGCATCATCGACCTTTCTCTGGCAGCCGCGAAGGCCGTGGATGTGTACTTACCGGGTACCGCTAAGGTCCGGTTGGAGGTGTTACAAGCTCCCGTTTCGCTCGAGATCGGTGGTCGATGGGCCGTGCAGATAGGGTCCTTTGCTGGGAAAAAAGCCGCTGCCGATTTGGCGGATCATCTCCAAAGACGCTACCAGACGGCCCAAGTGCTGAAGTTTGTCAGTCCCGCCGGAGGCTGGTGGGTGCGTGTCCGTGTCGCCAACGACGACCGCGAGCGTGCCGCCGCGCTCGCTCGTGAAACCGAGACGTCCGAGGGTGCAGTGTTTCTCGTCCGCCTTGACTGACATTTTCTTGCAGTTGCTGTCCGATCAGAGTGCTATTGTTTCTTCCAGAGATATAGCAAGAATATCTTCTTCCTTATCACTTGCCGGGTGATCGTAATCCCAGGCGAGAGGAGAGTTAGTTATGGCGGACTGCTTATTTTGCCGCATCATCCGCGGCGACGTGCCCTCAAAGAAAGTCTATGAAGATCAGCTTACCTTTGCCTTCGAAGATCTGAACCCGCAAGGACCAACTCACGTTCTGGTCGTTCCCAAGAAACATATTACTGGCCTGAAAGAAGCGACTGCCGAAGATGCCGAACTGATAGGCCGTTGCCACCTTGCCGCGGCACACATCGCCCGCGAACGCTCGATAGAAGATGGCTACCGCACCGTCCTCAACGTTGGCCCCCGTGCCGGCCAGTCCGTCTTTCACCTCCACGTTCATCTCATCGGAGGCCGCTCCCTGCAATGGCCCCCTGGCTAACGCCCCTCCCAATACTAAATTTTCCGACCTTCCATCTCTGGCTTACAATCTCTAGATGGCAAACCTGACGCTGGTTTACGGGCTGCGCCTGTTGCCCTCCGACGAGATCACGGAGGTGGGCTCGGCCACCATCAAATTGAAAAACGGACGGGATGCGCATGTCACCATGCACACCCTCGAAGGCAGCAAAGACGAGATCGAAAAGCAACTTAAGACGAGTCTGTCCGCCTTTTTTGACATCTATCCAGAGATATAACGCCTGCATGCATCCGCATAGGCACGTCGCAAACGGCGTCGAAAGACCGGCGACGAATCAGGCAACTGAATGAGACTCGTTTCTCTGGAACTCGAGAGCAGGTTGCGCGACCGCGGCCTCTGGCCCCAAAGCCGGGTCGCGTGGGCTGCGCTCTACGTCCTCGCGCTAGACATCTTGCTTTTCGCCGTGCAATCCCTGGCGCATCGCGCCCTTCCCGCGATGGCGGCCAGTCTCACCCTATGGATCATTTTTCTTAGCGCCCTCGCCACCGTCCTGCTTGCTCTGGCTGCCTATCGCTGGCTGCGGGCAAAGCTTCTATGGCGCCTCCGCAACCGCCTTATCGTCACCTATGTTTTTATCGGTGTGATCCCCGTTTTTCTTCTGGTGATCATCTCCTTCCTCACCCTCGATCTGCTCGCCGGCCAGTTCGCAAGTTTTGTCGTAACTTCCGATATCGCCACACATTTGCGCAGCATGGAAGCTGCCAACCGAGCCATCGCTCATCATCTTTCAACCCAAATTGCGGATGCTGGAAAGTTCGACGCCGCCGCTCTTAGCCGAACTCCGTCAAGCCGTCCCGAGTGGTCGCGTCGTCAGGTTTGCGCCTGGTATGGAAACCAGCCACAACCCTACTGCGCTGGACCGAAGACGGCCCTGCCCTTTGCTTCTCCTTCCTTTATCACGGCCGATTTCGCCGATATCGTCAGCGATCATGGCGTGCTTTATCTGCGCACTGCTACCGTGCTCACCGGTGAGCGCCAACCTTTGCGCGTCATTCTCAGCGAGCCCATCGACCGCGAATTTGTCGAGAAAATTGCCGGCAATCTCGGCCAAATTTCTCTTTATGGCGCGGAAGGCGTCAATTCCACTCCCGCCCCCCACGAAAGCTCCCAACCTTTTCTTGGATTCGACTATGGCGCATTGCGCACTCTGCTTTTTTCCGCTGGATCGATTCCGCAGCCCAGCAACACCTTCGATCGCGAAATCACACTCAGAATCCCTCTCCCTGTTGTCGATTGGGCTACCGGAGATCGCCGTCCCGTGGGCGCGGCTGCCGAAGTCGAAACCCGTTCGTCGATGTTGGTTGCAACCCTCTTTGGAGCGCGCGGAGATTATGCCAAAGGCCTGGAAGTAATCCTCGCGGTGATTGCCATTATCTTTGCGATTGTGGTCGCGCTAGCGCTCTTTGTCGGAACGAAACTGACTCGTAGCATCACTTCCGCAGTCGGCCAACTTTATGACGCGACCAAGCACATCAATCGTGCCGATTTCAGTCATCGCATCACCGTCCAATCCAGCGATCAACTGGCGACGCTCGCGAACTCCTTCAACTCGATGACCACCTCGATCGAAAACCTGGTGCGCGAGCAAAAGGAAAAGCAGCGTCTGGAAGGCGAACTCGCGATTGCGCAAGAAGTGCAGGCCCAACTCTATCCGAAATTAATCACCCAACTGGACACTCTGGAAGTGTTCGGTTTTTGCCGTCCCGCCCGTACCGTCAGTGGCGACTACTACGATTTTCTCGCCCTCAATTCCGACAAGTTGATGCTCGCAGTCGGCGACATCAGCGGAAAGGGAATTTCGGCCGCGCTGCTCATGGCAACCATCCACTCGGCCGTACGCGCCTACAGCATCGAAGACGTTCCCGTCCTGCGCGAACCCGCACTCGTCGGTTCCATGGGAGGCTCCGCGCTCATGCTGGCTTCCGAATCCCGCGGCGCTGATACTTCTCCCGCAACCTTGCTCGCGCTCCTGAATCATCAACTGTATGAGAGCACTCCCGCCGCCAAGTACGCGACCTTGTTCCTCGGAATCTATGACGGAACCACGCGACGCCTCACCTACGCCAACGGCGGCCATCTGCAACCCATCCTCATTTCCGAAAACGGATCGGCTCAACTGCTCGATTGTGGCGGGACTGTCGTTGGCCTCTTCGATAATTTGAGTTTCCCTGAAGCCACCGTGCAATTGCATCCCGGAGACCTGCTCGTCACCTACAGCGACGGCGTCACCGAACCCGAAAACGACTATGACGAATTCGGCGAAGAACGATTGCTTGAGCTGATCCGCGCCAATCGCCATCTTCCCCTGGAGCGGATCACGGAAATCGTAACCTCCGCCGTGCAAGACTGGATCGGCGACCACGAACAGCCTGATGACATCACGCTGGTGCTGGCCCGAGCGCGCTAGGAGCCAGAAAAGAAGTGGTTTTTCCAGAACCATCGGCTTCCGGCAATGAAAGTCAGTCTGCGACGAATCACTTACTTTGATGTACTGGAATCAGCAATTTGGCCCGGCGGGCGCCCCTCACATCGCAAAGTGCACGATGTGTAGGGCACCCGGCTGATGTTTGTCATCCAGCAACAGAGGAGAGCATCTCCCTCACTCTGTCATCCCGACCGGAACAGATCGTCGCAACGCGATGATCTGCGGAGTGGAGGGACGACCTTGCGTTTCCGCCGACAGCGAATGTTCGTCATCCCGGGAGTTAAAGGTTTGTCATTCGGGGAGTTAAATGTTTGTCATCCCGAACGAAGTGAGGGATCTGCAGTTTTCTCTGCCGTTTAGAAACGCTCCCGTCGCCCCCGTCCCATCCCTCATCCGCGGAGCGCCCTCAGAACTCGCGCCGAAGTAACAGGACGCCATGAACTCCCCACGCGCAGTCACCCCGCATAACGCGGTGGCTGTGTAGCAACAACGATCAATAAAACGCGTGCCACAACGAAGTGCGATTCGAATGAATGAACGGTGCGGTGGCTTGCGATTCAGCTTGGGATGTGACTCGACGTGGCTACCTGGAAGGTTTCGATTTTCCCCGAACAATCCTTGTTTCATTTCCCGTTATGGAAGAGTGGCAGCTTTGCTGGAGACCAACGGTTATGTGATAGAACTGCCTTATGATGTCTCAGTCCGACGTCGTCTTTAGCACCGCCCTCCGGCAGATAGCCGCTCTTGTAGACACGTTCCAGTCACATCCGCATGACTACTCAGAAGCACAGGCGCGAAAGGATTTCATTGATAAGTTCTGGATTGCACTTGGATGGGATGTAAACCACGAACGGCAGACGAATCCTTACGAACAAGAGGTAAAGGTTGAAAGAGACGTTTCCATCAGTGGCCGCGCTCGACGGGCAGATTATGCATTCTTAGCCGCCAATTTTCGAGACGTTCGCTTCTTCGTCGAGGCAAAGCGACCGGGGGCGGGGTTGGGCACGCCAGACGATTGTTTCCAGGTCGTCCGCTACGGTTGGAATAGCCATGTCCCGCTGTCAGTTCTCACTGATTTTCAGAATTTTTTGGTTCTGGATTGTCGGTTCAAGCCAGACATTGACACGGCAACTGCCCGCATAGTCGCTGAACTCAAATTTCATTGCTCGCAATATTCCGATCCCGACATTTTCGCAAGACTTTATTACCTATTCTCCCGCGATGCCGTGGCATCCGGCTCACTGGATCGGTATGCCGAGTCGTTGCCTAAACCCTCAGGTAAGGCAATCCAACGTGGACTGTTCCCTGTAGGTGGCGTCAAAAATATTGGCGACGCATTTCTGGAGGAGCTCGATGGGTTCCGGGCAAGCTTGGCTAAAAGTTTTAAGAAGAACAATCCGTCCCTAAATGGCGAGGATCTTACACAAATGACCCAGCGGGTGCTGGATCGACTAGTCTTCATGCGATTCTTGGAAGACAAGTTAATCGAGAACGACTCGATCGTTGAGTCCCTTGGTAACAGTGGGACGGCCTGGGAGGATTTCATAGCTGCGTCCCGCCGCCTCAACCGCCTTTATAACGGCATTATCTTTAAAGAACATCGCTTACTAGACTCGGTTGTGCAAGTGGAAGACCGGGTCTTTGAAGACATCCGTGATTCCCTAGCCCATGAGAACTCTCCTTATGCGTTCAATTACATCCCCCTTTCCCATTCTGGGAAGTATTTATGAACGCTTTCTCGGGAACACGATAGTTACCACAGAAAAACGAGCGGAAGTTGAGCCGAAACCCGAAGTCCGCAAAGCTGGCGGCGTCTATTACACCCCGGAATATATCGTACGCTTCATCGTCTCCAACACAATCGGCAAGTTGATCGCCGACAAAACACCAGAGCAGATCCTAGCCATGAAATTTGCGGATATCGCCTGCGGCAGCGGGTCATTCCTCTTAGGGGTGTTCGACGTTCTGCTGCGACGACTGTCCGCCTTCTACAACGAGAGCAGGAAGAATCGTACACAAGGCAAGAAGGCGGGTTGCGTTGAAGGGCCAGATCATAAACTGCACCTAAGCCTTGGCCAAAAACGGGAAATACTGGTTTCGACCATTTTCGGCATCGACATCGACACACAAGCGGTCGAGGTGGCACAGCTCTCTCTCTACTTGAAGTTACTCGAAGAGGAGACACCCGGTTCAGTACGCCACTACCAACTGGAATTTGGGGAAAAGCTTCTCCCAGACCTGCGCCACAACATAGTATGCGGGAACTCTTTAATCGAATGGGACATTCTCGGTAGCAGCCTATTTGAAAACCAGTTGGATCCGACAAAAGAAAAGGAGCTGAAGCCTAGAAACTTCGACGAGATGTTCCCGAACGTAATGGCGAGGGGCGGGTTTGACGGTGTAGTCGGTAATCCTCCCTACGTGAGGATACAGACGACCGATCCTGAAACTCTCGGCTATTTGGAACGAAAGTATGAATCAGCAGTAGGGAATTTCGACATGTACTGCCTCTTCCTTGAAAGGGCACTGAAGGTATCTAACGGCCACGGGCACGTTGGCTTCATACTCCCACACCGCTTTTTCAAGACAGACTATGGGGAGGGATTACGCAAGTTTCTCGCTGGGAAAAATGTGGTCGACACCATCGTGGACTTCGATGGCTACATGGTATTCGACAATGCCAGCATAAATACCTGCATCCTCACACTCGAGAAGCAGCGCTCGACCAGCAAATCTTTTCTCGCGCAGATGAAATTCACCCGGAAAGCGCAATACGATGTCGCCGATATCCTGCAATCGCTTGGTGGGGCAGCCTCCTCGGGCGATTTAAAAGCGGGCCCGATGCCGAACGCGGCTTTAACCGAAAAGCCATGGGTGTTTATCTGGGACGACGAAGTTGAATTGTGGAAGAAGCTCAATCGAGCCGCCAAACGGCTGTCGGATCTGACAACACACATATTTCAGGGGTTCAAAACCGGGTCGGATCCAATTTACATAGGGACTCTCGTATCTGAGTCGGACAAGAAGGTCACGTTGCGCTTTGGCGATGACGCGGACGTCTCAATCGAAGTAGGCGTAACCAAGAAATTGATCAAAGGCGGCGAAATGCGGCGATACTTGATAGGGGAAAGCACCCGCCGCATCATTTTTCCATATGTCGACGGAGAACTCATAAAGGCTCGCGACTTCAGAAAACAATATCCGCTTGCATGGGAACACCTGCTGTCCCGGAGGGCGGCGTTAGAGGCCCGCGAAGGCGGGGTAATGAGCGGGGACGATTGGTATGGGTACACAAGAAACCAGGCTCTTACGACCATGGCTAACGCAAAGATCATCACTCCGGACTATTATGCCCACGCTTCGTACTGCCTTGATGAGACCGGCGAATACTCCTTCTGCGGAGGCGGCGCGGGAGGCTACGGGGTCGTCTTGAAAGATCCCGATGATTTGAAGTGGGTATTGGGGCTGCTGAACAGCAACGTTCTCGACTGGTACCTAAAGAAAGTCTCGCTCCGCGCATATCAGACAGCCTTTATGTACGTGAAGAAATATATTGAGCAACTTCCAATCCCCGTGATACCAAAGGCACAGCGCAGTCAATTGACTTCGCTAGTTGATCAGTTGCTTTCAACAAAAGTGCATCTCGTAACCTCACAGCGCGAGGCAGATCGAGAGCATTTCCAACACAAGTCCGCTGCCTTGGAGCGCCAGATCAACGCCCTGGTTTATCAAATCTTTAACCTGACCCAGAACGAAATGGCGATTGTGGAAGGAATGTGAGGGCGGGTGGGCCACTTCTCCCCCGCGAATAGAACCGGCTTTGCCCCTTGTAACTCCGCAACTTGACCTTGCCCTAGCCGAGTGCCCCCCATTCAATCGCGCTTTTGCCATTGATCGGGCGCCTTCGATCCTTCCCGCAATCGGATGTAGAGAATCGTCCGCCCCCCGAAACTGCACCTCACTCGTTTTTTCATCACAAAAACACTGTGTGTGCCGTCACAGACCTTGCGCGGGACCTGTGCAAAACTACTCTTAAGCTTGGCGTAGCGAAGCGTGTGCCCGTGCCCTCGCCCCGCGCTCTTTGAAAACCGTCCAAGAATCGGAATTCACAACTTTTGTCCCACTTTAGAATGTTAGGCGCGGTGGGAATCCCGTAAGTCCTTATTCCGGAATACTTTGATATAAGTCCTTTAAAATCAAAGACTGAAGTGAAAAAATCCTCCTAACCCGATGATTCTTAAAGACCGAGGGGGGAGGGGGTGGGAGTACTAACTGGTAATGATCTCTTTCGGAAGTTCCCACTTTCCACGACAATTCCGGACCTCTACTCGGTGACGGTGAAGGTCACCGCCGGGCTATCGCCGCCGCTGTCGCAACCCAGGTCTCCCGAGAGGTTGGCGGGGGTGTGGACGACAACCTGGGCGCTTCCGGGAGCCGAGATTTGGGCGGTCGTAATTGTGGCTTCTATCTGCGAAGCGCTCACGACGGTCGTGGGCAAGGCGGCTCCGTTCCAGATGACGAGCGAAGAAGAATAAAAGTTGCCGCCGTTTCCCGTGAGCAGCAGGCCCTCCTGGATTGCAGCGAGACTTGCGGGGTTCGGCGCGAGCGAAGTGAGTAGGGGCTTGGGACGCGCGCTGTTACAGAAAGGGTTGGAGACCCCACAGCCCGAAAGAAATGTGCTTAGGAGAACGAAGACAAAAAGCGACGTCAGGATCCGGCTGCGGGACATGGTTCAAGTCTAGGCCTGGAAAGATGATTCCGGTGGGATTCAACGGAAGGGAAGGTTACGCGAGTGCTTCGTGTCGTTCCGTGGTCGGAGTAAGGACGGTGATACGAACCTTCACCTAACGTGCATTCAACATGCATTCA
>Ga0302281_10002586_pt1 | contig 12718 bp, 8 predicted proteins | sample III_Fen_E1_2_FD_198762 | JGI IMG/M metagenome (GOLD analysis project Ga0302281, IMG submission 198762) | Peat permafrost microbial communities from Stordalen Mire near Abisko, Sweden - III_Fen_E1_2 | ecosystem: Environmental > Terrestrial > Soil > Wetlands > Permafrost | place: Sweden: Abisko...
GGATGGATTCCAAACGCAATGATTCACCGCTATGAGCGAAGTGGAGATCCTGTCTTTCTGGACATTGCCAAAGACCTGGCCTGGATCATGATGATGACATCATGCGTCACCGAGGACCACGACTCCTCAGGGAGACCACTTACCGGAGTAACGTGTGTGGGTGTGCGTGGCTGCGTCGATTACGATTGCACACCGAATCTCTGCCAGGAGAAAGACCTGGTATTCGTAACGATGATGGGAACGTTGCTGGATCATGCTTCCGGCGCAGGCTATGCGAAGTATCTCAACCTTCAGAAGCTGGTACTTCCGCGTGACAGGTGGTCAAGCGCGTTTGATATACAAGAGCAGTCCGGCCTCAATCTCCGAACGAACTACGACAATTATCCAAGAGCAATCACAAATCTGGCTTTCGCCTTAAACCGCGGATCCGATCCTCAGGTTGCGATTTTTGAAACGCTCGTGTCGAAGCGGGATCTCGATATTCGCAGATGCCGCGATTCGGTGATCGCCAACGGAACAGGGATTGACCGCACCACCCGAGTCCAACTTCGATATCTTCAGCCCGGCCGATACCGCGTGCATTTGGATCAAGTGGATCTGGGGCTGATGACGGCCGAAAGCCTTGATGAAGGCCTTAGTATTGCGTGTCCAGCAAATTCCATGCGAAGGCTTCGTGTGAAGGCAGAAATCTTGGTTCCTGTCTCTAACAAGACTCGACGGTACGACTTATCAATCACATATCTAAGCGATTTGCGGGAGCATGCATCGCAGAGAGGGGTCGGGTTTCCCACTCCGGTGTTTGTGAAAGACCTCAGCTTTGACGGGATGCCAATCGAAATCGCGCGTAAGGCGTATGAAAAGGGACTTAGCCTCAAAGCGAATACGGTTGTTGTTTACAAACTCGATTCAGAATTCGACAGGTTTTGTGCGATTGTAGGGATGTCCGAAGATGAACACACGGAGGGATTGCCGAAGGCCGCCTGTAATCTGACGATCTTTGTTGATGGTCACTGCGGCTTTTCAAGCGGCCCTGTGTCTGTGGCAACAGGGCCTCAATTTATCGACGTCGACGTTCGTAACGCGGACATGCTGGTGTTGCGCTGTTCCAGCAATTGGGAAAACAACGGCGACCTTAGAGACGACAAGTTGAATCTTGCGGATGCCCGTCTGATCGGACGAGAGCAAAAGTGAACGGGAAGCCGATCTGCGATGCGAGTTTCTTCAGAGACTAGACCGGATCGTCATAGATGGCCCTGATTGCCGCACGCGATCCTAGAAGGGTTCTCTGCGGAGTCCGGCAAATGTTCTTCGGAGAGTCTTCAGTCTCGCGACGAAGCTGGGAATGAGGAGTGTGGCAATGGCCTTATCCAGGAATTTCTCCGTTGTGATTGCATTTTCGTTCGGCGTCACTCTGTTTGGGTTTACAGGCGAAGGCCGGGGGCAACAGAATTGGCTTCGGACGCCGGTCACATTTGGAAAAACGGATGTCATTCCAACAGGAAATGAGTGGATTGCGCTGCCGGAGATCAACGCCATTGATGGCTCACTCGGGAGTTTCAATGCGCTATCGATGCGGGACCGAGGTTTGCTGCAAGTCACCGGAGATCGAGGAGCGCCAGTTCTCAAGCCGGTTTTCACGCTGGACGGAAAGCCGCTTGGCCCGATTAAGCTTTCGTGGGAACTGATTGAATATTGGATTCCTACGGCTCATTTTGCCACCGATGGCCTCGAGGGCTCGATCACTTACTGTGCTCCGCCGGGCAGCAGGGCGGCATTTCTCAGGCTGACTCTGACAAACAAGCGGCCGGAGCCTGCTCATGTCGGGTTCAACCTGGACGCTTCATGGGGAGGTTTAGACCGGGTAACTTATACCCCCGTTGCTTTGCAAGGCGTGCGCACCGTGGGGCAAGTACCGTGGTTCGAAGCCGGTAATGTGTTTTCCTTTGTCACCTACGATACGCACTTTGCATGGGCACTGCTTTATCCGGGGTCGACAGCAAAGGTGTCGAGTGAGCCGGTTACCGTGGCACCTGGCATTCACGCCGCTCGCGAGGTCGTTCTAGCCCCGGGACAGAGTGAGGAAGTTCATTACGTTATAAGCGTGGGGACCGAGGAGTATAGTGCGGGGCAATCGGCTCAGGTGCTTGACCAGAGTATTGATCGAAGTGGAACGGACGCGTTGATTGCGCAGGACGCGGCGTGGTGCAAAAAGCGGACACGCGCGACCGGACGTGCCGATTTAGACCTGCGCATGAACCGCAATTTCCTTTTTACCGAACTCTACGCCTGGGGAAGAGCGATCGACACTGAGCAGCTCAGCGGCATCACCTCGCGCAGTCCCCGGTATTACGTCTCTGCGGCTTACTGGGATCGAGACGCGATGCTTTGGAGCTTTCCCGGATTATTAGATGTCGATGTTCCTTTTGCGCGGGAGGCATTAAACTACGCGCTTACCGTACAGCTGCGCAATACGGGAACGCACAGTCGCTTCATTGATGGGATAGTGCTCGAAGATGGGTATGAACTCGATGAGGGTGTAGCGCCGATCATCGCGCTGAAAGCATATATTGCGAGGACCAACGACGAGGAATTCCTCAAAACCCATCGCGAAGCCCTATCCAGCCTCATTGATCGTGTCCAGGAACATTTCGACGAAGACACCGGCCTTTACAGCACGCTGCAGGATGCGCAAGATCAGTACCGAAAGCAGCAATTCTCAACCTACGATAACGTGCTCGTATGGAAAGCATTGATTGATGCGGCAGAGCTGTATGAACAGCTGCAGGATCCGGTGCGCCAAAAGGAGATGAAGAAGCGAGCCGGCGACTTGCATGCCGCAATCCTCAGCAAGTGCGTTTCAGCGCAGGCACCCGGGACAAAGGCCCCGATTCTGGTCAGTGCAACGGACGGACGGAACCCGATCTACGCCGATGTTCCACCGGGGTCTTTGATGAAGCTGCCTGCGCTCGGCTTCATGGCCGAGACCGATCCGTTGTTTGCGCAGACTTACGAGTGGCTCCATTCAGCGAACTATCAATACTCATATTCGGATCAGTCCTTCGGCCTGCCGGGAAGTTACCGCTTGCCGTTTACACCGGTATGGACCGTGGCAGACCACCTCGGGTTAAAGCAGGGTCGCGAGCAGGCTCTAAAGATCTTACTGGGCAGTGAGTGGGATAGCGGCATCATCTCTGAGGGCGTCAGCGCGACCACAGGCATTGCGGATCACGATGGGCGCGCCTTCGCTACTGCCGCGGGCTATATGGCGCATGCCATCTGCGCTTCGTTCTGCATCGATAACAACACGGCGAAATAGGTGATGCAATTATGCGATTGCAGATGTGCGTAAGACTGAGTTATTTGAGGTTCAAGCTGCCGTCCCGAAATAGAATCTGGTTGGTCCTGACTCTGTGTTGGGTCGGGTTTGGCGCATCGCCGTGGGCGTTCGCTATAGAAAACGGTCTCGCCGCGACTCCTCCAATGGGTTGGAACTCGTGGAATGCATTTCACCTCGCCATCGATGAAGGGAAGATTCGGGCGATGGCGGATTATATTGCTTCCAGCGGCATGAAGGACGCAGGCTACGAGTACGTTGTCGTTGATGCGGGCTGGAAGGCGAAGACTCGGGACGCGCCAGGCAGGCTGGTCGCTGATCCGGCGAAGTTTCCCTCTGGAATGAAAGCTCTTGCCGATTACATCCATAGCAAGGGGCTCAAGTTCGGCATCTACACCGATGCGGGATCAGAAGACTGTGACTCCGGAGCGCCTGGCAGCAAGGATCACGAGGAAATCGACGCGCAGACATTCGCCGAGTGGGGCGTTGACTACGTAAAAGAGGACTGGTGCTACTCAGTGGGGTTGGACGCAAGAACAGCTTACGGAGAAATGAGCCGCGCGATCCACGCGACGGGTCGGCCAATGGTCTTCAGCCTTTGCGAGTGGGGAGACAACCAGCCCTGGTTGTGGGCTGCTGCCGTGGGGAATCTGTGGCGAACAACCGGCGATGGCAAGAATTGTTGGGATTGCGGTGGAGAAACCGCCGCGAAGAAGGGCGGTTACCCGCGAGGTTGGACCAGGATTCTGGATGCGCAGGTTGGTCTCGAGAAGTATGCCGGACCAGGGCACTGGAACGACCCGGATCTACTACTTGTGGGTCTTCCCGGATTGACCGCCGAGGAAACTCGCGCGCACTTTAGCTTATGGGCTATTCTCGCTGCGCCGCTCATAGCCAGTTGTGATTTGAGCAGCATGCCGCCAGCAATTGAGGAGATTCTCAAGAACAAAGATGTGATAGGGATCGATCAGGATGCGTTGGGGAAAGAGGGTACGAGAGTCTCGCATGCTGGGCAGTACGAGGTCTGGGTCAGACATCTCAAAGGCGGCGGTCGGGCAATAGTGCTATTCAATCGAAGCAGCCATGCAACAAAGATGAGCCTGACTCCGGAACAAGCGGAATTACCGGGTTTTGGCAGCGTGCATGCGCTTGATGTATGGACAGGGCGTGAGTTGCACGCGCTGAAAGGCCGATACTCGATGCGTGTATCTCCCCATGGCGCGGCGATGATTCGAATTGAGTCAATGCCGAAGGACAGCAGCAAATAAGCTAAGCGCTACGAGAGCGTTTACGCGAGTCAGGTGGGAAATGTCGAGCGCCTTTACGTCAAGCGAATTGAAACTATAGGCGCAATATTTTGGCAGAATTGAGCCTGATTTCTCAAGGAAGCAACGCGTGGTCGCTGCTGCGCCGCGACGCGATATGGGATGCGACATTTGTCAGATATCTCTTTCTGTTCATCACAGACCTACGATATTCCCGCCCGCTAACCTACCGATACTTGGGGAATTGCAAATTTGACTCCTACGCTGGGCGGAAGATTGCGTGAAACGGAATACGACGTGAAGGGGTCCGTCCGTTTAACCAAAGCAGGCGAGGGAGGCGAGAGAAGCGGAGGAGTGGTTGACTGAATCGGGGCGGAAATACAAGATGCAAGTGATAGTAACCGATCCTGAAGGCCGGGAGGTTCTCAACCTGACCAAGCTGGCCTTTGAAGGCGAACTGCAAAACGGTGGCTATCCAACTCCAGATATCGGCGAGGCGCTTCAATTGCTCGTTGACGCTGCAGGGGAGTGGAGTGCATAGATCTTCGCTATTCTGCGGAAACTCCTCGCGTCAGCTGACTGCTCTAATTCGGACGGGCACCCTCACTCGGCGTTGAAGCGCGTATTGACACCTGAGATTCAACGAACCAGGGTTCGGAGCATTCCAGGCGTGAGATAAATACGCGGAAAGGATTCGAAATGACGCATCGTAAGTTAAATGTGGCTATTGTAGGGCTTGGCTTTGGAAAAGAGTTCATTCCGATTTATCAGCGGCATCCCGCGACGAATCTCTACGCAGTATGCCAACGCACACAGTCGAAATTGGACGAAGTGGGTGCGCTTTATGGAATCGACAAGCTCTTCACGAGCTTCGACCAATTGATCGCTGATCCGAACGTCGACGCCGTACATATCAACTCGCCGATTCATCTTCACGCCTCACAAAGCGTGGCTGCGTTGCAGGCCGGAAAACACGTGGCCTGCACAGTGCCCGCCGCCACAACGATCGACGAGTGCTGGAACATTGTGAACGCGGCAAGAGAGTCGGGCAAGAATTACATGATGATGGAGACGGCAATCTACACGCGTGAATTCCTATTTGCCCGCGAACTGCGAGATACAGGGCAGCTGGGGCGAATCCAGTTTATGCGCGGAAGCCACCAGCAGGAGATGGCGGGATGGCCTGGATACTGGGAGGGGCTGCCGCCGATGCATTACGCCACGCATGCTGTCAGTCCATGCCTGGCGATCGTTAATGGCCAGGCCGAGTCTGTTTCATGCCTTGGTTCAGGCCACATCGCCGACGTACTCGCGAGTAAATATGGTTCCCCCTTCGCTGTCGAGACTGCGCATTTCAATGTGCGTGCACAGGACTTGGCGTTTGAAGTGACGCGCTCGCTCTTCGAAACGGCGCGTCAGTATATAGAGAGCTTTGACGTGTATGGCGAAAAAGCCTCCTTTGAGTGGACCAGAATCGAAGGGGAATCTCCCATCATTCACATTGGCGAGAGTCCGGCACGGACCGCGGTGCCAGACTATGCCCAACTGCTTCCCGAACCGATTCGCCGGTTCACGCAAAAGGGCGTCTACGACGCTGAGAATGCGCATTTGTCCTTCACTCAAGGCGGAGGCCATGGTGGCTCTCACCCACATCTTGTAAACGAATTTGTCGGCAGTATTGTTGAAGAGCGACCATCGTTCCCTGATGTCTATCAATCGTTGAACTGGACTTGCGCAGGCATCTGTGCACATGAGTCGGCAATGCGTGGCGGCGAATCAGTGACATTGCCTAAATTTGAGAGTAGATTGGCACAGAAATGAGTCAGCCTACTAGCCAATTGACCCAGATGCAGGCGCATCCGGCCGAATTCTCCGGCGAACTGGCAGGACATCGGTTTCTCATGACCAGCGTCCGCACCGGGAACACTGAAATCTTCTGCGTCGATCCGTATACGGGCTCTGCGATCAATCTGACGAAGTGTCCAATTTCTCATCAGCGCTATCCAAGCTGGGCTCCAGATGGAGCCAGAATTGCGTTTACCTCTGACAGAGATGGCGCTTACAACCTTTATGTCATGGATGCCGATGGCGGCAATGTTCGGCAATTGACCCATAGGGCTGCGCCCCAGGTTCTGTATTTTCCGAGCTGGTCCGGCGATGGCAGTCGGATTGTCTTTGGGCTCGCCGGGTGTGAGCCACCGCTGATGTGCGAGATCGATGCGAGCGGCGGAACCTATCGCGTGCTGGGCGAAGGCCGCGATCCGCACATATCTCCTGATGGCAAACTCCTCGCTTTCACCCGATACTGCAGCTCAGGCTACTCTGTCTTCTTAATGGAGACAGATGGCGGAAGAGTCACACGGGTTACCGAGCATGAGAACCCCATTGGTGCAGTGACTCCGACTTTCAGCCCGGATGGAGAGAGCATTCTTTATAGCGATTCAATCGGCAGCGCACTGGAGCTGTATTGCGTTTCTGTGGCGAGCGGAGACATCAGGCAACTGACGAAACTGGGTAAGTTTGCAACTTGTGCCGCTTGGTCGCCCGACATGCAATGGATCTCGTTTCGCGTAACGGATGAAGATTTCTGGAATCATGCGGACCGGATGAAACTCGCCTACGCTGAGCGCCGACCGGACAAGCGTCCCGTTTGGGTGATGCGGGCAGACGGCCAGGAGCCCCACCCGCTTGAGGCCCTCCGTTATCAGTGTGGAATTGACGGCAGCCGTGCCGTGTGGGATCCGCGGGGAGAAACAAGATGAAGATCGGTGTCAACTCCTTTCTGTGGACGGCCAACTTCGGGCCGGAGCAATTCAGCGTTCTGCCCCGTGTTAAAGAATGGGGCTTCGATGCTTTTGAGATTCCTGTCTTCGATCCTGCGAAGATCGACCTTCGCGCCATCCGAAGGGAACTCGATGCAAATCAACTGGAGTGCACCTTATGCGCCATTCTTCCGCCGGGACTCAGCCCAATCGATAGCGATACTGTGGTGCGAGGCAAAACGCGGAGACATCTGCAGCGATGCATCGAACTCACTGCGGAAATCGGCGCTACTCTCTTGTCGGGGCCTGTTTATGCTCCTGTTGGCTATCTGCCTGGTCGGCGGCGAACAGAAGATGAATGGAAGTGGGCGGTGGAGTGTTTTCAAGAACTCATACCGGTGCTGGAAAAGAACGGCGTAACGCTGGCAATTGAGCCGCTGAATCGGTTTGAGACTTTCTTTCTCAACACCCTATCGGATACTGCTGGCCTCTGCGACGCGATCGGTCATCCTCGCATCGGAGTGCTGTTGGATACCTTTCACGCCAATATAGAAGAGAAGAGCATTCCTGACGCGTGCCGTATGCTGGGACCGCGCCTGCGGCATCTTCATGCCTGCGAAAATGACCGCGGAATACCGGGTACCGGGCACGTGGATTTCCCCGGCATTGCCAAGGCTTTGCATGAGACTGGATACAACGGGTACCTGACTATCGAGAGCTTCGGATTCAATCTTCCTGAGATGTCGGCCGCAGCGGCCATTTGGCGCGACCTTGCGCCTTCGCCGGATGCGATCGCGCTCGAAGGCGCAAAGTATCTTCGAGGCTTGCTCGCCAATCGATGCTGACCGCACTCTAAAGTTGGCGAACAACCAGTACTGTCCAAGCCTGTAGCGGGCGCTGAACCGTCACTGTCCCATTGGCATCGCTTTGCACGAGTTCCTTTTTCGTATTCCATGCCGCTGCGTTCAAAGCGGCGGTCTGTTCACGAGTGGGCGGGTCGGGTTTTCCCATCGCTTCCCATGCCGCGGTCGTGTTGCCATGTTCCCTGTCAAGAGTTTCAATCTCAAAGGCGACGCCGGGCTTGAGCCCAGTCAAGGTGAGCGATAGGTCGCGTTCGCTGCCCGTCTCGGTCATCTTGTCTGCATCTGCCAGCGATGCGGTGCCGGGAAGAGCGACTGTGACTTCAGGCGGGTAGTTATAGGCCAGCGCGGTAAGCTTTCCGGTCTTGGAATCACGCGTAACCACCGCTCCCGGAGTCCTGGCCAGCAATTCATCGCCAAGCTCATTCAGAAATCGATAGCCATGAAACACCGGCTTAGGAACGCCCTGATAGTTGATCATTCCGAAGCCGCCGTGAAAGATGCTGTCTCCTGCGCCCTGCTCCTCAAAGACGTCGGTGAACGTCCAGTAAGAGAGCGAATCGACCAATCCGATTGAATCCAGATTGCATTTCACAACATAGGCGGCCGCTTGCAGCGAGTCATGGGTGTGATCCCGGGATGAGGAGGAAGAACTCCACTCCGTCAGATGGATTTCAGCGAGCGGATAAGGGCTTGCATCGACCAGCTTGCGCAACAGCTGCAGATCGTCGTGGGTGGAGTTGACTCCGCGATGCATGAGCACTTTGGATTTCTCTTCACTCACGAAGTCCATCGGGTAAGGGTGAGTTGAGATGAAGTCTATGGGTAGGTGATTATCGGCACAGTACTTAAAAAAGTCGTTCAACCAGGTTGGGCGCCAAGGCAGATTCTCTAGATCAGCATGTGCGGCAACGGCCTGCTTGAGAACTTCAGGGTCAGGATGGAAGTTACTTGTTGCAGGTCCGCCCACACGCAGTTGCGGGTCGACCAGTTTGATGGCGAGTGCTGTTGTCTTATAGAGGTCAAAATACTGGGCCTGGGTTCCAGTGAAGAAGCCATGCAGATCAGGTTCATTCCAGACCTCGAAATACCAGCTTCTGACCTCGTCCGCGCCGTATCGCTGAATGCAGTGATTCAGGAAGTGACGCACGAGCTCTGACCACTTGTGATAGTCGTCAGGTGGTGAACCATTTCCTTTCCACCAGAACCCCGTGCTCCCTTTTTCAGTGACCATTGCTGAAGGCGAAAAGCCAAGTTCGACGAATGGCCGAGCCCCATTGGCAAGCATGCGATCAAAAAGGTCATCAATGTATTGGAAGTTATAGACCGGCACCCCGTCCTGTTCGCGATAGACGAACATGTCGTCATGAAACAGCCCGTGAAAGCGGACGTATCGGAATCCGTCGAATTTTACCGCCATGTGGAGTTGATCTTGCCAACTGGCACGCAGGCCTTCATTTGCGCGGCCCGCGCCGACGGTATTACTCCAAAAATGCTTCAGTGGCGTCGCGGGATCATGGCTGCCGGCGGATATGTGAATGCCTGAAGTATCTTGCTGTGCGGCTGCTGTATATGTTGTTCCTAATGCCAGAAGGGATGCAAGGGCGCAGTTGAGAAACCTCAATATCATCAGTAGTCCTTATAGCGGTAGGTGTTTAGCCACGTTATACGCAATTCAGACTACCGTCAGGGCACACTTGATTCTATAAGGGCATCGGTTCAAATGCTGACGAATGTATCAGTTCTCGTTTGTATATTGGGTGGTCCGATCGACCTTCCGGTTCTTGAGGTTGTTGGGCCGGGAGGTTGGCCGATTGCCGCTCAAGACTTTGATTGATCTTCTGTCGATAGTGCCTGGGCGTCATCTGCGTAAGCCGGCGGAAAATCATTCCGAAATAGCTTTGATCGCAGAAACCGACTTCCAGACAAACTTCGGAAATGGGCATGTCTGTTGAGGCGAGCAGCTTTTGAGCCTTGGCAATCCGAAAGGTATTGAGATATTGAACGAAAGATTCCCCGGTGAGCTGTATGAACGTGCGCCGGAAGGTTGACAGGCTCATGTTTACAATTGCTGCCGCATCTTCGGTGGAGATTCTGCCGGCATAATTGCTCTCCATCATGTCGAACAGTGGCTTCAATCGATCCAGCGATCCCTGTCGCCGGGATGTTGAAGAATGACGGGGGCCGGGAACCGCTATCTGGTCCATCAGGAGAACGAGGATCATTTTGACGTATGTCCTGACGCATAGCCGAGCCCGGTCACTTCGCGCAGGCAATTCCTTGGCGATCTCTCGAATCAATTGATCAATCTCGGAAGGCAGGTTTGTGTCAGCGCAAACCAGGTGTCTCTGATTCGAGGCTTGGGTGAACAGGTAGTCAAGATATTCGAAGTCGCTACCCGCACTTGAAGCCAGCAGGTTACGGTCGAAGAACAGCGATCGCACCTCAACCTTTGGTCCCGAACGCTCCGTAACCCTGTGAAACTTGGGGCTCGTCATCACAAATAGCTCGCCATCTGATTGGGTCACAAATGAGTCCTGAACCTGCCACACCAGCTCACCAGAAATGAGGTAGACCAGCTCGAAATAATCGTGGCGATTCATGCGGAATGGCCGGGTTCCACTCAAGCTATGCTGCAGCGCATCCACCGGGAACGACGGGTCGAATGGCCATTCGTGGACCCCATCGGCATTTACCTGGGTCTCGGTGACCAGAAACGTATCTGCGGAAGCAAGATCTCGGTTGACGCTCATGTGCACCCCGCGACGAGGTAAGAAATCAATTGCCGCAATATAACAAATCTAGCTAACAACTCACCATGTATTTTTTCAAGGGATAGATAGTTTTGTCAGAGTCCGCGAAGAGAATCTTACAGAGTTGCGCACTTTCACGCCGTAAGCTCGGTTAATCGTTCAAAAGTCCGGTAAAAATGCTACAAGGATGGCACATGGGTTCCCGATTATTTGTTCTATTTCTTTGTTCGGTCGTCGCACTTTCAACTACCTTAGCCCAGGCCCCAATTCCGGACTCTCCGGCGATTGAAAAACGGGTGGATGCCCTGATGGCCAGGCTCACGCTCGAGGACAAGTTAAACCTGATTGGCGGTGACGAGGGAATGTACATTCGGGCGATTCCCTCTATCGGCTTGCCGCACATGCGGATGTCCGATGGGCCGGTGGGTGTTCGCACATGGGGCCCGTCAACCGCATATACAGCGGGTATTGCGCTGGCAGCGTCGTGGGATCCGGCGTTGGCTGAACGCGTGGGCCGGGGACTAGGCGAAGACGCGCATGCACGCGGCGTGAAGTTCCTGCTCGGACCTGGAGTGAACATCTATCGGGCTCCGATGAACGGCCGCAACTTCGAGTACTTCGGCGAAGATCCTTATCTGGCAGCGCGAATTACTGTTGGCTATATTAAGGGCGTTCAGAGCCAGGGAGTGGTGGCAACCGTGAAGCACTTCGCGCTGAACAACCAGGAATACGATCGCCACGGTGTAAGTTCCGACGCCGATGAACGCACTATGAGGGAGATTTATCTTCCCGCATTTGAAGCCGCTGTCCGCGAGGCACATGCGGGCGCAGTGATGAACTCGTACAACCCCATCAATGGAGTCCATGCCACTCAGAATACGTTCCTTAATCAGAAGGTGCTGAAAAGCGATTGGGGCTTCGACGGGATTCTCATGTCCGATTGGGCAGCCACCTATGACGGTGTCGCGGCTGCCAAGGATGGCCTTGACCTGGAGATGCCGCGGGCCGCATTCATGAACGCGAAGACGCTGATGCCGGCGATTGAGCAGGGAATCCTGCCGGTCAGTGTGATTGACGACAAGGTGCGGCGGATTCTGAGAACCGCAATTCGTTTTGGGTTTCTCGACCCGTCCACTAATGCTGGACAATTTTCCCGTTATAACCAGCAGGGAATTCAGACGGCACTGGATGAAGCGCGCGAGGGTATGATCCTCGTGAAGAATGAAGGAGATGTTCTTCCCCTTGATTCAAAGGTCGTCCACACTTTGGCGGTGATCGGACCAAACGCCTGGCCTGCATTGAGCGGAGGCGGAGGAAGTTCGAACGTCACTCCTTATAGTGCAGTCAGTATCCTGCAGGGCCTGGGCGCGATCCCCGGCGTCAAGATTCTCTATTCACCGGGATTGCCGTCCCTTGACGATCTGTTTAATGAAACACAGTTCACATCGACGATCGACGCAGGCTCTGAAAGTCGGGGAGCCATCAAGCAGGAGACCTTCCCGAATCGCGACTTTACAGGGACGCCTTCGGTATCGTACGTGGACCACATCGCCAATTGGAAGCCGCTGGCCTGGAGTGAAGATGCGGGCATCAAAAAGAGCATTCGGTATACGGCGGTGTTCAATCCCGATGTGGACGGGAAGCATCTGCTTGTAGTGGCCGCTACAGCGTCAGATGCGTACAGCCTGAAGACCGACGGGAAAGAAGTGATGATGCAGGTTTCGCGGGAGAATCAGGGCCCCCA
>Ga0302281_10002587_pt1 | contig 12713 bp, 9 predicted proteins | sample III_Fen_E1_2_FD_198762 | JGI IMG/M metagenome (GOLD analysis project Ga0302281, IMG submission 198762) | Peat permafrost microbial communities from Stordalen Mire near Abisko, Sweden - III_Fen_E1_2 | ecosystem: Environmental > Terrestrial > Soil > Wetlands > Permafrost | place: Sweden: Abisko...
CAGATCACGCCGACCATAGCCCCAAACGGAACTTTTGGTTCCCCATATAGCCCGGTGCAATTCCTCGCGGGCGGGGGCAGCGGGCAAGTTACGTTCGCCGTCTCCACCGGCTCGCTGCCGAGTGGGCTCTCTCTCAGTGCCACTGGTTTGCTTTCCGGCACACCTACACAGACGGGAGTCTTTCCGTTCACAATCTCAGCTAGCGATACAAATCAAGACAGTGGCAGCCGTTCCTACTCGTTGACTGTAAATCCGACCATCAGCATCTCTCCCACGTCGGCGTCCGTCGCTGCCGGACAATCCCAGCAATTTACGTCCACCGTTTTAGGGGTTTCAAGTGTGGCGGTCACTTGGAGTGTACAGTCCGGCGGAGTGGGAGGAACGATTTCCAGCACGGGTTTGTATAAAGCACCCTCATCGGGAGGCATTGATACTGTCATTGCGACCGTCACCGCGTTTCCTGGCGCTTCTGCCTCTGCCACCGTGACGGTAGCCGCTGCAGCTCCTCCTCCTCTTATTTCCATAATCGTGCCGGAGATCATCACCACGACCGACGTTCCCGCATTCTTCGACATTCCGGTGAGCGAGTCCATCGCGGTCAGCGACCAGGTTGCGATTACTCCGCTGATTGGCATCGCCGGTGTGCCGGCTGCCGCTTACTCTGCCTCCAGCCTGGGATTCAACAACACTGCTCAATCCGTGCAATTCCTGACGGTTTCAAACGTTGGGCAGGCAACGCTCGCGTTTGTGGGCTCGTACAGCATCTCACTAGGCTTTAGTGTCGAAGCTATCCAGTGTTCGGACGGAACAACGACCATGCCGACTTCACTCCTCAGCGGTGGTCAATGCACATTCTCAATTACCTATGCGGGGACCTCGCCTAATGGCACTATCACCTTCACCGACAACGCAGGACTCAGTAGTCCCAGCAGTACTCCGGCGCCTCCTAATTACACTCAGACCGTTCAACTAAACGGTGGGGCCCCAACGTCGGTGCCGATTGGCCTCCCATCGGCAACGGTCACTATTCCAACCATCTATGAAGCGATTCAGGTTGCGGACACGCCGATCAGTTTGGCGGCGACTTCTGGGGTACGAGTCACCAGTTCGGGATTCTTATACAGTCGGGCTACGCATACGTTCAATGGAACCGTCACGGTGACCAACATCAACAGCTTCGCGATTCCGGGACCTCTGCAAGTTGGGTTTGCAGGGCTACCGGTGGGCGTAACTCTGACGAACGCCACCACGTCGAATGGAGGCATTCCATTTATCAGCTTGGCTCGTGGACTTTCGCCTGGACAGTCGGCATCTTTTACAGTTCAATTCAGCGACCCATCCAACCTGAGCATCAGTTTTTCACCGATCGTTCATTTAGGGGCTTTCTAACATGAGAGATACATCTTGGAAGGAAACAATCGCACGATATTCGTTGAAGTCTTTCTTGATTGCCGTGGTCGCAATCTCCTTGTCCGGATCAGCATGGGCAGGAACACTGTCATATCTCGTGACGATCGACACCTCGACGATCAATGGGACCTCGGGAAATCTAGATCTGCAATTCAATCCTGGAGCGCTTCCGGGCACACAGCTGGCTACAGCAACTGTGCAGGGATTCACTTCCGATGGAACTCTCGGAACTGCGGTGCTAGCCGGCGATGTGACTGGGGCGCTGCCCGCTACGCTTTCTTTCGACAATCAGGCCGCTTTCAATGACGACTTCCAAGCGATCACGTTCGGCAATGCAATTCAGTTCGATCTGGTTCTTTCGGGGCCAGCGGCGTTAGCTCCCGACGGCGTCTCAACTTCAGGCAGCAGCTTCGGCGTTGGGCTGTGGGACAGCACCGGCTTCAATCCGCTCTTAACATCGGACCCGAATGGCTTCGCGGCAATTGTGAATATCAACCTCGATGGAAGTGGAACGCCCACCACTGTTCCCACTGATGCTGGTGCTCCATCCGTGGTGACCATCATGCCGGAGGTGACCTCTCCCGTACCTGAACCGGACACCATACTGTTGTTGGGCACTGGACTGGCGGGAATGATCGGCATCGTTCGCAGGAAACTTCGAGTCTCAATCTCGGAGATGTGTAATTTATCGTAACTTCGCACGAGGAGTGCCCCGCAAGTGTGAAAAGAAACTGCTAACTGGTGCTCGTTGCTCTTCTTTTAACCTTAACTCGAAGGGGTCTCCCAATACCTGCCTCGCAAACGCCGGTGGTAGCTTCGTGGTCGAGCTCGGCCCGCGGCGCATCCCCACGCACAGGAGAGAGTACGTCATGCCGCTGTGTGTGGGGTCCTGGCTTTGATGCCGGGCGGAGCCTGGGTCGGCATGCAGGCGCAGACCGCGCACTTCGCTTGGGCGCAAACCGTTGTCGCGAGTGGCTTGAACTATCCCACAGGGGTTGCCGTTGACGGAAGCGGCAACATCTATATTGCCGATACTTCTAATCGCCAGGTGCTGAAGGAGACGCTTTCAGCGGGTAGCTATAACCAGAGCGTTGTCAACAGCTGCGGCGCTGTTGTTCTGTGCCGCCATCCATCTCGGCTCGTCTCCGACGGCGCTGGTCGTTCCCGACTTGATCGCGGCCGGGGCGGGAATATTCCTGCTCATCGGATTGTGGACCCCGGTCAACGGGACCGTAATTGCAGTGGCCGAAGGCTGGATCGCCTGCGTGCACACCGGCGACGCTCTGGTCCCCATTCTGCTGGCGATGCTGGGGGCAACCCAGGCAATCATTGGACCTGGTGCCTGGTCAATCGATGCCCGGCTTTTCGGCAGAAAGCACTTCACCATCCACGACCGCTAGCTACTCCAATGCCCCCTTAAAGTAGGGTTGCCGACGCATACGAGATACCCGGGTTGCAAGCCGACCATTTGGGGTTTCGACGAAAAGCGTCGCGCTGCATAATCTCTTTCAAAAGCATGGGAAGCTTTCCTATGTGGATCGAGGATAGAGGCTGCCGAGATGAGACTGTCTCACCGCGACTATCTCTGCTACAAGCTCCGGGCCCAAGCAAACAACTAGCGCATTCGCAATGAAGGAGTGGTATATGAGTCCTACTGCAACGTCCTTTGGGCAAGTCGCGAGTTATGGGGAGGCCGCCAGCTTAGTTCCTGGTGTGGTCTTCGGTACGCTGACGGCATCGATCGCTCATGAAGTCAACCAGCCCCTATCGGGCATACTCATCAACGCTGGCACCTGTCTGCGCATGCTGTCCGCAGATCCGCCGAACATCGACGGTGCCCTGCAAACCTTACGGCTTACGATCCGCGATGGAAACCGTGCCTCGGAGGTGATCGCCCGATTGCGCCTACTCTTCACGACGAAGAGCTCGGTTACTGAGCCCGTGGATTTGAACACGATTGCGCGGGAAGCGATTGCGCTGTCAGCGGGAGAAATTGAGAAAAACCGAGTCGTTGTATGCTCCCAGCTTAGCGATGATCTCCCGCTCGTCAGTGGAGACGCTGTCCAGCTTCAAGAAGTCATCCTGAACCTGATTCGCAATGCGGTGCACGCAATGCGCGGTGTTGAGGAGCGCCCTCGACAATTAACCGTCCGGACTGTGCGGGCCTTCGACGACCAAGTACGCCTATCCGTGCAGGATTCGGGGGTCGGTTTTGATGATCAGACTGATGAGAGACTTTTCGAGAGGTTCTACACAACCAAACCAGACGGTATGGGGATGGGGCTCTTCATCAGCCGCTCCATCATCGAGAGTCATCAAGGATGCATGCTGGCGACCGCTAACGATGGCCCTGGAGCTACGTTTTCATTTTCGATTCCATGCCCGGCGCGGATTGCAAAGTAAGGTAGCCATCCAATCCATTTGCTCGATCCTATTGACGCCGCTCGATAAGTCGGGACACGGAAGAATTGTTCGAAGAACACGTGAGGTGAACAAAATGACGAACCTATCGATGCACACGCCCCCTTCAAGCGATTCAGGCATCCGCGTTGAGAATACAGGTGATCTCAAGGCAGATGTTATATCCGAGGTTTCTCGCCTACGGATGATGCTTGCGGAAATGATGATCGAGAATCAACGGTTACGCAATAGTCTGCAAACTATCGGCAGTGGATCAGAAGCGCTGTGACATACAGCGTTATATCGCCGCAGGCGTCAAGGGCGGTCTTGATCCTAAGACCATTCGCAACCACTGGGGGACATTAAGTTTGATTTGGAACGCTGCCCTCGTACAGAAATATGTGGACGCTGTCCTGCCTAAACCGAAGCTGCCCCGCAGGCCAAGAGTGAAGGCAAAGTTTTTCACGCTTGCTGACGTTGCGAAGATCATCGCGGCATCGAAGCAGGAGACGCTTACCTTCTATTGGCTTGTGGCTGAGACCCGATTGCGTGGTGGCGAACTGGCCGGACTCAAACTGACAGACATTGACGGCGAAAGCCTGACCGTCAACCAGTCAGTGTGGGGCGGCAAGGAACAAAGTCCCAAGACGAACAGCTCGATACGGACTCTGGCGCTATCGCCGCAACTGGTGACCCTGCTTTGGCAGCAAATCGCAAGGCAGACGACCAAGAAGCACGGATACCTGTTTTCTTCCAAGAGTGGAACCCCAAGGGATATGAACGTCTATCACAGTCGCAAGATGGCGGTGTTGCTCAAGTCCTTGGGGATACCGCAGGCAGGGTTCCATGCCTTCCGGCACTTCAATGTGGCACTCATGGACGCCCAACGCGTTCCACTGAAGACGATCCAGGAACGGATAGGCCATTCGCTCACCGGGTCGTTCACGCTGGACGTGTACGGCGGTAAACCGGAATGGGAACCGAATCGAGAGGCTGCAAGGCTGATTGCTGAGGAGATTGAGAAGGCCGTTAAGCTGGTTGAGAGCAACAGAAAAACCGCCCCGGTAGGCGGCTTGTCTGAAGTTGTTGGGCAACTTATCGGCTATTGGAGAGGAAACCCACTCTGTTTCCTTTTGTAAGTCGTTGATCTAATTGGTTGCGGGGGTAGGATTTGAACCTACGACCTTTGGGTTATGAGTTCTGAAATGTGGGACTTAGCAGGCAGCCCGAGTAGCCGACAGGCACCACCGGGCACCGGGAGCGTTCCTGAGAAACTTGCGGGAATCAGGACGTTGGGTTGAGCCGACGACTTTCGCGTGAATTCTCTTCCCTCTTGCTGCGCCGGCTCCAGTTCATGGATGCGGGTGATGGTACTGGCAACTGGCCTACTTTCCAATTTCCAAATTGGAAATTATCACCTACAATTAGCTCATGCAAGGCCAGGACGTTGCTCTTCTCCTAAAACTCGCCATCCAGAAGGGGCCACAGGTGCTCTCCAAAGACCTGGCGGAAAGCCTCTTCATCTCTCCGTCAGAAGTGTCGAAGTCTCTGAAGCGGAGTGTGGAGTCAGGGCTGCTTCACGTCGCCAACGGAGAAAAGCGGATCAATCGGTCTGCGCTCATCGAGTTCCTGTCTCACGGATTCAAGTATGTCTTTCCACCAGCAAAGGGCTCTCTGGCGCGCGGTGTCCCGACGGGTGCGTCCGCTGAACCTTTGAAGTCACGCTTTCTAGATGATGGCGATCCTCCTGAAGTCTGGCCATATGCCGAAGGAAAGGTGCGAGGCATCGCGCTTGCGCCGCTGTACAAGGGAGCACCTAAGGCGGCGTTGCGAGATCCCAAGTTCTACAGCGTGCTTGCACTCTGCGATGCGATTCGCGGCGGTAGAACCCGAGAACGAAACCTCGCGATCGAACTGCTCGGCAAGGAGATCGATGCCTGATCCGAACCTGCCGCTGCTGGAAGATGCGGTCCACAAACTCGCTCCGTTTCTAGATGAGATTGTCTTTGTTGGCGGCATCACCCTGGGGCTGCTGATCACTGACAAGGCTGCCGCTCCGATTCGCGGTACGAACGATGTCGATGTGATCGCCGAAATTGTCACGTATGCGGACTACATCGCGTTCTCAGAACGGCTCCGCCAGGCCCACTTCACAGAAGATGAAGGCGAAAGGCCTCTCACTTGCCGGTGGCACCATGGTGCCCTGATAGTGGACGTGTTGGCACTCAACGAGGAAGTGCTTGGGTTCTCGAACATCTGGTATGAATCCGCGCTCCGTCACGCGTTCACAGTCACTCTGCCCGGCGGACAATCGATCCGAGTCATTACCGCACCGTTCTTCCTGGGAACGAAGATGGAAGCGTTTCGGGGACGCGGCAAGTTGGATTTTCAGACCAGTCACGATCTCGAGGATTTCGTTGCTGTAATCGAGGGACGAAATACTTTGCTTCAAGAGATCGCCGGGTCTCCGATAGAGCTTCGTCGATATCTGGCCGAGGCAGCAAGGATGTTGCTCGCTGAACCTCGGTTCCTTGACGTGCTTCCTGGATTCGTCTTGGATAACGAGCGGGTCCCCCTCATACAAGAACGGCTTGCTGAAATTGCACGGCAAGGATAGAAAGCCACCGATCTCATCCGCCTTCTCGAGGAAGTCCCTTTTGGAAACGTGATGTCGCGATTTCGCGTAAACCGAGGGTCGTCCATGCGGAGAGATCACCGGTTCCTGGCGCGTTCATTAGGACTAACGTTACTGGAGCGCCGCAGCAACCCGGCCTGAGGTCATTGGGCACAGCATCAGGTGCTGAAGCTATGGCAGAAGCAGGATGGGGAGCGGGCAAAACCAAGAGCGCACAGGCGATTTTGCGAGGCCAGAATTGTTCCGGCATGAACGCTGGTTGGGTTACCACTTCTGCTTCGGGTGGCTATGGTGTTCGACACGGTAGTGGGTGATAGCCTCGAGCGTTCCTGGCCCCTGCTTCGCGCAAACGGGCGTGCCATAACGATCGCTGGGGACGCCGAGAAGACTTCAGACGATCGGGTCAAGGCCGCATTCGTTATCGTTGAACCTAATCACCAGCAATTGTCTGACGTGGGACCTCTTTTCGAAGCCGGCTACCTACGCCCCTGTGTCGGCGCAACCGCTTCGCTTCTGTCTGCACCCGAAGAGTATCGCGGAGGACGAATCAGGTTGGACGCACGGCAAAATCATTATTCTGCCGTCATGAGCAGAATCTATCGGACGAAAGCGGAGCAGACTCTGAGCCTCTACTCTGAGCGCCTACTCGCCAGCTCCGACCGCGGTGCGGATGAGCAAGAGGCAAGCGGTGGAACCCCCCGCGTAATTTCGTGCGCGATCTCTTTTGCGCGCGAGGGTACGATCAAATCCTTCGCTGTAGGCCCTTGCCGCCGTGGTGACCCCTTAGAAGTGGTGACCCCTTAGAAATCGATATGGCCGGCGAACTGCCAGTCGCGGTTGCCGCTGCCCAGGTTGGTCTGGCCGAAGTTGGTAGCGTCGATGCTGGTGGAGGCGTACCCAAAGGTGACCTTGTTTTCGACGTTGAAGCAGTCAGCCTGGAAGGTGAACTTCACATTTTCCTTGATTGGGAAGCTCTTACGCACGCTGGCGTCGAAGTTGTGAGTTCCGGGAGCCCAGAGGTTGAACGGGGCGCGATCGGGAGCGTTGCCAATCAGGTAGGGGAAATTCTTCATGGACTGGAATCCGCCGGAGTTGATGTAGACGGGCGAGGTTCCTCCGGCGTAGAAGTTGCTGCCCAGGCTACCGTTCTGACGGACCGGTCCGCCGTAGTTGGTGACCAGGTTAGGAACACAGGTAGAGGAGAACTGCGAAGGATAAGTGCAGGTGGATGAAGTGACCTGAAGAGGCGCTCCAGAGTTGTACTGGAAGATGGACGAGAGTTGCCAGCCAGTGGTGATTGGACGAATGAAGGCAGGTCCTCCGGAGAAGCGCTTGCCGTTCCCGAAGGGGAGTTCCCAGACTCCGTAGATGACCAAACGCTCCTTCTGCGCATTGGACTGCCAGGTGCGGTCGATGCGGTTTGCGGCATAGGACTGGGTTGAGCCGACCACGACGCCTGTGGGCAGCGGATAGCCACCGCGGGTTGTGTCGACATCGCCGATGGCTTTGGCGTAGGTGTAGTTTACGTTGAATGTCACTCCCTGCCAGGTGCGCTGGGCAAGCATGATCTGCATGGAGTTGAAGCTGGTGTTACCAACATTGCCCCAGACATCGGAGATCCCGTTGTACTGAGGGAACGGGATCAGCGCCTGGGCGATGGTGGCGGACTTGCCAGAGAAACTCGCGTATGGCAGCGCGATGCCGGGAATGATGGCATTCGCCTGGGCGATGGTGGTTGCGGTCGCGGTCTGAGTGAGCAGGCTGCCAAGTGCAAGGTAACGCGGGTCGAGCTTGTCCGACCAGTAGCCGCGGACTGGACCGGGAACGAAGTGGCCAGCGCTGCCAACGTAGTTGACCTGGATGGTGGTGGAGTTGGTGAGTGCCCGCTGGATTCCGAAGCTGAAGTTATGGAAGTAGGGGACGCGCTGGCCGGTGACCGGGTCGCCATATCCGAGCGAACCGCCGTTGGCGCCACTGTTGATCAGGCTGGTGTATCCCGTCTGCTGCGAGGGGTCGGTGTTGGGCAGGACCGGCACTGCGCCGGGGAAGGAGCCAGCGCCATAGAGGCTGCCTGCGGAGATGGCTGGCTTGCCATCCCAGAAGAACGCGGCTGTCCCCTGCCCGTCGTCCGTCAAAACCGTGGAGCCAGCGAAACCCTGTTGGCTAGGACCGGTGCGGGCGCCGGAGTTATGGCCTCCCTCAGCAGCCTGGCGAGCGTAGCTGATGCCGTAAGATCCTCGGAAGACAGTCTTGCTGTTTGCCGAGAAGGCAAAGCCTAAACGGGGCGCCAAGTTCCCCCACCGGATAGGTACGTTGGAAGAACAGTTACAACTGTTGGCGCCGTGGCCGTAGAAGCCCAGAGCGCCCTTGTTGCCCGTGATGGGATTAGTGGCAGTGGGGTCAAAGTAAGAAGAGCGGTCACGGACCTCATGGAAGGGCGTCCAAATCTCCCAACGGAGTCCGAGGTTAACCGTGAGATTCTTATTCACTTTGTAGTCGTCCTGAACGTAGGGCGCATAGGTTTTGTAACGCGCGCCGGACTCAGGCAGCGAGGTGGTCTGGAGGGTGGAGGAGCCGACACTGCCGAGCAGGAAGCTGGCATAGGCGAGACCGGTATCGGCAGTCTCGATGGTCCCGGCTTGCTTGACGTTCGACTTAGGATAGTAGGCGGCGACCTCGGCGTTGGAGAAGCTGTAGCTCATGGGGAAGCTGGTGCTGTTGTTGGGATACTTGTAGTTGTCTTGGAGCCACTCCATTTGGCCGCCGAAGGTGAATGCGTGGCTGCCTCTGACCCACTGTAGGTTGTCGAGGAGCACGAAAGTGTTGACCACTTCGTTGTTCGAAACCGAGCCAGTGACGGCGTGCCAGGATTGCGGCGCGTCGAGGCCGCCGCTGAAGCTGATTGCGGGAAAGGTGCTGGAAGCCTCGCCGACGGGGAGGTTGGTCAGGCCCGCAGCGGTCGCGGTGTAAGGAGTGTTAAGGGTGCCATTGACATCAGGCGCGGCAAGACGGTTGAAGGCGTACTTGGCCTGGTTAACCAGCCGCGGAGTAATGGTCCACGTATGCTCAGCATCGGCGGTGATGGAGAACTGCGAGACATACTCGGTGGTGCCGTACGGGATAGGCAGCTTGGTGGTGTAGTCCGGTCCTATGGTGCCGTAGTTGCCGAGCAGGATGATTCCGGAGAGTCGCTGGGTGCGGTTGAGGTCGTAGTCGACGCGGCTGGCAGTCTTCCAGTAGTTGGTTCCCGTGCGAATGGCGGTGGAGAGGTTGCTGGCAATCCCAGGCAGGTTCGGTGCTGGAAGTGTGGCGGCGAGTGCCTTGGAGATGGGGGAGATCACGCCGGTCGGGATAACGTTGGGGGTAGCGACCCCGTTTTTCATGCCCATGAACTGATTGCGGCACGGAACGCCGCCGTTTGCTGCGGTGCAGGCGGCGGTAGTGGAGGGGTCATAGACGGGGTAGGAGTACTCAGTGAAATCGCCGGCACGGGCGAGGACAGAGGGCACGGTGTACTGGGTGGGATTGGGGGTCGAGTGGAAGAAGTACTTGTCGTAGGAACTGAAGACGAAGAGGCGGTTCTTGAGGATTGGGCCTCCACCGAAGGCTCCCCATTCAATCTGGTGCTCGACCGGCTTAACGGGAAGACCGGTGAGCACATTTTTGTTGCTGACTTTGCCTCCGAAGCCCCAGGTATCGAATATGGTGTTGCGGACAAAGGCGAAGGTGCCACCGTGGAAGTCATTGGTGCCGGACTTCACAACGTAGTTCTGGACGCCCTGGCCTTCAAACTCGACAGGCGAGCCCGAGGTTTGCGCCTGGAACTGTTCGATGGCTTCGGGAGCGAGCGTGTAAGCAACTGCGCGGTTGTCACCCTGCTGAATTGCAGCGGTAACCGGGATGCCATCGATATACACCTCATCGAGATATGAGGCCGAGCCGGAGCCGGAGAATTCGCCGGATCGACCGCCGCTCTGGACGCCGGGCATCAGGGTGACGAAAGAGGTCGGGTTTCGCGGGCCGTTGCTCATAGTGAGCGGGAGATTCGTGTACTCCTTCTGCTCCATGGTCATGTTGAGGGTGCCGTTTTCCGTTTCGAGGGCAGGCGGCGCGTCGGTGACGGTGATAGTATCGCTGGTCGATCCGAGTGTGAGTTTGGGGCTAAAGCCAACGGTCTGAAGGGCGTCTACGGTAACGTGATCCTGGAGGAGGGTGGCAAATCCCTTCGCGGTGACGGCGATTTTGTACTCGCCGGGAATGAGCGGGGAGATGAGGTAATAGCCGCTGCCGCTGCTGGTCCGCGCGGTCTGAACCCCGGTGCCAACATTGGTGGCGGTGACGACAGCATCAGGGATGACTGCGCCAGTGGGATCCTGCACGGTTCCAGAGATGGCGCCTTGACCGCCGATCTGGGCTGCTGCGGGAAGGATGGTGGCTAGGAAAGACAACAAAACTAGGGCCGGAATTCCGCTAAGAATAGCGCACCGAACTCTGTATAGGGAAGCGCTCATCGAACATCTCCTGATACTGGTACAACTCGGTTAGATGCCCGAGATAGAAATGGCGGATAGATATATTTTCAAATAGAAAACTATGCCTTTATTGAAACAGAACACACTTGCGTTCCCGCCGCAGTAAATAAGCAATCTGCGAAGGCACACTTTGCATGAAACTATTCGGCGGATGAGTTCTGCTACCGGTGGTCGAACTGCCTGATGACGATCTTCCCCCAGCCGTCCTGGTCTCTTCCGTAAAGATCTATGTGATCGACTTGGACGACAACCGACTTAGAGTCGCAAAACAAATTGGTGCGACTGTCATCGACCGTTCAGATGGGAAGGCCGCCGTACGAACATCGGCGGGAATTTTCCCGTTACTTTTCGCAGAAATCAGAGTTGTTACAGCGGAATGCCGAGATGCACTCTCAAATCGTCCAGACCTCTTTGGACGTATGTCAGTTCTTTTTGATATCGATCTTGCCTTTGCGCGGCTCTTACTTTGACTAGCCTTCTCGATATCGTGAGCCGCGTCCGCGACCGGCCATGTGTCCCGACTACCCATATTTGCTAGCGAGGACTTGCTCATTCGTTCGAGTCACCGAAAGCTGATCGTAAAGTTGATCTTCTTGGTCGTGCTTGAATCGAACATGCTCAGAGTTCTCGTTCTGGATTGGCGCCCGTGAACCTTGGCCCACATTCGGTAATCTGTGTCCCCTTCAAGCCGTTTGAAGCTGTAACGGCCATCTAGGCCCGTGATGTAGGACAGCACCCCATTTGTATCCACGTTTCTAACCTGGACGACTGCGCCCTTCAGGGGAACGCGATGCTGATCTGTAACGATCCCATTCACATCACGCGAGGGAGGTTGGGCAAACGCATTCGACTGATATACGACGCTCCAGCATGACGCCGAAATCAGAATCGTGCTGATACACCTGAGCGTTCTCCTCTTGATCGCCATCACGTCACTCTCTTCGTCCATCTCGCTAAGCCGATGAGCGCTTTGAGATATCCGTCGAAACACCTACTGCCTTGTATGATGCAGCCGGGGCCTTAGAGGAGTAGCTCAGCCGCCTGCGCGGCGGACTTGCCTCTACGAAGGAAGGGCGGATGCGTAGCAGATCATGGTCGTGGTAAGCAATCTGATGTTCGATCCTGTCAATGTGGTGCGCTCAGGGTACAGATCCGAAACCGTCACCCCTTGTTTGGGGTTCGCTTGTCGAGCCAGTAGTACCGCCGCCAGCAATTGACGCAGCGAACTGGCTTTAGTGCGAACACGGCAAGCACGCCATCGAGCGGATGCGACTCGGCAGCCAGAAATTCGATAGAGCTGCAAAGAGGACAGCTTCGCCGTGACCATAGTAGTCGCGGAAGGCGACTAGGCCACTTTACCGCTGCAGTGTCCATTTGGGCTGCTCCTCTCGATGGGACACATTTTCTTCAGTCCACTCACACAGGCATCTGGCGAACTGCCGTCGTAACGGCTAACCGAACGATGGACGGCTACGGCGAAGTCCGTCTTCCTTTTCGACGTTCAGGGGGCAGTTGCCAAATCGACTCATGCCGGTCTCCCTTGGCTTCTTTACCTGAGGAAGCAGGAAGCAGTGCAAGGAACCGCTTCATTTCTGGCCGTTCGACGGCTGGGAGGTTCTTCACGGCAAATCAGTAGTGGCCGAGGTCTACCCCTCACTGTGGACGAAACGGTTCCCAAAAGAAGGCCGCGATGGGGACGAGCAAGCTGCCTATGCCGTGGCGGCATGGCTGCAACG
>Ga0302281_10002598_pt1 | contig 12699 bp, 10 predicted proteins | sample III_Fen_E1_2_FD_198762 | JGI IMG/M metagenome (GOLD analysis project Ga0302281, IMG submission 198762) | Peat permafrost microbial communities from Stordalen Mire near Abisko, Sweden - III_Fen_E1_2 | ecosystem: Environmental > Terrestrial > Soil > Wetlands > Permafrost | place: Sweden: Abisko...
CTGAACTTTAGACAAGGTTGTGAGGGTTTATACGGGTTTGTAGGGTTTATACGGGTTTGTCGTGTTTATACAGGTTTGTCGGCCTATTACATCTGCCTACTTTTCTATAGAACTTTTTGGAATTTTAAGGATACCTTTATCATTAATCAAATGATTAATGGCTAAGGTCCGCGTAAAAACTGCCGGATCTTCCACAGAACTAATGCCGTAAAGGCACTGGTAGTCCTGCGAGCCTTCGTGCAATGTCTACAACCCGACAAACCCTGACCCAAATCATCTTAAGACATTGGCCCAATGAATACTAATTAAGCATTTAATGGACCTATCCCGTATCTCAAAGAAGAGTCCTCATGAAGACTCGCGCAAGACCTTATCGGCGATAGATTCCAAGACTATGGAGAATTATGACAGCTACTACGACTCCCTACCGGATAAAAAGAAGCTACTGACGCAGTTGATTAGAAAGAAGAACAGTTCTCGAACTAAGTATAGTAACGAGTACCATGAACTGTCCAAGAAGATAACGGAACTTGAACTCGAAATATATGACATCGAGAACAAGACCCACCAGATCAACTACCTGATGAAGGCGGCCTCCCATTTCCTGGAATACACCCAAACAGGTAGAGGAGCAATGGGAACAAGTACGACAATGACCAGAGGGATAACAGAGAGTGTTGGCAGTAACCTAGACAGCATAGACGAAGACAAGGAAGACAGAGAAGACAAGTATGAACCTGACAAATTCTTTATTACAAGAGACGGTACCAATAGGGGCAAGATATGTCAAGAATACGTCAAAGAGTGCTTGGGCGACGGCTATTCGTTGAGTACCAAGAGCAGTGAGTACGAGATAAATCAGGAGCTGACTTGCAGAGCCTGTGGAGTTGAAAAGTTGACCAACCCACGGGAATCGTACGCCAGTTGTCCCAATTGCGGTGAGATCAGCAAGTACCAAGATACCCAAAATAACAAAGGAGAGTACTCCGAAGAAGTGGAGGTATTGAGTCCATTCGCCTACAAGAGGATCAACCATTTCAAAGAATGGATCAGTACTCTGATAGGCCGAGAAGGATCTGGTCCGCCACAGGAAGTGATAGACGAACTACTACGTGAACTAAAGAAGGACAAGGTTGAAACCAGGGAAGAAGTTACTGAAGAACGTATAAAAGGCTACCTAAAGAAGCTCAAACATGCCAAATTGTACGAACACATCCCCTCCATCATCTTCAAAATCTGTGGAGTCCCTCCGCCGCAGATCAGTCCCCGTCTGGAGGCCAAACTGATAGAGATGTTCCAGCAGATCCAAACCCCCTTCGAGAAGCACTCCCCACCGGCCCGTAAAAACTTCCTTTCGTACTCATTCGTGATACACAAATTTCTTGAACTTCTAGGTCAAAAGCAGCTCCTTGATAAACTTCCATTGTTGAAGTCCAGAGAGAAGCTCTATCAGCAGGATCTTATCTGGAAAAATGTGTGTAGGGAAAAATCATGGAGATTCCTACCGTCTCTGTAGTGGATTGGTACCACGATAAACTTTATTTGACCGAATTCCAAAAAATTCTTGTCTTTAGCGAGTCCCTCAATCAAACCTGTCAAAGGATGACAACCGTAAAGGATTTCAAGAGTTATACCGATATCGAACATGTCAAAGCAAAACCGTCGATGTACATTGGAGCCATCCAAAACTGCAAAGAAGCCAGGTGGATCATAGAAGACAAGGAAAACACCTCCGAAAAGGAGGCCATTCACGTCGAAATCGATTCTAACCCAGGTCTAGAGCAGTGCATTCTTGAACTTATGACTAATGCGGCCGATCACGCCCAAAGATGCAAGACCTTGAAGGAACAAAACCAAGATGTCGAGCAAGTCAGTAAGATCAAGATCACTCTCGAAAAGGACAACATCTCTATCTACAACAACGGTCAAGGGATCCCTCTGGAGACCCACCCCGATACTAAACTGTACATTCCTGAGATGATTTTCTTCAACTTGCGTACTAGCAGCAACTACGACGACACCCAAAAAAGGACTGTAGGTGGTACCAACGGGGTAGGGGCTAAAGCGGCCAACATCTTCAGTGTCAAGTTCGTCCTTGAACTGCAGACCAATGGCAAAAAGTACTACCAGGAGTTTACCAATGGAATGAAGAACAAAACAGTACCGAAAATTACCAAGGCGACCACGAAGGGGGACTATACTAGGGTCACCTACTACCCAGATTTTGCCCTATTTGGTATGGTGGATTTTGACTCAAACCAAACGGCGACTCTTGTCAAGAAGAGGGTCTATGACCTATCGGCGGCGACTGGCAAGGAGATTACTGTTTGGTACACTGAGCCAGGCTCTGCCGAAGAAAAGGTGCCTGTCAAGGACTTTACTGACTACATGTCCCTCTTCATTGGCGATACCAAGAAGGTGGTTTATAAAACTGACCGCTGGGAGGTCGGATTTGCCTTGTGTCCATACGACCAAGCTACCCAAATTAGTTTCGTTAATGCGATCTGTACTGAAGAAGGTGGATCCCACGTTACGCACGTACTGGATCCAGTACTGACCAAAATCACAGCCGAACTACAGTCGAAGTCCAAAGGGGTGACCATCAAAAAGCAGTACATCAAGGACAACGTTATCATCTTTATCAAGGCCCTTATCGAAAATCCTAGCTTTAACAGCCAACTAAAGCGGAAGTTGGAAACTAAGGTCGGTGACTTTGGCTCTAGGTGCGATATCCCGGACGACGTGATCAAGAAAATTGCCAAACTGGGCATCTGCGATAACGTGATGGACATCGCAAAGGCCAAGGAAATGAAGGACGCAATGAAGAAGATAGACGGTACGAAGAACGTAAGGCTATCTGACATTAAGAAGCTGGAGGACGCCAACTTCGCAGGTACGTCAAAGGCGATGGAGTGTACATTGATCCTAACAGAAGGAGACTCGGCAAAAAGTCTGGCCCTAAACGGCATTACTTCGGCAGGCGGAAGGAACAAATGGGGGGTATTTCCACTACGAGGTAAGTTCATTAACATCAGAAACGCGACTGCAGCCCAATTGGTCAAAAACGAAGAGATCATTGCGGTGAATCGTATCATGGGACTCAAAGTCGGTATGACCGACATTACGAAACTGAGGTACGGAAAGGTCATGCTAATGACAGACAGTGACAGTGACGGATTCCACATTAAAGGTCTCCTAATCAACTACTTTACGTTCAATTGGCCAGAACTGGTCGAACAGGGACTACTTGAATGCATGATTACTCCATTGATCAAGGTCTTCAAGGGAAAGACTCTGTTGAAACAGTTCTACAACTTGAATGACTACAAAAAATGGATAGAGGACACAAAACCGACTGGTACCAGAGAGAAGTACTACAAAGGGCTTGGAACTAGTACCGCAGTGGAAGCAAAGGAGTACTTTACCGACCTAGCGTCCAACAGAAAGGAGTATAAGTTCAAGGAAGAAACCGATCTACCTATCATAGTCCGAACCTTCGACAAAAACCACGCCGACGCGCGAAAGGATTGGATTACTGCGTACCTAAAGAACCCTGAGGAAGTGGACTACACTAAGAAGAATATCCAGATCGACTACTTTATCAACAGAGAGCTGGTCCAGTTCTCGGTTTACGACAATGTTAGGTCCATTCCGAATGTTATAGATGGGTTCAAGCCCAGTCAACGTAAGATCCTGTTTGGGTGCTTGAAGAAGAAGTTGTTCCTGAAAGCAGACGAGTCCGGAGATATCAAAGTAGCCCAACTAGCCGGTTACATTTCCGAACAAACGGCCTACCATCACGGCGAAGTATCACTTCAAGGGACCATTATCAACATGGCCCAGGACTTTGTGGGAAGTAATGGCATCAACCTACTGTTACCAATCGGCAATTTTGGCTCTCGTCAAGGCGGAGGTAGTGACGCGGCATCTCCGAGGTACATTTATACTGCCCTCAGGTCGGAAGTGAGGATCTTGTTCAACGAGATGGACAACAAACTCCTGAACTACCTGGAAGAGGAAGGCAGCTCAATCGAACCAGAATTCTATGTACCTATCGTCCCAATGCTTCTAGTAAATGGGTCCACTGGCATTGGTACTGGATGGAGTACAAACATCCCGTGTTTTAAATTAGAGGACATTGTCCATAACCTGAAGTTGTTGATGAAGGACGAAGACGCAGACCTGCGGGATATGAACCCATACTACAGGGATTTCAAAGGGACTATCACCAAAGAATCCGACAATTGTTGGAAGTCCACTGGTCTGGTAGAATACATCGACAAGAACACAGTAGAGATTACAGAACTACCAGTCGGTATGTGGAAGGAGGACTTCAAGGAGTACCTCGATAAGCTTATTGATTCTGGTTTGATCAAGTCTGTGGTCGTCAACGATAACGATAAGAATAAGAACCTGAGTACAGTGTGTTACCGTGTAAAGCTGATAGAACCTATTACTAAGGAGGACCTGTCCGGTTTGATCGAGTTCTTCAAGCTTGAAAAGAACATCAACGGGACCAATATGGTTGCCTTCGACGAGAAGAACGAGATCCAAAAGTACGGTTCAGTCGAGGATATCCTCTGGACTTTCTATAAGTACCGCTTGAGTTTTTACGTTAAGCGTCACGTCTTCATGACAAAGACATTGGAGGACCAGATAGCCAAAGTGTCAGAAAAACTACGGTTCGTACTTCTGATCATTGACGATAAGATAGTGGTATTCAAGAAAACCAAGTCAGAAATCGCCAATGAACTGACCAAGCACAAGTTCGAAGACCAGACATATCTACTGGCCATGCCTCTGCACAAATTTACTAGGGAGGAGGTAGACCTCCTGAAGAAGGAGTTGTCTGAACTAACGGATGAGCTCAAAGTACTAAAGGGCAAAACAGAGAAGGACTTGTGGATGAGCGACCTCGATAAGCTTTCGTTAAAGTGAGCCGCTTTCGTTAAAGTGAGCCGCTTTCGTTAAAGTGAGCCGCTTTCGTTAAAGTGAGCCGAATGAAATGTTTGTTGTAAGTAAGGAACGTCGGCAATGTCTGCTTCAGACGAAGACGAACAGAAAAAACTCCTGAAAATGGATATAATTAGCAGAGCACTGGACGACGGTTGGACAGTGAAGAAATCGAGTTTAGGGCCTAAGACTTTCGAGTTTACTAAACATCAACAGATGGAGGACAGTTATAAGGGGTTAGTCATCTTCAGTAAGCCCAACGCCGCTACGTTGTCCGAAGACATTCAAAAGCACTTAGATAACGTCAATAGAAGCAGTGGACCGGACACACAAAAAGACGCCCCAAAGGGTAAAAGGTCAGTATCCACTCCGATAATCAAAAACTGAACGGCCTTAGTCGGCGAGGATCATTGCCTGTAATGACACGATGACCACTAAGACTATCTTCATGAACGAAGAGTCTGACGAGGAGGCCCCAAATTGCGGGAATTCTGAGTGTTCTGGGGATGGCCAAAGAGGACAAGACAGAGAACAAGACCATCCCTACCAAGAGTACTCTGACTACGAACCGTTGCAGTACTCGGTGAAAGAGCCAGACCCCGCGGAGTCCACCAAATTGGTCAAAAACAAGCCAAGAAGTGTATCCGTCGACTCTGAATCGTCGGACATAACTAGGAGACCAAATTTCAAATGTGGTTCATGCAAAAAGTCCTTTCTACTAGACCGAAACCAGAAGATGATCCGCTGTTCATTTTGTGGTTACAGGATACTCTTCAAACTGAGGACTCGAACCAACGTGACGTATAAGACCGAGTAGTCAGTCCACTAGTCTTTTCTTGAATTCTCTGAGGAAGGTATTGACCTTCTTTGGGTCCGACGTCATATTAGCAAGTTTGTAAGCCTGTACTGGATACATAAAGACCTTCATTGTCTTTTTGAAGTCATCTATGTTGCCTACGAACTTGTTCCCTTCGAAGTATATTTGTATCAATATCTTCAGTGCCATACTCTCCTTTTCTAGTAGAGCAAAGTCCAATTTGTCGTCCTTATGAACCGTCAAATTACTTGACGGATAGGTCAATTTGTCCAGTTTGGCACTTTGACCCGCTCCACTTTGGCCTATAATACCAAGAGGACAGATCGTGCCGGTGGTATTGTAGATGTCCTCCATTGTATCCCAGCTTTGATTTTCGAACGCGTAGTTTATCATCTGTTCAGAAAAACAACATGTCTCCGCAACCCTTGAACATAGTTCCATGTCATGGGGTCCGACCCCAATAACGGATGGGTAGTTATGAAAGACGGTTGAGTTTGTATAGAGTGACGCACGTACTAGACGCGAGTCAAGTGAATTGTCTTGATCTGCGCAAAATCTCACACTGGTGAAGGTGTCCAATTCCAGGTCCTTTGACCAACTGGCGACCTTCTTAATATTGACCTTGGTCTTTAAATATTCCAATCCATCCATTACGCTACCTACATACCTCAGGTCAAAATTGGAGTTCTCTATCACCTTTTCCAGTGCACTCTTCGAAATTTTGTCAGACGAAAAGTGTCTGATCAGTTCGGCCGTGCTGGGGTTTTCGAACTGAATTTGTAGTACACACTTGGGCACTTCTCTTTCTGTACCCACAGAGCGATCGGTACTTGTCATCAGTATCGGTAGGGTATTTTTTGAACCCACTACGAACTTGAAGAAGTCCGATTTTTGTGCAGAGCGAAGTGCGGTATCTACGTCGCGTATGATTACTGCTTTTTTGCCTGACCCTTTCTGTTGAAAGATCTTTGCAAACCCCTTGACTTCGATTGATAGTAGCAGATTGTCGAATATGTCATCTGTCTCATAGTCCGAATCGTATGTCAGATTGGCATAACCTGCCTTCTTCAGGCACGCCTTTATTAGGGTCATCTTACCACAGCCTATATTACCTCTAATTAGTATGGCTTTGATTGGGTTAGACGTTCCTACTTTGTAGCCAAGTAAGAACCCCAGTATGGTCTCAATGTTCTGTTTGTTCTTGAAGATCTCGGTGATGTCCCTGGAGTTGTCCTCTACCTTCGGTTTTTTGAACTTACTGTTCGAAAGCCCTCCAGAAAAGGGGTTTATCTTCGTTTTCAAGCTGGCCTTCTCGAGGTCATCTGCCAATTGTCCGACTTGATCGGAGTCAGACTCAGACTCAGACTCCGACATCGTCGTATTGACGGGTGATCCAACAAGGACAGATAGGCTCGTCAATTAATTGGTTTAAAGAATGCCCTAACACATAAATGTTCAAAGACATCATAGAAACTATCGCCAAAGAACTTCAGAACGAAAGGAACCAAGAGCACCTATATACCGTCATTGAACCACTGTCATACCGAGTTAAAACTTCCTTTTGGGTGGTGGTGGTGTTACTTATACTGATGGTAGGTAACCTTATCTATTCGAACATCCTTCTGTCTGAAGTTGTCAAGAACGGCAAGAAGCCGGCATTGACCAATTAGGTCTTCGTAAGTTGGCAGGGTTGGCAGGGTTGACAGGGTTGGCAGGGTTGGCAGGGTTGGCAGGGTTGGCAGGGTTGGCAGGGTTGGCATACAGTGCAAAAAGGCCTACGGCCCCTATGGCACACCGCCGACAAACCCTTTTTAGAGGACCAATTCGCCTTAAGTCCATGAAAAAGGGTTTGTCGGCGGTGTGCCATAGGGGCCGTAGGCCTTTTTGCACTGTATGCCAACCCTGCCAACCTTACGAACTCACGCAATGTCTACCTTGTAGTAAATGCTAATTGTTGTGCAATGGGGCCGTAGGCCTTTTTGCACCTATTTACAAACCCAGACAAAAATGTGCCAAATGGCCTACGGCCCCATTGTACAACAATTAGCATTTATTACAGCGACGACGAAGAAGTACTCCACAGCCTATCATACGCCAGACAATTCATGTGAATGGAAGAATGAACCACTTCACAGGAATGATTATTAATTGACGACATATACAGGGGTCGAACCTGCGACTTTTTGATACCACAGCCAAAGGCCGTAACAGTCAAACGCTCTGCCAACTGAGCTAATATGTCAAACTACTAGGATCTAAGTCCTTAAGACGTTTTCAATACTAGTTACAACACTCAAATCTAGGCACGTCTCAATCCCGAGATGCCCATGCTTCCACCGGCACCCAGACCATAGCCGCCATACGGTCCCTCAAACTCGAGGAGCGACCCTGGGGATCCGCCCCCAAAAGCCCCGAAAGCGTGGCTGCGTCTGTGTCTACGTCTGTGGCGTCTGTGGCGTCTTCCTCTGCGGCTTCCACGTCTGGACCGCTTGCTTCCACGTCTGGAGCGTCTGCCTCTGCGGCTTCCACGTCTCGAGCGTCTGTGGCGTCTGCCTCTGCGGCTTCCACGTCTGGAGCGTCTGCTTCCTTTACGGCTGCCTTTACTAGATCTGTGAGATCGGCGTCTGTGTCTCCTACCGAAACTAAACGACATTCTTTTTAATAGGTACACAGAAAATTTTTGAGCCAGATCTCTAAGTAAACGGATAAAATATTGGCACTCAGAAATGACCACGGTCTATTTAGAGTCCTTGGCTATTTGTCTTATTGCGGGGATAGTCATGTCCATCTTTTCACTAGTATTGTTGTTAATTTCACTTTTTAGGCCCATTCATGTTAGTATTGTGTCCGTGTCCGCAGTGATATCTATAACGTTGATAATCGTCCCGTTGATCATCTTATCGGAATCGAGCTACTTCTATCCTAGGATAGGCTATGGCTATTTCGCAAATGTCAATAATGCACTGAGGTTTACGCACTCTCTCGGTAAACCCCTAGTTATAGACAACTTCACCAATATCGTCACAAAAAACCCCCCTGGACTTGTGGTCAAACCAGCCAACAACCACTACAACAACCAATTGAATTACGTCAATGGCGAAAGTCCTTACTTGGCCGTGCTTGGTCCGATGTTACCTAAAGCATTAAACCTGGACGAGCACCGATCTGCTAGTCATTACGAAAGTAAGAATTTACCTCAAAAGAGACGCGGACTAAACGAGGCCTTCCATAAGCACTACGCAGTGGATCCGAAGATCATTAGCATTACTTCTAAGTACGACGACGCATTCAAGAAGGGAGCAATTGGAGCCCATATTAGGTTTATTGGGCACTACACAACAAGCCCAAAAAGTGACGGACCTGACCTAAACTTTGAAAATCAGATCAAGGCCTATACGGACTACATCGATAAGTCTGAGTACGAACGTGTCTACTTGGCAACTCACCTTAAAGAGGTAGAGAAGATCTTCAGAAAGAAGTATGGTCACAGATTGATCATATACGAGCACTATAGAAACCCAGACAAAAACAGTGACTGGACTTCCAACAACCTGGCTCAAGTCGAGGAGGATACCAATGTACTGATAGACATGATTCTGTTGTCTAAGTGTGCTGAGATTGTCGGAGGGCCAAGTAATGTATTCTACGCAAGTCTGTGGTATAACCCTGATCTAAAGTTCCACATACCAGACATCCTCAAGACAACTGTATGTGGTTAGTACGTGACTGAAAGGCCCCCGCCGGCGACCCCCTCGTGATCTCGTTTGGGTCGGAGGGTCCATCGCGGAGGGGTGCGCAGAGCCTTTACGGGGTGGTCGTACTGGGAAGCCCGGCAAAATTCGCGCGTGTCCGGTCGTAATCAATTGATTAATGCTAGACATGCTCTTAAAATTTTGAAAAGTTCTATAGGGAAGTAGGTCTATGTAGGAGGTCTAGTTAGACCCAACTACTTGAGTGGAGGGTCCGGAGAAATTTACGCGGACCTCCTCCATTAATCAATTGATTAATGGCGGAGGTCCGCGTAAATTTCTGAGAGGTTCCTAGGAAAAGCACTGGAAGTGTCCGGCGCAATTGTACCGGTAGGGCCGTAGGCCGAATGTACTGTCGAAGAGGCCCGGAAAAGTGATTAACGCCAACTCGGCGAGTCAAAAAATTTAGGATAGGGTCATTAATCACTTTTCAGACTTACCGCATACGCGTAAATTTCCGGACCACCGCCCACAGTAATTGGGCTACCAACTATGCCTCTTACACAAACCACTACTTCCCTACCCTCGCTTCGCCTAGAACTTTTCAAAATTTTAAGGATAGGTCACTCATTAATCACTTTTCACGATGGCCACGTTCGTTTGAAAACTGCCGGGCCAGCGACCCAAATGAGGTCGCTACGACACTGCGAAATCTGAGGTAGGGTCTCAGTGGCGAGGTCCTACAACATAGACGAAACCAAAAGGTTTTGGAGCCTACTCAGAGTTCATCCAAAGTCACCAATTAAAACATTGTCGAAGGTAAATTCGAAAGGATGGGGATTAAGGGCTTGAATAGATTGATCAACCAGTATGCAGCGTCAGCTATAACACAAAAACACATAAGCGAATTCTGTGGAAGTAAGGTCGCCATTGACAGTGAGATTCTTATCCATAAGTATAGGTCTACCGAGTCCAAAAATTCACATATCTTCGGCTTTCTTAACAACGTCTTTTGGCACCTGGAGAACGGGATAGTTCCAATCTACGTATTCGACGGATGCCCAAGCATTGCGAAACAAAACAATGTACTTACCAAACGATTTACCTACAAAGAGCAGATCTGTCGCAAGGTCGAAGAACTAGAAAACAAATTCGTTGAGCAACTGGATAGCATCGACAAGAACGAAGTCACCGAACCTGGTTCGCAGATTATCCTAAGTCCCGAACTGAACGATACATTGGACCAGCTATTCAAAATACAGCGCAAAATGACCTTCATGACTGTCGGCAAGAACCACCACAACGAGTGTAAGTACCTACTAAAGCTAATGGGAGTACCCTTCATAGTGGCAAACGAAGACGCCGAGGCGTTCTGCGTGACTCTGCAAAGAAAGGGAATAGCCGACTACGTCTACACAGAGGATACTGACGTTATACCGTACTTCATTGCCAGTATGGAATCGGACGAAGATCCTGCCAAAAAGGAGTTTGACCCTAAACCCATCAAGGTCCTTCGCAAGGGCTACCTAAATTCAATGGTCACTGTAATAGACGTTAATGAGATCCTAAGACTAACCGGTTTGAGTCCGAAATCGTTCGTTGATATGTGTATATTGAGCGGTTGTGACTTTTGCACGACATTGCCAAAAATACCTCCACAGAAGGCCTATAACTATATGCAGGCATACCAATCCATCGAAAAATTGAAGGAGGTAGGGATATCCATACCAGATGACTTTAAGTACCAAGACGCCAGAAACATATTCTTCAGAAGCCACGACGAGATTAGTAAAACACTTGAATTGGGGACAATCAATACTGAAGACATGAAGATGTATCTACAGGAAGAAAGGGGTCTGAACCCTTATCCGATCATAGAGAAGTATCACAAAATTCTAAGTGTTTACCGGATTAAGAGTGGTTGTTGAGTCATCGTCATCGACGAACAAACATGCCCCATTGGCAAGTGATGACGGCCTTTCTTCAGAAGGGTCGTCTATAAAGAGAAAGTCCGGCGTCGACTTAGGTACTTTGACAGGGAAGAACTTGTCATAGTCTGGGTGAGTTGTAATGTCCTTAGTTCTCCAGAGCTGTACCAAGGCCCAAAATTCCTGTAAAATCGGGAAATTCTTGTCAAACCACTCCTCGTCTCTGTATACCCTAACCATGTTCATTTCCATAGTTTTGCCAGGCATACTTGGTATATACTCTATAAAATCAGTAACCTCGAGGTCGAGTATGAACATGTTCAGCTGTACTTGAGGGAAGTAGTATTCAGGTATCTGACCATGTTTGATCTTCCTCCTTAGAGGGCACTTTACTTCGACCTGAGCCAATACAGATTCGTCTGTCATGACTTTATCGGTGGAGATCCCATCTGGCGAACCACCTAAAAAGTGGTAGATCTCATTGATGTACTTCCTGCTAGAATCCCTAGTAGCCCTGATTGGATCCAAATCGGCGAAGGAGACCATACCAAATATATGGTTCTCCTTACCCATGATGTGTTCATACTTTCCAATGGCCTCGTCTTCATACTTTTGACCATGTATAGTGCTTTCATTGCCCTCAAATGAGCGACCAGCCCCGCATTTTTCAAGAAGAAGTTGGGTCGGTTTCTTGTAAGGATTAATACCAAGTGCAGTAGCTGCGTCACTTGACGTTAACTTGTTCTTTCTCTGTTGAAACCACATCTCTGACTTCTGAGGGTGATTAGGTAGTGCTTTCAGGAAGGCCAGATGGTCTATGGATTTATTCATCGGATTGGGTTTAGCGATATTTTCTTACAGTGGGTTATGATTAAAAATTAAATAATTGGGCCGGAGGGCCATATTTTGCGGATACGTACTGGGTTCTTCTGGACCCTTACAAACCCGTTGCAATAGGGCCGTAGGCTAATTGCAATAGGTTTATACTACTTCTAAGACAGTGTCAATCGGCCTACAGACTTTTGTCAACTGTCAACCACGAGGGTTTACTGATTGTTCAAACGTTGCTATATGATCACTAACTAACTCACCTACCTGATTGTTAAAAATAAATTGAACAACAAACGATTTGGTAAAGACATTGACGTTAAAGACCAATTGAAAAAATTTTACAAGGAAGTCGGTAAATACAAATTAGAAGATATCATCTGCATAGACGAAACAAGTATCAAATCACTTGAAAAACGACATCATTGTTATAGTGAATTAGGTAAGCGTTGTATAATTAGAACTCAGTCGCAAGAAGTATTCA
>Ga0302281_10002599_pt1 | contig 12692 bp, 1 predicted proteins | sample III_Fen_E1_2_FD_198762 | JGI IMG/M metagenome (GOLD analysis project Ga0302281, IMG submission 198762) | Peat permafrost microbial communities from Stordalen Mire near Abisko, Sweden - III_Fen_E1_2 | ecosystem: Environmental > Terrestrial > Soil > Wetlands > Permafrost | place: Sweden: Abisko...
TACGCTTTCGAACAGCGACACCATATATGTAATACTGTCCTCGAGCGCGGCCTGCGCTTCGGCGCCAACAGATACTTCGAACAAAACGGTTATGACAGTGAACCCATCGCCATCGGCGAATGCAGGGAGCGGTACGGGCATTTGTACCGGCGCATCGGCCTCGATCGGTGCGTCATCTGTCACGGGCGATACGTATAGCTGGGTGAGCAGCCCGTCGGGATTTACTTCCACTGTAAGCAACCCGGCGGTATCTCCTACAGCAACGACAACTTATACATTGACCGAGACGGTCACGGCGACCGGCTGTACGAACAGCAACAGCGTAGCGATCACGGTGAACCCGGTCCCTGCGGCGGCGGCGGGCAGCAGTACTTCTGTCTGCAGCGGCGGTTCGGCCACTATCGGTGCGTCACCGGTCACGGGCGATACCTACAGCTGGGTGAGCAGCCCGTCTGGCTTCACCTCCACCGTATCTAACCCATCGGTATCCCCTACAGCAACGACAACTTATACATTAACGGAAACGATCACTGCGGGGGGCTGCACGAACAGCCACAGCGTAGTGATCACGGTGAACCCTGTTCCGTCAGCGAATGCGGGCAGTAACCAGTCCATCACGAGCGGCGGCACGGCCACTGTCGGCGCGTCACCGGTCACGGGGGATACATACAGTTGGGTGAGCAACCCGAGCGGTTTTACCTCGACGGCAAGCAACCCGTCGGTAACGCCTACGACGACCACGACGTATACCTTAACAGAGACGATAACGGCAACGGGCTGTACAAAATCGAATTCCGTAGTGATCACGGTGAGTGTTCCTGCGGCGGCCCTTGGGCTTTATTACGATGCGGACTCATCGCATTCGAGCGCGGTAGGGGGCACTGGGGTATGGAACAGGTACGCCAAGAACTGGCGCATCGGTTCCCCGACGGGTACTTTGACGGCATGGATCGACAGCAGCAACGCGATCTTCACGGGCACGGCGGGCACGGTGACCCTTGGCAGCGCTTCGGCCAAACTGAGCCTTGCGGTGAACCGTTTGATCGTGAACACGACAAGCGGCGCCAAGATCACATTCCTTTCGGGCAGCGCAGCGAGCGGGGGCGACACGCTCAACAAGATAAGATTAGTAAAAGACGCGATCATCACCAATAACAACAATACGACGGCGACCATCCAGTTTGACATGGTTGTCACGGGCGTGGACTGCAATGTATATGACAGTTTGACGACCACGGCGAGCAATATCAATTTTGGCCTGAGCAAGACCTCGACGTTCACGCCGATCACGATCACGGGTAACCTGAACCTTTACCAGGGGCATGATGCTTTTAACGTCAATATCATCAGTTGCCAGAACACGGGCACGGTGCGCGCCTTCCCGGCGACGGCCAATATCCGCTATGTAGGCAATTACGCTGGTTTTGTATGGAAAGGCAGCCCTACGCTGGCCATCAGCGGCAACGTGGTGCTGAACCCTAACAATATAGCGACGCCCCAGACATTTTTAGCGATCTTCGGCGCTTCGGCCAACCTTGGCCTGACGTATAACGGCGTGATCTCGGGTTCGGGGACGATCTTCTGGCAGAACGGGAATACGACGGGCGGCCAGGGTGCGATCACGCTGGGCGGCAAGTCGACGTATACGGGCGACTGGTATATGGCAGACAATTCGCCGGCGGGGGTAGTGACGGTCAAAACCGGCAACGCGCTTCCGTCGACCTGTAATTATATCATCGGCAATAACGGCACGACGCAGGGGAGTTCGACGCCATCGTACACGGACCTTCACGGTTACAGCCAGGTCCTTGGGTCAGTATCGAACGGCACGGCAATGACAGCGGTAGTTGGCGGTATCACGAATACGACGACGACACGTTCGGTATTAACGATAAAAGGGAGCAAGAGCACGGCTGTGCTTTACCAGTCGGCGATCGGCGTGGGCCCGAGCGCATATTTCAATACAGGGGTAACCAATTACGACAGTATCCGCCTGGTCCTCGACACGGCCAATACCGGCAAACTGACCATTGCCTACCCATCGACGTATAACGGGGGCACGTATATCAACGGGGGCACGCTTGCCTTATCGGGTACGTATACGTATAATTCATCGCGGATCGGCGGCAACAACCGTATCCTTAGCACGGGCAGCATCAGCCTGGGCGGCGGCACGCTTGAGCTTGACACGATGAGCCAGCAGGCGCATGACGTGACGCTGATCAACGGCAGCATCACGGGCACCCGCGGGACATTAAACACCTCCACTTATTATAATTTCCAGAACGGCACGGTTACGGCCAACCTTAGCGGTTCGGCGCCATTGGTGAAGACGACCACGGGCACGGTTACGCTTGGGAGCGGCGGTACGCTTTCGGGCCTTAACTCGTATACGGGCAGCACGCTTGTAAAAGCAGGCACGCTGGTAGTGAACGACTCTATCGGCAGTTCTAGCGCGGTAGCAGTCCAGAGCGGGGCAGAGCTTCGCGGCAACGGCACGGTCCTTGACACGATCGGTGTACAGGGTACGATCAGTTCGGGCACATCCACATCGCCGTCGGCGCTTCATACGGTAGGCCAGACATGGTATAACGGGGGCTCTTACCTGTGGAATATCACCAACGCGACGGCAGCCTCAGGGACAGGTTATGACCTGCTGAACCTGAACGGGGGCCTGACGGTCAAAGCCGACAGCACGGTTAAGTTCACGATAAAATTAAACACATCAGGGGCGGTAAGCAATTTCAGCCGGGGGAACACATATGCCTGGACGATAGCCAGGACGACGGGTGTCACGGGTTTCAGTGCAAAATCATTCATCCTTGACACGACAAATTTCACATTGAATAACCCGATAGGGGGCCACGGAACGTTCAGCCTGTCCCAGAGCGGGAACAATATCGTGCTCACTTACACGGGCGACAACGCTTCGCTGACGGTGAACCCGTCGAGCCTTGCCTTCCCTGACGTGGTATCGAACAGCGCGTCGGTGGCAGGTAGTTTCACGGTATCGGGTGCGCATTTATCCCCGTCTTCCGGGAGCGTTCTTCTGACGGCGCCATCGAATTTCCAGATATCGGTGAGCAGCGGCAGCGGTTACAGTTCGAGTTTATCGTTAAGCTACAGCGGCAGTACGCTGGGCAGTACGACGATCTATACCGAGTTTACGCCGACGGCGTTAAAATCGTATAACAACGATACCATCCATGTCACGGGGGGCAGCACGTCTTCGGTAGAGAAAGTGAGCGGCAACGGAATTGCGGCTTATCCTTCGACGCAGTCGTCGGTCAGTTTCGGTACGATCACCGACACGACCATCACGGTAAATCTGAGCGGGGGCAGCGGCAGCAAGCATTTGCTGCTGATCAACGCCTCGGGCCCGGTAAGCGGGTCGCCAACGGATACGATTACTTATACGGCCGTCAGCGCGTCTCCGTTCACTGGGGCGGGCGTGATAGGGACGGGCAATTACGTGATCATCGCCGGCACGTCAACGAGCGTGACGGTAACGCATTTGCTTCGCGGCCATACTTATTATTTTGCATCATATGACTATAACGATTCGAACCAGAGCGATGCGGCCGATTACAATACGACGGCCCCGGGAACGGGGAGCGCGTCGACGCACGTGAACACGTATACGTGGAACGGCGGGTCGGGTGCTTTCGGCACATCCTCGAACTGGACGCCATCGCGTACGACGCCGGACGCGACGGATATATTACAGTTCAACGACGGCGGTACCGATTCGGCTTCGGGCGTGAGCACGCAGACGATCGGGCGGCTTTTAATAACCAACAGTACGGGCGTGACGTTCTCGGCCGGCGGCGCGGCAACGCTTTCCATCGGGGGCGGTTTAACGAGCCCCGGCATGGACCTTGGTTCAGGGTCTTACCTGAATTTAAAGGGGTCGAACGTGGTGACCATAGCGGTATTAAGCGGGACGACGGCGACGATCTACGGCAATATGTTATTTGACAATGCGGCCCACCAGTTAACGGGCATAGACGCCTCGAGCGTAGTATTCGAGAGCGGTTCCCTTTTTACAGCAGGCAGGAACGTAGGTTCCTCGGCGACGGTATTCGGCCCTTCGACGGGGCATGCCAATTCGGTATTGTTCAGCGGCGGTTCCGAGTATATCAGCATGGGCGGCGCAGCGCCTTTCGCGTTGTCGAAACCGGGGACGATCGTGGTATTCAGCCACGGGAGTTTATATTCCGAGCAGCAGAACAGCAATATGGATTTCAGCGGCCGCACCTACGGCAACGCGGAGATCAATTACGCCTCATACAGCCAGAGCATGGGCGGCCCTGGCGCAGGCGTGGTAGACAGTTTCAACATCATATCGGCGACGGCGGTGGACTTCGGTGCATCGAACGGGGGGATCGTGATCAACGGCAACGTGCATATTCCTTCGGGCCTTAGCCTGACCTATAATATCAGTACGCCCCAGGGCGGCCTAACCTTCGGTGGCAGCGGCACGCAGCAGGTCTACGGCGGCGGCAGCCTGACCACGGTGAGCAATATCAAGGACAGTATCGTGAGCGGTTCGAACGTAGTGATAAACAATGTAACGTTTACGCCTGCGACGACCGTAGCGGTATCGGGCAGTTTAACGATAGGCAATAGCGGCCAGCTGATCCTGGACAGCACGCACGTTATCCGCGGCCCGGGTATATTCGCGATGGGCAGCGGTTCGTTCATGCAGGAGCCCAACCCTGGCGGGGTGAGCGCGAGCATCACGACGACGGGGTCCAATAAATACAGTATAGGGGCATCCTACCAGTTCAACGGGCACAGCGCTCAGAACGATGGTTTTTCATCAGCGGGCGTAGATTCGGCGTCGGGCATCACGATCAGCAATATCAGTTCCGGGGGCTTGACGCATAACGGCACGGGGCTTAACAGGATGTATATAGGTGGCGTTATCCAGTTAAACAGTTCGCTGAGCACATATATCATCCAGCAGGGCCAGCGTTTTGAGAGCAACGGGAGCGGGAGCCTGGTGAACGAAGGTCGTATAAAGATACTTGACAGCGCTGGATTCAGCGGCGGTGCCAACAGCGCTTTTGAGAATTTCGGGAGCGGTTCTTTCAGCCTTGGCAGCGTATCTACGATAGAATACGGGGGGTCAGCGCAGGCGCTGACCGGCCAGGTAGCGTATCCGAACCTGGTGATATCGGGCACGGGCAGCAAGACGGCCAGTGCGGACATCACGGTGGACAGCACGCTTTCTTTCAGCAGTTCTAACCTTGTGGTCACAGGGGCAAACAGGATCATCCTTGCGCCTGGCGGCAGGATAACAGGGGCCGGCACGGGCAGGTACGTATACGGCAATTTGCAGCAGAACGTGCCTGCGGGCACACTGGTGAGCCGTGTCTACGCGGTGGGCGACGGATCGGAATACCTTCCTGCGCAGCTGAACTTCAACGGCGTCACGACAGGCGGCAATATAACATTAAGCAGCAATGCAGGGCTTGACCCGCATATAGCATCGTCGTGCATCGACACGACCAGGGACGTAAAATTATACTGGAGTATATCCAACAGCGGTGTATCTCCTCTGAACTATAACGCGACGCTGAACTTCACCTCCGGTGACGTCCACAGCGGTGCAGTCACATCGTCCTTCCGGGTAGCGTCCTATAACGGCAGCGCCTGGTCGACCTCCGGGGCGGGCACAACGACGTCCACGAGCACGCAGGGGACAGGTATCACGGTGGCCGGCGACCTTGCCGTAGGCGACCTTGGCGGGGTGACGGTATCGGTATCGGTGACCGACAGCCCTTCATCAGCGGTCTGCGCGGGCACGCCGGTAAAATTCACGGCCGTGCCAACGGGTGGCGGTAGCACGCCTTCCTACCAGTGGGTTAAGAACCACACCGCCATCGGCGGCGCTACCTCCTCCACGTATACAAGCAGTACGCTTTCGAACAGCGACACCATATATGTAATACTGTCCTCGAGCGCGGCCTGCGCTTCGGCGCCAACAGATACTTCGAACAAAACGGTTATGACAGTTAATCCATTGCCATCGGCGAATGCAGGTTCAAACCAGGCAATCACGAGTGGCAGTTCGGCCTCGATCGGTGCGGCATCTGTCACGGGCGATACGTATAGCTGGGTGAGCAGCCCGTCGGGATTTACTTCCACTGTAAGCAACTCGACGGTAAGCCCGACGGTAACGACTGTATATACATTAACAGAAACAGTCACAACGACTGGCTGTACGAATGCGAACAGCGTAGCGGTAGCGATAGTGAGCCCGATTTATACGAATACAGGAGATACTTCCCAGAAGATCGGGACGATAGTGAAGACCGATGCCCATGCAACAGGCACCAGGTTTGTACCTGTTAATGGTGGTACCTATCCTGGTTATACATGTTCGAACTGGAGCCTTGGCAATATATCGACCACATCGACCTTCAGCAATAGTGTATCAGCGATGCAGTACTCTATCACTCCTAAGCATGGTTATGGTTTGCTCATAAATGAGATCGAGGCAAGGTCAGTAGCTTACAGGGCATCAACAAGCGCAGCCCAGGATGAGATACAATATGCATACAGTACCGACAGTATCCACTGGACGAATAACGGCACGGCCTTATTTGGCGCTGATGCGGTAGGTGTGAATACCTGTTCGTATACGCCAACGGCAGTAAGCTGGACGCTAGGCACCCAGGCAAGCAGCCCGGGCAAGGTATGGATCCGTAAATATGTTTACAATGCAGCGAGCAGCGGAAATGAGCTTGTAGATGCGGATGATACCCTTTACGGTGCGACATACGCAATAGATAATATCTATGATTCACTTCCATCCTATAATAGTTATTATGGCAACCTTCGTGCAGGCAAGACATCGGCATCGGCAGTGATCTATGTAAGCGGTTACAATTTAAGTTCGAATGTAGTTGTAACGCCGCCAACAGGTTTTGAGATACGCACAGGCACGAATGCCTACAGTTCATCGCCTATTACACTTACGCCTACCAGCGGCAGCCTTGCCAATACAGCTATCGATGTAATATTTGCGCCGACGACAGTAGGTGTTTACAGCGACAGTATCCGTATCACGAGCATAGGGGCAGTGCAGAAACTGGCGATAGGAGTAAGCGGCAACTGCAATGGAGGCTTGCTTGATAACCCATCCAACTTCACTGCAGTAGGCTACAGCCCAAGCCAGATAAATGTTACATGGAGCCTGAATGCGAACCATGACAGCATCATACTAGCGCGCAGCAAGTCAGCGATCACATACAATCCTGTGAAAGGGAAGAAATACAATTTGGGAGATACAATAAACAATAGCAATATTGTGATAATACACGTAGGGAACGACACGGCAGTAAACGATACAGGCCTTGCCTCGGGTACAAAATATTACTATGCGATATGGTCAGATTCTTCCAGTGTTTACTCTACGGGAGATACCACGAGCGGCAGCACAAAGAACCCAGCAGCGTCTGTAGTGTATATCAATGGTTCGAGTTCGGGAGCATATGTTTATGCGAACTCTAACTTAACAGCGACAAATTTCAGTTACGTAAACGGAGCTACAACGGGTTATACATGTACCTATTTTGCACCAAATGACTTCCCGGGAACATCATATAGTGCGTCTTCGACGGGCGCTATCCAGTTTAGCATAACCCCAAAAAGCGGTTATGAGATGACTCTTTCCGGCTTCCATGCTCAGTTAAGCAGTTACCTGCCGGGCAGCGGCGGCCCAACGAATGCACGCCTGGCCTACAGCTTGAATAATGGCACTACATGGGTAGACGACGGCACGTCGTATACATTAGGTACACAGTCAAGTTGTTTACCGACAGGCAGCACGAACCCGGATTTTGATTTTAATTTCAGCAGCCCTATAGTTACAACGGGTAAGGTAATGTTCCGTATTTATGCTTATGGTCAGACCGCCGCGGGCATAAGTGCAGTAGATGAGTTTGTGATAGGTCCCGACAGTATCCTTGGAATAGTAACGCAGCTTCCAGTTGTCACGGTAGATACGACAAGCATGCTGGCGAAAGATTTCGGAGCGGTGAAGATCAACCATGGTTCATCCAATCATACATTCCATGTAAGTGGAACTGGTTTAACTTCCGGCATAACGATAACACCACCTGCAGGTTTTGAAGTAGGAACGTCTCCGGCATCACTTTCACGTTCAGCGATAACGATCAATGAGATAAGCGGCGCAGTGGCCAGGACAACTGTATATGTACAGTTTGATCCGACTACCCCGGGCCCTGACAGCGCACTCATCAGTGTATCATCAAGCGGCGGAGTAGCCACACAGTATGTAAATGTGATAGGGGACGGATATGATAATATCGCAGACCCAATACATTTCACAGCAACCGGTCAGACCTATACGACGATCAGCCTTGGCTGGAACCTGAATGCACAGGGCGACAGCGTACTGCTAGCCTATAGCAGGACGAATTCGTTCAGCAGGCCGGTATCGGGCAAGGTATATCATACGGGCGATACGCTTGGCGCGGGCGATAGCGTGATTTACATAAATAACGGTACATCGTTTACGCATACGGGCTTACTGTCGAATACGAAATATTACTATAAATTGTATTCAGATTCAGCGCACCTTTACTCTACGGGTGTGGTAGCCAATGATTCGACATTGCGTAATTATTCAGTAGCCACCGATTACTTCCAGAGCAATGTATCTTCAGGTAATTACAATACGGCAGGCAGCTGGCAGTCATCAAGCGACAGTAGCCATTGGGTAACAGCAACGCTTGTACCGGATTATCATGCGCATAATATAAATATTGTGTCAGGGGATTCGTTATATGTAAGTGCAGCAACACCGGCTGCGGCAAACGAAACCGTGAACGGTACGCTTGCAATATTATCAGGCGGTTCGTTATCGACCAACAGCAGCATCACAACCAAAGGCATCTATGTAAACGGGAGGCTGTCAGTATATGGCGGATCTTCATTTACAGTGGCAGCGGGTAGCATAGCAACCATAAACAGTGCAGGTAACTTAACGATTGGTGGCAGCAAGAGCGCATTCATCAATAATTCTACCTTTACTAACAACGGTACGATAACCATATATGCAGGCGATACCTTCCGTACCAACAGCAATACAGTGACAAGTACGGGCGCATTGAATGTATATGGAGATTATAATGATAACGCCAGCGGCGGTTCTATCCCGGCAGGCACATGGTATACGGGATCCAACCTGGATATATACAGCACGGCAGTATCGACCCATACGCTGGGCGCGCTTCCGGGCAATATGAACCAGAACTTCTACAATGTTAATTTCAATGCATACCTGAGTACATATGTTACCTTCCAGGGCACCTCGAACAATACGTATGGTATCGGCCAGGTAGTAAGCACCAGCGGAGGGGTAACGACAACGAGTATCCAGGGCAGCCTGAACATAAACTGTCCGCATGATGCGATAGGTTTGTTTAACGGTAGTGCGGCGTGCAAACTGTTAATCGGCGGTAACTTTACACTGGCATCGGGTTCAGAAGTGGAACTGAATAATTTTGGTACTATAACGAAAACGATCTATGATACGATAGTAGTAGGCGGGAACATGAGCCTTGCCAACGGAGTGTTCCGTTTCTATTACAACTATGCAGCGGGCGCATCTGGCGCAGGCGGCCTGGCGATAAAAGTATTGGGCAACGTATCTGCAGCGTCGAATGTATTGAACGGAGGATTTTACAATAATGCGGATGCAGGCACAGGCAATGCTAACTTCGTATCGGCGCTGATATTTGGCGGCAGCGGTACAACGCAGACACTGAGCATGAATACAGGCACAGGCACATACAGTAATATCGATAGTGCTCAGCTAATCAAAGTAATAGTAAGCCCTGGGGCAAACGTTGACCTTACAACGGTAAGGCTGGCAGGCACGGGAACATTTAGCTTAGGCGTAGGTTCTACACTTAAGACATCATATGCGCTTCGCGGCCTTGCCGGTGCGATAGGAGTAAGCGGTACGAAGACCTTTGATACCACGGCCAATTATATCTTTGGCAACAGCGGCAGCCCATATTTCTCAGGGTTCAGCACATTTGGTATAAAGAAAGCGAATAATGTAACGCTTGCAGGCGGGGGCATTGTGACCAATGGCGGCAATCTTACCATCAATGGAACATTGGCTTTAGGCAGCAGTACATACAGTATCGGCGCTAATATACTTACACTGAACAGTGGGTTAACAAGTAAAACGGGTAACCTTGGCGGTGGCAATAGCTCCTACCTCTATATTAATGGAACAGGGAACCTTGGACCACTGCCATTCTCTTCATCTACCCATTCTTTAAAGGAATTCCACATTAACAGGGGTGCAGGAGATACAGTGAAACTTGGTTCAAGCCTTTATGTAATGGATACCCTTAATTTAATATCCGGTATACTGAGTGTAGGAAACGATACCCTGGGCCTTAACGGACATGCCATACAAGGTACGGTAGCTAACCTCTATACAACTATGGGTTCCAGCCTTTACTTTGGCGGTAGCTCTACCGGTATAAGCTTGCCATCGCAGGTAACTATCCTTAACGGCTTGGTTATTAATAACGTTAATGGCATTACCCTTAATGGTAACTTCACGGATACAGGCAGGTTGAATATAATGGCGGGAACATTGCCTATCGGCAACCATACCCTGACTTTAAATGGAGGCCTTACATTAACGGGAACATTGACAGGCGGCGCTTCTTCCAATATTATTATCGGAGGCAACGACGCAGCAATTACTTTACCTGCTATAACCTTATATGACTTGAAGATTAACCGTCCTAATGGTGCAAATACTAACGGAGATATTACCATAAATGATTCGCTTGTAATGTATAATGGTAACCTGAACTCATGGCGTTCACAGACCTCGTTTGATACAGTAACCATTGACTCTACGGCATGGTTGAAGGAAACCCAGACGAGCCAGGTAATAGGCGTAATAAATACCCAGCGGTATTTGCAGGGAGGCAGTGTTAAACAATATTTCTCAAATATTGGTTGCGACATTACAGTAGCCAATACGGGAGGCATGACAACAATTACACGTGGCACTGGTCCTTACGCAATACTTACAAGCCCGTCAACAGGGTATTCAGGTATCGAACGTTACTACCATGTACAACCGTCTCAGAACGAAGGGAACCTCGGCGGTCACATTTACTTCCACTTTAGCGACAATGAGTTAAATGGTATTTCTAAGAGTTCGCTTATGTTGTTCAGAAATGGAGGTTACCCTGCTGGCCACTGGACATATATTAAGGGTACCTCTGCGGATCCTGAAAATATTGATGCCGTCAATGATATAGTTGATAGGGGCGATATTGATAGCTTCAGTATGTGGACACTGGGAAGCAGTTCTATGCCGCTGCCAGTGGAACTCATAAGCTACACCGCTATTTTGGAAAACCCTAAGACCGCAAGACTTGATTGGGCTACGGCATCGGAGTTGAATAACGATCATTTCATTATAGAAAGATCTATCGACAACGGTGCGACTTTCGCCGAGATTGGCACTGAAAAGGGAGCCGGCACTAGCTATGATGAGCACAGCTATACTTACTATGATAATAATGTTAATCTGTTGATGACGAATGTGATCTATTATCGCCTGAAACAAATGGACATTAACGGCACAATAACTAACCTGGGTGTAAGGGCTGTATACATGACGCAAACTGCAACGCCTGGTGAAACGAAAACATGGTACAACCAGGGCGAAGACAGGATTTACCTTGAAATAGTAAGAAGCGCCCAAATGCCATGTAGCATTTTGGTAACTGATATCCATGGTAAGATGGTTGGTAGCCAAACCATGGTTACTGCCAATGGCGCTACACAACTTACATTGAATATGACTGGCTTTGCGAAAGGCATATACAATGTAACTGTAACTGACCAAACAGGTACCGTGACCAAACAGCTGATGAAATACTAAGACTGTTTATATAGCTACGAGAAAAAGCCCTGTTCCGAGTTAATCGGGACGGGGCTTTTTTTTGCGTAAAATCCGAATATATATTTAATTTCGCCAGATATGTTTTTAGAACCACAATATTCCTTTGAGCGCAAAACAGGGTGGATAGAAGTTATTTGCGGGCCAATGTTCTCTGGGAAGACCGAAGAATTGCTGAGGCGTTTGCGCAGGGCAAAAATTGCTAACCAGCCCATGGCCATATTTAAACCAGAACCAGATACACGTTATTCGCAATACAGGATTATATCGCATGATACAAATTATTTTCCCTCCATGCCGGTGAAAGAAAGCGCAGAAATCCTGAAAAATGCAGGTAGCGCAAGCGTGGTGGCTATAGATGAAGCGCAGTTTTTTGATGATGACCTGCCCCAAATAGTAGATAAACTTGCCCGGCAGGGAGTGCGGGTAATTGTAGCGGGGCTTGATATGGATTATATGGGCAAGCCTTTCGGGGTAATGCCTGATGTAATGGCAATGGCGGAATTTGTCACCAAACTATGCGCCATTTGCGTGCAATGCGGCGCAAATGCTACCCATTCTTTCCGTAAATCAGACAGTGATACTCTTATAATCCTTGGAGAAAAAGAAAGCTATGAACCGCGTTGCCGGAATTGCTTTTATAATGTGAAGTAAGTTTAGTATATATTAAACCCAGATATGGCTCCATGGCTAACTGTCAATTCAATATAGA
>Ga0302281_10002612_pt1 | contig 12653 bp, 12 predicted proteins | sample III_Fen_E1_2_FD_198762 | JGI IMG/M metagenome (GOLD analysis project Ga0302281, IMG submission 198762) | Peat permafrost microbial communities from Stordalen Mire near Abisko, Sweden - III_Fen_E1_2 | ecosystem: Environmental > Terrestrial > Soil > Wetlands > Permafrost | place: Sweden: Abisko...
TTTGGGATTAACGAATTTTTCAATTTGCTTGCAGTGCCCTGCTTCTAGGAAGCGGATTGATTGTACCACTCTATATATCCTTCGATTCCGTCTTTCATGCTGATTCGTGGGGCATAATGGAGTTCAGCTCGTGCAGCCTCGATACTGAGGGTGCGAGAGAACGCCAATGTGTAAACAGAATAACGGGTGAGGAGGGGTTCTCCTTTTAAAGGAAAACTCCTGTAAGCAGTTTCTAGGACGCGCGCAATTGTTTCCGCAGTCGCCAATGGGATTTTCTTTTCGCGCACCTTGAAGCCAATCTTTCCTAGGATTTCCTGCAATGTACTGCGCTGATGAATGGGGCTTCCGTTAGTGATGTTATAGGTTTTTCCGACGTGTTTGGCATCCGCGTTCACTGCGCATAGGATGGCTTCGCACACATTGTCCACATGAGTGAGATCGATCATGACGTCCTCATTACCAATTACCGGAATGAAACCTTTTTTTGCTACGCGAATGAGTCTAGGCAAAATAGAAGGATCCTTCGGTCCGAATATGCCTTGAGGTCTCAGCACGATCGCCGAAAGGCCGGCCCCTACCTCGCGTGCAATTTCCGTCTCAGCAAGGAGTTTTGTTTGCGCGTAATGGTTAATAGGGAACTTCGGGAGCGGATCGCTCTCTCTGATTTCGAATTTCGAATGACGTGAAACGTACACACTAGGAGTCGATACATGAACGAAGCGGAGGGCATTTTTTTCTCGGGCGATTTTAGCGACAATTCTGGTACCGAGTACGTTGGACTCGTAAAAGTCTTGATATTTTCCCCAAACCTGGGACAAAGCGGCGCAGTGAATGATGATTGAGGAGGAGGGAATCGCCCGCCTGAGGGTCTCTTCGTCGGTAATGGAAGCATTGATGAATTGAGCGCCTAAGGTCGTGAGTTCGAGTCCCTTAAATGGATTCCGTCCGAGGGCGATTACACTCCTGTTTTTCTCACGCAATATTTCGACTAGCCTCCCGCCGAGGAAGCCTGTGGCGCCTGTCACGACGTAGGATGGACTCATGAAGTCCCTTTCCCATTCCATTCAATGTCACGCGTGGAAACCTCCAAAGGCGTAACTTTAAGTTTTTGTGCCGCTGCAATTAAGGTGAGAAAGGATACGAATTGATCAAAAAAAGGGACTGGATCTTGAAGTGAAAAAACGACTTCTCTCGCACCAAAAAAAGTCTTTAACCAGCGCATGAAATGTTCTGGTGATCGAACCGAGGGCAAACCATAAACAAGCATTGCAAGCCTGATTTGTCCCTCTTCCTTTAAGTTTGGTCTCACGATCCCTGATGTTGATTTTCTGCCGGTGAGCGCATCAAGGAAATCTGCATCTCTTAAGATTAAATGAAGACCGCTCGTGGCGCGTGGATTACATTCGAGTGCGTACACGCTCCCGTCAGGTAATTCGATAAAGTCAAAAGCGACTTGACCCGTAAAATTCGTTTTTTCCACAAAGGCCTTCACCCATGCCTCGACTTTTGATTTTAAGACAGCGCGAAAGCAAATTCCGGCCCCACGACCTGCCGTAAACTCGTGATCGTAGGTGACATGCGCGAGTAGTTTTCCAGCTTTCGCCAAAGAATAGGTACAGTACTCTGGACCACGTAAATACTTTTGAATTACCCAAGGGATGCCGCCCTTTAAGCTTGAGGCAGTAAGAAAGGGAAGTACGTTCTTAGATTCTAAAATTCGAGTGTTCGAGGCGAACCTCGAAAATTCAGGTTTAAGGACATATTCATCCCATTTTAGCCGTTGAAGCAGACTTCTCGCCTCATCTACGCTTTTCACGCAAAAGGAGTCTGGAGCGGTGAGTCCCTCTTTTTTGCAAAGCAAGTTGAATTCAAATTTACTATGAAGTTGATTCAGTAGCTCAAAGGAGTCCACTAGCGTTTCGCAGGGGAGCTCGCGCTTGATACGAGCGAGATGAAAGACCTCTTCGCAGGTTGGAATGATGAGCGTGACTTTTTCTTTTTTTATGATGCGGATGAGGTCGTCGCGAAACTGATCCAGAGACGCGTTTGGAGCAGCGATCGTATAGAATTTGCTGAAAGCTCTCGAGTGTTTTGAGAGCGGAAATTTCAAGCTCTCGACCCCGATCACACGATAACCATGATGCTTTAATGATCTCGCTAAATCCAGAGTGACTGGAGTGCGTGCGCCGGTCAGTAAAAGGGTAGGTTTCATAATTAGTACTCGAGAATTAATGTGCCGAGGGAAACACCAGCTGATGTTCCAAGTAGCATGATTTTTTCACCGCGCGCGATTTTTCCGGATGCGACAAGATAATGAAGCCCAAGAGGAATGGATGCCGCGATCATATTGCCATGATCCTTTAAGATGTCGACGTATTTCTCAAGAGGAATTTTAAGCTTTCTTCTCACAAGTTCCATGCCCGAGGCACTCGCTTGGTGAGGAATAACAAATTTAATCTCTTCGAGTTTGATGTTTGCATCCGAGAGCGATTGATTGAAAAACTCTTCCATGTTCTCAAGGACCATCTTGAAAATTTTGCGTCCCTCCATGCTGAACTGAAAGATTTCAGATTTGCCATCATACTTGCTGGGATGAAAGCGTGTTCCGCCTCCCCTAATTTTGCAGAAATCTGATCCTTCGCTAAAGGTTTTCATCGAGGCATGGATTACTCGACTCCGGTCCGTTTCGCTTCCCCGGCTCACGACGACTGCCGCAGCTCCGTCACCGAATAGGGAATAGGCCTCATGTTCATTTGGATTTAGTCCGACTGATGCGATTTCGGTCGAGACAATCGCAATGGTTTTATATCTTGAGGTCTCTAAAAGAGAGGACGCAACATCCATAGCGGTCACGAAACTCAAGCAGGTTGAATTGATGTCGAAACAAGGAATGGAGCGATCTGGGCGTTTCATTTGGCGCTGGATCAGCGCAGCGGTGCAGGGAAGTGCTTGCTCTGCCGTGCCGCTCGCGCAAAGAATTGCGTCAATGTCGTCATAGTTGAGCTCTGATTTTTCCAGCGCCGCCATCAGGGCATATGCTCCCATTTCAGAAGCAGACTCATCCTCGACATAATGCCGGGATTCTACACCAGACATCTGTGCGGATCGTCCTTCGCTTAAGCCTAGAATTCTATCAATTTCGATTCCTGAGACTATTTTTTTGGGGAGGTACTTGCCGGTAGAAATTATTTTAATTTTTCTCATTCGTCTCTCAAAACTCCGAGATTCTTATATCCGAAGGCCAGCTTTACCGCAATATTATTCAATGTTTCCTATTTAATGAACTATTTTCATTTTGGAAGTGGCCCAAGTCGCGCTATGCTCCTGTTATGGTAAGGTTAATTGATCTATCGGATGAGAAACAGAATCAAGCCGTACTTGAGCTTGTGCGCAAGTCTGCTCTGCCAGGAGGTTTTTCCTACGCTTATATTCGAGCTCCGGATTATCGTAACTATGCTAGCACTCAGGGCGAGTATCAGGTCTTCGGTATAGTTGATGAAAGTGCCTCACTGTTAGGAATGACTCAAGTCACTTATGATGAAGTATACTTGTCGGGAAAATCACAACGCATTGCCTACAGCGGGGACACGCGAGTTGCTCCCGAAGCAAAGGGTAAGAAGTATGCAGATCAATTAATTACAGCTTCTTGTCGGCTGGACATTCCGGTGTTTGGGGCGGTACTTGCTGACAACGCACTGGTTTTAACAAAAAAACTGAACGATTGGCGAAAGCTTGGAGTTGATTTCAAGATCGTCGGAGAACTTCGAACTCTGTTTTTCCCGCTTAAACCCCGTCTCAACAGAAAACTTAAGAAAAAAACTGAGAAAAGGATGAATGTAACTTCCGGGATTGAGATTAAGATTGCGAACCAAGCAGATTTGCCGGAGATGGAGTCGCTTTGGAAAAGAGAGAAGCAAAATCAAGACCTCGCGAGATCCTATGCATCTGGACGACGGTTCTCAGATACCTATACGAATACCGCAGGTATTTCTCTTTCGCAAACACTCGTCATGAGAAATGCTGGGAAATTAGTGGGTTTTATTTCCATTTGGGATCAAAACCGCATCCGAAGGATAGAAGTCCTTTCGCTCTCCTGGCCATATCGGGTCGGGCGTTTGCTTCTGAAGCCATGGCTAAAAATTCCAAGCGCAGGTGAAACCTTTAATGTCGCATATGCTTTTCATCATTGTTTGGATTCAGAATTTCAAAAAACGCATGGATGGGCGGCATCCTTCCTCCTCGATTCAGCGAGAGTACTTGCAATGCAATCGGGCTTTACGTTTTTTACCTTGGGGCTAGATTCAAGAGACCCACTCTACCCTGCACTGAAAAAGGATTCTCTTTTTGAAAAATCCGCTCAGATCATCTGCTACGATCCAACTCAAACCTGTGCTTTTCGAAGTGAAGGATTTTTTCATCTCGAAGTGGGGATGGGTTAAGAATCGATTAGAATAAAAGTCTCGCCTCGAAAAATCCATCGCTATCTCCATGGAGCGCACCCAAAGGGCGGGCAGGATTTCCGCCGTAGTAATCAAAACCGGCAAGTAGCTTGACATTGTCAACAGGCGCGAACCCCGCTTGTGGTCTGATCAAAAAGTCATCTCCCCCTCCGAAATAACCGACGAAGAATAAATCTGCACTGAAGCGCGAACCGTCCTTTTGATACGCGATGCGAAGGGTGGTTCCCGGATTTCCTTGGTGCTGATAATTGAGCAAAGTGGCATTGGCACTCGCGATTCCTTTTAAAACTGTATTGAGCACGGGTGAGCTAGCATTAGGAATCGGGTTGCCATCGAAATAAAGATGATAACGGTACAGGAATTGAGCCTGAAGTCTAAAATCAGTGAAAAGCGGGCGCTCTATTCCGATCACCGTGTCCCAATGATCGGGCTCGACGTATCCAAATAAAGGATCTGATGGACTACCGTTATCAGGAAGATGCAATGCCGATTCGAAGCGCAATATCCAATCACCGCGAGTGACCGAGGCATCCGCTCCGAACGCTCGCTCGCCCGGATTGATGGGCCGAATGGACAAAGTGGACGTATTCAGAACAAATTCCGGCACGGCTCCAAATCCTTTGAACGCCGAAATTGAAAAGTCGTAATTCGATTTCTGATAAGAAAGCTTTGCACCGTACTCCATAGAATTCGCCTGGAAGGCTGACGGCGAATTCGGATAAAGATTGATGCTCATTCCCTGCGGGATGATTTGCGTTGGAATGAGTAATGCGGTTTGTGGGTAAAACGCCTGAAAGACAAGTTGGAAACTGAGCGGAGAAGTGCCGTTATCTGGAGTAAAAGTGAAATTGAGAGCGGGGGCTCCAGTGCGTTTCACTTCATCGTCCGGATTTAGAAAAGTATAGTTCTTGGCCGTAAAATAATCAGTCGGGTTGACGCCATCTGATTTTCCCCATGGGATAATTTGTTGTCCGGCCCTTAGATCAAGTCCTTCCGAAAAATAGGACACGTACGCCTCTCGAGCGCTGAAAGTTAAGACACTGTGATTTGAGTCATCAATCCGTTTCGCGAATGCATCGCTTTCGCCGACGACATGAGTTCCAAAACCGTGGGCGTCTTTGAAATCAAAGGCAAGCCAAAATGAGACCGACGATTCGGCGATTGTGCCATTTGAAGTGTAGAGGTATTGATCGGTGAATACCCGGCCAGAAAGGGACGGTGGTTCAGCCTCGCTTGCGCTGGTCGGTTCAGCGAAAGCGTTGGAAACGAATGCAAGGTAATAAACACATAAAATCTGAAAAATGTTTAGTTCACCTTCTGAAGATTTTGCTGAGTAAATACTGAATCCGAGATTCCGGAGTTCACTTTGACTTTTGTGAATTGCAGGTGGGTATATTCTTTAGTCTTGAGACTTTGGATCGACAGCGAATGCGCGAGCCATTTTTTATTCTTTGGGTCGACCATCTTAATTTCAGTTGCGTCCAATCTCTTAAAGAAATCTCCGGTCAGGTCGTAATATTCCGCGTGAACCCCCATGTAATTATCTTGCCTAATCCAAAGCACGGATTTTGAATATCCGGTTCGCTCCTTAATGTCGTCGCTTACGGGCAAGCACTCGATTACAGAGCACGTCACCGCTTGAGCCTCAGTCGTTGGGCATTTCTCTTCTTTAATTTGTTTGTAGGTATAGTCTTCCACGTGAGGAGTAGCGATATCAGAATAGCTAAATACTGATCCCATAAAGCTTCCACTTTGTTGTTGGCTCTCAACCCTTCTTACTTTTTTAAATGTCGGAAGATACATGAGCACATCGTTTCTTCCGCTCGCGTTTTCAATAATAAGAATCCCTTCGTTCCTCACTTCCGCGGGAGCATGGAAGCGGGTGAGTGTACTGTTGTGGACGAGATCACTTTGAACTTTTCTCCAGAGCGTAAACTCTTTGGTTTTTTCGTCATTTGCGCCACTTGTCCCTGTGGTGAGTGTGGTCTGCGTCTCGAAATCGCTCACCCGACGAGCATCATCATTCTTTTGCATGATCTGTTTTGGCGTAAGGGATTCAGCGCGTGAATTGAGAAACCCGATGCAAGATAGGGTGAGAAAGATGCTCATTCGAAATCTATTCATAATCAAGTGCCTCCGTAATGGGTAAGTAAGATGCTCGAAGTGCGGGCCACAGGCCAGCGATCCCTGCCACCACCACTCCCGTAATCAAAATGTGGTAAACAGAGTCTTTGGGAAAGTGGTAGTCGATTACCCATCCGAGTTGTGCACTTAGCCCATATTGAATGAAAACCGCTCCAAGTCCGGTTCCAAGGAGTATCGCGACCACCGCGCCGAAGAAACCTTGGAAAATTGCCTCTATAAAAATCATGCGTGAGATTTGGGATCTTGTGGATCCGATTGCTCGGAGCACGCCAATCTCTCGCGTACGCTCCATAACGCTGATCAAAAGTGTATTGAGAAGCCCAAGGAGGCCGACTAGCAGTGCGATCAACTCGATCGCTTTGGTGTATGCGAAAGAGCGATCAATTGCGCTTTGCATCTGCTCTTTGAATTCGCGGTTAGATATCGTGACGAGATTCCATTTCCTTCCAAGTGCTTTGTTGATATTTGTGCGCACTTGTTCAAACGTATATCCCGGGGCGAGATCTAAAAGGAATCCAGTAACGAGGCTATCTTTCCAGTATTTTTTATAAACGGCGCGACTCATGTAGAATACTCCTTTCGGTGCCGCGTAGTCGATGATGATGCCCGTGATGAGAAACTCGATTTTGCCACTCGGAGTATCGAGACTGATCGTTTCACTTACTTTTTTCTTAAAGTTGTCCAAAAAGGGTTGGGTAACTAAGATATGAGGTTCCGTTGAATCGAAAAGAGTAAGCGCCGCTTTAGCTCGGTCTCCCGAAGGCACCGCAAAATATTTGTAGTCAAAATAATCAGAATAATGATCAAGGGCTTTGATGGTAAGTCTTGTGCCTTCGTATTGTATGGGAACCAACGCACCGCTGTTCCGCGCCCGGCTTGGATCTCGCGGACACCTTCGACTTGAGAGAGATCATTTTCTACTTCTTCCTTGAGGAGTTGAACGTCCGCCGTGATGAACCTCCCGTTTGAGCCCACCATGAGATCCGCGACAAAAATTTGGTCGAGCCAGCTCGTGAGCGTGTCGTGGAAACTATTTCTGACTGAAGAAATAAGCATGACGAGGAATAGCCCAATCATAAGCGCGACGACGTTGGATGAGGTTCGCCTTCGGCTCCTGAGTAAATTCTCATGGGCGATTTTAAGAACGGGACGGCTCGATTTCCGAGTGAATATCCTGCACAGTTTCAGTAGTACAAAAACGATAAATGGTCCAAAGAGGGCTACTCCGAGCACGGAGGAAGCTTTCGATGCAATGTCAATCCCGATCCAATAGCGGCCAAGGCCCCTTGCCACCACAACACAATTAAAGATAAGAAGGAACAAGCCAATCCACACGAGGATGCGCCCGCGTTTTTCGTCTTGATCCGAGAAACTTTCGGAATTTTTTTTCATTGATTCGAGAGGATGAATGGTTGCGGCCTTCAAGGCCGGCAGAAGTGCGGCAAAGATTGCAGCCCCAGTTCCGCACGCAATGGTAAAGAGCGCTTGTGAGATCGAGAGTTCGAGTTTGGAGACCGTAATTTGGGTTTGAAGCTGCGCTCCCACTGAGGTGATTACTTGCTTGGAGAGGAGTTCGGAGAGGACTTTTCCCAAGAGGCAGCCCAGAGTAGATCCGGCAAGACCCACTCCGATTACTTCGGTTACAAAAAGAATGACCATGGAGGCGCGGGTTGCGCCCAGGGCGCGAAGCACACCGATTTCTCTCCTTCGTTCCGCGATTGCAACCGAGATCGAATTCATTACCAAGAACAAACCGACAAGCAAAGCGAGCAGACTAAAGAAAGTGAGAAGCAGTTGATAGGTGGCAAGCACCCTTTCGGTTGACTCGGATTGGGTTTCTGGGCGTTCGACCTGAAGTCCCGGTCCCAATCTTTCCTCAATATTTTTTTGAACTTGATCAACAGAAATATTTTTTTCTGGAATAATATCGACTCGGTCCAGTTTATTTTCTCTACCGAAAGTCATGCGCACACCATCGATGTCCATGAGAGCAAGAGCACCCCCATATGCTTTTGCGGCACCCTCTGGCTCTAAAAGTCCGCGCACGGTGAATTCTCTGAGCCCATTGACCGTCGAGAGTCTCAACTTGGAGTTCAGCTTCAGGCCTCGTGCTTTTGCGAGTGATTCGGTTAAAATGATGCTGTCGGGCTGATTCAAAAACACCAGAGGATCGTCAATGATGCGTTGATCTGTTGCTTTGTAGCTTCGAACAGAGGTGTCCTGAAGCATGTCCACTCCCATGATTTGCAGGCCCTCGTAAGATTCGGTTGCGCCCGCAAAAAAAGCCCTGGCTTGAACAAGTGGAACAGCCGCCTTTACTCCGGGAGTTGTGCGAATGACTTCGAGTTTTGCTTCGTCAAAGCCCGACACTCCGCCTGTTACCGTGAGTTTCGCCTTACCCGCGACGGATTCCACGCTCTCCCGCATCGAGTCTTTGATGGAGTGATTGATGATTGCAATGGCAACATAAAGTGCGATCCCGAATGCGACGCCAAGGGTAGTAAGCAGCGCCCGCGTGGGTTTTTGAGTGAGGTGCCGAAGTCCAATGTAGCGAAAAAGATTATAGAGACTCATCCGACTCTAAGCTCCCATCGCGCATGCGAATCAATCGATTTCCAGTTTGAGCGGCTTTTAGATCGTGTGTCACCATCACAATCGTCTTTCCTGTCTTATCCGTCATCTCGCGCATCAATTTTAAAATTGCATCTCCCGTTTTTGAGTCCAGGTTTCCGGTAGGCTCGTCGGCAAGAATTAAGAGCGGATCAGCAATCAGTGCTCTCGCAATTGCCACTCGTTGCATTTCGCCGCCTGACAATTGATCTGGCTTATGGTCGGTGCGTTTGCCCATGCCAATCATTTCGAGAAGTTCGCGCGCCTTGGGTTCAATATTTTTGAGAGGCTCTCCATCGAGAAGGCGCGGAAGCGCCACGTTTTCGAGTGCACTTAGGGTAGGAAGCAAATTAAAGAATTGAAATATGAAGCCAAGGCGCTTCCGTCGAAAAAGCGAAAGCTCATCATCATTCATGCGCTCTATCGCGTCTCCATTTAATATCACGCAGCCACTCGTTGGTCGATCGAGTCCCCCCATTAAGTGCAGGAGGGTGCTTTTTCCTGATCCACTTGGACCCATGATTGAAACAAATTGGCCTGCCTTGAGTTCAAGGCTTACGTCTTTGAGTGCCCGCACAATCTGATTCCCACGCGTGTAGGTTTTATTTAAGGACTGCACTTGGAGTAGCATTGGAGGACACTCTCACGAAAGTGCATGAGCCACAATGAGTTGACACGACCCTCCTACAAAAAGGTGCCTGGCACCTTTTATTTGGGAAAGCGGCAGACGAATGTAGTGCCTTGGCCGAGACTACTTTCGGCGTTCACGCTTCCATTGTGGCGCTGCATAATGTGTTTGACGATGGAGAGCCCGAGTCCCGTTCCGCCCATTTCGCGTGACCGACCTTTATCGAGACGGTAAAAGCGCTCAAAGAGTCGATCCAGGTACTTTTCGGCAATTCCGGGTCCATTATCGCTTACTCGTAGCACAATTGATTTGCTCTCGTCTGTCCAACGAACTCGGATTTCAGATTGAGGTGGACAGTATTTAATCGCATTGTCGATCAGGTTAGTGAGCACCTGTTCAATGCGTTTTGGGTCCGCTTTGACGTGCTCCGCGAGAAATTCGGTAACGATTCGCGTGTTTTTTCTCTGGGCAAGGGTTTCAACATGCATGATCACATGATCTGTTATTTCTTTTACGTTGAGTTCTGTCGGATGGATCTCATCTGCTCCCGACTCAATGGCAGAGAGATCCAGGAGGTCATTGATCAAGGCGAGAAGGCGATCTGAGTTTCTTAGAATAATTTTCAGAAAATCAGGATCAGCAGAGCGCCCATCCTCCAGATCTTGAAGCAGGGTCTCCGCATAGCCCTTAATGCTGGTGAGGGGGGTCCTGAGCTCATGCGAGACGTTCGCCACGAACTCGATGCGCATTTTTTCTGCCTTTTTTAAGGCTACGATTACGTCTTGATTGTCCATCATACTTATCCCCGGAAGCGATAACCAAAACCGCGTACGGTCTCGACGTAGTCCGCAAATTTGCCGAGCTTTTTTCGAAGTCCGAGCACGGTAGTGTCGATGGTTCGATCGACCACTGCGACACCTGGTCCTTGAATCAGGGTGATTAAATCTCCACGTTCGAAAGTAGTTCCGGGCTTCTGAATGAGGGTCGATAACAATTTAAATTCATTCGGCGTGAGCTGGAGTTCCTGCTTTTCCGCAAAGATCTGTTTAGAGGCATTATTTAGGCGGAATGGGCCCACTTCCTGCCCGTCATTCGCCCTAGGATTTGCGCGCCTAAGCAATGCTCGGGCTCGCGCGACGAACTCTCTCACCTCGAATGGTTTGGTGAGGTAGTCATCGGCGCCGATCTCTAGCCCAAGCACCTTATCCATCGTATCAGCCCTTGCAGTGAGGATTAAAATTGGAACCGTAGTCTTGAATTCGCTTCGGACTTTTTTGCAAAAATCGAGGCCGGACATTTTGGGTAGCATCCAATCCAGAATCAGCAGGTCGAATTTGTTTTTTTGGAATGCGATGAGCGCCTCTTCCGCATCTTCAAAAGCTTGGACTTGATATCCTTCGCGCTTTAAGTGAAGGACTAACAATTCTCGAACATCGGCTTCGTCTTCCAGTACTAATACTTGCTGCATGATTCATTTGTCTCTAAGAAGTCCGCCAGGAGCAAGTGTGAAACGGGATCCTCTCCAATCCACATCATTTCCTGACGCAATTCTGATCCAAAGCGGTAAAGCTAGGCATTCCCGAAGCGTCCAAATCAACGGAAAACAAGGGATAAAAAGAATCGGGCATCGGGTTACTCGGACATAGCACAGGAAATCCAAGGCACCGAGATAAGCCCACGACGCAGCAAACACTTGCAGCGCATTCAACAAAAAAAGATGGTGTATGCCATAAGCACCGAGGAGGCTCATGGGAAGGGGGCCAAAAAAAGGCTCAAAGAAAAAAGGAAGCGGGGCATGAGACTTCCGAATCCTGCCCCAACGGATATGCCGCAACCAAAATGTTTCCACCGAATGTCGTCCGAGGACTTGATTCACGGACATGCTCGAGGTTTTGATTTTTAGCCCAAGCTTGCGCATCGATTCTCCTGCCATGAAATCTTCAGCTAAAAACTCAGAAAGAAGGCGGAGCCCGCCAAATCGTACTGCTTGGGATTTTCGAAAGAGCATTGCTTTTCCGACAACGCAAGGTTTCGCGTAGCGGTTGCAAAGGGCCATGAACCGCGCATAAAACGTGCCCAAAAATACGGACTCCAGTGCACCGCCGATTCCTCTAAACTCAATTCCAGAAACGATTGCAGTTACGATTCCCGTGTCTTCCGATAGCTCGCTCACTAAGGCCTCGAGCTCTCCAGGCTTCAATCTGACATTAGAGTCACTGATTAAGATGGTATCGAATTTTGCATGTTCAAAGCTTAAACTCAGATTTCTGAGCTTTGGATTTTTGACCGTGGACGAGTTGGGGTTCTGATTTTCTTCTAGGACAAAAATGGAGGCAGAAACCCATGGAAAACGCTTGATTACGTCAGTCAGAACGCCATAAGCTGTATCCTGTTTAGACTCGAGAGAAAATAAGAGTTCATAGGGAATTTCAGAGTGGATGGAAAAAAAACTCTCTAGATTAAGTGCAAGAGCTGCGTCAGCTCCTTTGAGGGGTTTTAAAATGCTCACTCCATCCACACCATTAAACTTATTTCGACAACCCAAGGATGGGAACGGGGGGACCTTAAGTTGCCGAAATAAAGTCCAAGTTCCAAGCGTCGCGACGGCGAGGAACAAAATCCAAAGGATTGATACAAGCAATGCCATCATAATTCTCCTCGTAGTAATGGAAGCTCACCGATTGGTTTCGAATGGCGTCTAAAATCAATTCGGGTTTCGGCTGCGTTTTCACCATGGACTTCCAGCCTGAAATTTGGCTGAACCGATGAAGATCCGTGCTTGCAATCATGGGAAGGCCTGAGCGCGCGAC
>Ga0302281_10002636_pt1 | contig 12591 bp, 7 predicted proteins | sample III_Fen_E1_2_FD_198762 | JGI IMG/M metagenome (GOLD analysis project Ga0302281, IMG submission 198762) | Peat permafrost microbial communities from Stordalen Mire near Abisko, Sweden - III_Fen_E1_2 | ecosystem: Environmental > Terrestrial > Soil > Wetlands > Permafrost | place: Sweden: Abisko...
CCAAAACGAAACCTTTGGCGGTGTGACGTATCACATCGAGGGCGAGCTCGTGCCCGCGCTGCATCTCGAACTGAGCCAGATGGGCGTTTATTTCGAGCACCACATCCTCCTCTGGAAGGACCCGCCGGTGGCAATCGCCCTCCATCCCGTAAAGGGTGCCTTCAAACGGCTGCTCGCGGGTATGCCCTTCCTCCTCACCGGCGCCAAAGGTCCTGGACGCATCGCCTTCAGCCGCGACGGCGCCGGGCAGGTCTTCGGCCTCCATCTCCAACCCGGCATGAGCGTGGACGTGCGCGAACACCAGTGGCTCGCCGCCACCGACAGCGTGGAATATGCCTTCAGCCGCGTCCGCGGCGCCGCCAACATCCTCCTCGGCGGCACCGGCTTCTTCATCGACACCTTTTCGTGCCCCGCCAGCGCCGGAATCCTCTGGCTCCACGGCTACGGCAATGTGTTTGAAGTCACCCTCGCCCCTGGCGAAGCCATCGACATCGAGCCGGGCGGCTGGATTTACAAGGATCGTACCGTCCAAATGCAAACCATGTTCCAGCGCCTGTCCACCGGCATTTTCGCCAGCGCCGGTCAGATTTGCTGGAATCGCTTCACCGGCCCCGGAAAAATCGCCATCCAATCCATGTATTACCACATGGAAAGCGGAGAATGATTCCATTCCATGTTCCGCCCCGCCCAGCTCATCCGCCGCGGGCTTAAATCATTTGCCCAGCGGATTCCCTTATGGTACTATTTTGTCATAGTTAAAACCTCTGTTGTAAAACGATATATGAGCAAGCCCCAAATTATTGCCTATTTGAAACCCACCTGTGGCTGGAGCCAGGGCGTCCGCGCCGTTCTGCGAAAGTATGACCTGCCCTTCGAGGATCGCGATATCATCAATGACCCCTTGCAGCGCCAGGAAATGATCGAAAAAAGCGGCCAGATGCTCAGCCCCTGCGTCGAGATCAATGGCAAAATGCTTGCGGATATCAGTGGCGAGGAAGTCGAAGCCTGGATGTTGGCCAACCAGATCGTCACGCCCAATGACCGCGTGCCCGACGCCCCCATCAACCAGCCCTGCGCCCATGAGATGCCCGCCAGCGCACCCCTGAACTTTCTACCACGCTAAATTATTGATGGCAACGCTCTCCTAGTCGGGAGTTTCGCAAGCCGCTTCACCCAACTGGACAGCCCGGCTAACCCGTCCTCCCACCGCAGTATTGCTACGGAGATGTTTCGGTTGGCGACTTGCCGGCCGGAATGGAACGCGGCCGCAGGCTGCCTTTGAGCTTGTGTCAAAAACGGTGCGACTACAGAACGCAGTCCCTCGTCCCATATTCTTTGCAATCGCTGGATGCGGTAATCGAATTGACGCGCTTCATGCACAACGGCATCCTGATGGTCAGCGAGGTTAAAGCACTGACCGCTTTTCGCGCAGTGCCGGTTCGTCCCCTCTTCGCGCAGCGGCGCCAGTCGCCGGACACCCGCGACATTTATTTTTTATATTATTCCATGCTGACCATTCGAGATTTGAAAATGACCTTCGGCGGACGCGTCCTGTTTGAAGGCGCGTCGTTCGCCGTGAATTATGGCGACCGTGTCGCGCTTGTCGGACCCAACGGCGCCGGTAAAACCACCCTCTTCTCCATCATCCTTAAGCAGTTGGAGCCCGACGCCGGCGAAGTCGAACGCGATGAGTGGACCATGGTCGGTCACCTGCCGCAAGAGGCCGAGGCCAGCGGCGACGAAACTATTCTCGACGTGGCCACCGGCCGCGTGGACGAATTGCCCCGTCTGGAAAAGCGCCTCCACGAACTCGAGGCCGCCAAGGACGTCTCCAGCCCGGAATATCTCGAGGCGCACGCCAAACATGACGCCTTGAACGATCCCCAGGTCGAAACCAAGGCCAAAAAGATGCTGCGCGGACTGGGGTTCCGCGACCAGGATCTCGACCGCAAAGCGCGCGAAATGAGCGGCGGCTGGATCATGCGGGCGCGGTTGGCGCGCTTGCTCGTCATGGAACCTGACCTGCTCCTGCTCGACGAACCCACCAACCATCTGGACCTGCTCGCCCTGCTCTGGCTCCAAAATTACCTGCAAAAATATTCCGGGGCCGTGCTCCTGATTTCACACGACCGCCAGTTCATGGACGAAGTCGTCACCCAAGTGCACGAAATCGCCGATAAAAAACTCGTGGCCTATGCCGGCAATTACGAGGATTACCTCCGCCAGCGCGAGGAACGCTACGAGCTGCAGCTCGCCGCCTACAAAAATCAACAGAAGGAAATCCAGGCCCTCCAGGAATTTGCCGACCGCTTTCGTGCCGTGCCGTCCAAGGCATCCCAGGCCATGAGCAAGCTCAAGCAGATCGAACGCATGGAACTCGTCGAGAAACCGCAGGCTCCGCGCAAACCCTTCCGTTTTCAGATTCCCCCGCCGCCCCGCGGCGGCCAGCGCGCCATCACCCTCGCTGGCATCCACATGGCCTATGGCGCCACCAAGGTGTACGCCGGCCTCGACCTGACCATTGAACGCGGCGAACGCACCGTGCTCGTCGGCCCCAACGGCGCGGGCAAATCCACCCTCATCAAAATCCTCGCCGGCGTCGTCGAATGTCAAAAAGGCGAACGCGACCTCGGCCACAATGCCAAGATCGGTTACTTCAGCCAGCATCGCGCCGCCACGCTCGACCCCGAAAAAACCGTGCTCGATGAAGTCCTGGCCAGCGCCCCGGCCATGCGCGAAGACGAGGCGCGCGCCGTCCTGGGCTCCTTCATGTTCCGTAAGGATGACATTTTCAAGCTGACCAAGGTGCTCAGCGGCGGCGAAAAAAGCCGCTTGAATCTCGTCAAGTTCCTCGTGGACCCGCCAAACCTCCTGCTCATGGACGAACCCACCACCCACCTGGATATCCATACCGTCGAGTCGCTGACGCTCGCTTTGGAACGCTACGAGGGCACCCTCGTATTCATCTCCCACGACGTGCATTTCATCCGCCATCTCGCCACCAAGGTGCTCCACATCAATGCCGGCCAGGTGTCGGCTTATGCCGGTGGCTACGAATACTTCCTCGAAAAAACCGGTCTCGCCGGCGACGCCCGGGCCGCGCTCACCGCCGGATGAGCTTTCCCCACGCGGCTGTCCGTGGAGCAATCGGGCAGACTCGCGGGCTATTTGGGATTGTAGTTGATCAAATCGGCTCCTAAACGATGCTCGGAGTTCAAGGTAAGGGTTGCCTCCCGGTAACCGCTGCCTTGCCAATAAATGATCTTCAATTCGGGGGCACGGTCCATATCTCGCGCCAGAAAACACTGCGTCATATTGTGAACACGAATTCCTCTCACCGCGACAATAACGTCTCCGCTTTTGATGGCAAGTGCTTCCAGAATCGGGCCTGCGTTGGATATGGCAACCCCGTCAGTGGGGGGCTTGGAAAGTTGACTCCGGCTCACTTTTTGCTGCTGGTTATACCAAACTTGAAGTCGGTCGCTAATACGTTTATCTAGTTCCGTGTCCCCGCTGGCTGCGGTGTGGCGGCAGCAAAAATGTAATAATTCATCCGCCGTTTGATAGCGCTCCTCAATCTTGCTGTACCAATCGAAAGCCTGCGCCAGATTGCCGGTTTCCTCAAAGTAAACGGCCTTGGCCGTCAAACCGCGCTGCGAATAGACCTCGCCGGCAAAATCAGCCGTTTCCTTCGCCTTTTGCTTTTGGCCCGTCGACAGATAATACCGGACGCGTCGCTCCGCCAGGCTTGCCAGCAAGACCGCATCTGGATCAAGTTGCTCCTCCTCCTCGTAAGTCTTCATGGCCTCATTCGTCTGGCCCAGTTTCCACTCGTATTCCGCCAGATCATAATATAAAGATGGATCCCATTTCGCACCAAGTTCCATCAGTTTTTCGTATTGCTCAGGCTTGTCGGATCGTGAGTCGGCAATGCACTCAGCCGCCACCGCCGAATAGGGAAGCAAACGCCCAAAGGTGGAATTGGCGACTTCGTATGTCCAGTTGGTTGTATACCATCGTCCAATGTATTTGCAGACTCCAAGGTCATAGGGAGCAAGCTCATGCACTTTCAGCACCTTCGTAATATCCCGGTGGTCGCCCGTGAAACTCGGGAAATCCAGGCGCGCATCGACGTCGTAAGCCGTCCCGGGAAGCGGGTTGTGTGACGTCCACTCATTGCAATGAGGATTGGGAATCGGCCGATAAGGCGGTGCAAAGGAAACACTCCCGCATAAGTAATCCATCCACGCAATCGGCGTAAGCTGCGGATCTTTGACCGTAAAGGCCCAACCCGCGTCGGTGGACGCCCGATACGTGGCCGCGTTGGTGCAGTCCAGCCGGCGCACAAAATCATAAAACCGCAAATGGCCGAACCGCTGCTCGGAATTCTGCGCAAATTCCGTTGCTGCGTCCGGCAACCCCAGACGGTCGCGCAGGGCATGAAAATCGGTGGTGACCGCCAGGCACAACTGATGTTGCAATTGCAGAGCCCAGAGGCCCCATCCAATAACGCGCACGCGCGGCGCACCACTTGATTCACGAACAAAGCAACGATCCGGATCGTGGTTCAAGGCCGCCACCAAGTTCTCCTCCGACAGTTCCCCACCTTGCATCTGCTGATAAATGCCACTGCTTTCCCGAATCTCCAACGGAAGCCAGATTCGTAACATGACATTGCCCATCCCGACGTCGTATCCCATGGCGCCGGCGAGACGGCAGAAATCCGGCTGGTCCTCCACGGCTTTACCGATTCTTGTCCAGGCCATCGATCGACTACTGGCCGCAGAGTAGGCCTCAAACCAAGCGACCTGCTCAACGCCCGGCACATTGGTGGCAGCGTCCAATGGCCGAAAGTCGAGGGTGTTCCTCGCCCGGAGCGTCCGGGCCCAAATCGCCACCGGCTTTTGAGCCGTATCAAGATGGTCGAGCTGCTCAATCGCCGCCGCTTCGTTATTCATCCCCGTTAAAAGCATGCAATCAGCAACTTGTCCGACAATGCCGGAAGAATGTTCCCCGGATAGAAAACGGGCGAGTGCGAGATGGGCGGTCATTCGGCACAGCGCCAGGCGAATGTCGTAAAATACACCTGAATTCTCCCGCAGTGCGAACGCGCCAAGTAACGCCGCCGCCTGTTCATGTAAGCCGGGATTGGTGAAGTCGTTCTCCAGATTCGTGGAAAGCAGCAGATCTTCCCGCACCATCGTTTCGGACAAACCATCGGTGAGATGTTCCAGCATGGTTACCCCTTCGTCCGGAGCCGTCGAGGGTGATGCCAATTTGAGGGCCTTCGCCAAAGTGCTGGTTAAATCGGCATAGACCGCCTCCGACCAAATCGGGCCGGAAATGGTTAGCTTGGTTTGGATCACGGTTGAATCGCCAAACTGCACCGTCACATCATAAATGGGGGCATCGGCATCGCCGCCTGCTTCCCGCGAATTCACCACGATTGACTGCCCGGCCGGCAAAGCGTGGTTGCCGGCAAAATAAAGCATCTCCGCGATATCGGCAACGATGCTTTCCACCACGAACTGCGCTTCCGTTTGAAATGAAGTCCTGAAATAACCCTGCTCGCCGGGCGGTCCCGGCGGCGTGGTTTGCGAGGTGGGTGTTTCGGCCGGGCTCGGCGGATGCTCCGTTGGTTTGCAACCAGCGCAAAAACCCAGCCCAATCATTGCCATAATGCCCAGCCATGCGCTGGAAAATGCTTTGGTGCGCGCCGCTAATTGCATGCCGTGAAAATAGTTCGCCCAGCCATGCCGGTCAAGCATACCCGCGATCTCAGCAGTGCTGGATTCATGAAAATTGGGTAGGGTATTACCCCATATCATCCGCCAGAACTTTCCGGGCAGCATGGTGATAAAATCCAATCATTCCCGAATTGAAAACCACCAGCGTATCCTTTAACCGCCATGAAACATAATCAAAACCGTGGCCACCACCCGGCCATTTCCAAAAGCCTTCCCCCGTGTGGCCTCCGCTCCCCGTGTGGTGACCACAATTGACATTATTTCCACCGAAAACCAGGGTTTTGTCATGCTGGCATCCACAAATCAAACGGCCCACCAATGGTTGAGTACCGGGGACGGAATCTTTGCCGCGATGCTGTCAGCCATTGATTCGGCGCGGTCGTCCGTGTGCCTCGAAATTTACATCTTTGCACCGGGACCCTGCGGCGAACGGTTTCGCGATGCGTTCGTTCGCGCCCAAATGCGCGGGGTGCAAGTGCGCGTGCTCATTGATGCCTTTGGCTCAATGGGTTTGCCAGACAGTTTTTGGGAGCCGTTGCGGGCCGTGGGTGGTGAGGTGCGCTCGTTCAATCCGGCCGCTTGGATGCGGTTCTCCTGTCGCGATCATCGCAAACTTCTGGTTTGCGACGAACGGGTGGCTTTTGTCGGCGGTTTCAACATCGCGTCTGAATATGTCGGCGACGGCGTTCGCTCGGGCTGGCGCGACTTGGGTGTCAAGCTGGAAGGTTCGCTGGCAATCTCATTGGCTTCCTCATTCGCAGAAATGTTCGCCCGCGCGGAATTTCGACACAAGCACCTTGCCCTCCTCCGGCGGTTTGCGGCGAAAAGACCCGCCGTCAGGCCGACCGGACAGATTTTTTTGAGCGAACCCGGCCCGGGACGCAATCAGATCAAACTGTCGGTGCATCGGGATCTGGTCCGTGCGCGTGAGGTGCAAATCATTGCCGGCTACTTTCTGCCGACCTCGCAATTGCGGCGTGATTTGGTCCGGCTGGCGCGTCGGGGCGCAAAAGTCCAACTGATTCTCGCCGGCAAGTCCGACGTGTGGCTGTCACAACTGGCCGCCCAAAGTCTCTATCGCCGCTTCCTCAAGGCCGGCGTGGAAATCTTTGAATACCAGCCCCAGATTCTCCACGCCAAGCTGATCATCATCGACCAGGTCGTCTATGCTGGTTCCTCGAACCTTGACCCGCGCAGTCTTAGGATCAATTTTGAGCTGATGATCCGCTTTCAGAACCGCGTCATGGCCGGGGAGGCTCGTGAAATCTTTGCCGGTGACTTGAAAAACTGCCACCGCATTGAATTGGATGCCTGGAGCAAATCCCGCAATCTCTGGCGGCGCCTGAAGCAGCGCGTGGCCTGCCTGCTGTTGATGCGAATTGATCCTTTTCTGGCCAGCAAGCCGTGGCGGGCACTGCCGGATTGATGGATGATAGGGTCCAGCCCGAATCGGCACCGGGAAATTCTGTTTGGGCTCCGGGGAATGGCGCTACCTTGTCGCGTGGTATTAGTTGCTTGAGGAGGCGCTTGGCTTCGGCATGGTTGGCGGCCGCTTCGCGTCGCTTTTCTGGCTGGTAATCATATGCTGACCAAGATTGACCAGAACCGCCTTTCGCAAATCTTCGGATGCCCGGGAAGTCTCCGGCCCTCGACAAATGCCGACGACGTTTCGGGTGATTTGGATGGGCGTCAGGATGAGTCCCCAAGGAACCCCCCACCAACCGAAGATTAAGGAAAAGGCCGCTCCACCGAGCTGTCGTTTGGTGGCGCAGGAACGACAACTGATTTGCGCCTGGGTGGTCCATCGTGTCATCACCAGTATGGACCAGACTTCGTGAATCTTGTGGACATCTATGGGTCCGAGGCTCCCGCACTTGGGACAATTCCCACGCCAGACTTCTTCCACCCTGCGCTCCAGCACCTCGGATGGGACATTTTTGGTGAGGCTCAAGACCAGGGCATTCTGGTGACATTTAGCGTTGCAAAAGCGCTGTTCGCCGGCCCGCACACCCCCCATGATGATCGTTGAACCACAATAACCGCATTTAACCATAATGTTTTTTCCTCACTGAAGAGTGAATCGTTTTGGCGAAGGAATCAAGCCGGGAATCTGCGTTTTTCCCCGGCCACGCGCAATGTCAATCCGGCTCGTGTCAATCCCGCCTGTTCGGCTCCTGCTTTATCTGTTGGTGTTGCCATTTCTGGTTTTTAGTATTTTATTGGTTACGGTGATTTACTTTTTCTAAAAATGCATTTGGAAGACGGGGGGCTTGGCGGGTTGTCACCGTGGCTTTTTTCCGCGCTGAGCGATTGACCCGGCCACGGTGGCAGGTCTCCGTGCCAGGGGTCAGTGATCCTTGCCCGCACTATGCGAAGTGTAACCGCCACCCCTGACCGATGGACCGGCAAACTGAGCCCCGCCAGGAAACCCCACCGCCGGAACCCGGTCGCGGGGTGCAACGCCATCGCTTCACCCGCGCTTGTCCCGGACGCCTGAATTCTTCGCCAATATGGGCTCGGTGACAAAAGGCTCGCCCACCACCTGCGCAAAGGTCTCCAGTATCTTGAATTGGCCGTTGGCCCGCGTTTCACCCAGGTAAACATTCATCGTGCAATGATGATTGGCCTGCACGGTAATCTTGCCCCCGGGCCCCTCGAAGCTGATATCGCCCGATTCCAGCACCCGGCGCACCGCGTCCACGTCAAACGTGCCGGCTTTTTCCACCGCCTTTTTCCAGAGATAAACACTGTTGTAAGAAAGCACTATCGGGCTGTCAACCGCGCGCTTTTCCTTGATGACTCCGGGGTAATTTTCCGTTTTCAACCATTTATACCAGTTTTTCAGGAAGGTCTCGTTGCCTGGGGTCTTGAGCGACATGAAATAACTCCAGCAACCGAGTTCTCCGGCCAGACTCTTGGTTGGCATGCTGCGCAGCTCATCCTCCGCCAGGCTGAAGGAAAGCACCGGACAGTCCGCCGCCGTCAATCCCAAGGCTACGATCTTCTTGAAGAAGGCCACGTTTGAATCCCCATTGATCGTGTTGATCACACAGGCTTCACCGGCCGCGGCAAATCGCTTGATGTCCGCCACCATCGCCTGAAAATCAGTGTGGCCAAAAGGAACGTACGCGCCCGCGGAAATCACCTTGCCGGCATCATCCCGGCGAATCCCGCCGCCAATCCCCTCGGGCGGCACGCCTCGCATCTGCAAATATTTGTGCAGGATCAAATTCGTCGTTTGCGGATAAACGTAATCCGTACCAATCAGGTAGAATTTCTTCCTGCCCTGGGCCAGCAGGTAATCCACCGCCGGTATCGCCTGCTGGTTCACGGTCTCGGCAATGTAAAAGATGTTCCGGGACATTTCCTCACCCTCGTATTGCACCGGATAAAAGAGCAATCCGTTCTCCTTCTCAAAGACCGGCTGCACCGATTTGCGGCTCACCGAGGTCCAGCACCCAAAGGTCACCGCCACCTTGTCCTCCACCAGCAGTTCCTTCGCTTTTTCGGCAAACAATGGCCAATTGGATGCCCCGTCAACAATCACCGGGTCGATTTTGCAATTCCTTCCCCCCACTTGGATGCCCCCCGCTTGGTTGATTTCGTCAAAGGCAAACAATAGCACGTCGCGCAGCGAGGTTTCACTGATCGCCATTGTCCCGCTTAACGAATGCAACACGCCCACCTTGACCATGTCCTGCGCCCTTAACTCCCCTTCCGTAACGCGCTTCCGGCACAGTTTTAACAGGGTCGATTCGGTCAGGTTGAGCGGACGGCTCCGGGAATACACAAACCCCCACGTCCGCTCAAATACCCCCCGCCCATACGGCAGGGCCACCACCGACCGATTCTCCAATTCGCCGGCCATGCTCCAGCCAGGCAGAAAACCCACCGCCAGCGTGCGCTTCACCAGTTCCTTGATGATCCCCAGGTTTTCAATCTCCCCCAGGATGTTCAAATTGATCTTCTGCCTCGCCATGAAATCCTCCACCTGCTTTCGCCGTTGACCAGAGTGCTTGATCAAAAAGCACGGGTACTTGCCAAATTCATCCCGCGGCGTGTCTTGCCTGGCCGCCAGGGGATGGCCGGATTTGACCATCAGATGAAACCGGTCGGCCAGGAGTGGAAAAAATTCCACCGCCTCGTTCGCGGCCGGTTTTTCGGTCAGGATAACATCGACATGATTGTTCTCCAGCCGCCGGATCGATTCCCCGGCATCATACGATTCGACCTGCAACAACACATTCGGAAATTCCTTGTGAAAGTTCAAGAGCACCGGCGCGAGAAATTCCGGCAGAAACATGGCGTCCGCCGCCACCCGCAGCCGCCGGGTCCCCCACTTGTTCAAATAGTTCAGCGTCCGCCGGGACTGTTCCAGTTCATCGAGGGCCCGGCGCGCATGATATAATAACGCTTCGCCCGCCTCGGTCAGCACAATGGTTTTGCCCATCTTGGCAAAAAGTCGACACCCCACATCCTCTTCCAGCTCGCGCATCGCATGGCTGATCGCCGATGGCGTCAGGCAAAGTTGCCTCGCCGTCTCCGTCTGGCTCTCCGTTTTGGCCAGCACCGTGAAGGCTTTCAACTGTCTGCTATCAAGGGTTTCATTCATTGGTGAATTTCATTCATCGTTGGTCATAATTCTTTTCACGCTCCCAATGCGTGCCAAACCCCGGCTCTGGCATCGGCGGTGCTTTTCTCATTTGCGTAAGGGGTGAACGATAAAATTTAAAATCAAGTAATCCCGGAAGAGCAATCGCAACGCCAAATTGCTCCGTAACCAAAAACAAACATAAAACCATGTCAACACAGAAAACCCTTGATCGAAAAAAACCACGATTGAAATCCGGCCTGGGCCGCACCGGCCACGCGTGCCTGCGCGTGCTGGCCACCGCCAGCCTCTCCGCCCATGCCCAGTCGATGGACAGCGACAAAATCTCCTCTCTCGAAAAGCAAAATGCCACTTTGCAGCAGCGCCTCGATTCGCTGGAAGGTATCGTCAAACAGGAGGGCCTCATGCCCAGCGATACCAACTCGATCAACAAAAGCGTCGTCTCGGCCCTCGGCCAGGTCAATATCAGTGGCTATGTCCAGGCCTCGTACTTCTATAACACGCGCCGCCCTTCGGACGGCTTGAACGACGGCTACCTCTGGAACACCAAGGACAATTCTTTCTCCCTCAACAAATTTAAACTGACCGTCGCCAGCGCACCCGTGGCGACCGACAAGTGGGACGCCGGTTTCCGCACCTCCTTGTTGTGGGGCGACGACGCCCCCGACCTCAATTCCGGTGGCGCCAACGGCACGGGCGCCAACACCAGCTTTAACGATTTGCGGGAGGCTTATGTGGAACTAAACGCGCCCATTGGCACCGGGCTGGACATCAAAGCCGGCGAAATGATTTCCCTGCTCAACTGGGAATCCGGTGACGGCGGCGCGGCCAACCCAAACTTCTCCCAAGGCCTCCAGTGGTGGTTTACCGGCAACGGCCCGTCCGCCGGCATTCAAGCCACTTACAATTTCACTGACTGGTTTGGCTTGACGACCCGCGTGGACAACGGACTGTTTCAAGGTCCCGTGGACAACAACTCCGGCAAAGCCTTCAGCGGCAGCCTCAACTTCAAACCGACCAAGGAGCTTTGGTTCAATATTATCGGCTGGTACGAGAGCGCGGCCGGACCCAGCGGCAGCGATGTGTCGGGCGCTTCATTGATTGGCGGCTATCAAATCACCACGGCGCTTGGCACCGGCTGGGAGGGAGATTATTTCAACTTCAGTTCCGACCACGGCCCCGCCACTGATCTTTGGTCCGTGGGTGGCTGGATTTGGTACGACTTCACGTCCAAGGTCGATTTGGCCCTGCGCGCCGACTACGTGGAGGACGTTGAGGGCTTCCTCGGACCGGCCGTTCGCCCCGGCGCTGGCCTACCCTTCTCCCCGGATTCGGGCGGCGACCTCGGCAGCGTGACGCTGACGCTTAATCTCAAGCCGGCGGATAACATTAAAATCCAGCCCGAAATCCGCTATGATTACACGTCCTATTCCAAAGGTTTGGAGTCGGACGGCAAAAAGGATCGCATCATCATCGGCTGCGGCGCCAGTTATCTCTTCTAACGCGGCCGGCCAAAAAATAATTGAAACCAACTTGAAAAAATACCAGACCATATGAAAAAGCTATTAATGCATCCTCTGGCCCTCCTGTCCTTGGCGGCCATGATATCCCTGCCGGCCCGCGCGGCGGACACCGTGAAAGTCGGCGTCCTGCACTCGCTGTCCGGCACCATGGCCATCAGTGAAACTTCCCTGCGCGACGTCTTGCTGTTTGCCTTTGACGAAATTAATACCGCCGGCGGCGTCAAAGTGGGCGACAAATCCTACACCATCGAGCCGGTGGTCGTCGACGGCGCCTCCAATTGGCCCTTGTTTGCCGAAAAGGCGAAGCAACTCCTCGAAGAAGACAAGGTGGCCACCACGTTCGGCTGCTGGACTTCCGTCAGCCGCAAATCGGTCCTGCCGGTCTTCGAAAAGGATAACGGCATGTTGTTCTACCCGGTCCAATATGAAGGTGAGGAATTGTCCAAAAACATTTTCTACACCGCCGAAGCCGTCAACCAGCAGGCCACACCCGCCGTGGATTACCTGTTGAAACAGGGTAAGAAAAAGTTCTATCTGCTCGGCACGGATTACGTTTATCCCCAAACCACCTGCCTGATTCTTTACAAATATCTGTTGCTCCACGGTATCCCGGCCGAAAACATCGGCGGCGGCTTCCGCAAGGACGATTCCGGCAAGGTCATTTCCGCCGGCAAATACGTGCCCTTTAGCTACACCGACTTTCAACAGA
>Ga0302281_10002639_pt1 | contig 12587 bp, 7 predicted proteins | sample III_Fen_E1_2_FD_198762 | JGI IMG/M metagenome (GOLD analysis project Ga0302281, IMG submission 198762) | Peat permafrost microbial communities from Stordalen Mire near Abisko, Sweden - III_Fen_E1_2 | ecosystem: Environmental > Terrestrial > Soil > Wetlands > Permafrost | place: Sweden: Abisko...
CTGCCCCGCCCGCTCTGACACTTCAGGCTCGCCCCGGTACTGGTGCGAAATCGGACCCTCCGCAGCCATCCGCAGACAATGCTGCCTCGCCGCCATCGCCAATTCCGGATCCCACTTCAGCCGTCCCGCCCCATGCGCGGCGCGCGACTCATTCGCCAGCGCCAGCAACTGCTCAGCCTCGGGCTGCAGCGCCTGCCGCCGTTCCCCCTGCCACAACGGAACCGCCCGCACCTGCCCGTAAACCACAGGCGCAGCCATCACCAGACTCAAAATCAATCCCTTAATTGAACACCGCATACTCTAGTAGACCCCGCTCCAGCCCCAGTGTCGCGGTATTCTTTTCATGCCAGTGCCTTTTCAATCCATTTCGCCAGCCGCACCCATGTCCCAATGGACCAACCAGATCCGCCGCCAGCCCCTGGCCGCCGTCGGCATCCTGCTCCTCGCCGCCTTCGTCCTCGGTGGACTAGCCGCCCCCTGGCTCGCGCCCCACAATCCATCCGCCGTCGACCTGCTCCATCGCCTCCAATCCCCCTCCACCGCCCACTGGGCGGGAACCGACGAGCTCGGCCGCGACACCTTCTCCCGCCTGCTCTGGGGCGCGCGCCTCTCGCTCTCCGTCTCCGTCAGCGTCGTCTCCATCTCCCTCGCTCTCGGCCTCGCCATCGGCGGCCTCGCCGGGTATCTCGGCGGCTGGGTCGATACCGCTCTCACCACCGTCGCCATGAACACCTTCCTTGCCCTCCCCGGAATCCTCCTCGCCATCGCCTTCGCCGCCTTCCTCGGTCCCGGCTTCTCCAATCTTGTTCTCGCGCTCGCCATCGGCGGCTGGGCCGGCTACGCGCGCCTGGTCCGCGCCCAGGTCATGGCCGTCCGCGACCGAGAATACGTCGATGCAGCGCGAGCCCTCGGCGCCAGCGACCTCCGCATCTTCTTTCGCCATATTCTGCCCAACATCATTCAGCCCATCGTCGTCCAAGCCGCCATCGGCATGGCCGGCGTCATCCTGGCTGAAGCCACGCTGTCATTCCTCGGCCTCGGCATTCCCGCCCCCGCGCCAAGTTGGGGAGCCATGCTCAACGACGCCCGCTCCCACCTCTTCGACTCACCCCACCTGGTCCTCTTCCCCGCCATCGCCGTAGCCGCCGCCGTCTTAGGCTTCAACTTCCTAGGCGACGCCCTCCGCGACCGCCTGGACCCCCGCACCCGCCTGGAGTTGGGTTTATAAAGATGACCCGCCATCCTGAGTATCATGACTTGAGTTGCAAGTTTCGGCTTCAGTGAACCCACGTCGGACCAAGCACAAAAGCACCGTGCCCCGTTTTTGCGCCTTTTTCCTGGCGCAAAGGCGGGAAGCCAGAAGCCCGTTCATCAAGTTGAGGGTGGTGAGTCGAAGGATCTGCATCTGCACTTAGGGACCGCTCGACTGTTCAATGGCAGACATCCAAGTTTGGCAGCGGTAATTTATTCCTCAACGATTACTTCCGAGTCGGCGACAATTCGGCCGGAACTCGGCATGGACGAATCCAAACCGTAGAATTCATGTACAAAGAACTTAAGAGCAGGGAACCTAGGGGAACGCAGAATGTTGAATTCCAAGTTTAAGCCCCTGATTATCGGGCTTGTTACGCTGGGTGCCTTGGACATGATCGGCATCGTAACTATGATCGCAAATCCAAATTGGACTGAAAGAATCATCCCCGCGCTTGTCGGTACTCAACTCATCGGCTTCATTTTGATTGCGTTTGCTTACATGATCCGAAGTCAATTTGGACCCGAAATATCACCGGTCGTCTCGACTGATCCGTCTGCGAAATCGGAAAACGTGAACCGACCCCAATGGAGCCGGATGAGATGGCTGTGGTTTGGAATCGCAGCATTAGGGGTTGCGCAGACTCCTATCGCCATAGTGAATGCGATCCATACCGCACAATCAGACCACAGGATGGCGTCAGTTATGGTTCTTGCATTCGCGATTAGATTCGGCATGATCTGGCTCTTTTTGAGGCTTTGGTGGAAATTTCGCCCTGTTAACCAATAGTCCTGCACCACTCAAAGCGCGTGGCCCCTTGTAAAGCCTGAATCACCGCCTACCGGGAAGTAAACTTCTCGGTATTTCAGAGCAAACGAGTGTCCCATCCTCGCGGCTTCTTAGGCCGCAATTGCAGCAAGCAGCAAAGCCCCACCAGCCCCCGTTCTCGCACTCAACGGAGTCCAATGAAAATCGCAGTAATCAGCGACACCCACGGCCTCCTCCGCCCCGAAGTCCTCCCCGCCCTCGCCGGTGTCTCGCGCATTCTTCACCTGGGCGACGTAGGCAAAATCTCCATCCTCGACGACCTCCGCAAAATCGCCCCAGTAACCGCCATCCGCGGCAACGTCGACCGTGAAGGCCCCTGTGGCGAACTCCCCGAAACCGAAGTCGTCCTCGTCGAAGATTTGAAGAAGGAAGCCCGCTACATCTACATGCTCCACAACCTGAACACCCTCCATCTTGATCCCGTGGCCGGGCGATTCGCAGCCGTTCTCTACGGCCACACCCACGTCCCCAGCATCACCCACAAACGCGGTGTCCTCTACTTCAACCCCGGCTCCTGCGGCCCCCGCCGCTTCGACCTCCCCATCACCATCGGCACGCTCACTGTGAACAGCGAAGGCCATTTCGATGCAGAGATCGTCCCGCTCAGCCCGTCAGTGTGATACCTTTCCGCCATCATGAAATCCCAGCTTTTTACGATGGTTGTTCTTTGCGCCGTGGTCACTTGTGCCGCTCAGTCGCCCGAACTTTCCGATTGGCCTAAACTGCTCGACAAGAAAGACGTCAAGGCGGCCCGCGCCCTCTGCGAGCGATTCACCGATTCGAAAGACCTTGCACAACAAGTGGAGGCGCAGAAGTGCCTTGCCAATGTCGCCTTGTACGGAAACGATGTGGTCCTTTTGGAAGGCGATAACGCCGGCGGCGGTTCTCTCCGCCAGGGATATCAACTTGAGGCAGTCGATGAAGCACTTCTACATCTCAACCGTGGACTCGAGCTTGCTCCTCAGGATCTGTCCATTCATCAGGGCCGCCTACATGTCCTCGAAGTATCGGGTCGTTACTCGGAAATGGTAAAGGCACTCGATGAAAGCAGCGCAATCTATAAAGGCAAAGATGCGCTCGACGCATGGATGGCTTACTCCTCCGAATTGAGCGATCTCCGTCAATACGAAGCGGGCCTCGCATTCATGAAGGTACTGGAGAAACGTTATCCGGACAACCCTGACGTTCTCGGAAACATCGGTGCCTTCCTGTCGATGCAAAAGAAAGAAGGAGAAGCAATTCCCTATCTTCAAAAAGCGGCCGACCTCGCCCCCAAAGATCCAATCAACGCCTGGGACCTGGGCAGAGCCTACGACTACGCAGGCCAAGCCGACCTTGCGGACAAGTGGTACCAGAAAGGAATCTCACTCGAAACCGACCCGGACCAAATCAAAGAGTCTTCCTGTCTCTATGGCCAATTTTTAGAGAAGAATTTTCACGATCCAGCGCGTGCCTGCACTTTGGAAAAGAAGGGCTGCTCGTCCAACGAGCAAACGGCCTGTGCTCAAACCACCAAATAACCATATGCCTCGGTTTGGCCTTCTGTTCGCACCTGAAATTTTGAACAAGCGCACCGAATCGGAAAACTTGCGTCAGCCGAGCGCCAAGTCCAAGCGGCACCGCCCCTACGGCGTGGTACCAAGCAGCTTCTGGTAGTAGTCAACCAGATCCGCATTCTTGGGATCCGCTGAAAGCTCCTTGAGCTTTGCGGCCGTAATCACTGTGCCTGGGTTCCATCCTTCCGCGGCCTTGAATCCTTCGATCAGCGCGGGCAGATTTTTGGCGGTTGTCCATTTCGCCGGATTATCACCCTCGTTGATGGGCGCCTTGCGCTGCATTTCCTTTATGTAGTCTTCGGGGCTTCTATTCTTGTCCGCCTTATTGGGGCCCAGGTGGACGCCAATATACCCAAGCATCGTCGCGAAACCATCCATCCGTTCCTTCAGGTCGAGGACAGCATCAGACTCCTGCAGGTAAATCGCGAAGTGGTGAACGCCGGTACCCCAGTGAAACGAGCCGATTGCCCGCTTGGTGAATGAAGGCGTGTAATCAAAATTGCTGGGATTTTTGCCCAGCCAAGACGATGATCTCTGGTCGCCAACAATCGGGCTGCCAAAGTAAGTTCGAATTCCATCGGTGTGTGCCACCCAGGTGTTCTTCGCGGTATCCTCTCCCCAGTCTCCAGGACGAGCGGGCCCAGTGGCGGCAGACATGTCGCGAGAGCCAGACATGGTGTCCCCTTTATCTTTACCGGGTGGCATCTTGTTGTTCAGCTTTCTGCTCGGCGCCGAGTCAAACGCGGCCTTCAGGCGGATACGTTCGTCATCGCTTAAATCCTTCGCGGGAGAATCCGGGCCACCTGCAACAGCGGGCGCCAAATCGCCATTGAGAAGCGAATACGCTCGACGCTTCCCTTCATCTGGGCTAGTGGCATCGGCATCGTCGTAAATCTTCGCAACCACGTCCAACAAATCGGCCACAGCCAGCGCTTTCAGCTTATCGAGCGCCCCTTTCTCATCGTTCCCGGGACGCACCAGCTTCTCCACTTCATCGGCCACAGCAGCCACGTCAATCGGTGCAGGAGCCCGTTGCACGGCAGGTCCGCCTGCCTCTTGCTGCACAACGTGCGTAAGCTCATGTGCCAGCAGCTTTCGCCCTTCGCTGGTCCCAGGCGAGTATTGGCCGGAGTTGAACACGATGTTGTTTTCCGCAGTAAAGGCCACGGCAGAAATCGAGCGCGCGGATTCCGCCGCGGCTGAATTCGTATGCACTCGCACATGGCCAAAGTCATGGCCGAAGCGCGGTTCCATGTACTCACGGGCAGCCGGATCGAGAGGCTGGCCAGATGAGCTCAGCACCTGGTCCACCTTAGGCGTCGCACTGATGTCACTTCGGGATGCAGCAGGGGCGGGGCGCGACGACGGAAGTGGATAACCAAGCCTGCGAAGAACAGCTTGATTTCCGAAATTGCCGTGCGATCCAGATCGCGAAGAGTGCCGTTGCTCCGCGTAAGTGTGCAAATTGTCGCCAGTCTCATCGCGCTGAACTTCAGCTTCTTCCGCATCACGCTTGCCGCTCGTACCATTTGCCTTCGGTGGTGCAGGCGCTGGCGGCGCAATCGGCATGCGCACGATCTCCTCCGCAGTGCGATCTGCTTCATGCTCCAGCGGATCGTTTACGGCACCGACGGTGAGCTTGCATTGTAAATGCCGCGAGGTTGCGGAGAGGCGGTGCAGCGCTGTTCGATTCCCGGTGTAAACAGACGGGGAACGAAGTCTCGACTTCGCCGATTGATTGCGCGATTCTTCCTGATCCGCGTGCGCGGTTGTCGTGGCCGGCTTGTCTACACTGGCGTTCAGCATCAGGGCTTTCAACGGTTCATTTCGAGATGCACGCAGACAGAAACGTTCATGATCAACTTCAATGCAGGTGAACAATTTTTTGCATGGGAATCTCGTTGCCCGAGGCTGCACGCGCAATGATCACATCGGCAACCTTGGCCGCACCGCCAGGCAGAGCGTCTGCAATCTTTTTCACCAGGTCGGCGACTCTTCCGTAGATCTCCCCCAGGTCGTCGGCCCCCTTAAGAGACGCGCTCAGGGTCACTCGCACCGTCGAAAGCGACTTCTCCTTATCCTTGGCCGCCAACATGTTCGCAATACTGCGCGCTACCTCTTTCGCATTGTCGTAGTTCAGGGCTTTCTCCGTTCCTTTTGCGGCGGCGGGAGTAAACGACGTGTCGTCGAGTGCTTGAATGATTGAATCTACCGTCGGCTTGTCAGCTGCCGGGGGAGGCTGCGGAACATTTGGCTTGGGCGCGTCCTTGGCAACTGGAGGCGACACCGGCACTGCGGGCAGATTCACGTCGTGCCGGTTTGGCTCTGGCACACTGACGTCTTGGGCCTTAGCGGGCGGATCAGGAGCGCCCGGATCGCCCTGCGGAGTCTGTCTCGGGTCGGGTGGGTTTTTCACCTTGGTTTTAGCCGCTGCCACAATCGCGTTGTGAATTGCATTCTTGGTCTTGTCGTCCATCTGCGAATTTGTCGCGGCCGCGTCAAACAACACGCCCAAAAGATCGCCAGTTGCATCGCGCAGGCCGTCGGTAATCGTCTTCTGCACATCAGCCGGAACATTCATCTGCTTCATCAACGGCTTAACCACCGTGTCTACGAGACCCTTTCCGATCGCATCACCGATGGACGTCGCGCTATCATCCGGTGTGTCGGCTGCAGGAAGCGTCTCCAGCCCCTTCAGGACCGAACGCGGTATCGCATCCGGCAGCATGCCTGCCACTTTCGCCGCAAGGTCCGCGGGCTTGCCCGGCAGTGGCATCTTCGTATCGTGCAACAGGTCGGTGATCTTCGCCTGGCCCTCATTATCCCGGAACAGCCTGCGAATTCCCCGTTCCACCGCCGGCGTCACAGTTACGGCCTGTTTTCCCTGTGCAGTCTGAGCCCGGTTGAGGAAATCGGTCAGCGCCTTGACGACTTCCTGACGGTTAGCCATGGTGGCCGGATCAGCCGGTGCAGCTCCCGGCTCGAGCACATCCTTCCTGGGTGCGAGCGGCGGTGGCAGCGTTGCTCCTTGGGCTCCTGGCTGCTGTTGGACCGCGCCAGGCGCTTGCCCAGGCCCTGGTGCTGCGCCTTGCGGCGGAGGAGCTGCCTGTTGTGCCGGCGCATCCAGCGCACGCACCACGACACTTCGCCGGTCTTCAACCTTCCCTTCCGTGGCTCCATGCGCGACAAGGCGAACGATGCGCGACTCTGGAATCTTCGCCGCGAGTAGAACCGACTTCGCCGCCAACGCGCGGTCCGCGGAGAGTTTTGCGTTTACGGTTTCTGGACCTTCAATGCTGGCGTAGCCGTCGATCTGAATCTTCGAGTCGGGCGGAAGGTCCTGCACACTTTTGATCAGAGCTGCGTCTGCGCTGCCGACCCATTTGACGGTGTTGACTACGAAGCGGAAGGTGGGGCCTTCAGTAAATACAGGGTCTCCCGTTTCCACAGCCGAAGCCGCAGGTTTGGGATCAGGATCGCCGGCGCGGCGCACGGTTTGTGCTTCGCCCTGCTGAACAATGTGGGCCAATTCATGCGCCATCAGACTGTTTGGGCCAATGCTTCCGCCAGAGCCAAGCACCACGTGATTGCCGGCTGCATACGCCAATGCATTAATCGATCCCGCGGATTGAGCGGCTGTCCGGTCGCTATGCACGCGGACATTGCTGAAATCCGCGCCAAATCTTGGTTCAAAGAATGCACGCGTTGCACCGCCCAGCGGCTCACCGGCGGACTTCAAAACCTGATCGACAATCGGCGGCGCTCCGCCTACGGAAGGCGCGTTGCCATTGTTCTTCGTGTGAACATTCTTCTTGTCTTCTTCTTCGCTATTCACACCCTTGCGATGCACTGTTTCCGCGTTCGGTGAAGAAGAGAGATCACTTCCCGACATGCGCATCACATGCTCAGCGGCGCGGTCGGCCTCAGCTTCCAGCGGATCGTTGACGGCTCCGATCGTGAGCTTCGCCTGCAGGTGGGGCGCAGTGGGCGTGAGACGCCGCAACATGGCCTGGTTGCCCAGGTTCTCAGCTCGCGGGCGAAGAGTGCGTGCCGCAGCGGAAGGCTGAGCCAGCCTTGATGAGCTGCCAGTCATGTCCTTCGCTCTTGCCTTACCTCTGCCCATTCTGATTGCCCCGCTCCATGAGGGATGCGCGATGGATCGGCGCTGTGCGTTGCGTCCACCTAATATGGCGATGCCTCACTGATTGAAATCAATGAAGCGTCGCAGCAGCGTATTCAGTTTTGTAAGAGAAAGGGGAAAAGGAGCACATGGCTCCTTTCAGTAAGCTCTAACGGGAATCGAACCCTCTAACGCTGAACGCGCTATCCTCTCCGGAGGTGAGAGCAACAACTGAACATTACCCCAATCTGATTACTGCGTCAATGCATTTCTTGTTAATTCGGAATGTTATCCGTAACTCGGAATGAAGATGTGAAGTTAGCAGATGTTGAGGCATTGTCGGACGCCTTCCAAAGGTTAGCCGTGGGGGAAGGATTGGTCGCCGGTTGTGTGTAAATGCCGTAAGTGAAATGCAACATCGAGTTTCGTTCGATCAGAAGTTTTGGACCGAAGACTCCCACTGCTTTGATGGCGTAGATATCCTGGCCTGCATCGCGGGAGCGCGTCAGTTGCAGGTGATTGTCGTCGATGATGGCGCTGGTGACAGAGCCGACGAAGATACCATGGCGATCGCCGTTGCTCTCCGGTGTGAGAAAGATATTGATCGTGTTGCCGCATATCTGCACCTGTGTCGCGGCCTGATGCGTCAAAGCAGGCGAAGCTTTCATGTTGCCGAGTCCCACATGAATGCCCTGCACTGTGCTGTCGATCGTGTTGTTGAGAATGCGAATGTCATTGGCCACGTTGCCCGCGACAACAATCCCCTGCGAAGATGTGGAGAAGAGTTGCGGCAGAAGTCCGTTGACATAGTTGCGGAAGGCGGGCGCCACTGCATCGGGTGTCTTGAAGACCTTGGCTGCAATATCTTTAACCGTCGCATGCACCGCTCCTTCGCCACTGGTCGCGGTCAGCCCGGAGGTGTTCAGAGCTTCGGTCCATGCATCGGTGAGCTTGTTGCTACTCACAAATTGCAGGCTCACCGGACCAAATGCAGCCGTGATATGAGCACGTCCCAATGCGCCCAGATTTACATGCGGCAGCTTTGGAAGCGCGCCCGTATCAATCAGGATCGGAGCCCCGGTTCCTGTCGCGTTGGCTCCCTCTGCGTTGGCCGAAACTCCTGCAGCCTGCGACGAAGGTGCGGGAGCAGTTTCAGGAGCCGCCTGGGCTTTTGCTTCCACGGGCGCAGTCTTGTTGGCCTGTGTGGGCACTTTGGTCGCCGCAGCTTTGCGCTGTTTTCTGCGCAATTGCCGCGCCGCCTTTTTCGTAGCAACCGCTTCGCTATTAGTGATGGTCACGGCATGCGCAAGACTCTTCTCGAGGCGCGCACGAATGGCGGGCCGCAGGGCGAGGTCACTGTACTTAAGCCCGAGTGCCGCCTGCGAAGAGAAGACCAGGTTGCCTTCAATCTGGGCGCGGTCGGCGTTAATCAGAAGAATCCCAACCTGGCAATAGCCCACTTTGAATTGGCTATTCAATACGCGAATGTTGTATTGCGGTGCAGTCGGCAACGGATTCCTTGCTGCGCTTTCGCCTGTGACACTTGCCGCCGCTGGCGCAGGGTTATAAACCGCAAGGCAGGATGCAGAGCGAAGATCCGCGTCCGCGCATGCAATGTTGACACGTTCAATGTCCACCTCTCGGCAGGCGCGAACGGTCACAGCGCCTTGAAGCCCTTGGGTGTTGGTACTCTGCCAGTAGCCTGCTGCGCCGGCTTCCACAGAAATATCAGACACCGTGACGCTGGTGCATGAGTCGAACTCAAGCACTGCCTCAAGGCTGCTGCCGGCAATCACCGTGCCTAGTCCCGCCCCTGTGATCTTCACTGCGATGTTGGCGAAGGTGATCTTTTGTTCCACATTGAATCGGCCCGGCGTGAAGCAGATACTCAGGCTCCGGCTTCCGGAAGAGAGTGCGTTGTTGAGCGTGCTGAGCCAGTTCTTCGAAGCGTCAAGCACCAGGTTGCAGCAGTCGCATTCCCCGGCCTCGGCGAGCGGCAAAAAGTGTACGCGGCAATCGGCCACAACCTGCAGACCGCCATTGGCGGCGCCGGGACCAACGATGGCAAGATCGCACAGCCATTGTCGTGGTCCATCGGGGGGCTGCGGGCCATCGAAATAGCGTTCCGGATACACCATCTGCGGCGTGTTCGGGCGAACAGCGAATGACCAGTATGGCCGCGCCAAAAGCGGAGCGGTGGGCAGCGCCTTGATGTTCACCGTAACGGCGAGGCCGGAGACAGTATCGAGTTGCGTGCTGACACCTGCGGTAAAAGGAACCTCCGCCTGCCAAAGCCGCACAAACAATGAATTGGGATCGGTGGGCAATGTGGTGCCCGGAGGCAGCGTGAGCTGCTGTGTTGTGCCGTCGTAGATGGTTCCCGCTCCCAGTGTGACGACGAGACCTTGCGGCGCGGCAATGTAGTTGTCGTCGCTAGCTTGCCCCAACACCGCGGTGGTTTGCAGAATCTCAATCACTTGTCCAGGCTGCGGAGAATGAGCCGCATCCACCGGTGCCGGATTCAGTTGCAACACCTGCGAGTTCACCACACTGGCGCGATAAAGAAACGATGCGTTGTTCCATCCCCAAAGCAATGTACCTGCGCCCGCGTTGAAGCTGGCTACGGTCACGCATACCAACTGATTGTCCGCGCCCAGATAGCCGCCCTGCGCAGGAGGGCAGCAAGGATCGGTGGGCGTGGTGGGAGGAAAGAAGCTGACCTGCAGGCTCGCGTCAAAATCCAGAGACAAATCAGCCGGGTTGAGAACCAGCCCCATGCCCGCAAGCGTAGAGACCAGTCCGGTCTCAGCCGCATCGCAGAGCGACGCACTTGTTGGCAGTTCGACAAAATGCTGCATCAGCCGGGTACGCGCGGTAGTGTCCGGCCCACCCAAAGCAACTTCAAGCAACGCCTGGTCTTCAACGGCGGAGACGCTTTGCTCAGTCACCAGGAGTGCCACAACCTCGTTGGTCGCAGGCGCTCCCGCAGTGGTTGCGGGCTGATCAAGCCAATCGGGCTGATTGTTCAGGGGCACCGGATTATCCAGCGTCAACCGCCATCCGCCAACGTACATCGTGCCCGGCGCAACCACAATTTCGCCGCCCGAAATCGATACCTCGTAGCCAGTGGGATCCGGCGTGCCCGCCGGTCCAACAATATCGATAGTCTCCAGCCGCAACGATTCGCTGGCGATGGATGCCTGTTCGTTCACGTCCGCCTCAAGCGTGACGCGGCCTTGCTGTGCAACTACCGAACGGTAGCCGCGCGATGGATCGAAACTGATGCGTGCGCGATCACTTCCCACGTTATTCCTCCGAACGCCGGTTACGCGTTCTAGTCCACATCGATCCAGACCGGTAGTTGGCCGATTGGAGCGTATTCTTCAAACTTCAATGCCAGTCCCCGGCGCTTCAGGGGGATGGCTTCCAGGCAATAGACGCCCATCTCAGATCCGTTTTGTGCGCCAGCCAGTATGGTGGCGGCATGAGCTCCAACGGCTCCCGCACAGCCGCAACTGCAGCCGGATCCGCCGTTGCCCGGGATCAGAATCCATGCATCGGCATCGCTGCGCAGCTTGGCATATTCCGGCTGTCCAAAACTGTGCGACTCAAACAGCGGAGCCTTGGCGGGAATCTGCACCGACCGATACGGCTGATGCAAATTACTGTTCGCCGTATAGGCCGTGAATCGCACGCAACCGGTTTGCGGATCTTCGACTGTAGCCAGATCATCGAGGATCGATTCAGAAGCAGCTAGCCGATGTGTGTATGTCGGCCCAAGCACCGTGCAGCGCGAAAGTGAAACTGTTCCCTCGGAAAATCCAAGCGCCAGATCGGCAAGCGCCAACGGCCACGCAGCCTCAGCCTCCGCCGGAGTAAATTGCGCAATTGCCGCTGTCATCTCAGTAATGAGAGTCGGCGACGGCGCAGAGCCCGGTGTGTAAGTACTCAACGCATCGGCAAGCGCCGAGCCCGCGGGCACCGCCTGCTTCGCCTGCGCGCTCACTCCAAATTTGAGCGAGGCGGCAAGGCTTGCAGGGTCGAAGATCGTCGGGTCGGTCAGCGTTCCAGTCGAGGGGACAAGGTGCGTGGGAATCGACTGAACAATACTGTCCGTTGCCGTCAGATTTTGAATAGCCCCGCCATTTGCCGTGCGAATGGGACCGCAGATGGAGCGCTCAATAACAAGATTCGTAATCGATCCCTCGATGAAGAGCGTGGTTGGCGTCAACGGCAATCCATCAATCGCGGCGGAGAACAGCGGCGGCGGATTGGGTGGCGCAACGCCGATGGTCCCCGGATCAAGCGTCATCATACGCAGGTAAACGCTGTCGAAGCCCCCTTGCAGCACAATGTTCGCGCCCTGTACCAGCAGTCCTTCAAGAACCAGAACCGTAGGCGCTCCTGAAGTCGCGGCATTGCCGGTGATCGTCCACGTCGTTGGCGCTCCCGCAGCAAAGCGGACCACCGGCCGCTGTCCACTCATCGCGGTCACCGCGACCGTTGCACCGTTGGGCACGGTGAGCGATTGGGTTGGTCCAGCATATGTGAGCGAGTCCGTGATCTCGATGTTGACATCCCCGGAAACCGCTGCCAGTGCACTGTTCAGGGATATCCCGTTTGCGATGCTGACAGTTGAATCCGGCAACAGCAGGCTGCTCAGGATGGCGTTGTTGTAACCGCCCGCGCCAATCTCTGAGAGCAGTCCGAAGTTATAACAAACTGCAAGTGTTCCCACCGGCACGCCGGATGTGAAACTGAAGCGGCCCTTCTCGGGATGGATCGAGAGTTGTGCAAGCGGCAACGGCACGCCCGAACCTCCCGCCAGCAT
>Ga0302281_10002641_pt1 | contig 12584 bp, 14 predicted proteins | sample III_Fen_E1_2_FD_198762 | JGI IMG/M metagenome (GOLD analysis project Ga0302281, IMG submission 198762) | Peat permafrost microbial communities from Stordalen Mire near Abisko, Sweden - III_Fen_E1_2 | ecosystem: Environmental > Terrestrial > Soil > Wetlands > Permafrost | place: Sweden: Abisko...
CGGTCAGCCTGAACAATTACAATGCCGCTCCGCTGCCGGCGGAAATATTCGACACCAGCATCAGCACGGATCCCTCGGCGACCGAATTTCTGGCCTACGATCCCAACACCGGTTTGCTTTCTTATCGCGGGCAGATGAATTCACAAGATTTGGCGTTCTTGCAAAACCCGACCCTCGTCGTCAACGGTCAGACACAGTCCATTCCCCTTACTTCAGACCAACAATCAGCCATCGCAGCGCTCTTTGCACAAAGCCAGGGCGTTCAGGCCAGCGGCAGTGGCATTTCGCTCAACGGCCCGGGCCAGTTCAACATCACCGCGCAGAACATGGATTTAGGCACGTCCGCCGGAATCCAGGTCAATCAAAAATTCCTGCCCGAATTGTCCACGATTGCCATTGATGGCGCGTCTCTGGATATCAATCTCTCCGGCAACTTGGAAATGACTACGACCGCCATCGGAAATTCCGGCTGGCTGGGTGGAATCCAATTGATCGTCGGCGGGACGCTTGACTTGGGTTTGCAATCGCTGTTTGGCGAGGCGAACAATGTGCCGCGCGGAATTTTTACGACCAGCGACGGCAATATTTCCGTGACCGTCGGCGGCGACGTTGACGTGAACGGTTCCCGCATCGCCGCGTATGACGGCGGGAATGTCACCGTCATTTCCCAAAACGGCGATGTGAATGCCGGTTCGGGCGGCATCGGAGACGTGGAAGTTCAAACCGAACTTCATTTGGACGCGAACGGCAACGTGACGACGCTGGCCACAGGCCGGGACATCGGCGGCAGCGGCATCATGGCCATCACCGACGGCGCTTCCATCATCGGCGTCGGAAATGTCACTGTTCAGGCACTGCACGGCAACATCAATGCGAACCTCGGCGGCATCGAGCAGATTCCATTCAACCACATCGTCAGCCCGGCCAATTTCATCGAACTGGATGCCGGCAATGATATTTCCGCCGGCAATTCAGGCGTCATCGGATCCAACATCCGCACAACGGCTGGCGGCAACATTTCAGGGATTTTTGTAGGCAGCGGCTCGGTTGCCATCAACGCCGGGGATAATTTCAGCGGAACCATCGTCGGTTCAACGACCGTTTCCGTTTCTGCGGGCGGCTCCGTGTCAGGCACGATCGTGGGCGGGGAAAACGTGTCGGTCAGCGGTGGAGAAATCACCGCCAGCCTGCTCTCCGGTTCCGTCTCGACTTCAGGCGACGCCAGCGGCGCGACCATCGGCATTCCGCAATCAAGCGGGACGCAAAACATTTCACAAACCACCGACAACGCCAATGCCGCAACTTCCAAAGACGACAGTCAGGATGACGTGGAAGAGCAGAAGAAGAAAAACAAAGGCATCGCGCTGGCGCAAAAAGTAAGCCGCGTGACGGTGATTTTGCCGCAGAAGAATTAAAACAATTTCAAATTTGTCCCGAAACAAAAAATAAAACTCAAAACTGAACCAAAAAATATTCCATGACCACTTTCATTCAACCCATGCTGGCCGCGAACGCGGCGGTGTATGCGATCGAGAACGCGACGACGGAAGGCAAAATCACGGTTCTGGTGCTGCTGATTTTATCCCTGTTTAGCTGGACGATTATCCTGACCAAATTCCGGCAATTGCTAATTGCGCGCAATGCGGCAAAAAAGTTTTTTGACGCCTACGCCTCGACGCGCGACCCGCTGGACATCAAGAAACGCGGCGAGTTGTTCGATGGTGCGCCCGCTTACGCGCTTTATGAACGCGGCGCGGAGGAACTGGCTTATCAATTGGAAAAAAATCCCGTGACCGTGAAAGGCGAACGCCGCATCAGCACCAGTTCGTTCGAGGCGGTGAAGGTGGTTTTGGAAGAAGCGGCGGCGGCGCAGGCGATGTCGTTGGAAAAAGGCATGATTGTTTTGTCCACTGCCGTGGCGGGAGGCCCGTTCATCGGATTGCTCGGAACGGTCTGGGGGGTTATGTCAACATTTGCAGGAATTGCTGAATCGAAAGCGGCGACGTTGACGGCAATGGCTCCGGGCGTTGCGGCTGCATTGGTCGCGACGGTCACGGGATTGCTCGTCGCGATTCCGGCGATGTTCGCCTACAACTTCATGGTCACGACCATTCGCTCCATCACGCAGGAACTGGATGGCTACGCCGCACGTTTTGCCACGCAAATCGAACACGCTTATGTGGACAACCGTGATCTGGAAGACAAAATCGCGACGGCTTTGACGCGCACTGAACTGAAAGAAAATACACCGGCCATTTGACCCATGAAAAAGTGTTCGCGTTCAGTCCACCATTCGCTGACGGAGTTGAACATCACTCCGCTGCTCGACTTGGGATTCGTGTTGCTGGTGATTTTCATCATCACGACGATCCCGCCGGTGAATGATCTGGATTTGAAACTGCCGACCGCCGCACGGCAGTTGAAAGACCCGCCGCGCAAGGCCAATTACATTACCGTGCAAGGCGACGGCACGTTGTATCTGAACAAAAAGAAAATCGCCGATGCGTCGGAGATGTTGCAGACGCTCATCAGCCTGCGAACGGACGATCCTGATTTGAACGTGATCGTGCGCGGCGACGCACACACGAAGTATAAACAAATCCGCGCCGTGCTGGATGTCTGCCAGCAGGCGAACGTGCCGAAAGTGGATTTGGCGACCGACCCGTTAAAATAAAATGCTGCCGCAATCCAAACCGCGCAAAACGAAGAACTCGTCGAGAGTGAACTTGATGATCTCGTTCGCATTCCACGCCGTCTTGGTGCTGGTGTTGTTTTATTTTGCGGCGCGCGAAGGTTTGCTTGGGAAAAAACTGAACACAATTGCCGTGCATATGATCAAGGAAAAGCCGCCGGAAAAACCCAAAGAACCGGAACCGCCGAAGATTGAACCTCCGAAAACCGAGCCGCCGAAAGTTGAAACTCCAAAGATTGTCGAAGCGCCGAAGATGCAAGCACCGCCCGTCGTCGCGCCGTCGGTGGTTGCGCCGGCGAATAGCGAATTGCCGTCGTTTGAATTCGGCGGCGGCAAGGCCGTTGAGACCAGTTCCGATCCCGTGCAACTTTACAAAGGTTATATGGAATATGTTTTGCGCCAGAAATGGAACCGACCGGATGACGAGTCGGATGACGATTTTGTGGCTGAAGTTGCCGTGAGCGTGGACAGACAGGGCAACATAGAAAATCCCACTTGGCTCAAAGGTTCCGGCGAGGAGAAATGGGACGCGACGGTCAAACAAGTTTTCAATGTGGTTAAAAACATTGACCGTCCACCGCCCACGAATTTTCCGTCGCGCGTCACCATTCGTTTCGACGTGCAGGAAGCAACCGAACCCGTTTTGCAATGAGCCTGAAAAAAACATCCCGTTCGCACCACAGTTCGCTGAACGAACTGAACATCACGCCGTTGCTCGACCTCGTGTTTGTGCTGCTCGTCATTTTCATCATCACGACGCCGCAGATGATGAACAATTTGGAAATCAATTTGCCGTCCGGCAAACCACCGGTGCAAAAGCCGAAAATTGAGCCGACGCGCATCGAAGTCAGCGCGCAGGGACAAATCACTTTGGACAATGCGCTCGTCACGCCGACGCAACTGAAACAAAAACTCGCGGTCCTGAAAGCTGCCGACCCCGACCTCGGCGTGGTCGTCAAAGGCGCAGACGACACGGATTATCAGATCATGGTTTCAATTCTCGACACGCTGCGCCAGCTTGACATCACGAAAATGGGCATGGCGACAGAATAAAATTACGCATGAAAAATTTTCAAAGATTATGAATCATCTGCCAACCACTGCGAAACACAGTTCGACTACCTTTGCTTCGCCAAACGAAGGAATTGAAGCAGCCATTTTCGTCGAAAAACCCTACGACCAGTTTGTGCCTGCACTGCTCGTCTCCTATGCAACGGTCGGCGGATTGAACAATCGCGACGCGCACAACATGCCGTCCACGCGCGCAGTTGGGCAAATTTGTGAAGACTTGTTGCAATTGTTGTTTCCCGGTTTCCATGATGACGATGCGGTGCATCACGGCACATTGGCGGAACTCACCGGTGAAAGACTTTCCAAAGTCGCGTTGCGCCTTGAAGACCAGGTGCGTAAAAGTGTCCGCATCGGCGATCCGAAAAAACCGACTGGCCGCACGCCACCGATTCTGCGGCAGTTTTTCCATTCGTTACCCGATGTGCGTGAATTGCTGCGCACAGACATCGAAGCCGCTTACGAAGGCGATCCCGCCGCGCTTTATAGCGAGGAAATTATTTTGTCGTATCCGTTCATCGAGGCCATCGCCATCCAGCGGCTCGCGCACGTTTTATATCTGGCGGGCGCACCGATTATTCCGCGCATGATGACGGAGTGGGCGCACAGCCGCACGGGCATTGACATCCATCCGGGTGCGCGGATTGGCTCCCAATTTTTCATAGATCATGGCACGGGTGTGGTCATCGGCGAGACGTGCAAAATCGGGAAGCGCGTGAAGTTGTATCACGGCGTCACGCTCGGCGCTCGCAGTTTTGCCAAGGACGAGGCCGGCCACATCGTCAAAGGCGGCAAGCGCCATCCGAACGTCGAGGACAACGTGACAATTTATCCAAACTCCACGATTCTCGGTGGCGAGACAATCATCGGCGCGAACTCGACCATCGGTGCGAATGTGTTTCTCATGCACAGCGTCCCGCCGGATTCGCTGGTGATTTACGAGGAAAAGCAACTCGTCATCCACGACAAATCCGCGCGAAAAAACGCCGCCGCACATGATTGGATTATTTAAGGGGCATCAGTATTGACAAGTTGCTTCCGGCATTTAGCATTTGATTCACAGTAGGCGACTAACGCCACTTCAGAAAATTAAAAACCTCACGGCGCTCACCGGTCAACTGGCGGCTTCCATGAAAACGAAAGTATATTCATGTCGAATTGTGTCCAGATTCCGGCGCGACCGGAAGTTCTAGTTTTTGCTTCGGCGTTTTCACGCGCGAAGTTTCTTCCCGTTTTTCCGACACGCAATCCGCGTTGAATTTTCCCATTCACCAACAACCAAAATAAATTATGAGCAAAGAAACTGAAATCAACTTGAGCTTGAGTGCCGCCGCCGCGCGCAATCTTGCCACCGCCACCGTCACGGTCCCGCAGATGACGGAAATCACCCCGCGCTGGCTGAACAAACTGCTGCCGTGGGTGGATGTGGACGGCGGCGTTTATCGTGTGAACCGCGTCGCCAAGGCCGCGAAGGGCAAGCCCGCGAACGAATTCGGCGAAGGCAAAGTGGATTTGCTCACCGTGGATGGCGGCGAGCCGAAACTGCCGACGACCTTTGTGGATTACGACCCCGACCCGCGCGAGTATCATTTGAGCACCATCCAGACGGTGCTGCGCACGCACACACGCGTGACCGATCTTTACAGCAACAAGATTGACCAGCTCCGTGAGCAAATCCGCCTCACCGTCGAAGCCGTCAAGGAACGCGAGGAATGGGAACTCATCAACCATTCTGATTTCGGTTTGCTCAAGGAAGTGGATTCTTCGCAAACCATCAAGACGCGCAAGGGCGCACCGACGCCGGACGATTTGGATGAATTGTTGAATCTCGTCTGGAAAAAACCCGCGTTTTTTCTCGCGCATCCCAAGGCAATTGTCGCCTTCGGTCGCGAATGCACACGCCGTGGCGTGCCGCCACCGACGGTGCATTTGTTCGGAACGCCGTTCATCACCTGGCGCGGCGTGCCGCTGATTCCGAGCAACAAACTCGAAGTGAAAAATAATTCTTCCAGCATCTTGTTGCTCCGCGTGGGCGAAGCCGAGCAAGGCGTCGTCGGCTTGCAAAAAACCGGCGTCACCGGCGAAGTCGAACCCGGTTTGTCCGTCCGCTACATGGGCACGAACGAAAACTCCATCGCGTCGCATCTCGTCACGCGCTATTTCTCCGCAAGCGTCCTGACCACGGATGCCATCGCGCGCTTGGATAATGTCGTCGTGAACAATTATTATGACTACAGTGCCAAACAGTGATCCGCCTCCTGCCGTCGCCGAACCGGGGGCAGACGAAGCAGCGCACAGCGACCTTGTTGCCAAGCTCGTGGCCGAGGCGTTTTCGGGATTGAGTCGCGGCGCACGGCCAGCGGCGACGCCCGCCGTGCCAGCGAAAATTCCCGGCGTTCCAGATTTGTCCGGCCTTTCCGCCACGGATGCTAGTTCCGCCGTGCCGCCGGTGCATCCGAGCGCACAACCCGCCGCGCCGAAATTGAATGCGTCGGAAAAATCCACATCGAGTGCGACTCCTTCCGGCGCACACACGCCAGATTCCGGCGACAGCTACGCTTTCGGCGAACCGCGTTGCAATGGCGACTATCGTCCGAAAGGCAGGAAGTCGGAAACGAAAACGGCAAATGGAAATCCCCTGCTCGGTTTGCCCGAAGCTGAATCGGTTGCCGCGCCGGAATATTATTTTTTGCGCGGCGGCAATCCTTCCGGCAAATCGCCCAGTGCGTGCCAGTCATATCCAAAGAACGCCGTGCCGGTGCCGAAGTTCGACATTGAAGGTGTGCGTCGCGATTTCCCCGCGTTGCATCAGCTCGTCAACGGCAAGCCGCTCATCTGGCTCGACAACGCCGCCACGACGCACAAACCGCAGGCGGTGATTGACGCGACCTCGCAATTTTACAGCCGTGACAATTCCAACATTCACCGCGCCGCGCACGCGCTGGCCGCGCGCTCGACGGAATTATTTGAAGCCGGTCGCGAAAAAGTCCGCAAATTTCTCGGCGCGGCGGACGCGAAGGAAATTGTTTTCGTCCGAGGCACGACCGAGGCCATCAATCTTGTGGCGCAAAGCTACGGCCGCAAAAACATCAACGTGGGAGATGAAATCATCGTCAGCGAACTGGAGCATCACGCGAACATCGTGCCGTGGCAGTTGCTCGCGGAGCAAGTTGGCGCAACCGTGCGCGTTATCCCAATCAATGATCGCGGCGAACTGATTTTGGAAGAGTATGTAAAATTGCTCACCGGCAAAACGAAGTTTGTTTCCGTTGCGCACGTTTCCAATTCGCTCGGCACAATCAATCCCGTCGAACAAATCATCGCGCTCGCCCATGCGCGCGGCGTTCCCGTTATGATTGACGGCGCGCAATCCACGCCGCATTTGCCCGTCAATGTCAGCGCGCTCGACGCAGACTTCTACGTTTTCTCCGGTCACAAGATTTTTGCGCCGACCGGCATCGGCGCGCTCTACGGCAAAACGTCGTTGCTCGAAGCCATGCCGCCGTGGCAAGGCGGCGGTCACATGATCAAGGACGTGCGATTTGAAAAAACGATTTATCAAAACGCGCCCGAAAAATTCGAGGCGGGAACGCCAGACATCGCCGGTGTTGTCGGCCTTGGTGCAGCCATTGATTACCTGTTCAAAGTTGGAATTCCCGCGATTGCCGCATACGAACATGCGCTGCTCGAATATGCAACGCAAGCGCTGGCGACGATTCCCGGCTTGCGACCAATCGGCACGGCGACGACCAAGGCAAGCGTTTTGTCCTTCGTGATTCCCGGTGTGCCAAATGAAAGTGTCGCGCGCCATCTCGACAAAAATGGCATCGCCGTCCGCGCCGGACATCATTGCGCGCAACCAGCCATCCGTCATTTTGGTCTTGAAAGCAGCGTCCGTCCGTCGCTGGCATTTTACAACACCCGCGAGGAAGTGGACGCGCTGGTATTGGCCTTGCGTTCGTTGAAGCGGAATTGAACATTGGAAGTGATATGAAAACCATCTCGCCAGTCGAACTGTTAAAAATTCTTGCGACCCATCCCGATGTGGCTTTGTTCGATGTTCGCACGCCGGTGGAATACGCAGAAGTCCACGTCCCGCAGGCGCGGAGCGTTCCGTTGGATGAATTGAAACCGGGCGCACTGCACTTGCAAAAAGACCAGCCGGTTTATCTGTTGTGTCGCAGCGGCCAGCGCGCTACGAAAGCAGCGGAGAAATTTGCAAAGGAAGGTTTCTCTCAACCCATCGTCGTCGAGGGCGGCACGCTCGCGTGGATTGACGCCAATCTGCCGGTGACGCGCGGCACAACGAAAGTCATCAGCCTCGAACGGCAGGTGCGCATCGCCGCTGGTGCGATTGTTTTCACGGGCGTATTGCTCGCACGCTTCGTAAATCCAAACTTTATCTGGCTTTCGGGTTTTGTCGGTGCCGGTCTAGTTTTCGCCGGAATTACGGACTTTTGCGGCATGGGTTTGTTGCTCGCCAAACTTCCATGGAATAAGCGCCAGTCTGGCCATTGATTCAGATTTGCCGCAGCAAGGCGGCATGACCGCAAGCCGCAGGAACAACTACCAACTTTTTATTTGGTCGGCGCAGTCGCGCTATTTCCCTGCGCGCGAATCCGAGGCGTGATTATGTGTCGCCGGTCGGCGCGTCAATGTATTGCTCGCCTCATCCGGCTGCGCTCCACATTGCACCCGCCGTCCGGCTCCGGGAATTTTGCCTCTAGGATTCTGCGCCGGGGAGCTTTATCACGGTGATGATTTGAAGGACAAAAGGTTGTTATTCTCTCGCCAAATTTATTCATCCTGCCGGGCTTGCATTTTGTTTCGGCTGTGCTAATTGTCTTCTTAAGACAGGACGAAAGTCTTGATTCTTCTACTTGGCTAGGTCGGCGAAAGCCGATGCGATAATGCCCTTCATCCCATAATGGGTCAGGCAATTTTGCCTGTTTTCTACCTCTTTTGAGGCTTATTGGCGAGAACTGACGCTGGTTTGCTGTCAGTTTGATGACCCCCACTTCCCAAAACATGGCCGTGCCATGCCTTGGGAAGTCGGTTTTTGAATCCCGGAAAATTGTGCAATCCGTGCCAACAGTTATCGGAAATGCCTATACGAACTATAGGCAAATACGATAGTTGATTTTTTGAGGAGACAGTTTCGTTAGGCTACGCTTTTACGAAAGTTGAAAAAAATTGAGCGGTTGGAAATGAAGCAGCGAAATTTCATCGGGCGGCTGGTGGGCAGAAAACGCGACCAACTTGATTGGACGCAGGACTTTTTTGCCGACAGGTTGCAGCTTGCAGGCTGGCATGACGCCACGCGCAGCACCGTTTCCAAAATTGAGGACGGCTCATTGCGGATTGATCTGATTCAGTTGTATTACATTGCCACCGCGCTCGGCCTTCGCCCAAGTGATTTGCTGGCCGAAATTGACTGGCGCAAACAGGTTGAAAAGATGATTTGTTCAATGAAACCCCAACACACAGCAGGAGCGTATGGAAACCATTCCAAAAAATGAGGAGTCGCCCGCAACGCAGCCGACCGAACGGCTGGCGTATTCGATTCAAGAGGCTGCCGATATGCTCGGCGTGAATTATTTCAGCGTGTATCGCTTAATCCAGCGCAACAAATTAAAAGTTTGTCGCGCCTTGCGCGGCAAATTGCTCGTGCCACGAACTGAATTATTGAAATTGTTGGGAACTGAATGAGGCAAATTATGAACTACTACGAACGACCCACACCGCTTCAAGAACAGGCCAACACCGAGGCCATGCAGCATTTCGCAGAACATCTGAAACAGTTCAAAGCGAATTGCGATGCACTTCAAAACATTGAGCGCAATCTGTCAATGACGGTAAGCGATGCCTCCAGAGTCGCGCTGCAATCGTCAGGCCGCATCATCCAAACCGACGACGGCGAACAATGGCAACACGCTGTTGATTTGACGGGAATCACTTCCGTTTGCTATCGCCGCACAGCGGCAGGTTTGGAATTTGCCGTTATCGAATGTCTGCCGTTGAAGGACGTGGAATTGAAGGATGTTCTGAACAGCGGTCACGACGCGCGCGAAGTGTTGCAAGCGTTCGTGCGCGACCAGCGGCAGGCTTTGAGAGTTTGGAAGGACGATGTGAACGCACAGGTTAAGGAACACCTGGCAGAAAAGTATCCGCATCAGGATATGAACATTGTGGCCGAATCGTTTGAAATCAAAATGTCACGATCCATTTCTCAAGCGAATGCGAACACTCAAGGCCAAAGTCATGGTGTGAGAATTTGAATCCTGATTTGCGTCACATCAACCTCATCAACGGCAAAACTTGCACCCGACTTGTAACCCGAATGAAATTTTTTGGATTTTGTGAGATGATATGAGATAGCACCTAAACATTGAAATTAACCAATGAAATCAATGGTTCTACAATGGTTGCAAAGGGAAATAAAAACCTGCTAAAAATAGCTAAAACTGGCGTTTTTGAATTAAAAGGGCACTGCTCTACCGACTGAGCTACCAACCCAACAGGGCGGAGGAAAATAGATTAATGCCGCCCGAAAGCAAGGTTTTTCCCCGCTGCCAGAGGGTGCGCCGGGGAATCTTTTCGCGCGGCAATTTTCAATTTTGTTTTTCCTACCGTCTGCCGTAGAGTGATGCCATCAAGACGGGCACACACATCAAGTTCTGGGGCGTTCGCGGCTCGATTCCCTCACCCGGCGCGGGCACGGTGCGCTACGGCGGCAATACCACCTGCGTCGAAGTCCGCTGCGGCCGCGACGTCATCATCCTCGACGCCGGAACGGGTCTGCGAAAACTCGGCCAGTCGCTGCTGGCGGAATTCAAGCGCGGGCCGCTCAACCTCTCGCTGCTGCTCTCGCACACGCACTGGGATCACATCCAGGGCATCCCGTTTTTTGCGCCGATCTACGAATCCCGCTGCCGGCTGCGCATCCTCGGCTGCGAGGGCGCGCGCAAAAGCCTCGTTGCCGCACTTACTGGCCAGATGGAAAGCACCTATTTCCCCGTGCCGTTCTCGCAGTTGCCCAGCAACATCGAGATCGAGGAACTGGAGGAATTTAATTTCAGCATCGGCCACGTCCTTGTCCGCGCGCACCGCGCGAATCATCCCGGCGTGACCGTGGGCTACCGACTGTTTTCGCCCGACGGCATTGTCTGTTTTTTTCCCGACACCGAGCCGCAGCGGGACGGCGACGACGCTGGGATGCTGGATTTTGTCCGCGACGCCGACGTGCTGATTTTGGATTCGCAATACGACCGGGCGGAATATAAGCAACACACCGGCTGGGGTCACGGCTGCGTGGACGATTCCGTGGCGCTGGCGCTCCGGGCCGGCGTGAAAAAACTCGTCCTCTTCCACCACGACCCAGACCACGACGACCGGACGATTGACGCGTTCGTGAAACACGCCCGCGCGCTGGTGAAAAAGCGGAACGGCAAACTGAAAGTGGAAGCCGCACGCGAGGGCATGGTAATCCACCTCGGCGGCAAAGCGGCGCGCTAAACTTTTTGGTGCATTCCGCTGCTGCGCTTATTTCGACTTTTCCCCGCAGTTGATGGCCATCGCGCCGCCGAGCAGGTTGATGACGCGGACGTTTTCCAGTTTCAGCGCGCGCATCTTTTCCGCCACGGCCAGTTGCGCCGGGTAATGTTTGAGCGATTCCAAAATGTAGGCGTAGGCCGAGGCGTCGCCGCAAAACAGCCAGCCCATCAGCGGCACGGACATCTTCAGGTGCGCGAAATACAGGCCGCGCCAGAGCGCGTTGGCCGGCTTGCCAAAATCCAGCACGATGAGCCGCGCGCCCGGCCGCGCCACGCGCCACATCTCGTCCAGCCCGCGTTCCCAGCTCGTGAGGTTCCGCAATCCGTAGCCGACGGTGACGATGTCGAAGGAGTTTTCGGGAAACGGCAACTGCTGCGCGTCGCCTTGGAGAAATTTTAAGTTTTGAGTTTTTAACTTTGAGTTGGCCGACTGGCGCTGCACAGCGACTTCAAGCATTTGCGGGCTGAAATCGAGGCCGGTGGTGGCTGCGCCGCCGCGCGCGAGGGCGAAGGAGATGTCGCCGGTGCCGCAGCAGAGGTCGAGCGCGCGGTCGCCGGATTTGATCTGCGCCAGCCGGACGACGCGGCGCTTCCAGAGCCGATGCAGGCCGAAGCTCTGGAGGTCGTTCAAAAAATCGTAGCGGCGGGCGATGCGGGCGAAGAGGGCGTTGACTTTCGCGGCGCGCTGGTCGCCGGGCGCGTAATAGGCGTTGCTCACACGAGCAGTCTAGCACGGCGGGGCGCGGGGCAAAGCCGAGAAATGTCTTTGCGCCGGGCGGCGGCTTTGCTAGGTTCGGGCGAAGTTTCCGGTTTAATTTAAGAATCAGATTTATGAGCGCCGTCGGCACGCAAAAAAAAATCTTGGTGGTGGATGACAACGAGATTGTCATCAAGACCATTTCTTTGAAGCTCCAGGGCGCCGGCTATCAGGTGCTGACGGCCATGGACGGCTCGACCGCCGTGTCCATCGCGCGGAAGGACGCGCCGGATTTAATTTTGCTGGATTTGAGTTTTCCGCCGGATGTGGGCGGGGTGCCGTGGGACGGCTTTCGCATCATGGAATGGTTTCACCGGCTGGACAACACGAAAAAAATCCCAATCATCGTCATCACCGGCACGGACGACCCGACGGCCAAGCAGCGGGCCACGAACACGGGCGCGGTGGCATTTTTCCAGAAGCCGCTGGAGCACGACTATCTGCTGAAGGTCATCCGGGCGACACTGGGCGAGACGGTCCGGTGACGGGAAATTCAGGCTTGCCAGCGGGCGGC
>Ga0302281_10002658_pt1 | contig 12540 bp, 13 predicted proteins | sample III_Fen_E1_2_FD_198762 | JGI IMG/M metagenome (GOLD analysis project Ga0302281, IMG submission 198762) | Peat permafrost microbial communities from Stordalen Mire near Abisko, Sweden - III_Fen_E1_2 | ecosystem: Environmental > Terrestrial > Soil > Wetlands > Permafrost | place: Sweden: Abisko...
AGAATGTCGCGGACACCAAGGTCGGCGACACCATCACGCATGTGGACCGGCCGTGCGCGGAGGTGCTGCCGGGATTTGAAGACATCAAGAGCATGGTCTTCGCCGGGCTGTACACGGTGGACTCACACGAGCACGCGCTGCTGCGCGATGCGCTGGAGAAACTTCGCCTCAACGACGCGAGCTTCAACTTCGAGCCGGAGTCGTCCGTCGCTCTCGGCTTCGGGTTCCGGTGTGGATTCTTAGGCCTGCTGCATCTGGAGATCATCCAGGAGCGGCTGGAGCGCGAGTACAACCTCGACCTGATTACCACCGCGCCCGGCGTGCGCTACAAGATCACGCTGACCGACGGCACCGTGTTGGAGGTGGACAACCCCTCGCGCTGGCCGGACACCACCGAGATCGAGCAGATTGAGGAGCCGGTGATTACGGCGAAGATCCTGACCAACGAGGAGTACGTCGGCGGCATCCTCAAGCTCGTCGAGGACAAGCGCGGCCGCCAGCAAAACTTTGAGTATGTGAGCGAGACGCGCGTGATGCTGACCTACGAGCTGCCGCTGAACGAGATCGTGCTGGACTTCTACGACCGGCTGAAGTCGGTGAGTCGCGGCTACGCGTCGCTGGACTATCACCTCGCGGGCTCGTGGGTGTCGCCGATGGTGAAGATGGACATCCTCATCGGCGGTGATCCGGTGGACGCGCTGAGCGTAATTGTGCATCGCGATGCTGCGTACGACCGCGGCAAGGCGCTGGTGAGCAAGATGCGCGAGCTGATCCCGCGGCAGATGTTTGAGGTGGCGATCCAGGCGGCGATCGGCTCGAAGATCATCGCGCGCGAGACGGTGACGGCCATCCGCAAAAACGTCATCGCCAAGTGCTACGGCGGGGACATCAGCCGCAAGAGAAAATTGTTAGAGAAGCAGAAGGAAGGCAAGAAGCGGATGAAGCGCATCGGCAAGGTAGACATTCCGCAGGAGGCGTTCCTGGCGGTGCTGAAAGTAGGAGAGGAATAGGAAAATAAAAGCCGGGGAGGAGTGGCCGCCCAAGCGGAGAGTGCGATATACTTTGATGTACGGAGAACTGCCGTACACGAAGGAGAGCCAGGATGCCAGCCGCTGCTACAAGAAGCCTGCGAACAGAAGCCCGCTTAAGGCCCGATCAGAAGCGCCGCATTGAGGCCGCTGCGAGTTTGCGCGGCTTGTCTGTCTCCGATTTCATGGTTCAGCACTCTGATCAGGCCGCCAAGGAGATCATCCAGGAGGAACGTGAGTGGAGGTTGAGCGAAAAAGACACCAAGGTTTTCGTTGCAGCGCTTCTTAACCCTCCAAAGCCGACCGCTTATATGAAGGCTGCTGCGGTGCGGTATAAGAAGGCTTTGTCTCGTCTGTGAATATGTACGAAGATCTCCGTGTTGAATCGCTCGCTCCTTACCATGACCGAGCCTCCTTTTCATGCGGTGTCCATGAGCTTGATTTGTATATCCAGCGTCAGGCGCGGCAGGATGTAGACCGCCATCTTGCGACAGTCTTTGTCTTTTCCGCGGACGATATCCATATTGATGCCTTCTACACTTTGTCCGCACGGTCCGTGTTGGCTGAGCATCTACCGGCTGATCTCGCTACGAAACTGCCGCGCTATCAAATTCCCGCGACATTGTTAGGCCGTATGGCTGTTGGTGAAGCGCATCGCGGTCGTGGGCTTGGAACGTATGTGCTCTTCCACGCGCTCAAGCGCGCCCTGCGTACCTCTAAAGAAATCGCATCCTGGGCAGTTGTGGTCGACGCGAAGCAGGGGGCAAGAGAATTCTATTTGAAGTACGGTTTTATCCCATTTCCATCACAGCCGGATCGGATGTTCCTCACCATGAAGACCATCGAGAAGTGGCTCGGGTAAATGCGGCAATCTAGAGCAAACAACGGAGGCCCGAAGGCCTCCGTTGTTGTTGCTCGTCTTATTGCGGAGTTACTGAGCGGGCTTGCGCGCCGGGGCTGGGGCCTGCGGCGGAGGAGCTGCCACGCCGGAGACCTTGTTGTACTCATTGACCACGGCCTGCGTGATGTCAGTCTCCTGGGTGAACCAGAGGACGGGGTCAGCCTGTTGCTGGCTGCCGACGTTCAGCAACAGCGTGAAGCCGTTGGCCTGAACGTACTTGACGGCGGTGGCCCCGACCTTCTGTGCGACCTTGCCGTAGGCATCCTGCAGATCGGCCTGGTAGGCCTGGCTGGCGTCGTCGGCGTCGCGTTGCAGCGCCTTCTCCTTGGTGTCGATGTCGCGCAGCAGCTTGGCGCGGGCCTCGTCGGTTGCAGTGGAGGGCAGAGACTGATTCTGCTTCTTCAGCGAATCGACCTCGGCGTTCTCCGCGTCGATGGCGGCCTTCTTGGGCTCGTACTTCTTCTGGATCTCCAGAACGGCCCTTTGGCCTTCGTTGGTGGCGACCACGGCCTGTTCAAAGGCAATGACGGCGACCTTGGCGGGAATCGCCTGGGGTGCCGGTGCGACAGCGGGAGCCGCGGCCGGGGCCGCAGCCTGTGCGACAGCTTGCACAGTAAGAGTGGACGAAGCGAGGCCTGCGGCCAACGCCGTAGCAAAGACAAGGGTGCGGTTCATGCTGTGTTTGAAACTCCTTACAGATATCCGGTTCCCGGAATTTAGAAGATGATCGGCTGGGTCGCTCCCGGCGCCATAGCGCTGAGGGGAAGGCTGCCGCGCCTTCCTCCGCCCGTCGAAACACCGTACCTGGTGTCACCAGCTTTCCCTGTCTTACTCGTTGTGGAAAAGAGAGGTTCGCGGGCCCGAGAGGATAGTCGGCTTACTGGCGATTATAGGAGAGCGCAGGGGGGTGGTCAATGCGGTACGGCGCCGCCCGGAAGTCAAGGATTCCGAAAAGTGGATTCGCGGGGTCCGGCGCCTCCGTTTTTTGGTGGGGAGCGGGGTCCAAAATGCCCAATTCCCCAAGAAAAACGCGGTCGGCGGTTTGGTACGGTGATTGCTACAGGAAAGGGTGTTCGAGATCAGGATCCTCGCTCTGCGAGACCCCTGAGCGACGGATGTTCGGTCTTTTGGGATGTAGACGCACCCATCTAACGAGGTGCGGTCCCCCGCCGGACGGGTTCCACGAGGAAGCTCCTCCCTAGAGAGGACTCCGGTTAAGGAATCATTCTGGAGGCCAGTGACTGGCCGTTAGGAGCTGAGGGCCATCTTCCGGGGAGGGGAGATGGCCCAATGGCTTTCCAGTGGGCGATTTCCGGCCCGCGGCGGCACCAGAATGAGCAGCCAGGTTTGGCCCCAATGCCCGGCTTGCACTTCGGCACCGCCGGGCGTAGTATCGAACTTGTTCGGAAGGCAGAAGTTTCGCTCGTACCGTGGGTCGTCCGGTAGATCGAGTTGAAGGTAGAGTGCCAGAACACCATCGCACTGGAAATAAAGCGAAAGTCTCTGCTAAACGCAGGGCATCACAGGCTGAGGGTTGCCGCTAAGGTTCATCCAGAACACATCGACCGAGATTGAAGAAGCAGGATCGTGATCCCGGGCACCACCCGGAGACACGCGCAGAGCGTTCCAGAGTGCCTTCCCTGAACTGAGCGGGAGATTCGGGTATACGACCCGGGAAGAGCAAAAGCAACAATCCGTCTGCCAGATGGGCAGATGGGCCAGGCGAGAGTGGCATCCGCGGAGAACATCCCGGGGAGTGCCGTAGACTCCCGCGGCAAATAGAGCAGTACAGACTACTTTGAGTCAGCACTTGAGACCATCAACGCATCCAGCTATCCGCAGCCTTTGCCGTCCACTGCCAGTATGGAGCGGGCGGGGCGGCACGGGTGTCGGGCAGCGCCTCTCAAACGCACCAAGGCAAGGGGAAACCACAGCACCATGTCAGAGCAGAATGTAATCGAGTCTTCGTCGCACGATGCGGCGGAGGATTTTGACGGCAACAACTTCGGCAACAGCGCCGACTTCGACTCTCCAGAGTCCGAAGGCAGCGGCCACGGCGGCCAGCCCGCTCCGGGAACGGGGCAGAGCAAGAGCAGCCGCCGCCGCCGCCGCAAGCGCAAGAACAAGATCGCCGGCGAGGTTTCAAGCGTGCAGGGTGACGCCGGTGGTGAGGGCGAGTTCGCCGCGCCGGGCGGGGAAGTCCCGCTGGTAATGGAGGGCGAAAGCCTCGCGCTGGCCTCCGCTGCGCCGCAGCAGCGCAAGCCGCAGCAGAATGGCAGCCAGAACGGCCAGCAGCAGCCCGGGCAGGGCCAGGGCGGCAAGCGCTGGAAGAAGAAGTTCCGCGACCGCGAGCGTCGTCCCGGCGGCGGGGCGCGCAATGAGAACCCCGGCAACGACTTCCGCGCCGATAACAACGGCAGCAGCAATGGTGGCGGGGGCGGCTTCTCCAACGGCTACCGGCCGGACAACTTCGGCAACACGAACGGCAACTTCAAGCGCAAGGGCAAGGGCGGCCAGCAGAAGGAGCGCGGCTTCGTCGGCCCCATGGACCACAGCTACCGCGAATCCAGCACCTTCACCGATGCCGGTGCTTCGACCATCCAGCTCCATGCTAACGGCCGCCGAGGCGGGCATCGCCACCACGGCGACTCGCAGCCGATTGACCACTCCATGCCGCGTCCCATTCCGATCCCTGAGGGGGCGCAGACTCACATCTACTTCTTCATCGAAGAGCTGTTCTTTATCGCCAAGATCCAGGAGACGGCAAAAAAGCTGGGCGTGAAGGTCGCGTTCATCAAGAACGACGCGGACGCGATCGCCGCGCTGACTGAGGGCGAAGAGAACAAGCCCGCTCTGATCGTCTTCGACCTGAACAACGCCAACGCCAAGCCGATGACGCTGATTCCCAAGCTGAAGTCGAAGCTCAAGAAGTCGGTGTCGATCGTCGGGTTCCTCTCCCACCTGCAGGGCGACCTGAAGGCCAAGGCCGTGGAAGCCGGCTGCGACGTGGTGATGCCGCGCGCTGCCTTCTCGCAGGGCCTGCCCAACCTGCTCCGCCGCTACGGCGTGGAGGAGGAAGAGGAAGTGAACTTCAACTACTAGAAGAGGAACTGAACTTCAACTACCAGTTGTTGCGGAAGTACAATTACATTCTCAGGCCCTTTGGAGCATGTGCCATGTCGATTGAACTCCCCCCGCAGATAGAGTCTGCGATCAAAGTCCGGTCCGAGGCGCGCGGCGTCTCGGCGAGTGACTATTTGCGCGAATTGCTGGAACGCGACCTGGCCGCAGACACTCCCTCCGGGACCACACTGCCCCCATTTGAGACGGGCTACGGCATGTGGTCAAAGTACGGCGTGAACGTCTCTGAAAAGGACATCGATGAGAACCGGTCAGAGATCTTCAAGAACTTTGGGGAAGGCTTTTGACTCAGATCGTCGCCCTGGCCGACACGCACACCGCCGTTTGGTACCTGCTGAAAGATCCTCGTCTTTCCGAGTTGGCGAGAGCGACCATTCTGGATGCGGCAGCGAACAGAAGCAAGGTTGCAATTTCTTCCATCACCCTTGTGGAGATGGTGTACCTGGTAGATAAGGTCAGGCTCCCGCTTTCTGCCTATGATGAATTGAAATACGCCCTCAACTCTCCTACGCATGTTTTTACTGAGGCTGTCCTGAACGCAGAGATTGCTCAGGCCATGTGGCAAATTCCCAGGGATGAAGTGCCCGATATGCCCGACCGGATTGTGGCTGCTACTGCGCTCCACCTTGGAGTGCCTGTGATGAGCCGCGACCGGCGCATCCGAAGTGCCAGTCTTTCGACAATCTGGTAACGGGCCCATGATGATGGGGAAAATGGACCAGAAAACGTCCTTACCGGCCGCGCGTCTTTTTGCATCCAACCCGCAGAGGAGAACCACCATGCCCACTACCCCACACTCCCACTTCGCCGAGATGCACCTCCGAGCAGCCCACGCCCACGAGGCCGCCGCGGCCTCCCACAACAAGAACGATCACATCGGAGCGCATGAGCACTCGCGGCAGGCACAGGAGTTCTCGCGCGAGGCCCACGAGCACACCGAGCGGCTGCTCAAGGACAAGCTGGAAGTCGTCACCGAGCAGAGCGAAGGCTAATCCGTAAAGTGGGGGTAGACTTTCACAAGTCCGGCGCGAAGCCTCGATCTTTGAAGACTTTAGGCCAAAAAGTACCCGGGGGGAGCCCCCCGGGCCCACGGGTCGAAGCTCGCCCCGCCGGAGTCCGGCAAGCTACCGGCCGATATACGGATTCGGCATTCCCGGCGTGCCGACGGGCGGCGCAGGCGGGTTCTCCGGGCGTGGTGGCAGCACGGGGCGGGGGGCATCAATGCCCGGTGCGGGGGTAACGCCGCCGCGCAGGCCGGCGAGGATCTGGGTCTGGAACTCGCCTGCGGCACCGGGGCTGTTGGGCAAAAAGAGCGTGTTCGTTCCGCCGCGCGTGCCGATGTCGCGCAGCGTGTCAAAGTACTGCGTGAGCAGCACCAGGCTCATTACTTCCTCGGCGCTGGAGCCCGGGACGCCCTTCTGGAAGTCTTCAATAGACGCAGAGAGGCCATCGATGATGGCCTGGCGCTCGCGAGCGATGCCATTGCCCTGTAGCGCCTTCGATTCCGCTTCGGCCTCAGCCTGCTTCACCTTGAGGATCTTTTCGGCCTCGCCGCGGGCCTGCGCAGCCACTTGAGCCCGCTGCGCGGCGTTGATGTCGTTCATCGCGTCCTTCACCTTGCTGTCCGGGATGATGTCGGTGACCAGCGCGGTGAGTATGTTGAAGCCGAAGCCGCTCATGATGGCGTCGAGCTCGACCTTGACGGCGACGGAGATTCCGGACTGCTGCTCGAAGGTCTCGTCCAGCGTGAGCTTGGGCACGTGGCCGAGGATCGAGTTGAAGACGAAGCTCTCAATCTGCTTCTGCGGCGTGGAGAGCTTGTAGAAGGCGTCGGCGATCTTGTCGTCCAGCACCTGGTACTGCACGCTGACGGGAATCTGCACGAAGACGTTGTCGCGGGTCTTGGTCTCCACCTGGAACTGCGCCTGCTTGACCTGCAGATCGACGAAGTAGACGCGCTCCGCGAACGGGAAGAGGAAGTGCAGCCCAGGGCGCGTGATGCGGTCGAACTTGCCGAAGCGTTCGACGACACCGGCGGTGTAGGTGCGCACGGTGTAGTAGGTCTTGGCGATGAGTACCAGGAAGAAGATACCGATGAAGAAGATAGCAGCGAGTGAGAAGGGGAGCATACGGACCTTTCGCGTTCGATGCTAAGGATACAACGGCGGGGCCCAAGCCATTCGCTTGGGCCCCGCTGCGTCTCAGGATGACCAGCGTTGATCGTTATACGAAGTTGATGCGCAGGCCGATGCCGATGTCCGCCGTGGCGGGCTTGTTCTCCGGCGGCGTGACGCGCAGTCCGGTAGCGTCCTGCGTGAACTTGAGCTGCTGATCGCGGCCCAGCAGCCGGACATCTGTAGCACGCGGCGCGGCGCCGTCGGTGGAGAGCGACGTGACCACGAGCTCTCCCGCAGGCCAGCCCTGGACGAGCGCATACAGCGTCTTGCCCTTGGTGGTGAAACGGATATCCTGCGCGCCGAGGTCGGGCTGTTTGTTCTCATTGGGATGGAAGCCGCCGTCGGAGATGACCGCGGCCTGCTTCTGCATAGCGGGTCCCTCGCCGTTCACGGTCCAGGGACGCGTGGAGAAGATGCCTTCGCCGTTCTGCGCCATCCATGCGGTGATGCCTTCCAGCACCTTCACCTCGTCGGCATCGAGCTCACCGGAGGCCGGAAGCGGGAAGTTCAGCAGCAGATTGCCGTTCTTGCTGACGATGTCTACCAGCATGTCGATGACCTTCTTCGGGGTCTTGTAGGTCTCGCCGAGCTTGTAGTGCCAGCCGCCGATGCAGGTATCCGTCTGCCACGGCACGGGGCTGATGACGTTGGCGACGGTGCGCTCGCGGTCCAGCACACAGGTTCCGACGGCGCAGTCTGAGGGCGTCTTGCTGAAGTAGACCTCCTCGCTCTCGCCGTGCGAGCCCGTTGCGCCGGTGTTGTAGAGCTCGGCGATGAGCGCGAGGTCCAGCTCCTCATACGCTATGCCGCCGTCGGTGTAGAGCAGGTCGGGCTGGTGCTGGTCGATGAGGTCCTTCACGCGGTTAAAGTACTCCTGCTTCCACTTCTCATAGGGATTGCGGCCCATGGGAGTGCCCTTGATGCTCTGCGCAAAGTCCGCGGGCTGGCTGGAGTAGTCGTGGTAGAGATCGGCGAAGGCCGGGTTCTGGCCGTCGTACGGCACACCGGCGAGCGGGCCCTTGGTGTCGGCAAGGTGCGCGGGGGCAAACCAGTCATAGCTGTTGGAGAGGTGCTCGCTCACGCCGAAGCGCAGGCCGCGCTTGCGGGCAGCCGCGCCCCACAGGCCCACGATGTCCTTGTGCGGGCCGGAGGCGACGGCGTTCCAGCGCGGCTGATACTTCGAGTTCCACATGTCGAATCCGTCGTGATGCACGCCCATGCTGAAGAAGTACTTCGCGCCTGCTTTCACGTACAGGTCCATCAGGTGCTCGGGGTCCCACTTGTCGGCGGTGAAGAGCGGGATGCAGTCCTTGTAGCCGAACTTGGACTGCGGGCCGAAGCGCTTGACGTGGTAGTCGTACTGCGGGGAGCCCTCCATGTACATGTTGCGCGCGTACCAGTCGCCGTCGCCCACGGCGGACTGCGGTCCCCAGTGCGACCAGATGCCGAACTTGGCGTCGGCGAACCATGCGGGGGTCTCGTAGGAGGCGAGCGAGGCGCGCGTGCCTGCGTACTTGCCCGGAGCGATGGCCTGCGCGAGTGCCCCGCGCGCGGCGAAGGCCGGCGCTGCGCTGGCGATGAGTTGAAGTGCCTGACGACGAGTGAGGTTGCGGATGCTCATTACTTTCTCCCGGGGTAAGCGTTTACTAATTTCGTTGCGGTTATGAATATAGAGCGTTAGGGGCGTTCTGTGAAAGAGCAGGCCTCAGGCGGCGCGGTTGCGGGCCTGGATTTCGAGGAAGCACTGGATGAGCGAGCACGCCGCCGGCGTGACGCCGGACATGCGGCTGGCCTGCCCGAGCGTGGCCGGACGCACGCGGTCCAGCCGCTCCACCATCTCGCGGGAGAGGCCGCTGCAGGCGCGGTAGTCGAACCAGGCGGGGATGGGCCGCGCCTCGTCCGCTCGCAGCCGCGCCATCGAGCGCTGCTGCTGTGCGAGGTAGCCGGCGAACTTGATGCCGGTCTCGACGGTCTTCATCTCGTTGCGCACCCATGCAGGAAGCGCCAGTGGATAGTGCGCTGCGGTAAGCGCCGCAAGCCACGGCGCAAACTCGGGCGCGGTGAGGCGCGGCAGCAACTCGGGGACAAGCTGCTCGATGGTGATCTCCGGACGCTTGAGCCGCTGCGCCAATAGCTCTCCGGTCACGCGAGTAGATTCAAGCAGCGCAGTCAGCGCGGCAAGTCGCGCCTGCTTGTGCTCGAAGGCGGCCCATGCCGCGTCGTCGATCAGGCCGAGGCGGCGGCCGTGCGGTGTGAGCCGCGTGTCGGCGTTATCGATGCGCAGGTGCAGGCGGAACTCCGCGCGCGAGGTGAACATGCGGTAGGGCTCGTCGGTGCCCTTGCTGATCAGGTCGTCGATCAGGATGCCGGTGTAGGCCTCGGTGCGATCGAGGGTGAATGTGTCGGGGACAAGGGACAAGGGATAAGGGATAAGTTTCGCGTCGTCGCCGGGCTGGTCTTGTCCCTTATCCCTTATCCCTTGTCCCTCGTTCTTCGCGAACAGCGCGGCATTGATTCCGGCCATCAGTCCCTGGCACGCAGCCTCTTCGTAGCCGGAGGTCCCATTGATCTGCCCGGCGAGGTAGAGCCCGGTGAACTTCTTCACGCGCAGCGTGCGGTCGAGCTCGGTCGGGTCGATGGCGTCGTACTCAATGGCGTAGCCGGGCCGCAGCATCTCGGCGTTCTCCAGGCCGGGGATGCTGCGCACCATCGCCTGCTGCACATCCATCGGCAGGCTGGTGCTCATGCCGTTGATGTAGACCTCATGCGTGTTCAGGCCTTCCGGCTCCAGGAAGAACTGGTGCGAGGTCTTGTCCGGGAAGCGCACGATCTTGTCCTCGATGGACGGACAGTAGCGCGGTCCGATGCCTTCAATCTGTCCGGTGAACATCGGCGAGCGGTGCACGTTGTCGCGGATAAGCGCGAGCGTCTCCGGCGTCGTCTGCGCGATGTGGCAGGAGATCTGGCGCAGCGGCGGCGTCCACGTCGCCTCGCCGGAGTGCGGAGCAGAGCGAAAGCTGAACGGCGTGGGATCGGCGTCGCCGGGCTGCTCTTCGAACTTCGTCCAGTCGATGGTGCGGCCATCGAGGCGCGGCGGAGTTCCTGTCTTCAGTCGCGTCTCACGCAGGCCGAGCCGCTTGAGGCTCTCGCCGAGCAGCACGCTGGCGGGCTCGCCAGAGCGGCCGGCTGTGTATTGCTGCTCGCCGCAGTGGATCAGGCCGTTGAGGAATGTGCCGGTGGTGACGATGGTGGCCTTGGCAGAGATCGTTCGGCCGTCGCGGAGCAGAACGCCTCGGATGCGAGGGATAAGGGATAAGGCATAAGGGATAAGTGTCCCGTCACTCGCCATGGGAGCATTTTCTTGTCCCTTGTCCCTTGTCCCTTGTCCCTCGTCGTCGATCACCAGATCGACGACCTCCGCCTGCTTGATGAAGAGGTTCGGAATGGACTCCAGCTTCTCGCGCATCTTCACGCGGTAGAGCGCCTTGTCGCACTGCGCGCGCGGTGACCACACCGCCGGGCCGCGCGAGGTGTTGAGCAGCCGGAACTGGATGCCGCAGGAGTCAGCGACCTCGCCCATGATGCCGCCCAGCGCATCCACCTCGCGGACGAGATGCCCCTTGGCCACGCCACCGATGGCGGGGTTGCAAGACATCTGCGCGATCAGGTCGAGGTTCAGCGTGAACAGCGCCGTGCGCAGCCCCATACGCGCCGCCGCGGCCGCCGCCTCGCAGCCTGCGTGGCCCGCGCCGACGACCAGGACATCAAATTGTTCCGAAAACTCCATCCTACGATTCTACCGGCTCACCTGCCCAGAAGAACCCAATAGCCTGGGCTGTCCTGGATGGTATTGTGCCCGACACCGGGTACGACTATGTAAGAAACAATGCCCTGTCGAAATCGAGTGCGCAGACGGTCCGAACTGGATCGTGGGACTATCTCGTCATCGCCTGCGACGATGATCCGAGTGGGAGCCGTCACCTGAGGAGCATATCTCCACGATTCAAACTTGTCGCGCAGGAGCCAGCGTACCGGCACGAAGGGATACTGATTCCCAGCGGCGTCCGCGAGAGAGTCAAAAGGTGTCACCAGGACTAAGCGTGCGACTGGCCTTTGACTGGCTATCCAGACGGCGACACCAGATCCAAGACTTCGCCCAACAACGACGACATCCGGATGCTCGGCATACACTCGATCAAACAACGCCAATGCATCCGCGAAGATGGCCTGCTGCGATGGACTGCCGGAGCTTCCGCCATAGCCTGGGTAGTGAAGTCCGAAGATGGATCTTCCAGGGAATGCATCCACAAGATCCGGAATATCCAACGAAACATCTTCGGCGTTGCCCCCAAAATAAATGAGCGCAGCAGGCCCCGTGCGGGGATACATGGATGCTTGGACGGTTGAGCTTCCGACCGAAAGGGTCATCAAGGTGCTCGCTTCACGATTGGACCTTGGCTGCGGATAGTAGATCAGCGAACGTTGAAATGCGAACAAGGCCACGCAGATCAGCACATACGAGCCTAAGACTGCTGCGACCATAATGATGATTGCCCGTCGTACGAATCGCATTTTCTTAACCTTATTCGAAGAAGCTGCTCAGTCAGGCGCTTCGAGGTATGTAGAACTTTAACTAAACCGACTTCGCGGCCGCGGCCTCGCAGCCCGCGTGGCCCGCGCCGACGACGAGCACATCGAACTGTTCGGAGATGCGTGGTGCGGCGGACTGTGTGGGAGTGCTCATTCTCGTGAAGAAGACAACATCCTCCATTTTAGCTGCTGATTTGATGATGCGACCCAACTGCGCCGCCGCGCATTGCACCGCACAGCGGCGAAACCGAGTATGGTGGCTGCAAAGGAGCAACTTACCTATGCACCCCACCGCTGGAACTCCGGTGTTTGACAGCGTGTTTCTGGCCGCGCAGGCGTTTGTCGTGCTGTTCCTCCTGGTGCATGACTGGGTGCCGCTGGGCAGGCTCAGCAACTTCACGGCGAAGCGCGATGCGGACCCACTGGCCAACCGCATCTTTGTGACGTTGTTGCCGGCTGTGCCGGCGGGGCTGGGGCTCTACTTCTGCGCGAAGAACTTTGCTCATGCCTATCCGCCAGGGGTGCTGATCCTGCTTTGGATCACCTATGGTTCGTTCCTATTCGGCATACTGCGGGCGTGGTGGGTGCCTTACCTGCTGGTGCCGGACCCGGAGCGGGCCGCGCGCTACAAGGAGATCTTCGCCGGCACGCACCGGTTTTTGCCCGAGCGAAACGGTATTGCGCCGGATACGCTGCATACGAT
>Ga0302281_10002662_pt1 | contig 12528 bp, 7 predicted proteins | sample III_Fen_E1_2_FD_198762 | JGI IMG/M metagenome (GOLD analysis project Ga0302281, IMG submission 198762) | Peat permafrost microbial communities from Stordalen Mire near Abisko, Sweden - III_Fen_E1_2 | ecosystem: Environmental > Terrestrial > Soil > Wetlands > Permafrost | place: Sweden: Abisko...
AACGTCGCGGACCCCGTTTCACCGCGAACCAACTTGCTCTGGCATCCAAACGGATGTTGCTCAATACGCCCGATGATGTCGCGGCTACTTTCCGCCGCGAATTTGACGGATTATGCCAAGGGACAATTCAGGAATCGGCGCTTGTTTCCGTTATGTCCAAACACGGCCTAAAATGACATGACGGGGTTGGCACGCATCACGCCTTTATTCGGGCATGATTGCGACATTGCCAACAAACGGTGGACAAAATCCCGCCGCCGAACTTCTTACCGACGAAACCGCCGCCGACATCATCGGCGTTGAACCTCGTACCGTCCGCGATTGGCGCATGAGGCTTGGATTGCCCTTTGTGAGGATCACGCCAAAGGTTGTTCGTATTCGCCGCGCTGACCTAGACAAATGGATCGCTCGCCGCGCTGTTAGCATCACCCGGGGCGCGAAATGAAAACTCGCTTCACCCGCCGGCCGCCGGGCCTGTCCGGTTCCGCCTGGCAGCGGATTCACCAGATCATAAACCACTGCGGGCGGTACTCGCCTATCCCACCCCCGTTTACACCTCGCTAACTTCAACTGCACGCCCCTATCCACCGGTTTCAACCAGTTTCATCTGGTTTGGCCAGCCGGGTTGTCCGGCGCGGTAATGGTGAGTTGTGTGATCTTGGAAGACGTGGTGTGGTTGGATGGGGGTGTTGGATTATCTGGGTGATTGGTAAGGTTTACTGTTTCTGTTGGATGAACTTTTTAGTTTTCGGAGGTGACTGCTCGTTTTAAGCCAATAAGGACAATGGATTTGTGATGAAGAAGCATTTGTCAACCCGTTGCAGTATATGGTCTGGTAAAATAAGCTGATTTCTGCTATGATCTTTAAAAGTTAGATGGAGCGTCTGGAAATAAATGACACTCCGCTGCGCAGTTTTACAAATACACATACTACCTTTGGGTAGTTTGTGTATTTTTTTTGCAGCAACATTATGAATGATCAAGAACGAACATTAACGCCGCTGGTGAATGAAGCGTTGTCAGACCACATTTCAGGATTACCGGTGTGGGTCAGGCCGCCACGTAACAGCGTGCAGGAATTCTACACCGGCCTATCCAAGGCAAAATTGTATGAACTAGCATCCAAGGGCCGTATTAAGAGCCGTAGCCTCCGCGAGATCGGCCAGACCAAAGCGACCCGTGTTTTCAACTTGAAATCAATTCTTGATTACATTGAAGCGTGTTCAGACGGTCATGAAGAATCCATTGCAAAATAAGGTCAGATATAATTGTCAACCATCGGTAAATTAAAGAGTTGCAGATGAAAATGCAGGGTGGGATAATGCAGTTGTTCAAATAGTGAATTGTGATTTTGATGTTGTTTTTTGATCAGTGCGGACAACCTAAATATCAGCGAGTGGTGCTTGACTGTTGTCGGTGGACACGCTGTTTGTTCTTTTGGTTATGATTTTCCTGCATACCCATCGGCTTGCCGGTGAAGGCGTGTAGGAGTGATTCCGCAGCGAACCAGATATTTCTGAAACTGTGGATATAAAGGGTGATGACCTAGAAGCTTGAAGGGCACTTTTTGCCGAATAGACAGCTTGCTGAAGAATCAGGACGACTCTAAGTCTTTAAAAGGAGACGCCATTGGCCGCGAGAGAGCCAATTGTTCTTTGAATACGCCGAAATCTGATGTGCGGCGTCGAGTTAGACGGACAAAAGTGGCTGGTAAAGCCGATATGACGTTCCTGAAACAAGGGCGTGCCGACCTCGTAAATCAACACAGCGACAATAAGAGGCACTGGGCGTTTCCCGGCTGCGTTGGCTTAAAAGCGGCGTGGCTCAACTACGAGCTGAAGAAGTTGTGGGACGAAGTGGTGCTGACCGTCATTGGCGAAAGCCAGAGGTGATTACAAGATGGGTTTACAAGATGACCGCAACCCGCCAGCAGAGGCAATGTAATCGCAGCGTGTGGAACCCAAACGGATTCCTTAGTCCATACTGAAAGTATGACTTGCACACCATTTCCAGTCTTGGGAGTGGTGTGTTTCCAGCCGTTAGTCCTCGAACCTCCTGAAAGATATGGCTACCTCCTTCCACAACGATGTTTAGAACATCAAGAATAAATATATTTCGGCGAAGCCGTCCGGTTACGTGTTAAAAAGTTTGATTCGTTAGCCAAAAAGCGTGCTGTACCTGTCCCAGCATCAAAAGTGAAGGATACAAAACATTCTCTTGTTGCCCAATACCACTATGAGTGCATTGCCAGAGGCTCCTTGATTATCTACCACCCAGCCGGTTGGCTAATGGCTCCAGATTATTCGGGTGTGAAGGTCGGATTGTCGTGATTTTCAGGGTGGTGGGATGAAAAATTAGTTTTTTCATCCAGAAATACTTAATGGCGTGGAGCTGGGTGATTTTACCGGATGAAAAATGTGAAAATCTCACTCGTCCTACGGCCCCGGCCCGTATTCAATTATCGGAGCGTTGTAACCGCCGTGTAGTCGCAGAAACCAGACCATGTCTTTATGGCCAGCCTCCATGGCTCTGTGCAATGGTGTTTCACCTCTACTGGCATAAGCCTTGGCATTGACCTTGGCATGATGAGCTATAAGAATTCTCGCCATGCCTATATCGTCTTTATCTGCCGCATAATGCAATGGCGTCAATCCCCACCGGTCACTGGCATTCACATCGGCTTTTTTGGCCAGCAAAAACTCCACCATGTCCTTTTGTCCTCTACAGACCGCCGCAAACAACGGCGTTTGACCGTACAGCCTGTCCTTGTAATTAACATAATCCTCCTTGAAGGATAAAACGGTCTTGACCGAATTCGTACTTCCAAAGAAAGTTGCATAATGTAATAAAGTCAAACCATCAGTGTTATTGGTAATCAGATCCGGATATAAACTGAGTATTTCCTTGATGCTATCCGTGTCATCGAGCTGAATGGCTTTCTGAATTGTATAGTGTTTATGAGGTGAAAGATATGAAAGCGGCTTGTCCAGTCCACCGTGCTGTCGGAGCAAATCTTCCAAGGCGGGAGGGCCATCCTGAGTCATTACCAAGTGCAATGGTGTCTGGCCATTCTTGTCCATCGCATTGACATCGGCATTATGGGCCAGTAGTAATCTTGCCACCTCAACGTAGGCGGGGGAAACATCAACCCATCTGGCACCACACGCCGTTGTGAGGTGCAATGGTGTGGCCCCATCATCGCCTCTGGCGTTGACATCAGCATTGTTGGTCAGCAGCCATGCCGCCTCTTTTACATTTCCTCTCTGTGCCGCGAAATGTAATGCCGTCCAGCCCAGTAAGCCTCTGGCATTCACATCTTCCTTTGGAGCGTTTGTGACTTGTGCGTCAACGGCGAAGCCCGCCAGCATCAGCAGTACGACAATGAGGCAAACAACCGAGGATTGGGAGAGGCGGCAAATTGCCAGTCCGGGCAGATCATTCGTTGAGCTGGTTTTCATATTGATTCTGGATTCAAGAATACATGAATTTCAAAAACCCGTGAATTGATAGTATTTTGTAAACATTGGTTTATTCGATGTTGGCTTGTCAACACCAACCACCAGTTGACGTCCATGGAGCCGCGCAATTCAACTCTGCGCAGTTTCAGGCGTTGCGCACTCAACCACCATCCGTGACCATCCCTCCATGTTTACCGCCGATTTGCGCCTGTTGTTCCACATTGTCGTCCGCTGGGCTGGGTTTTTAGTTTTACCGGGATTTTTCCGGATCTCCAGATTCGTTATTGGATGAAATTTCTGATTTTTCGACCCCAGAGATGGCATGGATTTTGAGCCGGATGTTTTTTGGATGAAAATCTCGGAAATTTAACCACGGTGATCTGGCCACTGGCTTGCGGCGAAGAAATTGAGATGCCTTGACATTTAGGTCTAGGAATGGTGATGTTGAACGACATCCATTTATGATAAAATTGTTCGTAACTTTGTTGTTTTGCGGTTGGAACAGCCTCGCCTTCTGTGGCGAAATTCATGACGCGGCCAAGATTGGTAACTTGGAAAAGCTTAAAGCGCTGCTCAAAGACAATCCCAAATTGGTTTCCAGTAGGGACAAAATTGAGATGACGCCTTTGGACTGGGCAGTGATTAAGGATAACAAGGAAACAGTAATACTATTGTTGAATAGCAATGCCGATGTTAATGCCAAGGGCAGCACCGCCGATACGCCCCTGCACGCAGCAGCGGTTTTTAATCATAAGGACGTGGCGGAAATACTGCTGGCCCATCATGCTGATGTCAATGCCAAAAACTACAAAGGCGAGACCCCTTTGCATTTGGCAGCATTTAATTGCTCCGAGGATATGATTAGATTGCTCGTTGCGAATAATGCCGATGTCAATGCTAGGGACAATGTTCATGATACGCCTTTACACATGGCAATGCGCCGCTGTAAGTCCAAGGATATTATTGAGATACTACTTGCCAACAAAGCCGACATCAATGCCACCAACGACTATGGTGCGACGTCTCTGCACGTGGCCGTATCTTATGACAATAGAGACATGGTTGAATGGCTTTTGAATTTAAAAGCGGATGCCAATATCAAGGACAAGAACGGTGAGACGCCATTGCGGCTGGCCCTTCACTCTGCTTCGGATGCCGATGATGCTTCGGATGCCGATGATGCTTCGGGTGGCGAAGCAGAACTGCTTCGTCAGCACGGTGGTCACGAATAACTTTGCCGCCTGCGGCACCGCCGTCCGGTCTTGATCCGGCTTACCAGATTTTCGCAGTTTCCCGCGCCAGCCATCCTGATTCCCGCAGAACCGGCCAGCCAACCGGCTGTCCCGGTTAACCCGGATATTCCGGCCAACCGGATGGGGTTTGGTGGTCAAGGGCACCGGGGCCGTGAATTTGACGGCTGGAGGCCACGTAGTGGCATCCGGAGATCCGGTTTGAGCCAACGTGCCGAAGATCGGGCGGTAAGCGCTGTGGAGCGATATGCCCAGAGGCGCTCGGGCCACGGTCATGTTTGCAGGTGACAATTCCATTGGTAGGGGTATTTTAGCCAAGTTATGACAATCGAAGATTTGAAAGACATTGTTCACTCCGATCCCGAAATCATGGGTGGCACCCCCGTTTTTGTCGGCACGCGTGTCCCGTTGCAAAATCTAGTTGACGCCCTTGAAGGCGGCGAATCCATTGAAGATTTCTTGGAAGGCTTTCCCACCGTCACTCGCTCGCAAGCCATCGCCGTTATTGAAGCCGGTCAGTTAAAAATGCTCGAAACCGTCGGCCATGCGCATTCTCATTGACGAATGCCTTGACTGGCGTTTGGGCCGAGCGTTGACCGGGCATGATTGCGTATCCGTTCAAAAAATGGGCTGGGGCGGCATCAAAAACGGCAAGTTGCTCACACTGGCGCAGGCTGAATTCGATGTTTTTCTTACCGCCGACCGCAACTTGAGCTTTCAGCAGAACACGATCAAATTTCAAATCGCGGTGGTCGTGCTCGTGGCCGGAAGCACCCAGCTTAATAAAACCATACCTCTGATGCCCCAAGTTCTCGCGCTCCTGCCGGGATTGACGCCGGGGCAAGTTGCAATCGTCAATGCAGGCCCAATTTAGGCTGGAGGACGTAATGGTCAATTTCTTAACACAGCCGGACATTGAAGCGGTATTATTGACTACAGCACTTGGACTTATAGGGTTGATTTTCAAACAATGGAGGAAATCACGCCGAGGATCGAAAATCTTTGGCATGGGCAAAAAGTTTTCGCCTCGGCATCAACTTCCCTCGGTTCCCGCCAATTTCGTCGGACGTAAAGAAGAAGTTGCAGAAATACAAAGGAAGATCCTCTCTGCGCACAAGGTTGGTGACACCCTTTCCGGAAAACACGTCGCACTGCATGGCATGGGCGGCGTTGGCAAAACCGCAATGGCCACCGTGCTGGCGCATAGGCTAAAAGACCAGTTCAAGGACGCGCAACTTTACCTCAATTTGCGGGGTGCAGACCCAGAAAAGCGCCTGCCGTTAAAGCCTGCCGAGGCAATGCAGATTATCATCCGTTCGTTACGTAACGAGGCCATATTGCCGGAAGAAGTGAATCAATTGACACCCATTTATAATAGTATCTTGAACGAAGCGGGAAGCGTGCTGCTTTTCCTTGATAACGCTGCTGATGGCGAACAAATCAAACCTCTACTACCGCCGGTTAACTGCCTGCTGCTGATCACCTCGCGTACGCAATTTTCGTTGCCCGAGGTGTTCTCTCAAAACGTTGATTGTCTGCGACCAGAAAATTCGCAGGAACTTTTACTTAAATTGGCAACCCGCATCAACGGAAGCGAAAAAGAAGTTGCCGAATTGTGCGGTCACCTGCCTTTGGCATTGGAAATATTCGCCGGGGTGGTTAACAACAAAAAGCTTTTTACAGTTTCTGAATTGATAAAACGACAGCATGAAAAGCAGCAAGAGTTCACGCCTGTGGATGCAGCGTTTCAGGTAAGTTACGAACTGCTACCAAGCGAAATTCGACGGCGCTGGACTTTACTGTCATTATTTCCGGCAAGTTTCGATCTGGCGGCAGCAACAGCAGTATGGGAGGAGAAGCGAGACTCTGCCCGCGATGCAATGCAAACCTTGGTAAGTGCTAGTTTGGTAGAATGGAATGAAGCCAATGGCCGTTTCAGACTACACGATTTAGCAAGCCAGTTCTGCGATCACAAACTTACCGAAGCCGAACGAACTACCGCCAAGCTGAACTACGCAAGATATTATCGAGATATAGCCATTACCGCCGAAAATACTTATGAAAAAGGTGGCGAAGATCTTCTGCGTGGATTGGCACTCTTTGAGCAAGAGCAAGCGAATATCGAAAACATGTTCGAGTGGCTTCATTCCAAGCAAGATCAAGAATCCGCATTGTTGCTCGTCACTTTGCTGGACATAATGAATCACACCTGTAAACTTCGCGTTCACCCTCGCCAGCGGATTAAATGGCTGGAAAGTCAGCTTTTTGCATCACTGCTTCTAAAAGATCGTAAATCCGAATGTAAATCATTTGGGCACTTGGGTGTGGCTCACTTTGAATTAGGCGATACCCATAAATCCATGGAATTCTTCAATAAAGCGTTGGCGATTGGTCGTGAGATTGGATACCGTCGCGGCGAATGTGGTGCTCTTGTCTATCTTGGTGTAGCTTACAGTTTATCAGGCGAAAATGACATTGCCATCGATTATTACGAGAAGTCACTGACAATTAGTCGTGAAACAGAGGATCGAAGGGGTGAAGGCTCTATTTTAAATTATTTAGCTGGGATCTACAAAGACATGGGTGATTATCATCGAGCCATTGCGACATACGGGCAAGCACTTGCGATTGGCCGTCAGATTGGAGATAAACGAAATGAAGTTGCCGTACTAGCTAATCTGGGCATTGTTTATTGCAACTTGGATGACGTCCGCAAAGGTATTAAATATTTAGAGGAATCATTGAACATAAACCGTAGAATTGGCGACCGGCATCAAGAGGCCGGAATTCTCTGTTCACTTGGTAACAGCTTAAAACAATTTGGCGACTATGACAACGCCGTTAAATATTATGAACAGGGTTTACAGTCAGCTCAAGAGTCAGGAAATCTGAGGGTCAAGGGTTTGATATTAAGTTGCTATGCAGGAGCATTGCACGACTTAGGCAATTTTCTTGAGGCTATTGCGATGGCCGAGAAATCACTGAAGATCTCAGAAGTTACTCAGGATTCCAATGCGTTTTTTGTCCGCGAAAACTTATCGAAATGGCGTGGACAATTAAAACTCGACAGATTATCCGAGGAAAACGAAATTCAAACGCCGCCTTCATAAGAGTTCGCGCGTTTGGGTTACCATGCTTTCTGCCCGCCGGGTTGTTCAGATTTTTCCGCGTTAATCTGGATGAAAATCTAAAAATTCATCCCACACAACTCTGGACGATCACCGGGTCTGCAAATATTCATATTTCATCCAATCAACTGCGACATCGCCCCGCGCGAATCACCAAATTCTGGGGTGAACACCCCATATACATTTTCCTTCTTGAATGTTATTTTTATTCAATGAATCGTCCAAACAGTTTTGTCTGGAAATTTTGGCTGCTGTCCATCGGTGTATCCGTGGTCTTTTTATTCACTGGATGCCAGAGCGGCCCTTTATCATCCGATCTCAATCATTCCCCGAACGACTCTGATTCTTCTTGGCGTGGCGGAAATCATACCCAACCGGCATTTGGTTCACCAACCGTTACACCGGCAAACCAAACTTTTACGCCGCCATAGACTTGATTGCATCCGGTGGCATTTTCTGCCGGGTTACCGAGTCTGAAAAATGTAATATTTCATCAGATAAATATCTTTACCGGCGATCTAAAACCTTCTGGATGACGATTTCATTTTTGTGAAATGTTCATCCAATAAATCCGCTGACCGGATTACTTGACCGATAGCGCGATACTGATTTGGTTGATGGCCTCGGTGAGGTGCTTCACGACGCGCTTTTGGTTCATGACTTCGGCGTTTCCCAGCACGTTTTGCAGCAAACCCTGAGCTTCACGCAGCTTGGCATCTGACAATGGCTGCGGCTGACGGACTTTATCATCACCCGTGAGGTTCATTCCCAACAACTTTGCCGCTACCTTAACGGCGTGGAGGGCTTTAACGCGGTGCCCACTGTAATCATGGTCGCCGGTCGCCAAAATGTCATAGGCGTTCTGCAACATCCCCGCTTCGGCTGAATCGCTGAAGGCCACCGGCTGGAATTGACCCTGAACGGAAACCCCGCCGATGGGTTGCGGCGTTAAGGTTGAATTTGCGCTCGCATGGCTTGTGATAAAAACCGCTGCCGACGCTACGGTGGATACTGCAAGTGTTTTGATCTTCATATTTGTTTAAGGTGTGACGTGCCAAACACCCGGAAGGTTACGGGAACCGGATTTTCACAAATTTCATCCCATCCGAAACCAAATCATCGCCACGGTGTTTATTCTCGTATGGATGAACCTAAGAAACCAAAAAGTTCGTTCGGATTATTGGAAATCTGTATCCTGATTTTCATCGTCGGGTTTGTCTTTTGCTTCGTCATCCAGACACAGACACGAAGACCAAGGTGGCGAAACAGCCCGGCGAACGCCTGCATCAATAATCTTCGTCAGATTGACGCTGGTGCGAATCAGTTCGCCTTGGAAAATCACAAGACCAACGGTGAAGCCATTAATTTCCCGGACGATCTGACCCCTTACGTCAAGCTCACCAGCGCGAATAAAATGCCCTCCTGTCCGATGGGAGGAATTTACAACATCAGCCGGGTTGGAGATACCCCAGCCTGCTCACTCGGCACCACGGTCACACCAGCGCATGTTTTGAAATGACGGCACTCACCCGGATCACGCCGTAAGCGCCCGGTTCTACCGGGAGGCACTGGTTATTTTATTTTGTTTTGTGCGAAGTAAAAGCAGATCAATCCTATAAATAATACGATTGATACTTCTGTAATCACGGATTGCCAGCTAAATCTATTATTTGAATCTTTAATGCGAATGGCTTCCCTGATAACGGCCAGAAAAATAGCGAAATAGACAGCCCACGAAATCTTTCTTTGGCGTTCGTTCATGCTGTATTTAAACGCTTTTGACGGTATGAATTATTACAACAGCATGGGCCGAGTGGAACTATTCCATCGCAGCTTTTAATGCTCCAGCTTCATCGGAACCCAAGTTGGATGCCTTGTCAAAATATTCTCGTGCTTTGTCCAAATCTTTTTCAACGCCAATGCCGTCTCGATAGCACTTACCGGCTCCAATCATGCCGCTGATGGCCCCTTTTTCAGCTTGGTCTAAATACCACTCAAACTTTTGTTTTTGGGCAGCCTGTTCCCTGATTTTACTGTCGTTGTTCAACTGGTCTTGTTGCGCAGCCACTGCTGCATCGGCCTTTTTAAAATACTCTGCGGATTTAATCAAATCTTTTTCAACCCCGTCTCCATCACGATAACGCTCACCCATACGCATTAATGCTATCGGATCGCCTTCATCAGCTTGTTGTTGGTTTTGCGCCAAAACCGTTGCCTGAAGTTGACGTTTGGTTTCGTCTTGTCGGGACTCCAATACCTTGGCATACACATTGGGCAAATCAGCTATTTTTCTGTCACGCTCCGCATTGATATCACTTTTGGCTTGGTCATATTTATTTTTAATTGGTAAAATAGTTGACTTTATAGCCGATAAATTTAATTGATTGGTATTCAGTTCGTCCAAAATCCATTGATCTGCGCCAACTGGAGCCAAGATAGGTATTTGCCACCTCTGTACCAAATCAGCAGGAGGATTATTTACAATGGTTCCGTAATCAAGCCTTCTGACAGTTTCGTACCTTAAATCGATGGTGGAATTGGTAAATTGGCAAGTCGTTTTCCCTCCCATGTGGGCAACAAGATTCATATTCGCGAGTATGGATTCTCCGTCAGCCAGCGGGTAGGTTTCATTGGGAAAGTTTTCGACAAAATAATTACGTTTCCCAAATCCCTTCTCCAACGGCTCGCCAAAATCTCCATCAACGAGAATTCCATTTGGCCGCACTTCTAAAACAGTGCCCGTGAATAAGAACCAGTTTTGATCTTTTGCATTGTAGATTTTCCCATCCAACAAACGCCAAGGGTCTTTGGGTTGGAATAATTGCTTGTTACGAAGATGATTATTTTTTTGTTCCGACAGTTGACGTTGATTCTCTAGTTCTGTGGCTCTGCTCTCCATAATCGACTCTTTTGATTCCAAGTCATTGAGCGTTGGTAAGGTTTCGGCATCCAATTTATCAATAGCGCTTTGTGCCTCTGTGTTTATCTTTGCAAGTGCATCATCCCTGAATTTCTCCCAATCCGCTTGTTTAGCAGCGTTCTGATCTTCAGCCTTTTGTGCAGCAATTTCGGCTTGCCGTTCCTTGAATTCGTATGCCTGTTGCTGTTCTTGATTGGGTGAAATCATGGGGCCGTTGAAAAAACTCCCTGCGGTCGGTGCAGAATTTCCCCATGCAGTAATGCCACTTGCCAAAACTGCAATGATCCATACGGCAGGTCTGAATTTAGTGAAATTCATATTCCAAACAGGCTTGGCTGTCGACGCGAAGCACACCCATCGAGACGATTCAACCACCAAAGCCAATCTGTTGCAAGCGTGATTCATCGTGCGGCGGTGGCCGCCCGGCTGACCCAATCGCATAGCGTCCGGTTCTACCGGGAAGCACTGGTTTGACTGGGTTGGGCTGTGTGGGCGAGGTGGGTGTAAAATAATCCTTGAACGCCCCCAGCTCCGGTGGTTAACTCGCATTGAAACCGTTGGACAATTTTAGTCGAAGCAAAAAGTGCACTTCTGGCGTGTGAATGTGCAAGTGTGGAACTCGCGTCTTCTGCGACATCCGGATTTGGCCGGAACAACCCGGTGGAACCGGTTTTCAAAGGGGCTTTTGACGGACTTGGTTTTAGGGGTGTAGGCAACACGAATGATCAATGAACTGGATGTTCGGTGAAAAATAATTAGACAGCGTAACACTTGTGCAATCCGACGCTTGGACAATGAAACTCCTGAGATCTGATCACCAAAGGTGCCCGGTCAGTGACGGTTCAACCGGTTGAACCGTGGTTTGACAAGCGGGCCAGCGTGCACACGGCGTTAGTCCCTGATTATTGGCTGAGTGGAGCGCTGCAAGTCAGTTAACAACTTTAGAAATACTATAAATATGATTCCATTCGTAATATTTATTACATTTATTATTGGCGCAATCTTACTCATTGTGATCACATTCATATACACACGGAGCGCCAAAGGTTCTTGCCGTAAAAAGTCCGGTGATGGTTCGAGCGGAGTGTGGCCTTGGTGGTTCGGTGATTCCGCAGGTTCCGCAGGTTCCGATTCCTCGCTGAATCAGCCGCCGCCCGATGGTTCGTCACACCATCACAGTCACCACGATACTGGCGGTTCGCACCATGGTGGATTTGATGGTGGTGGACATCACGGCGGGGGATTTGACGGAGGAGGCGGTGGCGGGCATCATTAATTTACTATCGCCACGTAAACAGAAGTCGCAACCAGCCGGCGTTGACCCGGCCAGTCCCGGTTAAACCGGTTGAGACGTGGGTTGAGTGGTGCCGGGCGTCAACACGGATTGGGGCTGGGTATAGTGTTGGCGAGGGACTGAAGCATTTGCGGAAAAATGGATAAATTGCTAACGTAAACGGAATCAACGAACCGGTAGTCGTTGATGCAAATGAGTTTTGTTGATTATGAAGCACTTGCGCAAAAGCGGATGAATTGCTAACGCAAATTGAATCATCGAACCGGCGGTTCGTTGATCCAAACCAAGATTTGTTGATTTTCAAACACTTGGAGAATCTGAATTCTTAAAATATCGAAATTGAATCAGCGAACCGGCAGTCGTTGAATAATAGTTAGGCGGCAAGTATGCGCACTTTGATATACAAAATCGGTTTCGTCGGTGTCTATTGGATGTTATGAAACATATTTTCAGCCTGATTATTGCGTTGCCAGTCTTT
>Ga0302281_10002664_pt1 | contig 12522 bp, 10 predicted proteins | sample III_Fen_E1_2_FD_198762 | JGI IMG/M metagenome (GOLD analysis project Ga0302281, IMG submission 198762) | Peat permafrost microbial communities from Stordalen Mire near Abisko, Sweden - III_Fen_E1_2 | ecosystem: Environmental > Terrestrial > Soil > Wetlands > Permafrost | place: Sweden: Abisko...
TCCAGAACGTAGTACAGGTGCTCATGGTGGCGCAGCTCCTCGCGCAGAGCCTCGATCTTCTGCTCGGGTGAGGTGTCGGCGGTGCGCTTGGAGGGCATCCAGAGGATTATAGAAAGCCCTGTCTTTCTTTGCGTCCTTTGCGTCTTTCCATTGCGACCATTGCGTTCGTCTTTGCCGTTTCAGCTAAACTAGGGCCTCAAGGAGTTCCTATGCCGCACATGGTTTTCTGCACCAAATACAAGGCCGAGATGGAGGGCCTGGACGAGCCGCCCTTCGACTCCGACTTCGGCCAGAAGGTCTACAAGAACGTCAGCAAGAAGGCCTGGGGCGAGTGGGTCGAGCGCCAGAAGATGCTGCTGAACGAGTACCGCCTGCAGCCCTGGACCCGCGAGGCGCAGGAGTTCCTCGTCGAGCAGATGAACGAGTTCTTCTTCGGCTCCGGCGGCGAACTGCCCAAGGAGTATGTCGCTCCAACCCACTGATGTAGACTGGAGATACCCCAGTCGCTGGCCCGCAAGGCGCGAGAGGCTACAAGCAGCAAGTCGGGACGTGGCTCAGCTTAAGCATGCGGTCTCAACCGCAGGTCAAGCACACCCACTCCAGACGCGCAACAAGTCGGGACGTGGTTCAGCGTTAAGCATGCGGCTTTAGCCGCCTGACAAGCGCACCCGCCCTTGAACTGAATATGTCGGGACGTGGCTCAGCCTGGTAGAGCGCACCCTTGGGGTGGGTGAGGTCGCAAGTTCGAATCTTGTCGTCCCGACCATTTTCTTCTGCAATCGATACGCAACAAGGGCCGCGAGGCCTGCCTGCGCAGACGGTCGCGACCCTGGGTGAAATCCGTCCATCGTGCGCCTAGTTGCGCGACGGAAAGACTCCCCGCAGCGCAATGCAGTAGTTGAGCGTAAGGTACGGCGCCATGTTGTTGTGCGATTGGCTGCCACCGCTCACGCCGCCGGGTTGTGCAGCCATGTTGGAGAGGGTCGTGGTGCCGTAAGCCGTCCCGGCGCCACCACCGCGGCCGCCGCCCACTGCGCCCAACACATTGGCGGACGTCGGCGTATTGATCTTGCCATCGACGGCGCTGACCGGCACGGTATGGGTGTGCGACGGGATTTGGCTGGATAGCAAAGTCACCGCGGCCTCGCCGCCGGTCTGGCCCAGGCTGTAGACCGAAAGCCCCGGCCCCTGGTTAGACGTGCCTCCAGTATGGATGGGGACGCGGCCCTGCAGGTTGGGCAGCGCGAAGGTTGATTTGCCGTCGCCGCCGTAGGTGGTTCCCAGGATAGAAAACAGCGCGGTGTTCTGGCCGATGGGAAGCAGTTGCCCCTGGCACAGGGCCCATCCCACCGGAGCGAAGTTGAAGCCGAAGATCTCGATCTCACCGACAAAAGGTTGTGACATCCGAAGTCCTTTCAGTGGCTCAGGTTAGCGGCTCTAGTTGCGAGTCGGAAAGATGCCAGTCAGGGCGATGCAATAGTTCAGCACCAGGAAGGGCGGACGGTTCTCATGCCCCTGGCTGCTGCCGCTGGTGCTCGATCCGCCGGCCAGCGCGACGGGCGCGGACGCCGAACCAGCGTACGGAGTGATACCGGCGGAAACAGGCTGGGCCGCAGGGTAGGCGCTCGCAGGATTGCCCGTGGAGGCCAGGTCCGAGCTGCCGATCGGCACATGGGCGTGGCTCGGCATCTCGGTGGACAGCAGAGTATGGGCGGACTCTCCTCCAGTCTCGCCCTCCACATAGCCATTGCCCATACTTAGAGGCCAGCGCCCCTGCAGGTTGGGCAGCGCGAAGGTGGTCTGCCCGTCGCCTCCGTAGGTAGTGCCCAGCAGGGAGAACAGCGCCTGGTTGCTGTTGATCGCCAGCAGCTGGCCGTTGCACGCAGCCCACCCTTTGGGGGCATAGTTGAACGAGAACGGCTTGACGGTACCGAGATAGGGCGTGCTCATGCTTCTCTCCTAGTTCTGGCTCGGGTAAACGCCAAAGAGCGAAATGATGAAGTTGACGGTCAGGTAGGGCATCAGATTGTCGTGCGGCTGCGAGCCGCCTGTAGCCGCCAGCATGTTGGCCGAGACACCGGTGGCCGGAGTGGGCGCGTACTGTCCCAGCGTGGATCCGGACAGGAAGTTGCCGCCCGGAGTGAGCGATCCGCCGCCCCCGCCCTGCACCGTGAACGGGTGGCTATGCGTGGGCAGTTGCTGCGTGGTCAGGGTCACGTTCTCCACGCCGCCTTGCTGCCCCTGCGCGTAGCTCTGGCCGCCCCCAGTCCCCGTATGGATGGGCGTTCTGCCACGCAGGTCGGGCAGAGCAAAGGTGTTCTGGCCGTCGCCGCCGTAGGTGGTGCCGATCAGGTTGAAGAGGGTGGCATTCTGCGAGATGGACAGCAACTGGCCGCTGCAGAACTGCCAGCCGCTCGGATTGAAGGTGCCGGCGAACATTCGAATTTCGCCTACATAAGGATCAGCCATTCTTTTCTCCTGGCGGATGCCCTGCCCCATTCAGACAGATATCATCCCCTGCTTCTTACACCGTATCTGCATCCTTGGCCCTGCATGCCGGACGCGGTAAACACCCATCACGATCACAGGAAACCAGCAGGCGCAAACAACCCTGAATCAGCAAGATGCTCAAAAAAGAAAGCACACTCGCCGCGCCTGGCCAAGTCAATACACCTCTGCAGATGGCTTAGTAGCGAACTCTACGCCTCGCCGGGGCATTCATCAAGCAAAATTCTTGTCCTGCCTATCTCCACCGGGAAACGGCCTCCTGAAAAAATCTCCTCTTTCTCAACAGGAATGGAGTACTATCGGCTTTTCACCTAGTGAATGAGGTTTCCATGCAAAGCCGCCGCCGGTTTCTCGCTGCTTCGGCAGCAACCCTAGCCGCCGCCGCGCTTCCAACAGGACTACTCGCAGAGCAATTGGGGCCGGATGTCTTCACCAACGCCAGCCTTGGGGCATACACCCAGGGGCTGCTCACCCAGGCCAATTTTTCGGCCTTAGCCGGCTCCGTCTTTACGGCGTCCTTGCCCGACGGTTCCTACCGCTACCTCGCGCTGCGCAGCGTGGACGGTACAACGACATTACCTTCGAGAAGCACGAACGCATCCCCGCGCTCGATCACTACACCCCAAATCACCCTCAACACCTCCGTCCAGGTCTCGGTCTTTTACTTGATCTTTGACGTCCAGGGGGATGCGATTCCACAGGGCAGCTACCTTCTGGACCACGGAACATTGGGCAGCTTCGTTGCCTTCCTGGTCGCAGGCCAGACACCCGCAGGCACGCCCACTTGCGTCGCCACGTTTGCCTCGCTGGGCAGTATGCCGGTCAACCTGGCGGCTCCGCGGTCTATCTCCTACACCACCCCGGTCCCAACGCTGGCACGACCCATGATGCTGGTTCCCTGACTCCGCTTCCCCACGCCGCTCCATCGCCCCCTGCCCTCTCAGGAAGGCAGATGTGCGCGATTGAAGATCGACTCGTACTGCATGGCTCCATCATCTGGGCCCAGCGGCGAGACAAAGACCGCTTGCGGTGCATCGCCAGCCGCGGTGATCTCAATAGTCTCCGACGGTAGTACCGGCTCCAGCGGGCCCAGGAACTCTACGCGGAAGCTATCGCCCATCTCCACTGGCTGTCTGCGCGAGGCCATCAGCGGCTCTACCAGCGAGACCAGCAGCTCCACCTGCACTCCACCCAGCGAGCGCGCCTGTACGCGACGGCCTTGCAGCGTCCGAAAGTAAGCCTGCGTCAAACCCGGCTCAACGACCGCGCCGGATGCGCTCTCTCTCCCGGCAGTCTCTCCTCCCGAGGCAAGTATCGCCTCGATCTCCTCACCTGACTCCATCGCGATATATACGCTGTCACTTCCGGTCGGAACAAATCCCATTCGCGCATACAGCCGGTAGGCCGGGTTGCCCGCGTGCACGGAGAGCCGCAGCGGAAGCTTCTCCGCTCGCGCCCGGCGGCAAAGGTCTCCCAACAGCTTCGTCCCCACACCCTGGCCGCGAAACCGGCTCAGCAACGCCACATCCACCAGGCGAATCTCTTCCCCCGTGCTGCTCACCAGGAAGCGGCCGGCGCGCTGCCCATCGATCCAGACAATCTCATTCACCGCCGCGGGGAACTGCTCCGCATAGGCCTGCAACTGCGCCCTCTGCTGCATCGCAATCAGCGGCCGCGCCACCTCCGGCGGCAGCGCCGCAAAATCCGGCCCGCGCACGTCGAAGAACAGCTCCGTCAGGAAGCTCTCATCCTCGCTGCCGGCCACTTTCAGATCGATATTCATCTCTTGAAGACTCTATCCGAACTCCGCCCGGCTCCGCGACCGCCTACCTGCCTCCGGACGCCGGCGCAACCGGGGGCGCATTCATCTCCAGGAACTGGAAGTTCATGATCGCGTTGAAGACCAGCGGATAGCTGCCCACCGTCTCGCCGCGATAGATCGGGTTGTTGGCAAACAACAGCACATTGCCCTCACCGAGATGCGCGTCCACCACGATGGCCCGTTCAGCGATGGAGTCCTGCTTGTCCAGCAGTCCCGACAGCAGCATCGTCCTCGCATCCGAGAAGCGCAGAATGACCTCGGGCCGGAACTGCGCCGGAATCACCAGGGGATTGTTGCGTGCCTGGTCTTCATCCAGCGCCTTGGCCTCCCACGGCTGTTGCCTGGGCAGCACATCGGGCGTCACCGGCTTCTCTCCCTGCACTGCATCGCTGTCGTCTACATTGCCGCGGCCGGTGGGACGCAGAGCATAGGGGTCAGCCAGCATGCGATTGTTCGGCAGCTCCTGCATGTTGCTGATGTTGAACGCCAGCCCCTCCGCGCTCATCACCGCCAACGGCGCCGCGTCGAAGCCCCACGCCACGGGATGCTCCGGTGCAACGAACGCAGTGTTCAGCACCGTGCCCGCCACCCGCACATCCTTGCGCGGTGCCACGCTGACGCCAGGCGCCAGGCCCGTGTCGATCGCAAACTCCGCCGTGTCCTCGCAGGTAATCAGCAGCCCGCCCTGCGCCACGAACTGGCGCAGATGCTGTAGTCCGTCATAACCCAGCCCCGGCCGCGTGTCTGGCGTGGTGTCCAGACCGCCGAGGTTCGGCGTGAGCTCAGTCTTCTGCCACGGCAGCGGATTGCCATACAGCGGCGTCCCGTTCAGCACATCGGCGGTCGAGGCGTGGTCAATCGGCGCGAAGACAATCACGTCATACTGGTTGCGCAGCTCCGATTCAGTCGCCACCGTCTGCGTGCTGATGTACTGGTAGGGAATGCTGGCGTGATCAAACGCATAGCGCCACCAGCCTTCCGTCTGCGTCGACAGCCATGAGTGCATGATGGCGATGCGCGGTCGCGGCGCCACGTGGGCAGCGACCGACGGCGTCGCCGTCAGCCGCGTTCCATCCAGCGCCAGACCCTTCAATACCGTGGTCAACTCCGGCTCGGCTACTCCTGTAATCAGCAGCGATCCGGAGTCGAAGTGTTTTCCCTCCGCGTCAAATGGCTTCTCGGCGATCGTCACCTGCGCGTCCTTCAGCTTGTAGAGCAGCGGCAGCAACGTGCTCTGACCGGTGTTCGCGATGGCCACCACGGTGCCCGATCCCTCCAGAATGCCAGCGAGGCTCGAGATATCCTCCACGCGCGACATCTTCGCGCGCAGAATCGCGGCATCGGTCACACGCAGCACCTTCACATGGAAGAGCTCGCTGAACGACCAGCCGGTATCGTCATAAGGATGCTTCTGAGGATCGTCCGGGGCCCAGTACTGGTGGTCCAGCAGCGCGTCCGCAATGCGCGAGTACGGCTGGTCCATCCGCACCACGAAACTTCCCGCGGACAATGTAGTAGTCGTCGGCTTGTCCCCCGTTTTCTCCGGTGGCAGTGTCGTACTCACGTCCTCGGTCAGGCGGCTTAGCTCCACATGCTGCCGCTGCAACACCTCCAGCAGTTGCACCTGGCGATTGGTCTCCGCGCTGTCGGCCGGCAGCACATACGCGGCCGGCCCCTCGTTGTCGGGCTTCTCCACCGAGCGCTTGCTCTTGGCATAGAAGTTCTCCAGAAAGTGGTGCGAGTTCTGCGCAAAGTAGCTGAGCGTAGAGAGCAGCGCCGTCTCCTCGTAGTTATTGTTGTCGCGCTGCGACCACATCACCACCGGCAACGGCGGGTTCTGCCGGTACCACGTGCGCGAGTACTCCTCCGGCTGCAGGATGCGCTTCTCCGTGTCCGCGCCGCCGTTGCCGAAAGTCTCATACAGACGGCTGATACCGTTGTGCATCGCCGCCAGGAACATCAGATAGCCGGGGCTCCAGGTATCGAAGTTGCCATGCGTAAACACCCCCGGCATCCCGAACTTCTGCATCTGCGCGACGTTGTTCCAGCCCAGCTCCTGCCACTCCTCCACCAGCGTGGGATCGATCCACGCGTTGTACGGCCCGTCCCCGACCGTGTTGTCGTACAGATACGGCACGGACTCATGCAGGTCATGCAGCACCTGCGCATGCCAGTCGAGATACGTGCTCAGCACATTGTTGGTCAGGTTCAGCGTCATCGCCATCGCGTCGCGATTGTTGTCGTGTCCTACGTAATGCCCCCAGTAGGACAGCTTGGGCCACTGCTCGCCGGGATGCGCCTTGTGCCAGCGGTAGATGTCCACCATGCGATCGCGGCCGTCAACCTCCACCACCGGCGTGATCAGCACAATCATGTGCGAGCGGATGTACTGGATATAGGGCGAGTCATCCACGGCCAGCCGGTAGGCCAGCTCCATCAGCGCGGTCGGCGCTCCAGTCTCCGTGGAGTGGATGGTGCCGGTGATGTAGTACACCGGATAGGACGAGTCAATGAGCCCCTTCGCCTTCGCATCGTCCATCGCTATGGAACGCGGATCGGCGAGTTGCGCCAGCCGCTGCTTGTTCTCTTCCGCACCCGCCAGCAGGCTCTCATCGGCGATGGCCACCGCGATCATCTCGCGGCCCTCCTCCGACTTCCCTATCGAAAACACCTTGACCCGCGGTGAGCTGTCCGCCAGCATCCGGAAGTAGCGGTGAACATCCTCCGCATAGGGCAGCATGTCTGGAGCTCCCGCCACATCGCCCAGCACCTTCTCCGGAGTGGGAACGCTACTGGACGCGGGCAGATACGAGACCAGCGGCGAGAGAAACGAAGGCGCAGTCGTATAGTGCAGAATCCGGTCCGTATAGAACGTATCGACCGGCTGGTTGCGGTCGCGCGCGAAGGGTTCCTTACTGGTCTGTGCTCCGGCGCCCGCACACAGCAGTGCAACGGCGGCAACGGCTTGGAGTGGAGAGGAGAGAAGCATAACGTCTGTCTGGACTCTTTCAGGGAATCTTGCGGGCCAGTGAGCTTCTCATTCTACCCGACCGCGTCCCCCGGGCAGAATGCGCGTGGCTGGCATAGAATCGTCCCACCACAATGACCCAGTTTACCCAGCGCGCCAGAACCACCGCCTGCGCTACTGCTGGGTCCCTGCTCTGGCTGACGATGGCCGCCGGCAGCGCCGTTGCCTCCGGCCCCGCTGCCGCGCCGGCCAACTCGTCCAGCGACCAACCCGTGGAGCCGCGCGTGCTCCATTCGCCCGTCGGCACTACGGAGGTCGGCATCCTCAACGGCGCCCCTTATCGCATCGATGTGCCGGATGGCTGGAACCACTCGCTGGTGGTCTTCTACCATGGCTACGCCGAGCAGCCGGTCACCTTTCACCTCGCCGAGCGCGTCATCTCCCAGCAACAGCCTTTTCTCGACCGCCACTATGCCATCCTGCAGAGCGCCTACTCCCAGACCGGATGGGCACTGCAGCAGGCCTACCCCGAGACCGAATCGCTGCGCCGTTACTTCTCCAAGAAGTACGGTGCGCCTCACGAAACCTACGTCGCCGGCCTCTCCATGGGCGGCGAACTGGTCTCCATCACGCTCGAACTCAACCCCAAGCCCTACGTCGGCGGTCTCGACCTCTGCGGTTCGGTCGGCCCTACCTTTGAGGCCTTCGAGCGCCGCTTCGCCCAGCGCGCCGCCTTCGACTATTACTTCCCGGACCTGCTGCCTCCGCTGGTGCCCACTCCAATGGACTTTGAAGACACTCCCGCGCTGCACCAGAAGCTGCTCGCCGCCATGCACGGAGACCCGACGGCGGCCGCCGCCGTGCGCAGCCTGATGGGCCTGCACACCGACCTCGACGTGGCCCGCGACCTCGGTTACTTCACCTTTGTCATTGGCGACATGCAGCGCCGCTCCGGCGGCAATCCCTTCGACAATCGCAACTACCTCTACACCGGCACCAACCCCATCAGCTCTGCCACAGACTACGAGCTGAACGACAAGGTCCGCCGCTATGCCGCAACGCCGCAGGCGCGCGCCTACCTGCTGCACCACTACACCCCGAACGGCCACCTGGGCCGTCCCATGCTGGCTGTGCATACGATCTACGATCCCATCGTCCCGGCCACATCACTCGCGCTTTACAACCACATCGTGGAGGCCGCCGGCGCGGGCCAGAACCTCATCCAGCAGTACGTCAATCGCGACGGCCACTGCAACATCACACCCGACCAGATCGGCGACGCCTTCGACGAGCTCCAGCGCTGGACTCACGCCGGCCCCCGGCCCCAGCCGGGCCTCCTGAAGGAGTCGCCGGTCCACTCCTCCGCCGCTCTTTAGCTTCCGCCACGCATTGATTCCCGCGTCCTGGCGCGCCGATTCCGCGAACCTCAAGCCGCAACTCCCTTAACTCCAGATCTTTAGCCCCACCGTATAATGACCTATGGCTATCGCGCCGCCAGGAAATCCAAAGCCTGGCGTGATGGACGTTCACGCCCCTGCAACCAGCGAAACCGGTATGGAGCCCGCTGCCACGCCTCCGGCCGCTCCGCCATCTCGCGCTGCGTCTGCAACTCCCGCCAAGCCCGCCACCTACCCCGGCGCCACCGCGCTGGATGCCCGCTTCGAACGCCTGCTGGAGACCCTGCGCGCCAACCGCCCCGGCGACGACCTCGACCTCATCCGCTCCGCCTGGGCCTTCAGCATCCAGCAACATCAGGGACAGCGCCGCGCCTCGGGCGAGGTCTATATCAGCCATCCCCTCGAAGTGGCGCAGGTCCTCGCCGAACTGAAGATGGACGCCACCGCCATCGCCGCCGGTCTGCTGCATGATGCGGTCGAAGACACCGACGTCACCGCCGCTGAGATCTCTAAGCGCTTCGGCGAGCAGGTTGCGCACATCGTCGAAGGCGTCACCAAGCTCGACAAGATTAAATTCGCCAACCGCGAAGACCACCAGGCCGAGAACATCCGCAAGATGTTGCTCGCCATGGTCACCGACGTGCGCGTGGTCATCATCAAGCTCGCCGACCGTCTGCACAACATGCGCACGCTCGAACACCTGCGTCCCGAAAAGCAGCAGCGCATCGCGCGCGAGACGCTCGAGGTCTACGCTCCGCTGGCGCACCGGCTCGGCATGGGCAAGCTGCGCGGCGAGCTCGAAGATCTCGCCTTCCGCTACACCGACCCCTTCCAGTACACTCAGCTCACCGATGAAGTGGAGAGCCTGCGCGGCGAGGGCGAGGCCTTTCTGCACCGCATCGTCGGCACGCTGGAGACCAAGCTCCGCGAGACCGGCATCAAGGCCCGCGTCGAGTCGCGCATCAAGCGCCTCTACTCCATCCAGCAGAAGCTCAACGCCCACAGCATCCCCGTCGACCAGGTCTACGACCTCTTCGCCATCCGCGTGATCACCGAAACCGAGCAGGACTGCTACGCCGTCCTCGGCCTGCTGCACAGCACCTGGCGTCCCGTCCCCGGCCGCTTCAAGGACTTCATCGCCATGCCGCGGCCCAACCTCTACCAGTCGCTGCACACCACGCTCATCGCCGACGGCGGCCACCAGTTCGAAGTCCAGATCCGCACCGAGGACATGCACCGCGTCGCCGAAGAAGGCATCGCCGCGCACTGGAAGTACAAGGCCAGTGACATGGTCACCGCCAAGGACGAGCAACGCCTCGCCTGGATCCGCCAGATGCTCGAGTGGCAGCGCGAGATGACCGACCCCAACGAGTTCATGTCCACGCTCAAGATGGACATGTACCCCGAGGAGGTCTACACCTTCACCCCCAAGGGCAAGGTCATCGTCCTGCCCAAGGACGCCAGCCCCATCGACTTCGCCTACGCCATCCACACTGACGTGGGCCACGCCACCATCGGCGCGAAGGTGAACAACCGCATCGTCCCGCTGCGCCACAAGCTGCGCAACGGCGACATCGTGGAGGTCACCACCCAGGCCGGCCACTCGCCCTCGCGCGACTGGCTCAGCTTCACCAAGAGCTCGCGCGCGCGCAACAAGATCAAGCACTGGCTCAATGAGAACCAGCGCACCCGCGCCATTGAGATCGGCCGCAAGCTCCTGGAGCGCGAGGCCCGCAAGTACAAGGTCTCCATCGACAAGTACAAGACCGCCGACTACGACCGCATCGCCAACGAGTACGGCCTCGGCGGCGAAGAAGACCTGCTGGCCGGCATCGGCTTCGGCAAGTTCTCCACCCGCCAGGTGCTCAACAAGCTCGAGCCCGGCAGCACGCTGCCCGCCGAGGTCGAAAAGCCCGAGCAGGGCGCTGTGGGCAACAAGCTCAGCCACATGTCGGAGGCCGTCAAGCGCGTCTTCTTCGGCAAGGGCTCCGAGTCCCTCCAGGTCGAAGGCCAGGATGATCTGCTGGTCTACCGCGCGCGATGTTGCAACCCCATCCGCGGCGAAGAGATCATCGGCTACGTCACCCGCGGCAAAGGCGTCGCGGTGCACGCCCGGAGCTGTCCCAACGTGCAGAACCTCCTCTACGAAGCCGACCGCCGTATCGACGTCGAATGGGCCGCCTCTCCCGAAGACGTGGCGGGAACCAAGCCCAAGCCCTCCACCTATCCCGTCCGCCTGATCGTCATCTGCGACGACCGCACCGGCCTGCTGAAAGAGTTCACCGCGATCATCTCCGAAGACGGCACCAACATCCGCTCAGTCTCCACCCCTCCCGCCGTTGACGGCGTGGTCAATGTGGACTTCGTCATCGAAACCGTCGACCTCCGCCACCTCACCCGCCTGGTTCAGAACTTGCGCAAGGTCCCCGGCGTCCGCGAAGTCCAACGCATCCAGAAGGTCTAGCCAGCGCGCATTGGCCTCCCGCAGGTCGGGTAGGCGATAATAACTCTGCTTTGCAGACTGAAGCTTCTACTTCTTCAACACAAAACTCCGCTCCTCTCGTCTACTGCATCATCCTGAACTGGAACGGATGGGCAGATACTCTTCCGTGCCTGCAATCGCTCCGCACGCAGGACTACCCCAACCTGCGCATCCTCGTCGTTGACAACAGCTCCACCGACGACTCCGTCGCCCGCATCCGCGCCGCCTTTCCGCAGGTCACTGTCCTCGATGCAGGCGCCAACCTTGGCTTTCCCTCCGGCTGCAACATCGGCATCCGCCATGCCCTCCAGCAAGGCGCGCAGTATATCTGGCTGCTGAACAATGACACCATCTCTCCGCCCGACACCTGCACGCACCTCGTCGCGAAGGCGCGCTCACAACCCGGCGCCGGAATCATCGGCAGCGTCCTCTACTACATGCACCGTCCCGACAAGGTGCAGGCCTGGGGCGGCGGCAACGTCACCATCTGGCTCGGCTACACCACCCACTTCCATGCTCGGACGCCCCTCGGTCCGAACAGCTATCTCACCTTCGCCAGCGTATTGATCCCCCGCCAGGTCATCGAGAAGGTCGGCCTGCTCTATGAGGGCTACTTCATGTACTGGGAGGACGCCGACTACGCACTGCGCGTGACGAAAGCCGCCTACAGCCTAGCCATCGCCGAAGACACAGCGATCCTCCACAAAGAAGGCGGCAGCGCCGATCCCCGCAGCCCCGTGATCGACAGGTATGCCCTCGCCTCCGGCCTGCACTTTCTCCGCCGCCACGCCGCACTGCCTTCGCTCAGCATGTTCCTCTACCTCTCCACTCGTCTCTCCGGACGCCTGCTACGCCGCGAGTGGAAGAACGTCCGAGCGCTCTTCCTCGCCATCGGCGACTACCGCCGCCAGCGCGGCAAGATCTTCCGCGAGACGCTCTAGGCTTCGTCCAACAGACTATATTCGCTGCGCCGCCTCTGCATTTACACTCAGCCTCACGGATGAAACGCACCGCTGCCATCGCGCTTCTGCTCGCCCCCGTTGCCGCCGCGCATGCGCAGGCCCCCGACGACTCCGCGCCGCCGCAGTCCAGCATCTCGGTCAACTCCACGCTGGTGCTGGTGCCCGCGCTGGTCCGCACCAAATCCGGCGATCTCGTCTTCACCCTCAAGGCCAACGACTTCCTGCTCACCGACGACGGCATCTCCCAGCCGCTCCGGCTCGAAGAGGACACCGGCGACCAGCCGCTCGCGCTCGTCATCTGCGTCGAAACCGGCAGCGACGCCGCCACGCATCTCGACAACTACCGCAGCCTCGGCACCATGCTCGACGCCCTCATCGGCAAC